>WNGP01004013.1_pt1 | contig 12288 bp, 9 predicted proteins | sample 5407671 | NCBI WGS metagenome assembly WNGP01 (sample SAMN13153381, study PRJNA577476) | soil metagenome | isolation source: 40 cm soil or saprolite under Garry oak tree replicate 2 | place: USA:California | collected 2016-06-15 | reverse complement strand
CGCCCGTTCCGCAAGGTGAGGAGATCAAACGCTGGCTGGAAGTGCATGCCGGCTCCGCTGCTTCGATTTTGGATGTTGATGTGGGAACGGCCCAGAGCGTTGTTTTTGATTTGAGCGTTGGCAGTACGTTCCTGGGGGCCGATCCGTGCGCATCGGAAACAGCCATACTCAGTGAAAAAATATTCCGTGAAATGAAGCGTGCCGGCGCGTCCGTTGGTGTCGGCCGCTACGATGAGCCCCGGCTGCTTTACAGTTCACCGCTCTTTGGGTCCGCCGGCAATCCCACAAGCGAGCGGCGCACAATCCATCTGGGAATCGATCTTTTTGCGGAACAAGGCACGACTTTGCATGCGCCGCTGGATGGCGTGGTCCATATCGTGGCGAACAATTCCTCTCCGCTGGACTACGGACCGCTGGTCATTCTGAGGCATGAAACCAGCGGCCGCGAGGAATTCTTCACACTTTACGGGCATCTCTCCAAAGACGCTCTCGACAGCCTCAAGGTGGGCCAGCGCGTCGCTCGAGGTCAACCATTCGCGCGCGTCGGTTCAGCACAAGAGAATGGCGGCTGGACGCCACACCTCCATTTTCAGATCATCCTCGACGTGCTTGAGCTGGGGGCCGATTTTCCGGGTGTCGCCTACGCTTCGCAACGTTCGGTATGGACGAGCCTCTCGCCCAATCCAAATCTGCTGCTCGGAATTCCGGCCGATCGATTTCCAGCGAAAGAGCCGGCGTTCTTGGAGACACTTGCCGCGCGGCAAGCCCGGCTGGGAAGAAATCTGAGTGTCTCTTATCAGCATCCGTTGAAGATCGTGCGCGGCTGGATGCAGTATCTGTACGACGAAACCGGCCGGGCGTACCTCGACGTTTACAACAACGTGCCGCTCGTCGGGCACAGCCACCCCCGGGTGGTCCAGGCGGCGCAGGCGCAGCTCGCGCTGCTCAACACCAACACGCGTTATTTGCACGACAACGTGAACCGCTATGCCGAGCGTCTGACGGAGCTGTTGCCCTATCCGCTGCGCGTTTGTTTTTTTGTAAATTCCGGCAGCGAAGCTAACGAATTGGCGTTACGTCTGGCACGCACACATACGGCCAAAGAAGACGTCATCGTTCTCGAACACGCCTACCACGGCCACACCAGCACGCTGATCGACATCAGCCCGTACAAATTTAACGGACCCGGTGGAAGCGGGAAGAAGCCGTGGGTGCATGTCGCGCCTCTGGCCGATGATTTTCGTGGCCCGTATCGCCGCGAAGACAAGCAAGCGGGCGCGAAGTACGCGCGTGATGTTGAGGAGATTCTTGAGCGTGCCCGCGCCGAGGGTCGTGGAGTCGCGGCGTACATCGCTGAAACATTGCCCAGCGTCGGTGGCCAGATTGTTTTTCCCCCGGACTATCTGGCGGAGGTTTATCGTCACCTGCGCCGGGCGGACGCGGTTTGCATCGCTGACGAAGTGCAGGTGGGATTCGGGCGTCTCGGAACGCATTTCTGGGGGTTCGAGACGCAAGGCGTCGTTCCGGACATCGTGGTTCTTGGCAAGCCGATCGGGAATGCATTTCCGCTCGCGGCAGTCGTTACCACGCCGGAAATCGCCAATTCGTTTAACAACGGGATGGAGTTTTTCAGCACGTTTGGCGGCAACCCCGTCGCTTGCGCAGCAGGCCTCGCAGTGCTGGATGTGCTTGAAGAAGAGAATTTACGGCAACACGCCTTGCGCCTCGGCGCACATCTCATCGAGGGCTTGAAGTCTTTGCAGGTCCGCCACGCTTTGATTGGCGACATACGCGGCTCGGGATTGTTCCTCGGTATCGATTTTGTGCTCGACCGTGAAACGCGCGAGCCGGCTCCGTTGCAAGCTTCATACGTAGTTAATCGCCTTCGCGATTGCGGCATACTCACCGGCACAGACGGGCCGCATCACAACGTCATCAAGCTGCGCCCGCCCCTGGTTTTCTCTGCAGCCGACGCCGAACTATTCGTCAAGAGCCTGGATGCCATCCTGCATGAGGACGCGGCACGGCCGCGCTGCTGAGGGGGGAGTGTTCGGCGCGCCGGGAAACTGACGCAAGCTGTGAGTTCGCGCCAAACCAACTCATTCCAGCAGGGCGGCAAGCTGGTCACGCGCGCTCCAGGGAGATGATCAAAGGGCTGCCTCCCCTGCCACCCTCGCGCAGGGCGAAAAACCTGAAGCCGGTTAGCGGAATCTATTGGCTGCTGCGGCCCTGAACGGCTCGAAGAACAAGCGCTGGGAAATAGACAGCGCCGAAGAACCGATGCACATTGCAACGCTCGAGCTTGAACTCTAGGGAAGTTCTGGTACGCTCTTTGATCTGGAGATGAAGGCATCATCCGCAAGCCATTCAGCAAAGTCTTGCGTTAGAGGTAGATAGGGGCTTCGATCGTTGGCCAGAGGCTGGCATCCCATAGTGAGGCGCATCCCCCAGGGCCATTACCGCATCAAAGTGGGGACCCCGAGGGGATCCGTGCCGGGCGCTTAAGGTAGCGAGAAGGACACACGCCGCGCGGTCCGCTCTTCCAGCACTACATTACGGAGTTACAAAGGCAACATGGCTCGTTCGCTCGTTATTGTCGAATCGCCTGCCAAGGCGAAAACGATTAACAAATATCTGGGGCGAAATTTCACCGTCAAAGCGTCCGTCGGCCACGTGATGGACCTGCCCAAGAAAACGATCGGCATTCGTCTGCCTGGCGAAGAAGCGGGCGGCAGAAAGAAGAAAAAGGGCAAAGCTAGGAAAGGAAGCAAGAGAGCAAAGGAAAAGCCGACCGGGAAGCTGATAACCCTGGATGACGAGAAAATCTTTGAGCCTACGCTGCAAATCATCGCGGGCAAAGGCAAAATTATCAATGAACTTCGCAAGGCTGCGCTCTCTGCGGATGCCATCTATCTGGCGGGCGACCCTGATCGCGAAGGCGAGGCGATTTCGGCGCACCTAGCCCTGGTTCTCTCCAAGCCTGCCAGGTTCATCGAGCAAGAACCCAACGTTTCGAGATTTAAGAAGAAAGCGGCAACTCCCGAAGAGCTGGTTAAGAAAGAAGACCAGAGCGCTTCCAAAAAAGAAGTTGTTGCCATTGACCCTAAAAGGATCTTTCGGGTGACCTTCAATGAAATTACCCCTAAGGCCATTCGCGCGGCCTTCGATAAACCCCGGCAGGTAGATGCCAATTTAGTGGATGCGCAGCAGGCACGCCGCGTGCTCGATCGCATTGTGGGCTACAAGGTTTCTCCGATTCTGTGGGACAAAGTTCGCCGCGGACTCTCCGCCGGGCGCGTCCAGACGGTGGCGCTGCGGCTGATCGTCGAGCGCGAAATGCAAATCCGCGCCTTCGTTCCGCAGGAGTACTGGACGATTCACGCGATGCTGGATGCCGGTCAGCCGCCGCTCTTCGAAGCCAAACTCTTCAAACACCAGGGCGAAGACATCGCCGTCTCGAACCAGGAGACCGCGGACAAGATTGTCGCTTCGGTTAGCAAGGCCAAGTGGCAGGTCGCCAGCGTCGCGCAAAAAGAAAAGAAACGCAATCCTCCGCCGCCCTTTACGACTTCCAAATTGCAGCAGGCGGCCTACAACCGGCTGCGCTATACCGCCAAGCGCACCATGTCACTCGCGCAGAAGCTCTATGAAGGCGTGGAGCTGGGTGATGAAGGCTCGGTCGCCCTGATCACTTACATGCGTACCGATTCGGTGCACGTTTCTAACGATGCGCTGCTCCAGGTCCGCGAGTTGATCCCCGAACGCTTTGGCCCAAACTATCTTCCGGAGAAGCCCAACTATTACAAGTCGAAGAAGGATGCGCAGGAAGCCCATGAGGCGGTGCGTCCGACCGACGCCACGCGTGCGCCAGAAGACGTCCGCAAGTATCTCGACGAGGACCTTTTCAAGCTTTACCAACTTATCTGGCAGCGCTTTGTTGCCTCACAGATGCTCCCGGCGATCTTCGATCAAACGACGATCGACATTTCCGCTGGTGACTACACTTTCCGGGCTACCGGCTCGGTGCAGAAATTCGACGGCTATCTCCGTGTCTATCAGATGCCCGCGTCGATCGCCGATCGCGAGGAAGACGAAAAAGATGACGAAGGCGAAGGCCGCGCACTTCCCCAGGTTACGGAGGGACAAACGCTCCGCTTGGACAAGATTCGTCCGGACCAGCACTTCACCGAACCGCCGCCGCGGTTCAACGACGCCACCTTGGTTAAGGAGCTCGAGGAAGACGGTATCGGGCGGCCCTCGACTTACGCTTCCATCATTTCAACCATCGTAGAGCGCGAATACGTCACCAAGAATCAGGGACGTTTTTCACCCACCATGCTCGGCGAGCGTGTCAGCGTGCTTCTGATCAAGAGTTTCGAAGACATCTTTGACGTCACGTTTACCGCCCGGCTCGAAGAAGAGCTCGACGAAATCGAAGAAGGCAAGCTGCCTTGGCGCGAAGCCGTCAAAGAGTTCTGGGAAAAATTCGTCATTGACCTCGACAAGGCCGACGATGAGATGCTTTCTTACAAGGCTGGCATACCGACTGGGAAGAAGTGCGAAAAGTGTGGCCAGGGTGAACTACTCGAGCGCATCAGCCGCCACGGCTTCTTTCTGGGCTGTTCGCGCTATCCCGAATGCGATTTCATTCAGGACCTCTCCCCGGAACTCTCCGAGGAGACCAGCGGCGAGCCTAAAATCGAGTATTGCGATAATTGCGGCAAGGAGATGGCCATCAAGCGCGGCCGCTTCGGCACCTTCCTTGCCTGCACCGGTTACCCGGACTGCAAGACCACCCGCCGCCTAGTCCAGGGCACGCGCATCGCGCACCAGCCCGATGAGCCTCTCGCTGAACTCTGCACCCTGTGCGGCAAGAATCTCGTGAAGAAAAGCGGCCGCTTCGGCGAATTCATCGGCTGTTCCGGCTATCCCAAGTGCAAGTACACACGCCCGATCACCATGGGCATCAAATGTCCGAAATGCCAGGAAGGCGAATTCGTCCGCCGCGGCAGCGCCGGCAAAGGCGGCCGTGGACGGCCACGCGTGTTCTACGGTTGCTCCCGCTACCCGGATTGCGATTTCACCACTCCCCACATGCCCATCGCCGAACCGTGTCCGAAGTGCGGCGCGCCTTTCATCGTCGAGAAGCGCACCAAGATCGGCGCCGTACACGCTTGCCTCAAAGAAGGTTGTGATTGGGAGCAGCTTGTGCCCGAAGCCCAGCCGCAAACACAGCCGGAAGAAGCTCCGGTGCCTGTGGCGGCCAAGTCTTGACCCACCTGCTTCTAAAAGAAACAGCGCCTTGATTTCACTTCCCGCGGATTTATGCGCGCCTATACTGTACCTGGGGAGCTGTGGCGGCGAATGAAAGAAGCGATGGCCAAGTATCTTGAATACCTTCACTCGGTGAAGAATGCCTCGCCGCATACGATTCTGAACTACCGCAGAGACCTCGAGCAATTTCTCGCGTATCTGTCGCCGCCGGGGGCACGGCCCCCTGCGCTTACCGGCGTTGCCCATCCCATGATTCGTGAGTTCGTCGCGCATCTCCACGATCACGGCCTAGCCAAGAGCTCCATCGCGCGGAAGCTCGCGGCCCTGCGCTCGTTCTTCAAATACTGCGTGCGCCAGGGCCGTTTGAAAGAAAACCCCGCGCGTCTCGTTCCCACGCCGAAGTTGCCGAAGCGCATTCCTTCGGTGCTCTCAGCGGAAGAGATGAATGGCTTCCTCAATCAGCTGGCCGGGGCGGGACAATTCGCGCCAGGCGGCCGGGCGTCTTCCAAAAAGAGCGCATTGCGCCCGGCGACATCATCTCCGGAACTGCAGGGCAGGCCGAGTCGTTCTGTGTCAACCGAAGAAGGCTTGCTCCTTCGCCGCGACCGAGCGCTCCTGGAACTTCTTTACGCCGCAGGCCTGCGCGTAAGCGAACTCACCGGCCTTAATCTTGCCGATATGGATCAAACGGAACGCATTCTCCGCGTCCGTGGCAAGGGACGCAAGGAACGCATCGTTCCTTACGGTGCTAAGGCCCAGGATGCGCTGGAAAAATACTGGCCTCTGCGCGAACAGCTCCTGGAGCAAACGGTTCGGACGGGTGGCAGACCGGAACCGCACGCCGAAGCGGTCTTCCTCAATTATTCCGGCCGCCGCCTTACGCCGCGCTCCGTCGGACGAATCCTCAAAAAATACGTTCGCATCGCCAACGTCAACTGGGACCTGCATCCGCATTCCTTGCGTCACGCGTTCGCGACGCATCTGCTCGCCGACGGAGCCGATCTTCGCGCCATTCAGGAACTTCTCGGCCATCAATCACTCTCCACCACGCAGAAATACACCCACGCCTCCATCCGCCAGCTGATGGACGTTTACGACAAGGCGCACCCGCACGCCTGATTCCCGCATCTATTCGGTTTGCCAATCCGGAAGGCTAAGTTACCCTGAGGAGCCGCCAAAGTTTGAATATGCGACTGCCTACTCGACTCTCGATGGCCTCCTGTTTGCTCGGGTGCACGGCCTTGCCGCTGCCCGCAAACGCTCAAGGGAACTACGAAATCCAGGTGTATGCGTACGAAATCGTCGAGCCTCACCACACCATGGTGGAGCTGCACTCCAATTTCACCTTGCAGGGCTCCAAATCCACCGATGACGGCACGCTTCCCACCAACCTCCAATGGCACGAAACCATCGAGATCACCCATGGATTTGATAGCTGGTTTGAAACCGGCTTCTACATTTTCACTTCCGCGAAGAACGGCCAGGGTTGGGACTATGTTGGCAGCCACATCCGCCCCCGCCTGCGCGTTCCTCCCCAGTGGCACTGGCCCGTCGGCGTCAGCCTTTCGAATGAAATCGGGTGGCAGAACCGCCGGTACTCCGCGGATACCTGGACGTGGGAGATCCGCCCGATTGTGGATAAACAGCTCGGCCGGTGGTATCTCTCCTTCAATCCCACGTTTGACCGGTCCTTCCATGGCCCGGGCGTGAATCAGGGGTTGGTATTCTCTCCCAACTTCAAATTCAGCTACGATTTCACCAAGAAGATCGCGGGGGGCATTGAGTATTACGGTTCGCTGGGTCCGGTCACAGGCTTCGACCCGGTCAGCCAGCAGCAACAGCAAATTCTCCCCGCCATTGACCTGAATCTCTCGCCCAAATGGGAAGTCAATTTTGGGTTGGGTGTGGGTGTGACGCGTCGGACGGATCACCTGCTTGCAAAGATGATTCTCGGCTACCGTTTCGATTTCTAAAGCGTCTTTGAGAAGGAGCTCCTGGGGCCCGCTATGAACCACCATCTCGCGCAGATCAATATTTCCCGCCTTAGTGCTCCGCTCGACGATCCGAAGATCGCTGAATTCGTCTCGCAACTTGAGCCGATCAATGCGCTCGCGGACAAAGCTCTGGGATTCGTCTGGCGATTGCAGTCGGAATCCGGCAACGCCACGGACCTTGCCTACAATGAGGACCCCTTTGTGATCGTGAATATGTCGGTTTGGGGGTCTATCGAGACGTTGCGCGAGTTTGCCTACAAGTCAAGTCATCGGGAAGTTTTTCGCGACCGCGCGAAGTGGTTCGAAAAGGCGGTCAAGCCCGGTTATTGTCTGTGGTGGATTCCGTCCGGCCACATTCCTACCGTGAGTTATTGCGGTTTCCTGACTATCGGTGTCCTCCGCGAGAGCCACCACCGCCTCCCATGCCGCCGCGTCGGCCGCTCTCGTGGAACCCTCCGCCTGCGCCACCGCGGAAGCCATCTCCGTGGAAACCACCGCGCTCAAAGCCGTCCCGTCCGCGAAAACTGTGTCCCCGGCCTAGGAAACGGTGTCCATAATAACCAGGGCGTCCATAGAATCCGGGACGGCCGTAGAAACTCGGCCGCCCATAATAGCCGTGGAACCAGGGACCCGCTCCGATGAAAACGCCGCTGACGAAGTAGTCAGTGCCGTAATAGCCGTAGGGCGCACAGGCGTACGGGTAGTAGCTATAATAACCGTAGGCACAGACGGGAGCAGGGCCTAGGTAAGCCGGGCCCACTCCAACACCGACAACGACTCTTTGTGCATGGGCGAAGGATGCCGAACCTAAACAGATACCGAGCCAAGCAAGAATCCTTAGATAGCGCATGTTTGGACCCCTTCTGAAGTCCACGACTCCAACCGCATCCGATCGTAAGACCTTCAGGTGCTTCAGTTTAAGGCTTGAAGCACCCACTTCACTAAACCCACGTGCAGGTGGGAAGTTGCATGCCGTTTCACCCGGCAATGGAACATCGGCCATGCAACTCGAGAACTTCTGTCGTCCGGGTCGTCCGGGGAGCATTGCTTTTCACACCCTCCGATGTGAGTATTCCTTCCCGTGCCCGGCTCGTCAAAATGAAAACAGCCAAGCCATTGCCGCCAATCCTTACTGCCCATTTGTTCTCCAAGCTCGATGGCCTGCTCCTAGACCTGTTGCGTTCTCTCGCTCCTGAAGATTGGGAAAAGCAGACGGTTTCCCCGAAGTGGAAGGTCAAAGACGTTGCGGCGCATTTGCTGGACACTCCGCTGCGCGGCGTTGCCATCGGTCGCGACGGCTATGTCGCTGAAAGTCCAGGAATTAACTTACCTGCTGATTTGGCGGCTTACATCAACCGGTTGAATCAGGAAGGTGTCACTGTCTATGGGCGACTGAGCCCGGCGGTCCTCGTTGCGCTGATGGAAGTGGCCACCAAATTATTGGCGGAATACCACGCTTCCCGCGATCCGTATGCCCTGGCTCCCTACGGCGTAAGCTGGGCTGGCGAAGAAAAATCCGCAAACTGGTTTGACACCGCGCGCGAATTCACCGAGCGCTGGCATCACCAGCAGCAGATCCGCGCCGCCGTAGAAAAGCCCGGCATCATGACTCCCGAACTCTACTATCCCGTCCTGGATTGTTTTCTGCGTGCTTTGCCGTTTGCCTTTCGCAACGTTTCCGCCAAGCCCGGAACATACCTGCAGATCAATGTTTCCGGGGAATGCGGGGGCAGTTGGTATCTCTCTCGCCGTGATCGGGCATGGCAGATCACCGAAGAGCCGCTCGGGGATAAGCTCTCGGAGACGACCATCCCGCAGGAAATCGCCTGGCGCATCTTCACCAAGGGCATCGACCGTGAGTCCGCGCTTTCTCAGGTGAAAGTCACAGGCCACGTTGCGCTGGGTATGCACATCCTCGAAATGGTCACTATCGTCGCCTAAGCCTGAAAACCTGGCGTATTTGGCTCGTTGACGACTCGAGCCAGAAGCCTCTATAATTAGGGTTTGCTTTAGCGCTGGGAGGACCGATGTACGCCGTTATTCAGACCGGGGGAAAGCAGTATCGCGTCGCGCCCGGCGACACCATCCGCATTGAGCGGGTCGATGGCAAAGTAGGGGAAAAAGTCAATTTTGGGTCCGTGTTGGCCGTCCATACGGACGACAAGAAGGTCATGTTGGGGGACGATGCCGGAAAAGCGTCAGTGAGCGGCAAAATCGTACAGCAGGGTCGCGCGAAAAAGGTCACTGTACTCAAGTTTAAGAAAACCAATCAGTACAAGATTCAACGCGGTCACCGGCAGAACTACACGGCCGTCGAGGTCAGCGATATCAAGCTGTAACTTGACATTCCGCCGGGCTTCAGCCTGGAAGTTTTTCTCGAAAAGGATTACGTCATGGCACATAAGAAAGGCGGCGGCTCCTCTACAAACGGCCGCGATTCGCACGGCCAAAGGCTAGGAGTCAAGCGCTTCGGCGGGCAGCTCGTCAACGCCGGCACGATCCTGGTGCGGCAGCGCGGCACCAGGCACCAGGCGGGAGAAAATGTCGGTCAGGGCAAGGATGACACGCTCTTTGCGCTAGTTACGGGCGTCGTGAAGTTCGAAGACCGGGGCCGCCACGGTCGCTTCATCAGCGTTAAGTCCGCTGCACAAGCCAAGTCCGCCGTGAGCTAATCGCATTTTGTGGGTGTGGACTTCAGTCCGCCCTGCCTGGATTCCGCGGTCCGGCCTCGCTGGACCGCGTTTCTCTTTTCGACGCAGCTATTGGCCTGGAAACACAGCTCAAAGGCCCGCTCGGAAAGAATTTCTTGTACGCGCTACGTCCGTGCGCGGGAACGATGGCAAGTTCGGGCACTTTTTCGTGAAGCTCGCTGAGCTTGCCGACGATGTGGTTGGCAAGTGCCATGTCATTGTCGCTATCGCGCAAGATGAGCGACTTGCCAACGCGCTCTTCGAACCCACGCTCCTCGTCAACGGCATCGCCGACGTAGAACAGGCGTAGTGTTGGCGACAGGTTCAGGAAAATGCCCACGCTCCCGGGGGTATGGCCCCGCAACGGCACGACCACGACCGAGCCGTCTCCGTAAAGATCGGTGCTCTCGTCAAAGGTTTCGTACGGCGTAGGTTCGAATCGCAAAGTGGGCGCGGCAATCGGCGGAAACTCTTGGGTGTGCGCTGCAATCACGTAGCCAGCAGCCCGTACGCTCGGATTCGCTGCGAATTGCAGCTCTTCACGGGTGAGCAACACGGGCAGATGCGGCAGGTCCATCAAGCCGCCGGCGTGATCCAAGTGCACATGCGACAGGATCGCCCAGCGCAGCTTCGCCGGATCTTCACCAATGCGACGCAGCAAATCCGGAAGCGGCACTTTCGGCTTTAGCTGCCCGGCGAGGGACTTGAGTTTGAACCACGTCCGAAACGGGAACCCGGAAATCTCCCGGTCGTACTGGCTGGAGCTGCCCGTGTCAATCAGCAGGTCGCCTGCGGGATGCTTTACCAGGATGCTTCCGGCGGTCAAACCGAAAGAAAAGCTGCTGAATGTTTTCGCCGTTTCGACCCAACAAGCGGAAAGACCAGGAATCGTGGAAATCACGGGCACGGCGCGCGCATGCGGTGCCGCACGCGGCAGTGCCGCTCGCCGGAAATAGAGCACGTATAGGGCGGCAGCCACCACCGCTAGGAACGCGAAAAGTAGCAGGGCCATACGTTTGAGCAAGCGGGGCATCGGGATGCAGCCTCCCTCTGCGGGATTTCGCGTTTCGATAGTTTGCTTATGTTATCTTTTTCAGCGGTGACCGCCTAGCGGTCAACTTTTGGGGAGTTTTATTCCTTTGTTCGTTGATGAAGCCAAGATATTCGTGAAAGCGGGAGACGGCGGCAACGGCTGCGTGGCCTTCCGGCGCGAAAAATACGTGCCCCGCGGCGGTCCCTCCGGCGGCGATGGCGGTCATGGCGGCAGCATCTATCTCGAAGCGAATTCGAACGACAACACGCTGCTCCGCTATCGCTACAATCGCGAATTCAAGGCCGATCGTGGCCGCCACGGCGAAGGCTCCGGCTGCACCGGCCATTCCGGCGCGGACCTGATCTTGCAAGTTCCCCTCGGCACGCTGGTGTTCGACGATCAAAGCGGCACAACCATCGTCGATCTCGCCAGCCCTGGCCAGCGCGTACTGATCGCGCACGGTGGCCGCGGTGGACGTGGCAATCAACACTTCGCCAAGCCTTGGCATCAGGCCCCGCGCGAACACGAAGATGGATTTCCCGGCGAAGGGCGCCATCTTCGCCTCGAGCTGAAACTGCTGGCCGATGTCGGCCTGGTGGGTTACCCCAATGCTGGCAAGTCCACTTTGATTTCCGTGATCTCGGCGGCACACCCGAAAATCGCCAACTATCCCTTTACCACGTTGGAACCAAATCTAGGGGTCGTCAACGCCGACGGGGGCACCGGTGGGCACGGCACCGAGCTGGGCCGTACTTTTGTCGTCGCCGATCTTCCCGGCCTCATCGAAGGCGCACACCAAGGCGCGGGCCTGGGCATCCGCTTCCTCCGCCACGTCGAACGCACGCGCCTGCTCGTCCATCTGATCGACACGAGCGACTCCAATGCCGACGATCCGGTACATTCCTTCAAAGTTATCAATGGCGAGCTGGAAGCCTTCAGCGCGTCGCTCATCGAAAAACCCATGATCGTCGTTGCCACCAAGCTGGATGCCACGACCGAGCGTGCGCGGCTCGAAGCTCTTCGTGATTCTTGCCAGCAGCGCAACCTGGAATTCCACTCCATTTCTGCGGCCGCGGGTGAGGGCGTGAAAGATCTGGTGCGTGGCATCGCTGACGCCCTGGACAAGATTCCCCGCGCGGCTCGTGGTTCGTCCATCGAAACGTTGACTCCCGAGGGCGAGGACCAGCAAACGTTATCCGCGCCTATTGACCGCCCGAGGATGGCCACGAACAAAGAAGAAGATTCGTGAGAGAATTGCGTATATCGTCCGCGGCCTTGATTCAGTGTGGGCCGTCAG
>WNGP01007445.1_pt1 | contig 12291 bp, 10 predicted proteins | sample 5407671 | NCBI WGS metagenome assembly WNGP01 (sample SAMN13153381, study PRJNA577476) | soil metagenome | isolation source: 40 cm soil or saprolite under Garry oak tree replicate 2 | place: USA:California | collected 2016-06-15 | reverse complement strand
TGCCGTAGGAAAAGTGCTCATAAATCAAGTAAGGGATTCCGCGATTGGCACAAACCTTCACCGCATGGGCGATCAACGCATTAGTCGGCGCCTTGTCCTTATGCTCGACCATGGAGAGAATATGCACAAGACATGCAAGTGTCTTAGTTTCGTCCAATACTAACTTGATGAACCCGATCAGTTTTTCTTCGTAGAATGCTCCGACATAAATAGTCCGATCCAAGAATGTTCCAGCATACTGGCGGGCTCTTTCGAAGGTCATTCCGTAATGGGGAAATCTCTTTCCTTGGCGGATGGGACATTCGTTATAGATTTCACAAATCCCGCGGACAAGCGCGTCGTCGAAGGGTACTTCCCTCAATACCACGCCTCTCTTTTCAGCCTGGCGCGCTCTATTGCGCGGAAACGATCGGATTTGGTTTGTCCACCAGTGCTCAAAGGTCGATACATTAAGGACCGCCAGGTTGTCCTGTTCACGCGGATAGTCGTAAATGGGGTCCGTGGCCGGAAGTTTTTGGGTAAACGTGAAAAGATCGATTCGAGCCTGCGATTTCCTTAACTCGTTGATCATCTCCTCTGGATTGTCCGGATATGTGTATTTCTCACCGTCGATCCGAGCTATCCGGACTAGGCGCCCCTCAACTCTAATATCCTTACCGCAAATTCTCATGAATGGTTTTCTTCCCTCTTGTTCGCTCGGCTCTGCGACAAGTCTCGTGTCGTTCATTAGCAAGGAGGAGGTCATGCCAGTGATTCCAGTTACCGGAATATGATTCAATCTTCGCTTTTCGGTCGAAACACAAAAATGGTCGGCCCAGGGTCGCCGTGTTGACGCTTATCCACCATTTCGAAGTTCGCTTCGATGATCTCGGTCATCTTCATCATTCTTGATTTCACCTTCCCGTTCTCCGAAAGATACATGCGGACAATGAAGACTCCTCGATCCGTCAAATGCTTTGAGTACTTGTCCAATATCGGCTTAATCTTTCCCACAGGGATATGGTACATGGCCTCCCGAAAAAGGATGACGTCAAACCGTTGCGCCGGCGCATAGCTTAGAAAGTCAGACTGCACAAAGTGGTTTTTGCTGGTTCGAGCGTTTTCCTGAGTACGGTGCCGGGCCTTCGCCAGCGCCGCGTCGGATATATCCACCCCTATGTAGCTCCGGTAAGCTGATTCAGCCAATTCGTTAGCGGTGTTACCCGGCCCGCATCCCAGATCCAAGATGCTCCCGTTTTGGGCATACTTTTCGAGGTGCCCGTACACGCAGTCGCCGGCGGTGTTATCGATGAAGTTCCACTTGCCCGAAGAGAATTCCTTGTCCCAAAATAGCTTCTTGATCTTCGTCGGCGCGTAACTCAAGAGTGCGCCCCGCACAAATTTCAAACTGCGATTCACCATGTACATGTTTTCTGTCGCTCCATTTCAATTCACTTGTTGGAAGAGTTCGTAGGATCAGGTACCCGTCGTCTTCGGCACCCGTTTGAATATTTAACCCTTTGCGCTGAAATCACTTCTCGCAGACAGCCCGGCAACCTGCTTCATGGTCTTACTCTTCAAGAAAGCCTTCAAGCGCTGAATCTGCTCGCGCCGGGTAAATGCGACGAATTCATGCGAAACCGGCCTTTCCACGAGTCTAATCATCGACCAGACGTACCCCAGCGCCAGGGCAACGCCACCGACAAATAACGGTCGCCTGCTCATTTGATAGACCGTTCTAAACAATTCCCAGAAAGGATGATTCCCAACGGAATAGTCTTTTGCCCCATCCCTAAACTTGGCTGCCAACCCGCTATGCTGTGCAGTTCCCATTGTCCGATGGTGTACACACACCCTCTCAGTAAAAGTTCTGGTCTTCCAACCCTTCATCCTCGCCGATATCACTGCAATGTGATCGACGCAACCTCCTTTCGCCGCGACATAACCACCAATCTCTTCAAAGCACTCCCTCCTGAACAGTTGGCAGCCACCCCAGACATTTTCAATATTCGAAAACCGGTAACCATACCCGCGAGATTCTTCTATGAACGGCGCCCCGACGACCCCCAATTTGAGGTTCTCGGTGAATTTGCTAACAAGGTATTGAAAGTGCTCCGATTCAAAAGACACATCGGCGTCAAGATTACCAATGACGTCGTAGGGCAAATCCCCTAGCTTGGCGCGGCCAGCCTGGAAAGCCATTACCTTGCCAGCAAAATGACGCTCGCGTCGCTCCGGCATTCGTAGCAGTTCCATCCAAGGATTGGCGGATAGGTAGGATCTTACGATCTCATCCGTGCGGTCGGTCGAGCCATCGCTGACGATCACCCACCGTAAGGGCTTGACCGTCTGAGCGACCATAGACTTTATCGTCAGCTCGATAAAGGCTTCCTCGTTCCGCGCTGGCGTAATGAGTGCGTAGCTTGGGAGAGTTGGCATAACTATGCGTGGAGTCTGCGGCTGCACAGTGCCATAGAGCTAATCCTGGTGGACGCCAACTTTCTCAGGAAAAGCTGGAGTTGCCAGAAAACCTTTGATCGCTTCGACAACCCGGCTCTGTTGGTCCGCGGTGATGTGGGGAAACATTGGCAGAGACACGATCTCCGCGGCGATTCTTTCCGTCACCGGGAAATCCCCTCGCTTGTGCCCTAGGCTCTCATAGGCCTTTTGCAGATGGAGAGGCGCTGGATAGTGAATGCCAGTTCCAATATTCGCTCCAGCCAAATGTTTTTGCAGGCTCTCGCGGTCTTTAACGCGAACAACATACAGGTGGAAAACAGCGCGCGCCCAATCCGGGCAATAGGGGCAGACCACCTCTTGCGCAGGCGATAGCAGATTGTCATATCTCTGGGCGGCAGCCTGTCGGCCAGAATTCCATTGGGTAAGGTGAGTCAGTTTCGCAGTGAGAATTCCCGCTTGGATTGAATCCAGCCGGCCGTTATAACCTTCAATATCGTGATAGTACGCATTTTGCGTGCGAGCACTTCGTCATTGGTCTTGATCGCACCTGCTTCACCACATGCTCCCAAATTCTTTCCCGGGTAGAAGCTAAAAGCAGCGGCTCTGCCCATTGAACCAGCCGTCCGCCAGCGATTTTCTTTCTGCGAAAAATACTGAGCGCCGTGCCCCTGGCAAGCGTCTTCTACAACAATAAGGTTGTATCGTTCCGCTATTTCCAGAATGGCATCCATATCAGCCATCTGCCCATAAAGATGGACCGGCACAACGGCGGTAACTGGCTTCCCCGTTTTGTTGTCAATCAAGACGCCAAGCCGCTCGTCGAAAGTACAACAATTCTCAACGTACTGAAGGATTTTCACCGAATTCATGTTGTAAGTGCGCTCATCGATATCCACGAATCTCGGTTCAGCACCTGCCTGCGACACCGCCTCTGTAGTCGCTATGAACGTGTGCGGCACAGTGATCACGACATCGCCAGATTTCACCCCTGCAGCCATGAGCGCGAAACGCAGTGCGTCTGTTCCGCTGCCAACTCCGACACAGTATTTGGTGCCACAAAACTTGGCGAATGCGTTCTCAAATTGCTCGACCATCGGGCCGCCAATGAAACTGGCTGTGCCCAGCGCCTGCCTGAAAACTTCGGTAAGCTGCGGCTCGAGTTCGCTGTGAGTTGTAACGAGATCGAGAAATGGAACGGCTGCTTTTTCGCTCACTTTTTGTCTCCCATGACGACGTTACTTTTGTCTTCGATATATCTCTTCACCCGGGCGGGATTGCCCGCGACGATCGCATTGGCGGGGACATCCTTCGTGACCACGCTTCCAGCGCCGACAATTGCGTTCTCTCCGATCGTCAAGTTGGAAAGAACCGTAGCCCCCGAACCGATTGAGGCGCCCTTTTTTACGATCGTCTGCTCGACCTTCCAATCCCTCTCGGTCTGCACCTGCCCGCCGGCCGCAGTTGCCCGCGGGTACGAATCGTTGATGAAAGTGACGCTGTGTCCGACGAATACGTTGTCTTCAATTTCCACGCCCTCACAAATGAACGTGTGGCTCGAAATCTTGCATCTGCGGCCGACTCGGGCGTTCTTCTGAATCTCAACGAAAGCACCGATTTTAGTTTCATCTCCGATTTCGCAACCATACAGATTGATGAACTTGGAGAGCTTCACGCCGTTTCCCAATTTCACATCGGGGGCGATCGAACAGAATTCGCTCACAGCCGCACCAATTCTCCTCGCTTCTGGATGGAACAATCGGCTGCTTCCAGCATTCGAACAACCCGAAGGCCGGCATGCCCGTCATTGAACGGCGTTTTGTTGTTCATAATGCAATCCGCAAAGTAATTGAGTTCGACGCGCAACGCTTCCGATTGTTCGATCTGTGGCGCCCACATATCGCCGGTGCGATAGCTGACCAGGAGGTCGCGGATTCCTTCTCCCGAGCTAATCTGAACGCCCCTGTCATACACGCGGACCTTTTCGTCAGCCACGAGATCGTTCCAGACCAGCATTTTTTTCTGGCCTCCGATCAGCGTTGTTCGAATCTTTACCGGCGAAAGCCAGTTTACATTGATGTGCGCGATCACATTCTGAGGGAAGTAGATCGTCATGAATGCAACATCTTCCACGCCGTTCAAATGCTTCTCGCCGGTCGCTACGATAGCTTCCGGCTCCTTGTTTATTACATGATCCATGATCGAAAGGTCGTGGGGCGCCAGGTCCCACACCACGCTGATGTCGTGTTGAAAAAGCCCCAGATTGACGCGCAGTGAATCGTAGTAATACAGGTCGCCAAGCGCTCCGCTTTGGGTTAATTCCCGGATTTTCCGGACCGCACCTGTAAACAGGAAGGTATGGTCCACCATGATGGTGAGGTTTTTCCGAGCGGCAATTTCTATGAGTTCCTCTGCCTGGGCTGAATTCGAGGCAAATGGTTTCTCCACGAAAACGTGTTTCCCATTCTCGAGCGCCGCTTTGGCCAGTTCATAATGAGTCCAAACGGGCGTGATCACGGCAACTGCGTCAATCAGCGTTGAATTCAAGACTTCATTCGGATCGGTTGTTGTCAAAATACCAGGATAGGTCTTGCCCACACGGGTCAGTGCTGCGGCACTCTTGTCGCACACCATCTCCACGCGGGCGTTTTCCAATCCATGGAAATTCCTGACGATATTGGGTCCCCAATAGCCGTAACCGATTACGCCAACTCGGATCATATCTGCTCTTCCCTCTTTAGAGGTAGATGGATTGCATTACCGCTGATCATGGAGAGGTCCATTTCCAATTTGGAGTGCTAAAATCTGCCGAAACAAGAACCTGCTTGGGATCGCTCCGCTAGGTCAGGACGGCTACCTCCGATGCACACACTGAGCTGAACCATCCCGAAGCGCTAGCTCTTGAGTCTCCAAGCGACCGTGGCACCGTTTTTGCAGGCTACCGCCATTACCCTCGCGCAGAGACATGCCATTTTTTGCCTTCAAGATCGCTCTTGACCGTCCAACCAACAATCCGCTTACTCCAAGAAGAGAATGCGGCGGCACAGAGGGGGTGGCAATCAAACTGCCACCCTGCCCTAAGTTCGACGCGAAACCGGCCAGACCCAATCAAGACTCAATTACCTGAAAACACGTGGGTTGTTGGCAACCAAGCGGGCTCCACACATCATCGGATTGTAACGATCTCTCCCCGCAAACAGGGATGAGGGAAAACTCTTACCACCATGTGACATGGGGGTTCCTAGCCGTTAGGCGGTTACTGGCAGTGTCGTCAGCGGTCGTTGTTCCTAACCGCCTCCGAGGCGAGCGGTCGAGCCACGGTGCGTTTTTTCGGGCGCCTTCGCGGTGGGCTCACAAGGGCGGGTCGAGTAGAAGAAGGATCTGCGAAAATAGGAGGCCCTTGTGGGCCTCCCGAGCGAGGATCAATTCAAAAGGTAGAGCTACAGAGAGAAGAACAGGTTGCTACCTATGGCTACCCCTGACGCGTTCCCACACTCGTGGCCGGTTCTTCTGCCACCGTTGTCGAAGCTACTTTCCTCGTTCGCGGCGTGTCCAGGTTGAACTGCCTCATCTTATAAAGCAGTGCCTTGTAGCTGATTCCCAGCATCTTTGCGGCGTCTTTGCGGCACCACCGCGTCTTCTCTAGCGCGTCGGCAATCGCTTCCATTTCGGCCTCATCCTTCAAGCCTCGCACGAGCGCTTTCAGTCCTTGCTCTTTCTGCACCGCGGGTTCTTCACGCGGTGAAGTGCGCCGTCGTGTCGCCGACATCTCCACCAATTCGCGGAGACTGCCTTCGTCGTCCTCAAGAATCACGTAGCGCTTTACGAAATTCTCCAATTCTCGCAGGTTGCCAGGCCACGGATAATTTACGGCCGCATCCAGGAGATACTGCGAAGGCCCGGGCGCCGCCTTGCCGAATTTTTCGCTGTATTTCTGAAGAAAATGGCGAAACAAGAGCGGGATTTCCGCTGTTCGCTCGCGCAGCGGCGGAACATTGATCGACAGAACATTCAACCTATAATAGAGATCTTCTCGAAAGCGCCCCGTTTTCATGGCTTCGTGAACGTCGATGTTCGTGGCAGCCAGCACCCGCACGTCCGTTTCCACCAGGTGCCGCCCTCCAAGCCGCGAGTACTGATGATCCTGCAACACATGCAGCAATTTCGCCTGCAGGTGCGTGCTCATTTCCGCAATTTCATCCAGGAAAATCGTTCCCTTGTTGGCCATTTCAAACTTGCCTGGCTTGCTGCGCACCGCCCCCGTAAAGGCCCCCTGTTCGAAACCAAACAGTTCCGATTCCAGAAGTTCTCCCGGTAACGCAGCGCAATTTACTTTCACGAATGGCTGGTTGCGCCGCTTCGAGCGCAGATGGATCATTCGCGAAACGACTTCCTTGCCCACTCCGCTCTCGCCACAGATGAAAACGGGTACATCTACCGGCGCGATCTGCAGGATCTGCTGCCGGATCCGTACCATCTGAGGGCTGGCTGCAAGAAAACTCAGGTCTTCGGTCACTTGGTCGCAGTAATCACGCAATGCCTGATTCTCCGTGGCTAGTTCCTTTTTCTGCCGCGATTTCAGCATGGCCGCGTCTAGCTCCGATTTCTCGAACGGCTTGGTCAGATAGTCGTGCGCTCCGATCCGTATGGCCTCCACCACCGTGCCTACTTCGTTCGAGCACGAAAGCATAATCACGTTAAGGCTGCGGTCCACTTGCATCAATTCCGTCAGTGTTTCAAGGCCGTTCATCTCCGGCATCAAAACATCCAGTATGATGAAATCGGGCCGCGGGCCTTTGTTCACTCGTTCGAGCGCATCTTTTCCCGAGCTCACGGCCTCTACATCGAATCCATCGACCTCCAGCAGTGTCTGCAGATACTTGCGAATGCTAGGTTCATCATCCACGACCAGAATTTTTTCTTTCGCAGCCATTGTCTTTTCCCTCGCAATCATCAAAATTCGAATGCCTTAGCTCTGATCCATCGGCAATAGAAATGTAAATTTGCTCCCCGCGTTTGACTCGCTTTCCACCCATATCTTTCCGCGATGGGCTTGGATAAGCCGCTTCGCGATAGCCAGCCCCAGTCCCATTCCCGACGTGTTCCTGTCCACGCGGACAAAATCTTCAAAAATTTCCTGATGATGTTCCGCGGCGATTCCGGGCCCGGAATCCGCCACGCTCACCTCCACGCTATTCGGGCGCGGCAACCGGAACCTGCGTCGCTCTTCCACCGGAGCCATCGCCGCCACGCGCCGTTCCCAGAAATGCGGCGCGGCGCGCAGCGTGACGCTGCCTCCGCTAGGTGTATGTTTCAACGCATTGTCCAGCAGATTCGCCGCCGCCTGCTGCACTTTCTGATAATCGAATCGGAATGCCGGGATGGACGGGTCAAAGCTGGCATCCAATTTGACGCCTTTGCGCTGAAACGCTTCCGACCAGCGTTTGGATACCTCATCGAGACAATCTCGCAGGTCGTTCTCCCTTAGTTGCAGCACCAGCTTCCCACTCTCCAGCGCGGAGTAGTTCAGGAACATGGACACCAGACGCACCAGTCGCTCGCAACTGTCCTTCGATTCTTCAAGGATGTCTCGTTGCTTGTCCGTCAAGCGGCCGAGTGATCCGGCCAGAAGGAGATCGTAGTAACCCTTGATCACCGCGAGCGGTGTTTTCAACTCGTGAGCCGCCGACGCCAGGAATACCGTTTTCTGCCGGTTTACTTCCTGTAATTTCAGATAGGCGGCCAGCAGATTCCTATAGGTGATCTCGCGTTCTTGCAGAAGCTCCTGCACCGTGAGTTGCGTTGCCGGGTCTGGCGCCTGCTGCGCTTCCGCTTTGTTCTCAATTTCCACGAGCAGCCAGTCCGGCTCCGGCATCCATTGAACCCGCGCAGTGGGTTTCTCTCCTCCACCCTTTATCTGCAGGTCAACCGCGTGTTCGCCTTTTTCGACCTTGCCGAAGATCTCTGTCGCGTCTACCTGCAGAACGTCGTTAAACAGGTTCAGCCCCTGGATTATTGCGTTTCCACATGATTCCAAGTATTGTGCGGCTTGCGCGTTCACTAGGAGCAAGTTGCCGCTTCGCTCTGCAACGATCAGCGGTTTCTCAATCTTATCTAGTAGCGCGTTGACAAAACCAAGAGGAAGAGTTGCGCGATTCCGCTCTTCCGATAGGGGAGGTACTGCAATCCGTCCAGACATCAGCTGACACGCCCCTAGTGGAAGTGGTAAAACTTTTCCCTAGCCCGCATCCTTACAGAGAGAGGCAGAAGAGTCAATGGTAAAAGCGTTCCATTTGCACATTTGAGGAAAGGAAATGCATTTTCGGAGCAATCTAATTGATTCAAAGGATTGCTTTCTGTGTTGTTGGCTCGTAACTTACTCATTATGAATAGCTTAATGAATCACCGTCCAGCTTTCTCTGGCCCTCCAGATGCATGTACCCGTACTAGTTCCTTAGTACTAAAGGTAGGAAGTGCGCGTGGAGACTGACATTCTCAAGAAGAGGCAGAGCGTGGAAACTCCGTCAACTCGTAGCTCGCCACGCATCCGCTTGCAGGTGCCCGTGTTCCTGAGGGGGACAGATGTCTCCGGCACCGAATTCATAGAACTCACCAAGACTCTCAATATCAGCGCTACTGGAGCCTGCATCGCCTCAACCCACATCCTCCGCCCAGATCAGACCGTCCATTTAACTATCCCCGCGCCTGCTCCCGCCTCTTCCAGCCTCGTCCCCAGCGAAACTCCCCCTATTGTCGCCAGGGTCCTCCGCCAAGAGTCGGCCGGTCAGCTTCGTCTTTTTGGACTAGAGTTTCTTCATCCCCTTTCGTAGCAGTTTGCGGCAATTTCTTAGCCTGCCCCGCCTGCGTCTGGGTACTTTTGTTACATTCCCTGTAGCCTTCGCCATTTCCCTAGCCATAATTCCTTTCTTTTGTAATAGGATACCCCCGCATTTTGGGAGGTAAGAAACTCATCTTGGCTTATTAGGTCCAGTACCAATGGACTCTTGGTTGCTACAGAGAAATATAGAAAGCTTAAATTCGCTTTCCCCAACCCGCGGGGATAGGCAGAGGTTAGGTGTATATCGGATATGCCCAGCCCCGGCGCCCCTGCGCCCCCGCGTTTGCCGATTGAGGACTCGTATTTCGAGCTGTTAGCCGACACGCTCGAAGGCCTCGATTTGCCTGCGCGCGGCCAGTTCCTACAGCGATATTTCCGTGCAATCGCTCACCTCGATTTGCGCGAAAACGAAAGTGTGCAAATCTGGGATGAGATGCTCGTCCGTCGGCGCGAGCTTACTGAGCTCCTCGGTCGTCAAGTTTCTCTGAAAACCGCTCTCATGGATGTTCTAACGTCTTCCGGTCTGCTGCGCCTTCCCATCCTCATCGAGTATGAAGAGTTGAAGAAACTCGAGCTCAGTGCCGTGACCGATCCTTTGACCGGCCTCCACAATCGCAGACTCTTCGCGGAAACATTTGAAAAAGAACTTAACCGCGCGCGGCGCTACATCCAGCCTTTAGGACTGGTCACTCTGGACCTGCACCGCTTCAAGGAAGTGAATGACCAGCACGGGCATCCGCGCGGTGACGAAGTATTGCGCGCTGCTGCCGCCACCTTGAAGAAAGCCCTGCGAACTTCCGACTCGGCCTTCCGCATCGGTGGCGATGAATTTGCCCTCCTGCTGCCGCAGACCGACGCTCCGCAAGCCCTGGCCCTTAGTCGCCGTATCCAAACTGTGTTTGCCGAAATGCTCCAGCCCCTCGAACTCACCGTCAGTGTCGGCATGGATCACGGTGTTGCCATTTTCCCGCAGGACGCCGAGCAGGCCGAACAGTTGATTCGCATTGCCGATGAGCGTCTCTATCAGCACAAACACGCGAACGGCACCTCTCGCACCGAAACATCTGCCCCCACGGAGACGCCGGCCGCTCCGGCTTCAGCACCTGCGGCCGCCGCACCACCACCAATTTCAATCGAAACCAAGCGCGCCCCAGAAAAAACAGAAACAACCATCGCCGCTGCCGCCTCTGCCACTTCCGCGGCGATTTCCGGCGAACTGGCTCCGGCCCCCGCGAAAGTTTTTGCCGTCCAGCGCAAAGCCGAGCGCGTTTCCATGGTCGGCACTAAGGCCTACGCCGTTCTTGGAGACCAAGGTGCCCGGCGCGCCCGCGTCCTCGATCTTGGCTTCGGCGGTGTTGCCATGGAACTGGATTCGCTGGAAGACCTTCCAGAAAACCTCCTTGCGGTCTTACATGTGCCCATTCTTCCGCCTGTTCGCGTAAACCTGAAACCCGTGTGGAAGCAGCAGACCACTCAAGGCGCCTTCCGCGTCGGGTGTGCTTTTGTTTCCTGAGCATTCCAGCAAATTTCGCCGATAGCCTCAATCCGTTATCAAGAAATCATCTCGAACTCTTTAGCCTTATCCCTCCTCCCTGATACAATTCCGCCGCATCTCCGAACCCCGAAAGGAGGCACCATGACTGAACCGAAAGCCAGCCGGCCTCACTGGCCCGATGCCGTGCAAAACCCTTCAAAGGACTTGAGCGCTCTCAAGCCTTGGCCCTGGGCTCTCGAACGCCTCGAGAAATCCCACAATTATTGGATCTCCACAACTCGTCCCAATGGCCGCCCGCACCTCATGCTGGTCTGGGGAGTTTGGTGGCAGGACGCCTTCTGGTTCAGTACCGGCCCGCGCACGCGAAAAGCAAAGAACATCGCGGCTGATCCTCACCTCGTAATCGGCACTGAAAAAACCGATGAGGCTGTCATCCTGGAAGGCACCGCTGAGGAAATTAAAGATCGTTCCGTCTGGAAGCAACTCGCTCAAATCTACAACGCAAAATACGGCGGCGACGTCGAACCGCTGCTCATGGCCTCCGAAGGCTGTGTCTTTCGCATCACTCCGCAACTCGGTTTCGGCCAGGACGAGCATGCCGAAAACTTCGCCGACGCCATGACCCGTTGGCACTTCTAATGCGTCGCCTTTCTTTGTGCGGCTATCAGGGTTTCGGCGCGGCGTTCCACATCTCTTGCTGAACTTTCCACTCGCCGCTTGCCTCACGATGCAGCACCAGCGCCGTCTTGCCGTAGCTTTCTATGAGCGGCTTCTCATCCGGTGGTTGCACCTCTTGATGTACTGTCGCCCAATCCGAAGCCCATTCACCGCACACGTGAATATCGTGGAACTCCATCTCCTGTTTTGTCACTTTGTATCCCGGCATCTTGGCCACGATGTCTTCGACCCATGCTGAGATCTTCTTCCGACCCATCATCGCCGCGTCGCCCGGCATCAGATCCACGCCGTCCTCCGCCCACAGACCCAAAATCCCTGCCGTATCCATCTTCAGGTGCAGCTCCACGTATCGGTTATTAAACACCTCAATCTCCTTTCGCCCCGCCTCCTCAGTTGTTCGAGCTTTCATGGATACAGCTGCCAGCAGAGCACCCGAGCACACTCCCAAAACTATCCTTCTTGTGAAATCCATCTCCGCCCCCTCAATTTGCGAATGAACTCCCACCCCATCCAACGAACTTTAGCCCTCAATATGCCTTCCGCCTATTCCCTACTCCTTATTCGCCAACCCCTATCCCCCGTTTCTTGCTCCTTGTCACCCGTTTTGAGAAATTTGACACTTCGCGTATCATAGAAAATTGCCTCGCGACCTAGCGACGCGGCTGTAGCTCACCCCTTTAGGGGTGAGGCTCTTCCCTCCCACAAAGAGTTGGCCGTGCAGACCGGACGCGACAGAATGGAGCTTCATGAAACCCGGTATTCATCCCGACTATCACTCCGTAACGGTGCACTGCGCCTGCGGCCACAATTTCACCACTCGTTCCACCATCAAGGGCGAAAGGCT
>WNGP01004012.1_pt1 | contig 12291 bp, 10 predicted proteins | sample 5407671 | NCBI WGS metagenome assembly WNGP01 (sample SAMN13153381, study PRJNA577476) | soil metagenome | isolation source: 40 cm soil or saprolite under Garry oak tree replicate 2 | place: USA:California | collected 2016-06-15 | reverse complement strand
GACCCGTCACCCTGTGACGCGAATCACGCGGAACTTCTAAACATCTGGACCCGATCGGGGTCAAAGGGAGCGCAGGATCCTTATAAGGAGGTGCGCTCTATGAAACGTCAGCTGCTTGTCCTCGCGGCCACGCTGAGTCTCGCGGGCTGCGCGGCAGGAGGGGGATACGCCAGCGCGGAGTACGTCTACGCCGAGCCGGTCGAGTACGAGTATGTCGTGCCCGTCGATCGCGTCGTGGTCGTGACGCGCGACGTGCTCGTGACGCGGGGCTGGACGGTGTACCGCGTGCAGCGCTCGGGTCCGAATCGCATCATCTGGGCCCGGCGCGGCGACGATCAAGTCGTGCGGATCTTCGCGACCCCGCGCGGGCAGCGCGTCGCGGTGCGCGGTCTGTTGGAAGGCCGCGACCGCGATGATCGCGGCAAACACAAGGGCTGGGCCAAGCGGGGCCAACCGCGTGACATCATCACGGACATCGATGTCCGGCTGAAAGCGCGGGGGTAGCACTATCGCAGAACAATTGTAGGGGCGCAGCATGCTGCGCCCCTACATCTGCCGATACTGCCGCGCCAGCTCGAGCACCGCGGCGTCCTCGCCGGGCCTTCCCACGATCTGCAGTCCCAGCGGCATCCCGTCCGAGTCTCGACCCATGGGGACACTGATCGCCGGCAAACCGTAATAGTTGGCGAACATCGTGTTTTCGGCCGAGAGCGCGAGAGGATTGCCGGTCGCAGCCTTGACCGTGGGCGTCGTGTCGGTCGTCGTCGGTAGCACTAACAGATCGACGTCTTTGAAGAGTTTCCCCGCGATCGCGCGGCGGTCAGACTCGATGTTGCGAACGTCAAAGCCCGGATTGTCGAACGGCGCCATGGCGTCCTTCAGCTCATAGCCACGGAGCCGGCTGAGCGCGGCCTCGAAGACCGAGCGAACAGGTTTCGTGGCTTTGAAGTTTGTGACGACGCCGACACGTGGCTTGCCGGTCTTGGGCGCTTCGAGCTTGACGAACGCTTGCAGCACCAGCGCCGTATCGCGAACGCTGCGCGTCGTGACGGCGGCGTGTGCCAGCGCGACGATCGCCGGATCGGCCTTTTCCCCTTCCAGAATTCCTTGCGTGCTGATGAGCCCGTAGGTCGGCTTGAATCCCACGACGCCGCAGCAGGCCGCGGGCAGGCGGCACGATCCCACCGCGTCGGTGTCGAGTGTGGCGAAGCACATGCCGGTGGCGACCGCGGCCGCCGAGCCGCCGGAGGAGCCACCGGCGATGTAGTTGGCGTTCAGGGGATTCTTCACGGGGCCGAAGCAGCTGACGAGCGACGTCGTGCCCATGCCAAGCTCGTGCATGTTGGTTTTGCCGACGAGGATCGCGCCGGCGCGTTTCAGCTGCGCGACCACGACGGCGTCTTTGGCGGGGACGCGATTGGCGAACGCTTTGAACGCGGCGGTCGTCCGGATGCCCGCGGTGTCGTAGAAATCCTTAATGCCGATCGGGATGTCGCTCAGGGGACCGGGCTTGGGGTCGCGCGCGGCGGCGTGAGCCTGATCCGCGAGGACAGTGATGAAGGCGTTCAGCGTGGGGTTTAGCGCTTCAATCTTCTCGAGGCATTCGCTGACTAATGACATAGACGGGACTACCGTTCGTTCGTTAGCCGGTGCCACTCCGCCCAAGTCAGCAGAATGACGATCACGTCGAGAACGGTCAACGCGATCAGCCACCCCGATGGTTGGATGACGTAGCGGTACATCTGATAGACGCTGAACCCCGCGAACACGCCAATCGCAACAGGATACGCCCAGAGCTTTCTCCGCAACAGCGCATACACCAGCAACACCTTGATCACGCCATGTGACAGCAGAAAGATCGCCGCGAACAGCTGGGCGCTGACGGAGAGATGTTCGGCCGTCGCACGCAGGTGCGTCGCGATGAAGTCGTTCGGGTCGTTGCTGAGCTCGTTGTGCGTCAGGCCAACGACGAACCGCTGGATCGCGCTGGGCGGGAAGATCAACAAGAGAAGGCCGCCGATCAGCTCGAGGAAGCCGTTCAGCCCCTTGAGGATGACACCGATTTCGAAGGCGACGTGGAGCCTGAAGCGCGCCATGGGCTCCCTATCTCCGCTTCCCGCGCAGCCTTGCACAACCCCACAGCTCGTGCTCATTGAGGCCCCGCCGCACCCCTCCAAAAGAGCGTCCGCTAGCGTAACTCGCTGGAGAACAAGGCATTATGTGATCTGGCCCCCAAATTGCCTGCGTCCTAGGGTATCTCGGACGAGCGACCTATGACCGTCTGGCAGGACTCTTGGACGTTCCGGATCGTTGATCAGGACACGGGGGCGGCAGTCCCCGGGGTCCCGGTCAGCGTGCTCGAGAGTGGCGGTCGCGCCGGCGGTTACTGGGTGAGCGATAGCGATGGGCTCGTCCGGATCCCCAAGCACGATCAGCCGCGGCTGCGGCTGCGCGTCGGGTTGCGCAACGAAGAAGCGATCGAGCTCGATGCCCGCTCCCTGCCCGACGATCCCATTCCCCTCACCGCCCCTCGCGAGCTCGCGGTTGCCGGGACTGCGGCATCTGTCGCGCCAGCCGATAGCCTGCCCCCGTCCCACACGCCGCCGCCGGCGCATTCTCAGCCGGGTCATCTGATGCGGTTCGCACGCATCGGTGTGCTCCCGAAAGACCGCGACGTCACCGCCGCCGCGAGTCCCGATCCCACGGCTCTGCGCTACGGCCTCCTGATCGAGATCGAGCTCGCCTGGCAGTCGCTCGGCGCCGAGGCAGGCAGTACGCTGTACAGCATCTCGCTCGGCCCTGGCGAGGAAGTGAAGGTCGCGGTATCGGACGGGCGCTGGCGCAAGTCGCCGGACGCGCGCGAGCGCCCGCTCCAGATCGTCGCGAAGATGGTCGGTGCGCGCCAGATCGGCGACGGATTGGATGCGATGCCGCTCGACGTCTGCGTCGCTGCCGACCTGCCGAGCGCCGCTGCCGACACCGTCAAGCTTCTCGCCGAGCGCACCGAGCGGACGTGCGAGGCGCTCCGCCGCCGCGCGCTGGGCGTCACCGAGTTCGACGGCGAGAAAACTGCGGGCGCTTCGCTGCGCACGCTGCGGAACATGCGCTCCGAGGGAGTGCTCACCTATCACTTCGTCGAGCCGATCGAACGCCACCGCGTGATCGTGCGGACGCCGCGCTTCCGGCCCGCGTTGCTCGTGCCCTTCCAGCTGCCGAACATCGCCACGCGCGAAGTGCTCCGCCGCTTCGGGCACGCGATCCGCCGCAACCTGCTGGACCGCACCCTCGCCGCTGACGTCGATCTGGTGCGCGGCCCCGACGCCGTGCCGGCCGCGGTGGAACAGCGGGTCTACGCGCACATCGCCGCTTATCTACCGTACTACTCGGCCACGATCATCGCCGCGGGCGATCCGGCGGAGCGGTTCTTTGCGCTTGCCAAGCTGCGCGATCCCCGCGGTCATCCCCTGACCGATGTCATCGAGAACATCGTGGTGGACCGTGTGGGCAATTACGTCGCCTTTCCGCTCCGCTCCGTCGCCCATACGACGCCGGAATGGCGCAGCATGCTGACCTCGAGCTCGGCACAACCGCCGCGAACGTCGCATGAGTTCACCGTCACCGTGCCGGTTCCCGGTGTGTGGTTGCGCTCGGAGCTGTTGCCGGCCCGTGTCGCGACCGAGAGCGACGCCGCTGCTGACGAGTTGAAGACCGAGGGACGGACGGAGCGGCGGAAGCGGGGCTAGCGCCGGACCGGGACGTCGATGTAGCTCGCGCCGAACCAGCGGATCTCCAGCGGCTCGCCCGCGTCCGCGACCGTCTCGTCGTTCACGTCCTTCCCACTTCCATAATTGATCTGCTGGCCCGGCCCCTTGATGGGACCGACGACCGCAACGATCCGACTGCCACGCGCCACCCGGCGGCTCATGAGCCGTATCGCGTTGAAATCGAGCGTCTCCCGGGCTCCTGGAGTCAGCAGGTGCCGTACCGAGAGATCGCGCGCGAAGCTCGCGCGCATCTGGAACGGTGGAAGCTGGAAGTATTCCCCGCGGGCCGTCAGCTCGAAGAGCTGTACTGAGAGATCGAAGTCCTTCTTGTTGATCGCAAGCTCCAGATGCCCAGAATACAACCCGCTCACCTCCAGAGGCTCCTCGAGCGGATCGCTGACATACGTCAACGCCGCGTAGCTGTTGATCGCAGTATCCCGCACGCCACCGCCGGGGAAGACGCTGTCGATGTCCCGCCGGTAGGCGAGGTCCACGCGCAGCGTCGTAGATGAATCGCGAGCGGGCTGCGTCCGGGAGAGCCGGTGATCGGGACTCAAGTAAAAGCGTCGCGTGCCGTTCGACATCGCTGCGATCGATGGCGCGTGCTTCCACACGTTGGCGCCCATGACCTCGTAGTTCACGCGGTCCGCGAGCAGCGCGGGCCGCGGCCCTCCCTTGAGCACCCAATCGAACCACTGGTAGCGCAGCTCGGCGACGATATCGATCCGCGCGACCGGATCGATCTCGTAACCGGCGATGTTCGTCGCCGTGTCGCCGAGGGCATCGACGACGCCGCGCTGTGCCTGCGGATGATCGTACGGTCCGATGAGCAGATAGTGCTGCGCGTTGGGATCGTGCGCGTAGTGCTGCGTGAAGTAGTACATGGCGGCGCCGGGACCGCCGAAGTAGTACCCCGCCGTCTGCAGCACCGGGATCTTGATGGTGGCGAACTCGGCGCTGTCCGGAATCATGTCGCGCCAATAATCATCGAACGACGGGTGGGCGAGCCACTCGGCAAACACCGGATTCGGCGTGCCGTCGATCTTCTCGAGGTCGTGATACGGCCGTCCGCTCACGTACCATTCCCGGTTCAGCCGGAACCAGCGCGCCCGGTCGAAATACGTCGCATTATCGAGCGTCTTGTTGTTTGTGGTATAGAACGGCCAGGGATAGAGGAAATTCCACGCGATGTTTCCCTCCATCGGGACATCGATCCCCGGCGCGACCGGCGCACCCACCATGATGGCCTTGAGCGCCTTGGGCATCCGCTTCGTCGTCGCCCACGTCGTGAACCCGCTGTAGCTCCCGCCGTACATGCCCACCCGGCCATCGCTCCACGACTGGTGCGCGATCCAGTCGATCAGCGCGCCGGCGTCCGCGCCGTCGTGGCGATACGGGACTGGAGCTTGCGGGCTGCACGCCTTGCCGCGCGTGAATGCGGTGACACCGATGTACGCGTTCGCAGCCGCGCGGCGCGCGTCCGCGACATTGGCGGCGGAATCAACGTAAATCGTGAACGTCAGCAGCGCCGGCAGCCGAGCGGAACGTGCCACACGCGGTCGCATGATCAGGGCGCACACCACGGCGCCCTCAGGAGTAAAGACCTGGACATTGCCTTCCGTGATGTAGCGGCGCGAATCGTCCTGCGCGATGAATGGCGCGATCGCTCGCTGTACGTTCAGCTGCAGAGCGCCCTCGAGTCGCTGCGTCGCTGCCGACAACTCGCGGATCGCCAACGCGGCCCTGCGATCGTCCAGCGTCGCCAGGCTCGCGCCCAACGCTGTCGCGCGCGCCAGCACGACGGAATCGCTGAGATTGGATGGAATGCGAAAGCTCTGCGCGGCGGCGGTGCAGGCACAGCCGATGACGAGACAGATGCTGGCCGACGACGTCCGATTCACAAATCCCCCGTACGTGATTGCAACTGCACGGTTGCAGCCGCGGCGTTAGCTTCCAGGCGCCAAATGACGCCGATCAAAGCTACGCTCGTTTGCCTGATTGCCGCCTCCCTTGCTTGCAGTGGGGACGCGGCGGGGCCGCCTCCGGTCAATCCCGGCCGGATGACTGTGCAAATCAGCGGCGCCGTGCATCTCACGAGCGAGTGGCAGGCATTCGGCGTGTTTCGCGATCTCCTCGCGAGCGACACGGGCGAATTCTCATTGATGAATGGCCAGAACCGGCCACCGTCAACCGGCGATTCCAGCTTCACGCTGCAGTTCCCCGGGCGGCTCGACGTCGGACAATTCGCGGTGGGCCGCTACGTGCCTGGCGCCGTCCCCACGGTGCCAGTGGTATCGGTCCTACTCGACGGACCGGAGGTAGGCCTCGGTGATGCGAGGTTCTTTGGGAGTCTGCCGGGCGGGACGCTCACCATCGACAGCGCCGGCTATCCGCCGAGACCGGGTCTCGACCTGGGAGGGCTGCGCGGCACATTGACCTTCAACGCCGTAAGCCTGCTGGGGACTCCTGACACGATCACGGTCCACGCCACGTTCAACTCGCACTGGTACCACTACATCTTCCCCAACCTGGTTGTCACGCTGAGCGGCGCCGGACCTGTTGTGGGAACATCGCAGTTTTCGACGGCGCAATCGCTCGACGACGATCATGGCGGGCGATTCGTCGAGTGGGCGTCGGACTTCGGCCCGCAGCACACGTTCCCACACGACATCTCCCAAGAGCTGCGCGTCGCGGCGCCGGGCGTCGGCACGTTCACCTTGCCGGCCATCACGCCGACACAATTCAACGATCCCGCCCAATGGCCGGCCGTGTACACCGCGCTCTTCTACCGCGACGATCCGCGCATCGCGCTGTCTACCGGCGGGACGCTGACGATCACCCAATTCATCGCGCCGACGGACGAGTTCTACGGCGAAATCCACGGCACTTTGACAAGTCGTCTCGCGCTCTGGACCGACCCAACGACGCTGAGCGGCGACTCGGTGTACGCGAGCATCACGTTCGCCGTGCAATTGTGGCCGCTGGGAGGGATTCCGGCCTCAGCGCCGGCATTTGTGAGGTAGGGGCGCAGCATGCTGCGCCCCTACTGTGCGGTGTCAGGGGGCGTAGCCGCTCGCGCGCAGAATTGCCTCCGGATCGCGCAGCTCGAGCAGCTCACGCACCGCAGCGCGCTTGTCCGCGGCGCGCGCGTAGTACGCACCCGCGATCCGGTAGCCCACCCAATAGCCGATGTCCACCGCGCCGTGGTTCTGTCCCGCCGGCACCATGCCATTGTACATCCAGGTGCGGATCGTCGAATCGCCTCCCTGCATCTCGTCCTGGAAGTCAACCCAGACCTCGTGCTCGTGCGCGCGGCCGTAGATCTGGCGCGGTGAATTGGCCGCCCACGGTCCGACGGCGAGCTCGGCGAGGAAATCGGCGATGCCTTCGCCCATCGCGTGGCGCAGCAGGTTGTCCGGCTGGCCGGGTGGGGCTGGTTTCTGCTGGGTGTGCACCGCCTCGTGCACGACGAGGCCAACGAGCGATTCGAACGTATGCGTCGGCAAATTCTTCCGCGCCCAGTCGGGCAGCTCGTCGAGCGGCGTAGCGGGGTTGCTGGCACTCTGCTCGGTGCCTATCAGCATGCCGCTCTGCGCGGTCGTGCCGCCGGTCGAGAGCGTGCCGATGAGAAAATAGATTGTGGGAAAGCGCGCTTCGGGATACAGCGCTGCGAGCCGGGTCAGACCACGCCGAATCCCCTGCGTTACCCGCGAATTGGTATCGACCGAAAGCGTCGTGGGGCGCACGGCGGCGTAGTAGCGCGGGTACGCGCGGAGCGCGCGGAGCAGCTCCTCCGCCGCCGACTGCTCGGCGAACGGCGCGACCGCGCGTTCGAGGGAGTCTCGACGCAGCGAATCGAGCCGACCAGCCGTCCACCCCGCGGCGATCATTCGGGCTTTCACAGTGTCGCGGTTCATGAGCCGCACGCGCATCCAGTCGCGCAAACCGGGCGAGCCAGGCTGGAGGTAGATCGTGCGGAAGATGCGCACCTGCTCGGTGTTGTCCTTACCCGCGGCGAGATCGTAGGCGTGCCAGAAGTTCGCGATGTCGCGCGTGACGATTTGCACCGAGTCGGCGGGATGCTGCAGCGTGAGCGCGGCGAGGAGGGCGACATTGACCATGGCTCGGCTCCCTCTTGACGTGTGTCCACGATCAGTCTAGCTACCTACGAGATGATCTACACCGTCGCGATGGTTCGGGTTTGCCCCTGTAGCATGCCCCCCCTCACCGGGACGGATCCGGCTATCGTGTAGAGCACCGAACTCGGCGGTTCTTGCGCGGCTGTGGTCCCGGATGGATGAGGACTGCAGCCTTTTTTGTTGCCCCGGGGCGTGGCCCCGGGGCTCGCTACCCGAAGTAAAGGAGGCAACATGCCGCAAACCCTGGCAGCTGTTACCGACATTTCAGCGCGTGGCTATGCGCGTCCTGAGGTGCTGGTCTCCACGGACTGGGTGGAGGAGCATCGCAACGATCCGAATGTCCGCCTGCTCGAGTCGAACGAGGACGTGCTGCTGTACGAGACGGGGCACATTCCTGGAGCGGTGAAGATCGATTGGGTCACGGACCTGAACGACCCCCTGGTCCGCGATTACGTCGATCGCGCGCGCTTCGAGAAGCTGCTGCGCGCCAAGGGGATTAACGACGACACCACGGTCGTCTTCTACGGCGACAAGAACAACTGGTGGGCAACGTACGCCTTCTGGGTGTTCAAACTGTTCGGCGCCCTAAATCTCAAGATCCTGGACGGCGGCCGGCTGCGCTGGGCGGAGGAGGGCCGCGAGCTGGTGACCGCCGTGCCCACGTATCCTGCGGGCAACATCACGGTGCGCGAGCGCGACGATTCACGGATCCGCGCGTTCCGCGCCGAGGTGGAGCAGCATGTGAAGCGGCGCGGGAAGCTGGTGGATGTGCGCAGCCCCGAGGAGTATCGCGGCGAGCGGCTGCACATGCCCGAGTATCCGAACGAGGGGGCGCTGCGCGGTGGGCACATCCCGGGAGCGAAGAGCATTCCGTGGGGCCGGGCGGTGACCGCGGAAACCCACACCTTCAAACCCGCGACGGAGCTGCGAACCATTTACGAAGCTGAAAACGGATTACTGACGACCGATGACGTCGTTGCGTATTGCCGCATCGGCGAGCGGTCGTCGCACACCTGGTTCGTGCTGACCTATCTCCTCGGATTCAAGAACGTGCGCAATTACGACGGCTCATGGACCGAGTGGGGCAACATCGTGCGGTCGCCGATCGAGAAGCCGTGATGGATCGCGAGACGCGACTGGCCTGGTTGGTGGACCATTATCGTCGCCCGAGGCACGTCGGCACGCTCCCCGATGCTGATGCCCGTGTCCCGGGCGGGAACCCGGGGTGTGGGGATATCGTGACGATGTATCTAAAGGCGGAGCAGGGAACAAGCCGAGTCGCCGCCGTCAGCTTCGAGGGTGTGGGATGCACGCTGAGTCTGGCGGCGGCGTCGATTTTGGCCGAGCGGGTCAATCGCGACAAAACGTCATTCGACGAGATTCTCTCCTTTACTCCCGAAGCGTGGATCGATCTCCTCGGCCGAGATATCGCGCAGGCTCGGCCGCAGTGTGCGCTGCTCGCGTTGGGGACGCTGAAGGCGGCGGTGAAGACGGTCGAGATGAATCGCAAGCTCAAGGCGGCGGGGCACAGTGACGAGCAGATTCGCGAGCTGCGGCGCGCGATTGCGGAGCAAGGGACAGGGGCTGGCGTCGTGGTCGGGGAGGGGGCGGAGCAAGCGGCCGGAGTCCGGAAGTAGGGGCGCAGCATGCTGCGCCCCTACATCATCATGCATTGGCCGTCGCGCGATCATGCATTGGCTGTCGCGCGTCATCGAAACGAGGTATCTCTGAAGCACCTATGACTCCACTCCTCCTGACCGTTGCGCTGCTCGGTTCGGCGCAGAACCAGGCTGCACCCGACACTACGCGCTACATCATCCTCCAGGCCGGCAACCCCGCGGGCACCGAGCTCGCGGTCCGCAATCTTGACGGCAGTCTGTACTTCCTCGAGGAGTACAACGACCGCGGCCGGGGCCCCAGGCTCGAAACGCGCATCACGCTGACGCCGGCGGGGATGTTCCAGACGCTGGCGATCACCGGGCACGACTACTGGAAGCAGCCCGTGGATGAGCGCTTCGCGCTGCGCGGCGACTCCGCCGAGTGGTCGTCGAGCCTCGAGAAGGGCCGCCGCCGGCTCGACGCACCCGCGCTCTACAGCCCGTTCTTCGGACCGGTAGGCTCGCTGCCGCTGCTGATCGGCGCGGCACGCCAGAGCGGTGAGGTGGCGCTGCTGCCGTCGGGACGCGCGCGGGTCACGAAAGTCGGTGAGCGCACCGTGTCCGCCGGCGGGCAGTCCGCGCGGATCTCGCACTACCAAATCGAAGGGCTCGGCTTCACGCCGACCGACTTCTGGGTCGATACGAACAACCGCTTATTCGCGTTCGTCGCGGGCGCCTGGTTCCGCGTGCTCAGACCAGGTTGGGAATCGATCGGCGACGCGCTCGCGGCCACGCAGGATTCGCTGGAAAAGCAGCGGGACGTGACAGTCGCGCGCACGCTCGCCGATCATCCGAACGGCGCGGTCGTGTTCCGCCACGTGAGCGTATTCGATGCGCCGAACGCGCGCCTAGTGCGCGATCAGGTTGTCGTGGTGCGGGACAACCGCATCGAGTCCATCGGCCCGGATAGCGCGATGCGTCCGCCCGTGGGCCCTGGAGCGCGTGTGATCGATGCGCGCGGCAAGACGCTGCTGCCGGGGTTGTGGGATATGCACACGCACAATGGCGCGCTCGATGGCCGGATGCACATCGCGGGCGGGGTGACGTCGGTGCGCGACATGGCGAATGACATCGACGACCTGCGCCGGTTGCGCCTGGCGTGGGATTCGGGGAGCGCGATCGGGCCGCGCGTGATGATGGCCGGCTTTATCGACGGCCCCGGGCCATACGCCGGCCCGACCAAGGTGCTCGTGAGCACGCGCGATTCCGCGCTCGCGTGGGTTGATCGCTACAAATCGCTCGGCTACGAGCAGATCAAGCTCTACAGCTCGCTCGATACGGCCCTGGTCCGGCCGATCGCCGAGCGCACGCATGCGCTGGGACTGCGTCTGTCGGGGCACATTCCCAATCACATGACGGCTGCGAAGGCGGTGCAAGCCGGGTACGACGAGATCCAGCACATCAACATGCTGTTTCTGAATTTCGAAGGCGATTCGATCGACACGCGCACGCCGTCGCGCTTCAGCGCACCCGGCCGCTACGGCGCCGATCTCGATCTCGCTTCCGACAGCGTCCGCGCATTTCTGCAGCTGCTCAAGGATCACAAGACGGTGATCGACCTGACGCTCGCGACGTTCGAGGGGATGTACACGGTCCGGCCGGGGACGATGGACGAGGGCGGCCTGCGGATCGCGAACCGCATGCCGGCGGAAGTGCGGCGCGGATTTCTCGCGGGCGGCATCGCGCAGAGCGACTCGGAACAGACACGCTATCGCGCGTCCTGGGCGAAGATGCTGGCGTTCGCCAAGGCGCTGGACGACAACGGCATTCAAATCGTCGCGGGCACCGATTGCATGGCGGGCTTTTGCCTGCAGCGTGAGCTCGAGCTGTACAGCAAGGCGGGGATTCCCAACGCCCGGGTGCTGCAGATCGCGACCTGGGGGGCCGCTACGGTGATGAAACGCACCGATCGGCTCGCCGCGATTCGTCCCGGTTATCTCGCGGACTTGATACTGGTGAATGGGGACCCGGTGGCCGACATGACAAACATCGAGCGCGTCGATCTCGTGATGAAGAACGGCGTGATCTACGATCCTGCGGCGATTTACCGCACGATCGGGGTGCTGGGATGGCGCGAGGGGCAGCGCGCGGTCACCCCCTGACCCTTTTTTCTTTTCAGCTCATTCGGCCAGCGCGACCACCACTTCGCGGGGCCCCTCGAACGCTTCCCTGCCGTGCGCAGCCCGAAGGTTATCCACGACAAGCAAGTCGCCCGCCTGCCACGGCTCGCGGACCGTGTGTGCCTCATACACGTCGTTGATCACCTGGAAGACATCCGGCCCGATCGGTTCACCGTCGCCGAAGGCCGTATTGAACGGCAGCCCGTCCGCGCGGTAGACGTCCAAGAGGTACTCGCGCAGCTCGACGGCCATCGTCCACTCGCTGAGGAACGCGATCTGGTTGAACCAGCATCGCCGGCCGGTGCGTGGGTGACGCACCACGGCGTTGCGGCGCTGTCGCGTCCGCAGGCCGCTCTCGTGCCACTCGAAGTCGATCGCGTTGGCGCGGCAGTAGCTCTCGATGGCGTTGCGGTCGTCCGTGCCAAATGCATCCGCGAGCGATGCTCCGATTTCATCGTTGTAGTTGCGAATCAACAGCCAGCCCAACCGCTCAAACCGCTCGACCAATTCGGGCGGCAGCGCCTCGAGGACGGCCGCCGCGTCGGCGACGGGGGTCGCTCCGCCCGAGGCGGACGGCACGACGCACGCGAACAGCATGAGGTTTGGGACC
>WNGP01012495.1_pt1 | contig 12292 bp, 12 predicted proteins | sample 5407671 | NCBI WGS metagenome assembly WNGP01 (sample SAMN13153381, study PRJNA577476) | soil metagenome | isolation source: 40 cm soil or saprolite under Garry oak tree replicate 2 | place: USA:California | collected 2016-06-15 | reverse complement strand
GTTCGGATCCTGCAGCGCGTACATCTGCGCGCGCTGGAAAGGGCTCATGCGGCCGTGCGGGGACAGCATGAAGACCTGGATGCCGCGCTTGCCGCGCAGCGCGTGCTCCGCCGCCGAGCCGGTGTCGCCGGAGGTCGCACCAAGAATATTCAAAGTCAGATTGTTCTGTTGAAGACTCCCTTCGAACAAACGGCCCAGAAGCTGCATGGCGATGTCCTTGAAGGCGAGCGTCGGCCCGTTCGACAGGCCGAGAAGATGAAAGCCCGGCTCGAGCGTCTTCAGCGGCGTGACGTCATCGGTTTCAAAAATTTCCTTCGTGTAGGTGGATTCGACAATCCGCTTCAGATCAGGCACGTCGTCCATGAACTGCGCCAGGAGGGCATGGGCGAGCTCGCCGTAGCTCTTTCCCCTCAGCGAGGCGAGATCGGCCCGCGGATAGATCTCAGGGACATAAAGCCCGCCCTCCGGGGCGAGGCCCTCCAGCAGGATGTCGGTAAAGCGGCGCGGCGGCGCGTTGCCGCGGGTCGAGACGTAGAGCACTAAAGGAGCTCTTCCAGGCGGATCCTGGTCACCTTTCCGACCACGGTGGAGAGCTTCTCGATCTTCGCCATCGCCTGGTTGACGTTCTTCTCCAGCGCGCGGTGGGTAAGCATGACGATGTCGACGCGGCTCTCGCCCTTGCCGGGCTCCTTCTGCACCATGGCGTCGATCGAGATCTTCGAGCCGGCGAGGATGCGGGTGATGTCGGCGAGCACCCCCGGCCGGTCGAGCACGCGCATGCGCAGGTAACAGGAGGTCTCGACCTCGCCGATCGGCAGGATCGGCGTGTCGGCAAGCTGGTCCGGCTGGAAAGCGAGGTGCGGCACGCGGTGCCCGGGGTCGGCGGTGATGAGCCGGGTGATGTCGATGAGGTCGGCGACCACCGCGCTGGCGGTCGGCTGGCTGCCCGCGCCGGCGCCGTAGTAAAGCGTCGGCCCGACCGCATCGCCCTTCACCAGGATGCCGTTCATCACCCCTTCGACGTTGGCGAGCAGGCGCCGCGCAGGCACCAGCGTCGGATGCACGCGCAGCTCGATGCCCTTCGCGGCGCGCCGCGTGATGCCGAGCAGCTTGATGCGGTAGCCGAGCTCCTCGGCGTAGCCGATGTCCGCGCGCGTCAGCTTTTCGATTCCTTCCCTGAAACATTTCTTGAGCTGCATCGGGATGCCGAAGGCGAGCGCCGACAGGATGGTGAGCTTGTGCGCGGCGTCGACGCCCTCGATGTCGAAGCTCGGATCGGCCTCCGCGTAGCCGCGCCGCTGCGCTTCGCCGAGGGCGGCCGCGAAATCGAGGCCCCTGTCGCGCATCTCGGAAAGAATGAAGTTCGACGTGCCGTTGATGATGCCGGCGATCCATTCGATGCGGTTCGCGGCCAGCCCTTCGCGCAGCGCCTTGATGATCGGGATGCCGCCGCCGACCGAGCCTTCGAAGGCCACCATCACGCCGTTCTTCTGCGCGGCGGCGAAGATCTCGGTGCCGTGGGTGGCGAGCAGCGCCTTGTTGGCGGTGACGACATGCTTGCCGTTGCGGATCGCCTCGAGCACCAGCTCTTTCGCGATGCTGTAGCCGCCGATCAGCTCGACGACGATGTCGATCTGCGCGTCGCGTACCAGCTTGAACGCATCGCCGACGACTTTGGCCTTTTTCCCAGTAATCTTCTTGGCCCGGTGAAGGGCTTTGTCGGCGACTTGCGTGATCTTGATCGCGCGGCCGGCGCGGCGCCGGATCTCGTCGGCGTTGCGCTTGAGCACGTCCCAGGTGCCGCCGCCCACGGTGCCGATGCCCAGCAGCCCTACATTAATCGGCTTCATTTCGCTTCAGTCGGAATTGAAGGTGATGCTTGACGTCCGGCCACTCGTGGGCGAGGACGCTGTACATGACCGTATCGCGGATCGTGCCATCGCGCCGCGGCCAGTGGTGCCGGATCACCCCGTCCTTCTTCGCTCCCAGCGCTTCGATCGCGCGCTGCGAGGCCAGGTTGAAATTGTCGGTGCGCAGGCCCACGACCTTGCAGCCCAGTGCCTCGAAGGCGTGCGCGAAAAGCAGCAGCTTGCAGGCGCTATTGACGTGGCTGCGCTGCCAGCGCTTCGCGTACCAGGTGTAGCCGATCTCGACGCGATCGGCGGCCGCGATGATGTCGTGATAACGAGTGCTGCCGACAACCTGGCCGCTCTTCAGCTCGCGCACCGCCCAAGGCAGCATGTCGCCGGTCCTTTGCCCATCCAGCGCTTTTTCGATATAGACGCCAGTTTGCGCGGGCGCGGGCACGGAGGTGAACCACAGTTCCCACAGTCTTCCGTCGGCCGCTGCGCTTGCCAATTGTTCTTCGTGGAGATGGGAAAGAGGCTCGAGCTTGACCCCGTTACCCTCCAGGGTGATCGGCGCCGGCCTGATCAAGCCGCGCCCCGGAGCAGCCCGTCCTTGCGGAACATGTCGCGGATTCCCCGCACCGCCTGGCGCAGGCGGTGCTCGTTCTCGATCAGCGCGATGCGCACGTGATCGTTGCCGTAGTCGCCGAAGCCGACCCCGGGCGCCACCGCGATCTTGGCGTCCTCGAGCAGGCGCTTGGTGAACTCGATCGAGCCCATGCGCGCGTAGAACTCCGGGATCTTCGCCCACACGTACATCGAGGCCCTGGGCATTTCCACCATCCAGCCGATGTCGTGCAGGCCCTTGACCATGACATTGCGTCGTTTCTCGTAGGTATTTTTTATTTCGATAACGCAATCCTGGGGCCCTTCCAGCGCCACGATCGACGCCACCTGGACCGGCGTGAAGCTGCCGTAGTCGTGGTAGCTCTTGATGCGCGCGAGGGCGTGCACCAGGTCCCTGTTGCCGACCATGAAGCCGATGCGCCAGCCGGCCATGTTGTAGCTCTTCGACAGGGTGAAGAACTCGACCGCGATGTCGCGGGCACCCGGCACCTGCATGATGGATGGAGCCTTATATGAATCAAAAACTATGTCCGCGTACGCCAGGTCGTGCACGACGAGGATGTCGTGCTCGCGCGCGAGCGCGATCACGCGCTCGAAGAACGCCAAGTCCACGCAGTGCGCCGTCGGGTTCGACGGAAAGCCGATCACCAGCATCTTCGGCTTGGGGATCAGCTCGCGGATCGCGCGCTCCAGCTCGGCGATGAAGTCGACGCCCGGCGTCATGCGCACCGAGCGGATGTCGGCGCCGGCGATGATCGCGCCGTAGATGTGGATCGGGTACGAGGGATTGGGCACCAGCACGGTGTCGCCGCGCTCCAGGCAGGCGAGCATCAAATGCGCGAGGCCTTCCTTCGAGCCGATGGTGACGATGGCCTCGGAGTCCACGTCGAACTCGACCCCGTAGCGCCGGCGGTACCATTCGCAGATCGCCTTGCGCAGCCGCGGGATGCCCTTCGATACCGAGTAGCCGTGCGTGTCCTGGCGCTGCGCGGCCTCGATCAGCTTGTCGACGATGTGCCTGGGCGTCGGCCCGTCTGGATTGCCCATCGACAGGTCGATGATGTCGTCGCCGCGCCGGCGCGCCGCCATCTTCAGCTCGTTGGTGATGTTGAAGACGTACGCCGGCAGCCGCTTAATCCTTGAAAATTCACGCATTGTAGAATTCTAGCGTGAAACTTCACGCTGCCGGCCCGAGCCCCGCCAACACCATCACCGGCTACGGCGAGGACCACGTGCTGGTGAACGGCCGGCGCCACGACTCGAGCGTCGTCGTTCTGTCCGACCGGGTCCTGCCGTGGGAAGCAAAGAGTTTCTCAACTCTGCGGGAGGAAGATTTTTCCCTGCTAAAAAACCTTGGAGTCGAAATCGTCCTGCTCGGCACCGGTCCTCGCCAGCGCTTTCCGCATCCGCGGCTCACGGCGCAACTCGCGGCGGCGGGCATCGGCGTCGAGGTGATGGACCTCAAGGCCGCCTGCCGCACCTACAACATCCTGGTCGCCGAGGAGCGCAAGGTCGCCGCCGCGCTGCTGTTCGCGTGACGGTTCGAGTGCTCCTGGCCGCGCTTGCGATCGCCTGGTTTGGAACGCTTGGATTAAGGCCCCTATATAAAGCGGACGAGAGCCGCTATGCAGAGATCCCGCGCGAGATGGTGGTAAGCGGCGACTGGATCACGCCGCGCCTGAACGGCTTCAAGTACTTCGAGAAGCCGCCGTTGCAGTACTGGGCCACCGCCGCGTTCTTCAAGGTATTTGAAGTCGAGGATTGGGCCGCCAGGCTGTGGACGGCGCTCACCGGGTTCGCCGGACTTTTCCTGGTGCTTGCCGCCGGCAACCGCCTGTTCGGCCCGCCGGCGGGACTGTATGCGGCCGCGGTCCTTGCCGGCAGCCCGCTCTACGTCATGCTCGGGCAGATCAATACGCTGGACATGGGGCTGACGTTCTTCCTCTGCGGCGCCGTGTTCGCGTTCGTGCTCGGGCACATGTTCCTCGCCTGGGCGGCATGCGCCCTCGCCGTGCTGAGCAAGGGATTGATCGGCATCGTGTTGCCGCTGGCGACGCTCGCTCTCTATATCCTGATCAAGCGCGACTGGGCATTGCTTGGAAAAATGAAGATTTTCTCCGGAGGCGCGCTGTTTCTCGCGATCGCCGCACCCTGGTTCATCGCGGTTTCGCTCGCCAACGACGAGTTCCTGCGCTTCTTCTTCATCCAGGAGCATTTCCAGCGCTTCACCACCGAGATGCATGGCCGCGCGCATCCCGCCTGGTATTTCCTGCCGATCCTGGCCGCCGGCATGGCGCCGTGGCTGCTGCCGCTCGGCTTCACGCTGTTTCATTCAGTCAAAGGCAAAGCCGAAAGATTCGATGCCGTCCTGTTTCTTGCCTTGTGGGCGCTGGTGGTGTTTGCGTTCTTCTCCGCGTCGGGGTCGAAGCTGCCCTCCTACATCCTGCCGATGTTCCCGCCGCTCGCGCTGCTGGTCGGCCGCTGGCTCGCCGCCTTTGAAGCCCGCCGCGTGCTGGTTGCGCAGTCGGCGCTTCTTGCCGTCGCAGGAATAGCGATGGCGGCGCTTGTGCCCCGCCTGGCGGCAAGCTACGCCAGCTACATCCCCTGGCTGGTCGCGGCGGGAATCTGGCTCGCGGTGACCTCGGTCGCCGCCTGGCGCCGGTCAATTGCCACTGGCGTCGGCCTGCTTGCCCTCGGCGGGTTCGGCGCCACGCAGATCGCGCTCATCGGACACCGCACGCTGGCGGCCGAGTTCAGCGCCGCGCCCACGGTGGCGGCGCTGCCCATTTCGCCCCCGGCCGCGGCGAGCGTATTTGCCGTGGAGGCGTACGACCACAGCATTGCGTGGAGCCTGCGGCGCACGGTCACCATGGTCGGCTACAAGGACGAGCTCGGCGAAGCCATCCGCTGGGAGCCGCAGAAATTCATCCCCGACTTGCCCGGATTTGCCCGCGCCTGGAGCGCCGCGCCGGAGGCCTATTACGTCATCGTGAGGAAGCCATGACGCTACCCAGTTTTTCGCTGATCCTCGTCGGCGTGCTGCTGAACGCCGCTGCCCAGCTGCTGCTGAAGGCCGGCACCAACGCCATGCCGCTCGGCCTGCGCCTGGCGATCGAGCCGCACATCCTGGCAGGCCTCGCCTGCTACGTGGTGAGCGTAGTCGTCTGGATCGTCGCGCTGTCCCGCGTGCCGGTGAGCGTTGCCTATCCCATGCTCTCCATCGGCTACGTGGTGAACGCGATCGCCGCCTGGTACCTGCTTGGCGAGGCGGTGACGCCGATGCGGCTGGTGGGAATCGGTATCATCGTCTTCGGCGTGTTCATCGTGGCCCGTTCATGACCGATTACCTGCCTTTCGCCCGCCCTTCGATCGACGAGGAAACGATCGCCGGCGTGGCCGAGGTCCTGCGCTCCGGCTGGATCACTTCCGGGCCGCAGGTGAAGGCGTTCGAGGCGGCGCTGTCGCGGCTGTGCGGCGGGCGCGCCGTGCGCAGCTTTTCCTCCGGCACCGCCGCGCTCGAGGTCGGCCTGAGGCTGGCAGGCGTCGGCCCCGGGCACGAGGTGATCACCACCCCCCTTTCCTGGGTCGCCACCGCCAATGTCGTGCTCGAGGTCGGCGCGCGCCCGGTGTTCGTCGATGTCGATCCGCGCACCCGGAACATCGACCTGGAGAAGATCGAAGCGGCGCTCACGCCGGCGACCCGCGCGCTGATCCCCGTCGATCTCGCCGGGCTGCCGGTCGATCGCGACCGCCTGTATTCGATTTCCAGAGGGAAAAACCTCAGGGTCATCGAAGACGCCGCCCAATCGTTCGGCGCGCGCTGGCGCGGACGCGCCCTGGGCACGTTCGGCGACCTCGTCGCCTTCAGCTTTCATGCCAACAAGAACATCACCACCGCCGAGGGCGGTGCCCTGGTTCTGCCGGAGGAGAGCCTCGTTCCCCTGTGCGAAAAACTGCGCCTGCAGGGCGTGGCGCGCTTCGGCGAGGACGGCATGGAGGTCGATGTCGCCGGCGGCAAATTCAACCTCACCGACGTCGCCGCGCGCCTCGGTCTCGGGCAGCTTCCCCATCTGCAGGAATTTACCGACAGAAGGCGAGACCTTGCCAGACGCTACTTCCAGCGCTGGAACCGCTCGCTCGAGTGCGAGCTGCCGCTCGAGGATTTCGAGAACTCGAACTGGCACATGTTCCAGGTCGTGCTGCCCAGGCGCGCAGACCGCGCCCGGTTCATCGCCGCGATGCGCGAGCAGGGCATCGGCGTCGGCGTGCATTACCCGGCGATGCACCTGTTCGCCCTGTACCGCTCGCTCGGCTGGCGCGCCGGCCAGTTCCCGCATGCCGAGCGGGTCGGCCGCTCGATCGTGACGCTGCCGCTGTTCCCCGCGATGACCGAGTCCGACGTGTCTCGCGTGTGCGAAGCGGCGCGCAAGGCGCTGTCATGAGGCTTTCCGTCGTCGTTCCCGTATACAACGAGGAAGCCGGGCTGCCGGCGCTCTGCGGGCGCCTGTATCCGGCGCTCGACAGTCTCGGCATCGACTACGAGGTGATCTTCGTCAACGACGGCAGCCGCGACCGCTCGGCGGCGCTGCTGCGCGAGCAGTTCGCGAGGCGCCCGGACGTCACCCGCGTGATCCTGCTGAACGGCAATTTCGGCCAGCACATGGCGATCATGGCGGGCTTCGAGCGCTGCCGCGGCGAGCGCGTGGTCACGCTGGATGCGGACCTGCAGAATCCGCCGGAGGAGATCGGCAAGCTGCTGGCGAAGATGGACGAAGGCTACGACTACGTCGGCGGCATGCGGCTCGAGCGCCACGACAACGCGCTGCGGCGCTTCGGTTCCCGCGCGATGAACGCCGTGCGCAGGCGCATCACCCACATCCACATGACCGACCAGGGCTGCATGCTGCGCGCTTACAGCCGCGACATCATCGACGCCATCAATACCTGCGAGGAAGTCAACACCTTCATTCCCGCGCTTGCGTATACGTTTGCGCGCAACCCTGCGGAGATCGAGGTGGCGCACGAGAAACGCGCCGCCGGCACCTCGAAATATTCGTACTACCGCCTGGTGCGCCTCAATTTCGACCTGGTGACCGGATTTTCCGTGGTGCCGCTGCAGCTGTTCTCGCTGTTCGGGATCGCGGTTTCCATCGTCTCGGTGCTCGTCTACCTGGTGGTGATGGTGAAGCGCCTGCTTGCCGGCCAGCCGTACCTGGAGATCCTGTGGGACCGCGACATCCTGCAGTTCTTTCTCACCGGCATCGTGTTGTTCGGCGTCGGCCTGGTCGGCGAATATGTCGGCCGCATTTACCAGCAGGTCCGCCACCGTCCGCGTTACCTGGTGGAAGCGGTCCTCGAGCGGCAGCAGCCGGCGTCCTCGTGGCAGTCCAAGCCGTCGTCTTCGGCTACCACGACGTAGGCGTGCGCTGCCTGCGCGTGCTGCTCGACGCCGGCGTCGCGGTGCCGCTCGTCGTCACCCACCGCGACGCTCCGGACGAGCGCATCTGGTTCGGGAGCGTCGCCCGACTGGCCCAAAGTCGCGGCATCGAGACCCTGCTTTCCGAAGAGATGAATCGTCTTCGGGAACGAATAAGCGTGATTTCGCCGGAATTCATGTTTTCCTTCTACTACCGCCGCATGCTGCCGCCCGATGTGCTGGCGCTCGCCAGGAAGGGCGCCTTCAACATGCACGGCTCGCTGCTCCCGAAATACCGCGGCCGCGCCCCCGTGAACTGGGCGATCTTGAAGGGGGAGAGCGAAACCGGCGCCACGCTGCACGAGATGGTTGCCAAGCCCGATGCGGGCCGCATCGTCGACCAGGAGCGCGTGCCGATCGGGCCGGACGAAACCGCCGCGGAGGTGTTCGCCAAGGTGAGCGACGCCGCAGAGACTGTTCTTAAACGCAGCCTCCCTCATCTTCTCGCTGGAACGGCGAGCTTGAAGAAGCAGGACTTGTCGAAAGGCAGCTACTTCGGCGCTCGCAGGCCCGAGGACGGTCGCATCGACTGGTCGAAAAGCGCGCTCGAGATCCACAACCTGGTGCGCGCCGTCGCGCCTCCCTACCCGGGAGCCTTTACCGACAAAATGAAGATTCTCAGAACTGCCCTATCCGCGGAACGGCGCGCACCTGCAGGAAAAACAGGACCCTATCGGGAGGGCGACGAATGGTTCGCGGTGTGCGGCGATGGTAAAGTCCTGCGCCTCCTGGAGGTCGAGCTCAAAGAATGAAAAGGATCCTGATTCTCGGCGTCAACGGCTTCATCGGCCACCACCTCTCCCAGCGCGTGCTCGCCGCGAGCGACTGGGAGATCTACGGCATGGACATGCAGACCGACCGCGTCGAGGAGCTGCTCGGCGAGCAGCGCTTCCATTTCTTCGAGGGCGACATCACCATCAACAAGGAGTGGATCGAGTATCACATCCGCAAGTGCGACACCGTGGTGCCGCTGGTCGCCATCGCCACGCCGGCCACCTACGTGAAGCAGCCGCTGCGGGTGTTCGAGCTCGACTTCGAGGCCAACCTGCCGATCGTGCGCGCCTGCGTGCGCCACGGCAAGCGCCTGGTGTTCCCCTCCACGTCCGAGGTGTACGGCATGTCGCCCGACCGCGATTTCGACCCGGAGCAATCGCCGCTGGTGTACGGCCCGATCCACCGGCAGCGCTGGATCTACGCCTGCTCGAAGCAGCTGATGGACCGAGTGATCTGGGCCTACGGCCAGCAGGAGGGACTCGATTTCACCCTGTTCCGGCCGTTCAACTGGATCGGCGCCGGCCTGGACTCGATCAGCACGCCCAAGGAAGGCAGCTCGCGCGTGGTGACGCAGTTCTTCGGCCACATCGTGCGCGGCGAGCGCATCCAGCTGGTCGACGGCGGCAGGCAGAAGCGCGCCTTCACCTATATCGAGGACGGGATCGACGCGCTGATGGCGATCATCGCCAACCGCGGCGGCATCGCCTCGGGGAAGATCTACAACATCGGCAATCCGCGCAACAACCTGTCGGTGCGCGAGCTCGCCAGGACGATGGTCGACCTGGCGCTCGAATATCCCGAGTACCGCGACGCCGCGCGCAAAGTACGGATCGTCCGCACCAGCGCGGAGCGCTACTACGGCCGCGGCTACCAGGACATGCAGAACCGCGTGCCGAACATCGCCGCCACCAAGCGCGACCTCGGCTGGCGCCCGCGCGTCGGAATGAAGGACGCGCTGCGCTACATCTACGACGCGTACCGCACGCACGTCGCCGAAGCGCGCCATCTCGTCAAGTGAAGCTTGCGCTGAAGGTGGACGTTGATACGTTCCGCGGTACGCGCGACGGTGTTCCTCGTTTAGTGAAAGTATTGAAACGCCACAGCGCCGGCGCCACCTTCCTTTTCAGCCTCGGGCCGGACCATACCGGCCGTGCATTGCGCCGCGTATTCAAAAAAAACTTTCTTTCGAAAGTCCGGCGAACATCGGTGCTCGAACACTACGGGATTCGCACCCTTCTCTACGGCACGCTGCTGCCGGGGCCGGACATCGGCCGCCGGTGCGCGGACACGATGCGCGCGACGCGGGACGCCGGTTTCGAGGTCGGAATCCATTGCTGGGACCACGTGCGCTGGCAGGATTACGTCGCCCGCCGCGACGCCGCCTGGACCGAGCGCGAGATGAGGCTCGCCTGCGAGCGTTTCGAAGCGGTGTTCCGGGAAATTCCCAGGACCTGGGGAGCCGCCGGCTGGCAAACCAACGCGCATGCGGCGCGTTTCCAGGACCATGCCGGCTTTGCGTACGCCTCGGACACGCGCGGCATCCGGCCCTTCCTGCCGCTGTGGAACGGGGAGCGCGTGGGCTGCCCGCAGTTCCCCACCACGCTGCCGACTCTCGACGAGCTGATCGGGCTGGAGGCCGACCCCGTCGCTCACCTTCTGAGTCTCCCCGCAAAGGATCATGTGTTCACGGCGCACGCCGAATTGGAAGGCGGAAAGCTCCTCGCCATGTTCGAGTCGCTCCTGGCGGGCTGGAGATCCCGGCGCTACGAGCTGGTGAGCCTGGATTCCCTCTACAGCTCGACCGACGTGGCGGCGCTGCCGCGCCACGAGGTGGTCTACGGCGAGGTCGCCGGGCGCTCGGGAGCCCTCGCCATGCAAGGAAAGGAGAGCACATGATGTTCGAGGGGTTCTCAAGAAGAAGAATCAGGACGAGCGGCGCGAGCATCAACCTGGTGGCGGGCGGCGAAGGCCCGCCGGTGCTGCTGCTCCATGGCTATCCGGAGACGCATGCCATGTGGCACAAGGTCGCGCCTCGGCTCGCGCACGAGTACACCGTGGTCTGCCCCGACCTGCGCGGCTACGGCGACTCCTCGAAGCCGAAGGGACTCCCCGATCACTCGAACTACTCGAAGCGCGCCATGGCGCTCGACATGGCGCAAGTCATGGCGGCGCTGGGGCACGAGCGGTTTCACGTCGTCGGGCACGATCGCGGCGGCCGTGTCGGCCATCGCCTGGCGCGCGATCACGGCAGCCGCGTGCGCAGTCTCACGGTGCTCGACATCTCCCCGACGCTCAAGATGTACGAGAGCACGAGCATGCAGTTCGCGAAGGCGTACTACCACTGGTTCTTCCTGATCCAGCAGGCGCCTCTGCCGGAGCGGATGCTGGCCGGGCTTGGGCCGTTCTATATCTTCAAGCGCCTGGGTCGAGGGAAGTCGGGTTTGAAGCATTTTTCCAAGAAAGCAATGGCCGAATACGTGCGCGCCTTCAGGGACCCGCGCACCCTCCACGCCACCTGCGAGGACTATCGCGCCGCGGCGAGCATCGACCTGATTCACGACAGGCAGGACTCGCGAAGGAAGCTCAAGATGCCGCTGCTCGCGCTCTGGGGAAAGCACGGGGTGATCGAGGCGCTTTTCGACTGCCTCGCCGACTGGCGCGAGGTGGCCGCCGACGTGCGCGGCCGCGCCTTGAACTGCGGGCACTTCATTCCCGAGGAGAAACCGCGCGAGCTCGTCGCCGAACTGCGGCGATTTTTGCGGAACGTCTAGAGGTTCTACCTACCGCGATTCACCCTGATCAGGATCCGCTCCCGATAACAAATCCGCTGGCGAGGGATCCCCACGGCTGGCGTAACCGTTTCCACCCCGGGCATCTCGTGCTGGATAACGATGGTGTTGAGATCCTCGGAAATGCGACCCTTGAACAGCGGGAAATTGGAAATCACGGTCTGCGTGCCGGCGCCCGATCCGCTAGTGGCCGTGGAGGTGAACGGCGCACTCTGAATCGTGAGACTCAGATCCGGTTCCACCGTGTAAGTGAACTCGCCCGAAAGGGTACTGGCGCTGGCGCCAGCGCCAAACCCGAACTGGTTCGGGCTATTAATGAAAAGGTTCTTTCCGGATACCGTGCCGGTTCCGTCGCCGTTGAACACCCGCACCGCCTGGGTGCTGAATGAATTCACGAACGGAGGAGGCAGGGTCGACGTCGGATTCGGCGCGAAATCCGAGTTGAAACCTGTAAACGAGTTAATGCAGGTCGCCGCGCCGGTGGACATGTACTCGCCTTGCAAGAGCGAGTTGAAATCACGTGCCTCGGCTCCCACTCCAGCAACCACGAGCATCATCCCCATTGATACCGACCATTTTCTGTTGGTACGCATCATTGCTGGCTCCCTATAGAAGATATGACGCTTCATTGGACAACGAGGTCGGTGCCGCCGCGTGTATTAACGCGACGCTGACCAGCACTGACCTGTGCCGGATTTCCTCCCCATCCGTAACGTAGTTGGAAATTGCTCCGCGTGCTGTTATTTGCGCACTGCAGGCAATTTTGTCCTTTGCGATCA
>WNGP01004006.1_pt1 | contig 12298 bp, 13 predicted proteins | sample 5407671 | NCBI WGS metagenome assembly WNGP01 (sample SAMN13153381, study PRJNA577476) | soil metagenome | isolation source: 40 cm soil or saprolite under Garry oak tree replicate 2 | place: USA:California | collected 2016-06-15 | reverse complement strand
CGGAACGCACAGATCCTGGATGCCGGGCTCGGAGAGTATCTTCCTGAGAGCTCGGTTCTGGTCGAGGGAGACCGCATTCTGGAGGTCGGAGGGGCCGATGTACAGGCCAGCGAGGTGCAGAGCTTTGACCTGGCTGGCATGACCCTGATGCCTGGCCTGATCGATGCCCATGTGCATGTGACCGCCGTCACCGCAGACCTGGCGCGGCTTGCCGAGTGGTCCCCTGCCTATGTCACGGCACGTTCCGCCCGCGTGCTGGCGGGCATGCTGCGGCGCGGCTTCACGACGGTGCGCGACGTGGGCGGAGCCGATTACGGACTGGCTCAGGCCATTGAAGAAGGCTACCTGGAGGGGCCGCGCCTCCTCTTTGCCGGCTCGGCGCTCTCGCAGACGGGCGGGCATGGCGATTTTCGCAGCCCGGGCAGGCAGGCGCATGATCTCTGTCACTGCGGCCTGGCTCGGACCGTCATCTGCGATGGTGTGGATGAAGTACGCAAGGCAGCCCGCGAGGAAATCCGACGTGGTGCCTCCCATCTCAAACTCATGCTCAGTGGTGGAGTCGCGTCTCCCACCGACCGCATTGACTCCACCCAGTTCTCGCGGGAGGAGATCCGGGCCGCCGTCGAGGAAGCCGAGGCGGCCAACCTGTATGTCGTGGGACACGCCTATACCTCGCGTGCCATCAATCGGGGCCTGGAATGCGGCGTGCGCAGCATTGAGCATGGCAATCTCATGGACGACAGTAGCCTACCCCTCTTCAAAGAGCGCGGAGCCTTCTATGTGCCGACCCTGGCTACCTACTCGGCCCTGGCCGCTCGCGGGCGCGAGTTCGGGCTGCCGGAACACAGCCATAGCAAAGTGTTCGAGGTGCTGGATGCGGGCCTGCACGCCCTCGAGCTGGCGCACCGGGCGCAGATTCCCATCGTGTACGGGACCGATCTGCTGGGTGGCATGCACGAGGAGCAACTCAGCGAATTCACGCTGCGCCGCCAGGTGCAGCCGCCAGCCGATATATTGCGCTCGGCGACGACGGTGGCGGCACGCTTGCTGCGCCTCGAAGGGCAGGTGGGCGTGGTGGTGCCTGGAGCCTCTGCCGATCTGCTCGTTGTCGAGGGAGATCCCCTGCAAGATATTACCGTCCTCACCGATCCGCAGCGCCGGCTCAAGCTGGTCATGGCGCGGGGTCGGATGGCGGTCAATCACCTCGGGTAGGCGCGTGAGCACGCCTCCTGCAAGCTCCACCGGGGCTGTCCCAGAGGGAGATAATAAGCCGGAGGATGTGACGACCGTCCAGGAGCGGGTCGGGCTGTACCAAAGCCAGAGCAAGAAGTGAGATCAGGCAGAAGTAGTTCAAACACATGCACTGGTTCAGCACATCACGGCACGCACGTTTCCCCCGCTGATATTCAAGATGGTGCCATTGCAGAACGGGGCCGTTGCCAGGTAGAGCACAGCATCGGCCACCTCTTCGGGCTCCCCCAACCTGCCCAGCGGCACCCCGCGGCGTTGCAATTCCAGCTGCTCCGCCGTCTTGCTATCCGTCCCGAATTCCAGTGCGTACCCCTCCATCAGCCTTTCCACCAGCGGCGTGCGCGTCACGCCAGGCGCAACGGCGCTGACCAGGATGCCCTCGGACGGCAATTCCCTGGCGAGCATCTTGACCAGGCTATGCACGGCCGCTTTTGCCTGCGCGTACGGCCCCAATCCCGCGTCGGGCTGCAGCCCCTGATCCGATCCGGTGAAGATGATCGTGCCCCCTCCACGCTGTTTCATCAGGGGGATGACGGCCTGGCAGGCATACACGTGGGTAAAAAAGTTGAGCGCGAAGGCACGCTGCCACTGTTCTGCGGTGAGTTCCTCGAACCGCTGCGCAATGAGGAAGCCCACGTTGGCGACCAGGATATCGATGCGATTCTCGAAAGCGGAGAGGACCTCTGCGATCCCAGAGGTGACCCCCTGTTCGGTACTCAAGTCCGCCACTGCTGTCCTCACGCTGACCGGCGGTGTTCGCTTCTCACGCGCTTCCTGCGCCAGGTGAGCAAGCCCTTCCTCGTTGAGATCAAGCAGCGCCAGGTTGGCGCCTACCTCGGCAAATGCCAGGGCGATGGCCAAGCCGATGCCTCCGGCTGCACCGGTGATGCAGACCACTTTTCCCGTCAGTTCCTTCGTCGTCATTGCTCTGCTCCTTCGCTTGTTCTAAGTGATACTTTGTCGGTCGTTCGAGATCCATCTGTGCGCGCACGGCTCGCGCAAGTGAATCGATCGGTTGCTGCCGGCAGAACGATCTTCCTTTCCATCTCCGTCAATTCAGGTGGCGGAACTCGGCCCTGGTGGTCTCGAATGAACGCTTCGCCTCTTCCTCAAGGGGAAGGCGGCGATGCTCCTCTGAGATAATTTCGACGGCATACGGCCCCCAGTATCCCGCCTCGTCGATGGCCTTGAGGAAAGCCGGGATGTCGAGAGAGCCTTCCCCGCACAGGCGACGATGGAAGCGCGTGTCGTCCCAGAGCGTTCCCACCACGTCCCTGTCAGCGTCATCGAGCTCGACCGCCTTGATCCAGTGCTGAGGAATCTGCGCCACGTCGGCGTAATCAATGCCCCCGCGTGCGATGTGCCAGATGTCGAGATAGAGACCGCCGTTTGGCTGTGCATCTGTGCTGACGAGTTGCAGTGCCGCGGAAAGGGTGCGGATGTTGCTGAACGGCATAATTTCGAGCGCGATCGCGGTCCCGTATGCCGCCGCTTCTCGTGAGAGCGCCGCGAAGGCCTCGATCATGCCTGGCATCTGGCGAGCCACGTCCTCGAGCGGGGGTTCCCCAATGCCCGGCGCTATTTTGATGCAGCGAGCCGCAAGCATCTCGGCCGCCTCAAGCAAGTCTTTGCGAACCACGTCGGATGCGGCGCGGCCCGACCCCTGGGCGTACCAGTCGGTCAGAAATTCGAGTTCGACATGCTGCATGCCGTTGGCGTCCAGCATGCGCTTCATCTCCGCGAGGCCAAGCCGGTTCGCAACCGCCATGAGGTCGGCATGCAGCAGACCCAGGCCACGATACCCCGCCCGGGCCGCAGCCTCGACCCGCTTTTCGAAGGGAAACGGACTGATTTCGCCTGGGCCCATCGGATACACGTCTCCCGCGATGGTCCAGTACGAGGCAATCAGTTCAATGGCGCGTTGCACAGGAGCTCTCCTTTACGGACGCTGGGTCCTTCCGCCTGAAAGCGCGACCACGACTTTGGCGGTCGCTCGGTGTTCTACCAGTGGCACCAGCCCCTCTTCCACCAGTCTCTCCAGGCCAATTACGCGATACCCGATGCGCCGGGCAAGATCGGTGGTGGCGAGCAGTTCCAGCGCCTGAGGCAGATCAACTGTGCAGACCTGACCATTGGCAGTCATGATCTCCTTCTCCTGCGTGACCGCCGTATCCAGGGCCAGGCTCACCGGGGCGACGGGGATGCCGACCTGCAGCAGGCGCCCGCCTCTGCGTACCACGCTGAGCGCCTGAGTGATCGTCCCAGGAACACCGGTGGCATCGATGGCTACGTCAACACCGCGCCCACCGGTCAGCTCGAGAGTGGCGGCAACGGGATCAGAACGGCGCGCATCGATCTGGGTGGTGGCGCCCAACTGTTTCGCCCCGGCGAGCTTCCCCTGCTCCACGTCAACGGCGATGACGTTCTGCTCACCCGCTGCCTGAGCCTGGAGGGTCGCCAGGAGTAAGCTGCCGATACTCCCAACGCCGAAGAGCGCGATGGTGTGTGCTGCGGAGACATTGCCTCTCGCCAGGGCGTGGAGGGCCACCGCGCAAGGTTGCGCGATCGCAGCCGCCTCATCGGCGCAATCCGCCGGAACGGGCAGGCACATCTTTGCTGGGAACACAGCAAATTCGGCCAGTCCTCCATTGGTGTGAATACCGTAGAGGTAGTAGCGCTCGCAGATGTTGATCCGGCCTTCTTGACACCTGGGGCACACCCCGCACCACCATCCGGCGCCAGGGACTACCCGCTGTCCAAGCTCAAGGTGGGTCACCCCGGCCCCTCTCCCCACCACGACCCCCACCACTTCGTGCCCAAGAATGACGGGGCCAACGTGGCCGCTGCTCCTGTGAGGGCTCTCGAGTGGAACCATCGTCGCCGCCTTGTACTGGCTGGCGTCTGTCCCGCACAGCGACCCCATCTTCACCTGCAGGACGACTTCCCCTGGCCCTGGTGGTCCTGGCTCGCGGACATCCTCAATCCTGACATCTCCTGGTCCGTAATACACGGCCGCTTTCATCGCCTCGCTCCTTCCTTTTCCTGCCCTCTTCGATCTAGTCGGCTTCGCCGAGCCGTTTTCCTGAGAGGACGGATCTCTCCTGCAAGGTGACATCTGCATCGAAGGCATAGCGATCCCGCTTTTTGATCAACAACCAGGCCTTACCCCCCAATCGCGGCTGCCGGACGAGCGCGAACTCGCCACGCAGTTTTTCGCCGAACAGCCAGAAAACGAGTTCTCCGCGGCTCAGTTGTTGCCGGACCTGCTCCTGCATAGCGTCTCTGGTTTCCCCGGTCAGGGGCCGGTAGCTCCCCCGATCCCAGATGATGACCTCCCCTGCTCCGTAGGAGCCCTCTGCGATTACCCCCTCGAAGCTGCCATATTCCAGGGGATGGTCTTCTACCATCATCGCCAGTCGTTTCTCGCGCGGGTTCAGCGACGGGCCCTTGGGCACCGCCCAGCTTTTCAAGACGCCATCCAGTTCCAGCCGGAAATCGTAATGCAGGCGAGAAGCCTGGTGCTTCTGCACGACGAAGACGAGCGGGCTTTCCATGCTTCACCTCCCCCCACGTTCTTGCTTTGCAGCAAACTGGCACTGCTCCGTTGAAATTTCCCTGTCCATGGGGGCCTCTCTTCCAGGACTTTCTAGAAACCGAAACTATCAGGCGAGACGCTGATCTGCCTGCAGGACTGGCGCGAACAGGTCTCCCAGGCGCCTTACCCGCTCGAGCACCACCTGCGGCGAGAGAGAGGCCGGGTGCATGCTGCCAGCCTCCAGTTCCTCCCAGGTGAGCGGCGTGGAGACCGTCGGGTGAGCCGGGTAAGCACGCAGCGTGTAGGGGGCCGCCGTGTTGCGCCCGACGCTGTTCTGCGCGTAGTCCACCGTGACGCGATCTCCCCGGTGTGTTGCGCCCTGGGCCAGGGCCACCAGGTCGGGGTAGCTCGACGCGAGCTGCTGTCCCATGGCTTTGACCCAGCTTCGCACGCGCTCGAAGGTGTGGCCGGCCCCAAGCGGCACAAAGATGTGCAGCCCATGCCCGCCGCTGGTCTTGGGATAGCCTCTGACGCCTGCCTGTTCAAGTGCCTCGTGCAGCCGCAGCGCCGCCTCCCGCACGGCATCGAACGAGGTGGTCGAGCCTGCGTCCAGATCGAAGATGGCCAGGTCGGGCTGGCTGAGATCCGGTGCATGCGACCCCCACAGGTGAAATTCGATAGCGCCCTGGTTGGCGAACCAGTACACTTTCTCCAGGTGCGAGACCTGGACGGCCTGGTCTCCCAGTTGCCAGGTTTCCGATGAGGTGTTCATGAAGTTGTGTCCTTCTTCCTCTGGTTCTGCTTCTGACGGGTTGCACTCTTCTTCCATCAGTCTCTCAAAAGCTCGCTCGCACGAGTGCGTACGTCATCTATGGTATTGTACCATGAGCTCTGTCGACCCCTGCTCAAGGGACGGGGTGCGGGACAGAGACCGGCGCCATCCTGGCTGCACCTGCTCGCCCGCTCAATGAATGACGCGATCACAGAGAGCTATGGGCGAGACCGGAGCCTGGCGAGGGCCTCGCGCAGGGTATCCTGCACCTGTCGCATGGCTGCTTCATCCTGGTAGCGCTGCCTGGGCCAGAAGAACCCTTTGAGGCCGTCCTTGAAGTGGCGGGGGACGAGATGGATATGTATGTGGGGGACGCTTTGACTGACGCGGTTGTTGATGGCGATGAATGTTCCATCTGCTGCTAAGCCCTCTTCAATGGCTCGTTCGAGCAACTGCGCGTTCTGGAACAAGGGCCCGACCAGGGAAGCGGGGAGATCGGCGAGCGTCTCGTAATGCGCTTTGGGCACAAGCAGGCAGTGGCCGGGGAAAAGCGGCCTGCGATCCAAAAAGGCCAGGGAGATGCTATCTTCAAAGACGATGGCGACCGTTTCTTCACGACGGATGATGCGGCAGAATGCGCACGTCTGGCTGTCGTCTGAGTCTGGTGGGCGGGCTTTCGCATCTGGCATGCAACACCTCTTTTATTCAGAAAGAACGCGCATCTCTGCACTTCCTTACCGGGAAGCACTCTTTGGCCGTGAGGATACCCTGGTATCTTTTGCGTTACGCTATAATATTACGACACGGCGAATGCGTCTGGTGCCAGTTCGAACCGTCGAAGCTTATGTCAGACTTCCTGAAAGCGCTGGCGGGTACACCGACTGAACCATTAGGTTCTCTGCATCAACCTTCGTGGAAGGAGGAGGAATATCCTATGGAATTTGCCACTCTTGCGCATACCTTTGAGGAACTGGAACGCACCAGCTCCCGCCTGACGTTGATCGAGCTGCTCACACAGCTATTTCGCTCGATTGAACGGCCAGAGGAAATCGAACACGTCTGCTACCTGGTCCAGGGGAGGGTGGCTCCCTTCTTTGAGGCGCTGGAGATGGGCATGGCCGAGAAAAGCGTGACTAGGTCCATTGCCATCGCCTCTCACAGCACGCCGGAACACATTGTATCTCTGTATGCTACGCTCGGTGATCTGGGACTGGTCGCAGCGCAGGTAAAGAGCGAGGCAGAAAATAAGCCCACGGTGTTGAGTGTCGACGACGTGTTTCTTGGCTTGAGAGCCATCGCGCAGACGTCCGGGAAGGGAGCGATCGAACAAAAAAGTGCCAGGCTGACCGAGTTGCTCGCACAGGTGGACGCCGTATCAGCCAAATACGTGATACGCATCCTGCTGGGCAACCTGCGGCTGGGCGTAGGCTCCGCGACGGTCCTCGATGCGCTGGCCAAGGCCAGGTGGAACGATGTCAAGAAGCGCAAGCTGCTCGAGGGAGCCTACAATAAAACCTCCGATCTCGGCCTCATCGGCAGGACGCTCTGGGAGCACTCCGGCGAGGAAGAGGCGCAGCGAGTAGTGACAGCCCTGGATATCCAGGTCGGCAAACCGATCCACTCGCAACTCGCGGAACGGCTCCCCAGCGCCGAGGCCATCATCGCCAAAATGGGGACGGTGGTGGCGCAGTACAAATACGACGGCCTGCGCGCCCAGATTCACAAGGATGGCCAGCGGGTCACCATCTTCTCGCGCAGCCTGGAAGACCAGTCGCACATGTTCCCCGAACTCATCGCAGGGACCCTCAAGCAGGTCCGTGCAGAGCGCGCCATCCTGGACGCCGAGGCGCTGGCCTACAACGCCACCTCCGAGGAATTCCTACCCTTTCAGGAAACGACCCGCAGGCGGCGCAAGCACGGCATCGAGGCTCTGGCCGAGCAGCTTCCGCTGAAGGCCTTCGTCTTTGACATCCTCTACAAAGATGGGGCCTCGCTCCTCGATACTCCCCTGGCCGAACGCCTCAAGATACTCGAGGAGACCCTGCACCCGGCCGACGACACCCTCATGCTTACCGCAAGTCATATCGTACAGGATGCCCACGCGCTCACCCTGCTCTTTGACGAGGCGATCAGCAAGGGCCTGGAAGGCCTGGTGGTGAAAAAGCTGGAGAGCCGCTATGAAGCGGGTGCGCGCAATTTCAATTGGGTCAAGCTCAAACGGCACTCGGCTGGAGCCCTCAACGACACCATTGACTGCGTTCTACTGGGGTACCTCTACGGCCGGGGCAAGCGCGCAGCATTTGGTGCCGGCTCCCTGCTGGTGGGGCTGTATGATCCCGAGCGGGACCTGTTCGTCACGGTGACCAAAATCGGCACCGGGCTCAGCGACGAGCAATGGCGCAGTATCCGCGAGCGCACCAGAGGACTGGAAGTCGATCACCGGCCCGCCCGTGTCTCTTCGCTCATTGAGCCGAGCGTGTGGGTCGAGCCGCAACTCGTCCTCGAAGTGCTGGCCGACGAGATCACGCGCTCGCCCACCCATACGGCCGGCAAAGTCGGAGCCGAGCCGGGCTATGCGTTGCGCTTTCCGCGGCTGGTCTCCTTCCGGGAGGGAGACAAAAAACCGGAGGATGCGACGACCGTCCAGGAGCTGATCGAACTGTACCAGAACCAGGGCAAGAAATAATGGGCATGGTGGATTGCTCCTGCGCCACGCTTTGGCAGAGGTCGCTTACGCACCAATTTCTCTGTCATACCACAAGCTTCCCCTGGCGAGCGCAAGCAATGTTCCCCACGCCTCCCGCGTCGTCACGAGGACGGCCACAGTCGATTCTAGGCGATCTGCGCCCCCTCGACCATGGCTGCCAGCTTGGCCCAGGTAATGTCTGGGTCAACCGTGAGCGCGCCGGAGAAGGTGGCGAAGCCGCAGACGGTTCCGGCGATGACCTGCTCGCGCCCCACTACCGAGGCGTAGCGCTCGATGCGCTGGGCGACCAGTTCGGGGTGCTCGATGAAGTTCGTGGTCGAGTCCAGCACGCCAGGAATGATGACCTTCCCTTTGATTTCCTCAGAGCAAGGGTTGGTGATTGCCTATGCTCGTGTGTCATCTCCCTCGCAGAAAAAAGACCTGGCGATCCAGAAAGAAGCCCTGCGAGCGTACTGCCTAGAGCATGGGATCAAGGTGGATCAGTGGATCGAAGATATTGGGTCCGCGCTCAACTACAAACGCAAGGGCTTTAATCAGGTCATTGAGCAGATCGAACTGGGCCTGGTCAAGCGGCTGGTGATTGGGTATCAAGATCGCTTTGTGCGCTTCGGCTATGACTGGTTTGAACAATTCTGTGAGCGGCATGGGACCGAAATCACCGTGATTAATGGCGAAACCTTCTCCCCCGAAGAAGAACTGGTGAGGGATCTGATCGCGATTGTGACTGTCTTTTCTGCCAGGCTTCATGGTCTGCGTTCGCACAAAAACCTAATTCGAGCGGCGGCGCTTGGAAAGGATATTGTCGATGATCAAGGCGCATAAGATCAGATTGCATCCCACGCCTGAGCAGGCCGTCTACTTTGCCAAGGCCGCCGGAACTGCGCGTTTTGTGTGGAACTGGGCGCTGGCTGAGTGGAATCAACAATACGAAGCAGGTTTGAAGCCGACCGCGTTAAAGCTCAAGAAGCAATTTAACCAGATGAGGCGGGAGCGGTTCCCCTGGACATGGGAGGTTACGAAAAACGCTTCAGATCAGCCCTTTCTCGATCTGGGCAAAGCATTTACGGCGTTCTTTGAAGGGCGCGCCCGCCGCCCAAAGTTCAAGAGCAAGAAGCGCAGTAAGCCGAGCTTCTACCTGGCCAATGATCAGTTTGAACTGGGTGATCATCGCATCTGGGTTCCTAAGCTGGGATGGGTGAATATGGCAGAGAACCTGCGCTTTCAGGGCAAGGTGACAGGCGCACGCATCACCAAAACAGCAGACTGGTGGTTCGTGAGTATCCAGCTTGAGATGCCAGACACCCTGCCAGAGAAAAAGCAAGCCTCTATCGGCATCGATGTCGGACTGAACCGGCTGGCAACCTTGAGTACGGGCGAGGGAATCGAGAACCAAGCTTTCCTCAAAAACGCACTCAAAAAATTGCGTCGGACAAACAAGCTCCTGCATCGCCGCAAACTCGGCTCAAAAAACCGGGAGAAAGCGCGCAGACAGGTGGCACGCCTGCACTACCGCATCACTTGCTTGCGCGATGATGTCCTCCATAAGCTGACGACACAGCTTGCTTCGTGCTACGGGATCATTGGCATAGAAGATCTCAACCTTGCGGGCTTGCTCAAGAATCGCAAGCTCGCTCGCTCGTTCTCGGATGCGGCATTAGGCAAACTGCTCACCTTGCTGACAAGTAAAATGGAGCAGCGAGGCGGCCAGGTGATCAAGGTCGACCGCTTCTTCCCATCGAGTAAAACCTGCCACTGCTGCGGCTGGAAGTGGGAAGAGATGCAGTTGTCGGATCGGATCTTTCTCTGCCAGAACCCCCATTGCGCCTATTACCAATTTGCGCAGGATAGAGACTACAATGCTGCTTTGAATATCCTACAGGAAGCCTTGCGCTTGATCGGGCTGGTTGATCAAGCCGTCAGCGGTACTGGCTCGGACGCGGACGTTAACTTGGCTGTGGACGCGGGGTAAGACCAAAAAGGCCAAGAGGTCTTGAGGCACCTACGGGTGAAGCAGCAACAACGAAATTCTGTGTGCGTGTGTGTTCGCATACATTTGCATACGAAAATCGGAGCAGAGTGCCACCGGGCGTGCCTCCAGCACTTCGGGCAGGATCGTCCGCAGGGGAATATCACGGTGGTGCGGCCCCTCGTAGTTGCCCCAACAGAGATGGAGCCGCAGGCGATCCGGCGGGATATCCCGTACGGCCCACGCGATGCACAACGAGCTAAACCCAAGTCATTGGACAGAGGGGTCCCTCAAACAGAGGAATCAGTGCGAGGGAGGAAGCGCTGAGGAAGAATTGAGCCGTTGCAGTGTTTGGCGAATGGAGCGGGCAAGCGAGGCCATCTCGTCATCTGGAATGGCAAGGACCCCTCGTTTGAGATCAAGAGCGGCGGTTTGCTGCTGGTGATAGGGAACGCCTGGAGGCAAGGGGGCCAGGTGCCAGTGTCCATGTCGATTTCCTTGTTGACTGCCGAGCGTGAGAATGTAGAGCCGTTCTGTTGGAACCACATGCCTGAGAGCTTCAGCCACCAGATAAATGAGTCGCTGAAGCTGAAGGTACTCCTGCAAGGTAAAGTCACCGGTGGCTTGTTCCCGGTGCTCTCGTGGAGCGACCAGCGTGTACCCATAGAGCACCGGGTATTTGTTTAAAAACACGACAGCGGTTTGATCCTCATGGTAAATGCCCTACGCGCGTGAGCAGATTTTGCCCGTCTTGCGGGCAGTTTGCCAAGAGTCATGAGCAGCACAGCCGAGGGCCTCAGAGCAAGCCGCGAAACATCCGAACATGTGCACACCATTTTTGTCAATGCGGCACGGGAGAAGACAAGCAAATTGAAGACGCGGTTAGCCTCTGCAATGCTTGCGAGAAGGGCTATTGTGTGTTAGGATAGACGTATGACTAAGACCAACAATGACACCTCCGGTGGTGTGGTCCACGACTTGCCAGAGGACTTACGGCAAACCCTCGCTTCTGACGCGGAGGCGCGAGCGGCATGGGAGGATTTGACGCCTCTGGCGCGCAATGAATGGATCTGCTGGACCATCTCCGTGAAACAACCAGCAACCAGAAGGCAGCATGTGGAAAGGGTGCGCACGGAACTCAAAGAGGGCATGCGCCGACCGTGCTGCTGGTATGGCTGTATTCACCGCACGGATAAGGCAATCAGCCCTTCAGTGCAATATGTACTCAATAAACGCTCTAAAAAGTCCTCATAACTGAGGGCTTTTCTGGAAAGAGGGCCACGGTGCTTTTGACTGGTTCAGCCCCACCGCTTCCACAATGAGCGCCTGTAACGCGGCTTCATTGATGGTATCACCTTCGTGAAAGTCGATCGCCCGAACCGTCTTGCTCTCCAGGCGCGTGTTAAAGAGTCTGTGCGGATCATTCATCTGAGTACCCCTGGGGAAGGTCAACCTGACGGCGCTCTTGAGGGTATCGCAAACGCAGAGTATTCCCTCATGAGACCACACGGGGACTCCCTCGGGCCTTGAAGGCTTTTTCCACTTCACTTCTTCAACGAAGGCAGGGTCAGCTTGCTTGATCACCGCGCGCAGCCGTGACATCATCTCGCCGCGCCAATCAGCATACTTTTTGAGTATAGCATCTATTTGCTGAGCAGCAGACTGGTCTTCCATATGAATCTCCTTCTCGTATGGTTGCTACAGCATTATATCATTGCCATCTTTCCCAGTGGTTTGAAAGATAATCTGGCTCATGGGGTTGGCAACCCGGTTCACGGCAAAGCTCGTTTACTCTTCTCCAAGCATGCCAATTGACAGCATGGTGATGAAAGAAAACTGATGGAGAGCGGTTTTTCCCGGAAAATTTGTGGAAGTCGCTCACGACTCTTGGCAATTGCTCAGATGTGAGGGCAAAATCTGCTCACTTCGTGGTTCTGGCTCACTCCTGGTGATTCAGGTTGCTTGCTACCGAGACATTGATAGATCGTTCTACATGAATAAAAGACTTTTGTAGAAGGATCTCGACGAAGATGGAAGTGAAGCAAGTAGCCGCTCTCCCAAAACAGG
>WNGP01004005.1_pt1 | contig 12299 bp, 10 predicted proteins | sample 5407671 | NCBI WGS metagenome assembly WNGP01 (sample SAMN13153381, study PRJNA577476) | soil metagenome | isolation source: 40 cm soil or saprolite under Garry oak tree replicate 2 | place: USA:California | collected 2016-06-15 | reverse complement strand
TACTCCGCCATCGCTATCTCACCGCAGGGGACAGACGCCTACCTCGTGTACAACGCGTTCACCACGCCCTTACGCACTGATACCACGAGCCCGCGCACGCTGGTAGGCGTGGTGAAGCACACGGCCATCGGTGGAAATGGAGCGCCTGGCGCTTGGGGTGAACTGCACCGCAGCGCGCCCGGAGATCCGCGAGCTTCGAGCCAGAACAACCTGTTCCTGGAGTTCCTCGGTGACTATGTGTACGCTGCCGCGACCGGCACCTACGGCGTCGCGGTCTGGAACGACGTGCGCAACGCAGCCGACTGCCCGGCAATTGACACGTGGCGGGCGGCAGCTCAGTCGAATCCCGCGACCCCCAGGCCTGCGCCAGGGCAGGCTTGCCCGGCGACGTTTGGCAACTCGGACATCTTCGGGGAGTCTTTCCCCGCTCAAACACCGTAGGCAGATTAGGTAGGTGTATATAATCGGGGGCGTCTTCGGGCACCTCCTTGATCTACTAACACAAGCAACGAGCGAGGTAGAAGCGGCATTCACCTCGCTCGTTACCATTTGAACTCAATAGGGAGCAATGAAATACGTCATCTCATTCCTCAGCGTGCCACTCCATTTCGAAAGATCAAGAGACTCTTCCCCTGATCATCGTAAAGAGCTAATTGATCTGCTTGGAGTTGGTAGGTTTCGACGTGTTCCAAAGCAGCAAAATACTCGCTTTCCAAGGCCATCGCAGGTTCTGAACACATCATCCGTGTTGCCCCTATCTGTTGAAAACGCAGGTGTGATCCATCTCGGTGGCACTCCCCGAAATAGCGGTTGCAAGCATTTGCGCCGTAAATACGTGACTCCCCCTCAAATTGAAGCGTAATCGTGAATTCAGGAGGAATGGGACGCAGTGCTCCGCTAAGTCCCATTTCAGCTAGCTTCCAGGAATGTTGGTTTAACCCTTCATGTTGGACTTGGTTAATTGCCATTGTATTGTACGCTCACGACCTTCCTTGAAGATGAATAGTCATATTCAAGATATTTTGCCATTGCTGTCAACATGCATTTATCTCAGGGGATAAAAAACCCTCAAGCCGTTTCTTAAAAGGCCCGAGGCTTTTCTTCTGAATGAAGAAGTGCCAAGGGCCGGAATCGAACCGGCGACACCAGCATTTTCAGTGCTGTGCTCTACCGACTGAGCTACCTTGGCTTCTGGTGCAGGATGACCCTGGCGGGTTACCCTGCCTTACAGGGCTACACTATAGCATGCCTCTTTTGGCGAGTCAAGAGTTATTTGATCCTATGCCCATACTTAATCCTGTATCCCTCGTGCTCGTTGTTGAAAATCCAGCCAACTACCTCGCCAATACGCATATCCTCGTAGAGATATCCCTCCAGGGTAACCGATGCTGACCCGCGTCCACGTATTTGCAGACGACTTTTCTCCATCTTTTCAAAGCGCTCAAGCCACAAAGCCATGTTCCTCGGGCGCAGGTCGACCCAGCCCTTCTGCGCCCACGCATCCACATCTTCCTCTGTAATCCTCACATCAGGCTCGATCCTTTCTGGAATGCTGATGTGAGGCCCGCGAATGATATGCCTGCCATCGGGCAGCAGAACAGGCAAGCCAAGCGAGATGATCGTCTGGCACATCGAATCGAACTTCCCCGACTGGACGAGCGTTGATAGTTCCTCAGAGAGTTCTTCAGGAGTATATTTAAGTACCGCCCGTAACGTTTCATAACGGAGTTTGAGCAACTCTGCTTCCCATAGTAACTTGGAAAGCTCCGGAGGTCCCAGGTGTCCAAGCGCCACGCTATGTGTGCCTGTCTCCAACTCTAATCTTTCAAGTTCGGACAGTGCCCGGTGACGCAGGTAGCCCGCGCGATAAGTGGGATTCATCACAGCGCTATCAATAGCAGCAATCACATCTCGTCCCGTGGTACTGCCCTGGATTTCCATCGCAACCTCGTGCGCAATCTCTTCCGGCGTGATAAACTCCATCTGGCCCATGGCAGTGATGGTTTCAAACTCCCCTTTGGTGAACAGACCGTTCTCGCCGGTATCAATGATCGGCAGTTCAAGGTCTGCCAGGTCCCGAAACATACTCTCGGGCTGGTGCAGCACCAGGTGCTCATCCAGTGTTTCGACCTGGCCTGAGTACCTGCGCAAAATCTTGCCACGCTTGCCACGTATTGGAATCGGCCGGTAATTGATGTCCGCGTAGCCAATCATACCACCCGGCTTGATCTCCTTCACGATCGGGCCGCCAGCCGTGCGGGCCATCAGGAATAAGAGTCCGGTATGCGCAAAAGCAACCGCCGTCTTGGTGATCAGTTGGGCCGATGGCTTATCCTCGCTATGCGTATACGGGATATTCAAGCCCATCCCACCGGTCCCCGTCGTGCCGATTTTGAGATAAAGGCGTGTCCCCACCTCCACCATCGCTTTGTTGAGCAGGAAAATATGGCGGATAAGTTCCGGCATGGATTGACTCAACAGGAGTTCATACAGGGCCAGGCTGGTCTCTTCAGTTTTGTCGCGGGCGTATTGAATATCACCCATACGAACCGTTTCCAGGAGGTCCTGAACATGTTTCCTGGCCTGGTTCGAAGCCGTATAAACGTTTTGATAGCTGATAGCAGTCGCAGTGTTGATGCTGTCTATGATTACTTCCGGCTGATGTCTACGAATGATGGTCACGAGACGAGAATCCTCATAGGCATCCTCAACTTTGCCGAACAAATCCGCGAATAATACTTCACGACGCCTGGAGTCTTCCAACAACTCTTTAGGGTTTGAATCTGCATACTCGTTGCGCACGAATATGTTCCCATATTCCCCGACCCATTCAATTGGCTTGTCACCAATTGCTTTTCTAAGTTCTGTTAGCGCCTTTTCAACATCCTCACGAAACAATGCAGCGATAACGATTTTGCGAGGGGACAGATTAGCGTCTGTTGCAATACGGTGAGCAATTTGTTTACCAACCAGGCCCGCACCACCAAGGATCAGGAAACATTCTTTTTGGGGCAACTTTGCACCTCCCAGAAGCAAATGGGTAGAACGAGTGCCATTACACGTCCTACCATCAATACTATACACAATAAAGCTCAGTGTCAAGAAAATAGGCCGGCAAGGCAGGGCATCGGCTCGCACCATCCCAATCCCGCGCAAGCCTTTCCACCTCTGCCCTGGAATGATTTAAGTCTTGACTTAATTAAGTAAATGTTTTATAATATGTCCATGGATATGTTTGTTGCGCTTTCCGACCCGAGACGGCGGGCCATTTTAGAGATAGTGGAGGACACTATGAGAAAAGTAGTTCTTTACATGACCATGACGTGTGACGGCTTCTTTTCCGGGCCACACGGCGAGCTGGACTGGATGTCACAGGCACCAGATCAGGAACTCAACGATGACACTGTCGCCCTATTTCAAGGGTTTGATAGTGGATTTATTGGCTATCCGACGGCTTCAGGGATGATCCCATACTGGTTAAACGTCGCGAAAACCCTTTCGGCCTCAAAGGGCGAGCTTGCCATTGCGCAGGCAGTGAACACATTACACCCTTTCATTATCTCGCACCAGGAAGAAAAACTTGAGTGGGAGCATACAGAGCTACTCGTGGTGAAGAGTGATCATGATCTGGTTGAAGCAGTGAAAAAGATAAAGCAGCAGCCCGGCAAAGACCTGGGGGTCCCTGGCGGCATTCGCACGGCCCAAACGTTTGTGCGACTCGGTTTAATTGATGAGTATATGCTGATGGTGCATCCTGTTGCCATCGGCAATGGGCAACGCGTGTTCACGGGCAGGGTCAACCTGGAGTTGGTCAGCACAAAGACGTACACGTCCGGGGTGATGCGCGTGTGTTACCGGCCACGCTAATCAGTTGCCTTTGAAAGGAAAGGAGACGAACGATGACAACGGCAAAGAGGGAGCCAAAGGCTGAGCGGAATCTCGATGGCTACGGCGCGCCACCGATCCCGTGGAGGAAAGTCGCCGCGCGCCTGGAGCAGGGTATGACCCAAGCTCCGGGATCGGGTGGACCTGACCGGCATACCTGTTGGCTGGCAACGGTGCGTCCGGACGGCAGGCCGCATGTGATGCCGCTGGGAATCCTCTGGGTAGATGGCGCATGGTACTTCAATGCTGGCGCAGCCACCCGCAAAGCGCAGAACCTCGCGCACAACCCCCACTGTGTCCTCACCATCGCCATGGACGAGTTCGACCTGGTCGTGGAAGGCAAGGCGGTGAAGGTGACCGATCCAGCCAGGGCAGGCCGCATCGCCGAGGCGTACCGTGCCCAGGGATGGGAGGCGAGCGTGCTCGACGGCGAGGCCTCTCTCACCGCCGATTACAGTGCGCCCAGCGCGGGGCCGCCTCCGTGGGATGTGTATGAGGTCACGCCCGAGACCGTATTTGCCATAGGAACGACCGAGCCCTTTGGTGCGACCCGTTGGCGCTTCTAAGCATGCCGCCGCCCTGCTATTCTATCACCTCAAAAATTAGATGCGATTGCCCTGGCCGGCAAGGCTGCATGGATTGTACGCAAACGAGCCGTAGGGGCCGATTTATCGCGCCGAGCGCCGATTTATCAGCCCCCATCATAGCCCTCACCGTTGCTGAAACTCCCGGGCTTATTCTACGTATAAGGGATAGTGACACTGGCGTTTATATATGTGAATAAGCAAAAGGAGACTCATCAAATGGCACTTGCGGCTATTCCAGGCATAAATTTTGCAATTGACGGGCTTTTTGGCTGGCTGCTCGTCGGTTTAATTGCCGGTTTCCTCGCCAGCGCTGTCGTGCGCGCCCGGGGTTTCGGCTGTATTGGTAACATCGTCGTCGGCCTCCTCGGCGCCGTGATCGGTGGCTACCTGGCAAGCCTGCTTAACTTCACCGGCACCTACCACTTCTGGGGCACCGTTTTAATCTCATTCATCGGCGCGGTTATCCTGCTGATCATCCTGAGGGCGTTGACCGGTGGGCGGAGTAGATCAAGGTAAATCGGACTGGCAATCCTCAAATGATAAGAATTTACATCGAATAATCCGAATTGCGCTCCTATCCGCCAATCAAGTAACTTTTTGCAGCTAGGAACGCAATTCGTTGTGGCCTGAAAGCTCACGCAAGCACGAGAATAGTAAAATGCATTATGTGCTAACTAACTCTGCTCCTCTACAACCACATCAATCACCTCTACCTCTACTTCGTCCCCTTTCCCCACCACGCTAATCACCTCTATCTCTACTTCTTCCTCCTCCTCCTCTTCATCCACAGCCATACAGGTTTGCCTTGCCCGGAGCATCGGCCCAATAGCACTACCACCGCTTGCGGGATCTAACCTGTCCCATTTCGTCGTACCTGTGCCTGCGGCAGTGATAATAGCATCATGGACATTGCTAATGGATGCCCCTTTCGCCCTCATTTCTAGAATGCGAGCAGCCACTCCACTAATGACTGGGGTTGCGAAAGATGTTCCCACCCAGTAAGCCCAGGCATGATCATCAGGAGCCTCATATTCGGAGGCTGGAGGCTCATCTGTAAGCGGGGGGTAGTCGTCAGAACTGTAGATCCCTCGCACCGCATCCGATACTGTAACGATTAGAGGTTTGCTGGGATCTGGTTGTTTAGGCTCTACGCTTGGGACCTCGCCACCATATGTTGCAATTCCCCGAGCTCCCGGATAACAACTGTATGAAGCGACTTTTCCATGCCTATCTACAGCACCAACCGGGACAATTCCATCTATTGAGTCGGGAGGATTGGCGAAAGCAGCAGGATAGAGTGCAGCCGGGCGATTACCCATTGGATCTTCGCGCAAGTCCCCTTCATTACCAGCGGATGCAGCAATGATGGCACCAAGCTCCACCAGGCTTTGGATGGGCTGGCGTAAACATGTCTCCACATCATTCGTAGTGCCGCCAATATCCGTGTCAAGATCCTTTGATTTTGCTTCCTCCTTAGTTGGTATTACCAGGCTCATGTTAATCACGACAGGCTGCTGGTGAAGGTCCCCTCCCTGTAACATCCGATTTTGCATATATTGCATTGCCTGGGCCAATATGTTCATGTCACCCACACAATACCTATCGAGTACACGTATACATTCAATCTTAGCCTCGGGAGCAATATCGTGCACAATGCCGGCTATAAACAAGCCATGATCTGCAATTTTGATGTCATAATGCTCCCCATAGACATCCTTGCCAGTTGCTAATAGTTCTGGACCAGGGACTTCTATTCCCTGCGACCAGAAGCTGTAGTTAAATGTAACGTTGCTGTTGACATCACGCAAGAGCAAGTTATCGTCTCCGGCTTCTTCTGCTGCCCTCAAGATCACTTCGCGCTCTGGTAATGTATCCAGAATAAAGACTGTTACACCCTCACCCTTCATGTCTCGTAGCTCTTTAGGAGAGAGTTGTGGCAACCTGTAGTGCCAATAGGCACAGGCGTCATCTACTGGCATGGGGGGAGTAAGTGGACAGCCTTGTGGTATGGGGGGAGTCCCTCCACACAACCAGACCGGTGAAGCAGCACTGATCGGTACTAGCCATTTCTCGTCCTTGTTTAGTTTTTCCAGGCCAGTGTTGAACAGATTGACAATCCTGGCCACTTCCTTGCCCTTGTCAATTCCAGATGAAGTTGCTACCTCAGAGGCGCTACTTGCGCCCCCTTTGAAATTGAAGAAAGTAACAACACTAGTTTTGACTTGTCCAAAATCTGTGTCGATTGGTTTACTCGAGCTGAAGAGATATACGCCAGGTGGCGTAATGAACTGACTACCTTTCTGCTCTTCATTTGATGAAAATGGTTGTGATACGGGAGGCCTTGGCGGCTTGTCTTCGTCACCGAAGAAACTCAAGGTGAAGTTGATGCCGCCGTCCTTGAGGAATTGATTGAGCTTTTGCAACTGCGATTCCAGATTCAGTTGTTTCAGAATAGTTGGAGCATTATTGACCCCATCATCTGAAATCAGTTGAGTGTCGGAATGAAATGTAACAATAGCCTGGTTCTCACGCCAAAAGGTATTGTGCATGGCCATCGGCTGCTTGTCCATATTACCTCCATATCTCACTGCTAACATTTCTTGCAGAGAGCACTTAATAATTATCTGGGTACCTACAAGCGGCACCACTATTGAAACGTCCAGGAGTCATTTTTTTAGAAGTTCAGTTGTGTATACAAAAGAGAGGTCTTTTGCTCCTTGGGACTTCAGTGGACCAACGCCACCAACAAGGCGAAAAGCTGCCCAGAAATACGGATGTGTGTAGCCTGATAATGTATTTTGCAGGAGCCGACATTGAGCAGACTGTAGCGCCTGTACTTTGCTTTCTCCTTTCAAAAGATATTGGTAAAAGAGTTTCATCAACTCATTGGTCGCATTATCCTCTACGGGCCAGAGGCTCATCACCAACGAGGTTGCCCCTGCGGCCAGAAATGCTCGCCCCAAACCCAATTGTTCGTCACCTCCGCCGCTCAAGGCTAATCCAGTTTCACAGCCACTCAGCGTGACCAACTCGCACACTTTCAGATCCAGGCTGATAGCATCAATTGCATTGAGTTGACCATCGGCCAGGCGTACATAGGAGAAGTTAGGGACATCCAACCTGCTCTGACCATGGGTCGCTAAATGAATGATAGGAGTACCAGGAGCTTGCTCTATGAGCCGGGCAATGGTAGCTTCGCTTTCAAGGTAGCATTGCCCATCCAGCAATGACGCTACTGTCCTTGCCTCATCGTGTACACGCTGCAAATGCCCATTTTCTGAGTAACCAAAGACTAACGGAGACCTGGCAGATACGCCTGAAACAATGCGCTCCTGCCCATGAGTCTCAAGGTGCATGAGAATGTTACTTGCCGGAAGGTAGCTAACCTGGAAATTTTCGACCAGGTAATGTGAGCCATCATGTAGGGCATGAAACGGCAATTTATGTAATGGACCATACGGCACAATTATCAAATGTCCAGTTGGGGACGGCAAAAGTTCAGCAATTGGTGCCACTAATAAGTTATAGAGCTTGTTGAGCAGGCGAAAAATGACCTTCTCTGGAGGATTCTGTATGTCAGACCAACCTTTAGGATCAAGATGAGCGTGGAGCAGAGGCAGCAGGCGTTCCAGTTGCTCCACACCCCCGGGAAGTTCATGAGTAACCAGGCGTTCCTGTGTAGAAGCAAAAATGACTAATCTACCTTTGTACAGAAAATATGCCAGGAGAAGCTGATCAGGTGAAAGGTGCTGGCGTAGTTGTGTAATGTCTACCTGTTTCACCTTGTAAGGTTTGCGTGCCCTCTTCTGAGAAATGAGACGTGTATCTGATTGATAAAGATGTAAACGCTCGAATAGTTCACTAATTCTCTCTTCGCGTCGCTTAAGTTCCTGCTGGATCACTTCTCGATCTACAGTGGGAGACACGGAGACATCAATATCTGCAAGCAGAACACTATAATAACGATGTTGCTCCTGCTCATCCCTGAGCTCATATTGCGTTCGCAATACAGCTGCACTATTCTGTTGCAAGGTTGATGTGGAAGCAATATCTTCTTGCTCTACGCTGCCATTCAGCATGGCTCTCGACTTGTTAAGATACTGGCGCAAAGCCATAGAACGCGCTTGCTCTAGATAAACGAAAGCGCGTTCAATCCTGGCTTGTTGGAGACAAAGAGCGATCATATCTTCATAAACCGCCCACGTACTTTGCAAAAACAAAGGAGAAAGGTCATAGACAAGATCATCGAGGATACGTTCAATCTGAGCAATGGCGGCGCTATAATACCTCGCAGCCTTTGTGGGATTTTCTTGAAGAGCATAAATTTGTCCTAGAAGATAATAGCTTTTATACATTTCCTCTTGCAGGTGATATTGATGAGCTTGTGAGATTATCTCTTTGCATAGCAATATAGCTTCCTGGAGACGTGTGGATTGCTCTGTCTTCCTGTGTGCGCTAGCCTGTTTTGCATTCTCTACGAGCGCACTAGCCATTACTAGACTAGCACGAACATAATGCGCTACCAGGCCTTTAGTCTCAAAATATTCTCTAGCGCGTATGGTCTGATCGTACGCAGCAATAAAAGATCCCATTTTAAGAAGGATTTCAGCCTGCTGGTACTTTGTAACAAAGGCGTAAGGATGGAACCCTCCACCGTCTAAAAGTGTCCATGCTTCATCAAGGACGATCAGCGCTTCCTTTAGCCTGTCAGAAGCAACAAGGGCAGTTGCATATTCACGTAGTGCATTGCCTGTACTTAACAATATGCCGGTTTTTTTGTATATCTCAACTGCCTCGTTTGCCAAAAGGCAAGCCTCCTGTGCCCTATTGAGCTTGACTAAACAATTTGCTATACGGACCTTGAGCTCGGCCAGTAATATAGGATCATCCAGGTCGTTCTGCACCAGGCTATCAAGAGCCTGATAATAGCGCCGTAGTGCTGAGCCATAGTACCCCTGTGTATAATCGAGGTCCGCTAAATCGACCTCTGCATTAATCATCGGATCTGTCTCTCCAAGAGCAATAAAATTGGCATGTGCTTGCCGTAGAAGACTAGCTGCCTCTTCAAAATTACCGAGAGAAGCCAGGTCAATCGCCTGGTTCAATTCAGCCAGGGCTATAGACCGCTTGATAGAGATATTGCTTTGATCGCTTAGAGAAGCATAGGCAGCCCGCATACTTTCGTAAAGCTTAAGTGCATCTTGGTACTGTCCTATGTTATCGAAGATCATCGCTGTATTATGATCGATGACACAGGCCCAGTATGGTTCACCGAGCCGTAAAAATGTGTCGCGAGCACAGGCTGCTTCTTGCAACGCCTCTTCGACACGGCCCAACCAGGCAGCAGATATGATCCAACTGATGCGAGAGCGGGCCCAATTCCCTTCATCTCCCAGGCGCAGAAATTCCTCTCCAGCAGCATCCAAACACCTCATGGCTGCTTGAAGATGCCTGATCACCATCAAAGCATCCCCTTTCGCCTTAAGCCCCAGTGCATGCGACGAGCTATGCTGAACATACTCCCCATAGAATATAAGCAGTTCAGCCAACTTGAGCGAGACAAAAGGAGAATAGAGCAAACGCAGCGCCTCGTCCGCGAGCACCTCACCGATGGCAGCATGATCCGGCAGCTCTGCGATATGCTCCTGGATGTAGGCATAGCCTTCTTCTAAAGCATGGTCGCGCAAATATTGCAAGAATTGTTCGTTATCCATGTCCGGTGGTTAGCCCCCAGTGACTAACAGCGAGTCCATAGACATACAATTAAATTTTCTGCACCAGCAAGAGGATGGTATATTCACTCGATAGTTAAGCCATCGATGACCATTTCGCGATCGGGTAGATAGATAACCAAAACATAATCACCGGCGGGCACAGGTATGAAGACGAGATTGCCCAGGTCATCTACCTGTATGTGCAGCAGCGGCGTTGCGCTCGATCTGTCGTCATCGGCAGCCAGGGGTAACGGTTTAGTGTAGAGTTCTGCGGGCACACCTTCGAGAGCCTCCACGCTCTCCGCGGGATTGGTGCTGGTCAGGATACCGAGCAGCATATGTTCGCCGCTGCTCGTGCGTGAAAGATGCAGGGAAACATCGACGCTTTCGGCTTTATACTGGCGCGGCCAGCTCGTTTCCGCGGCTTCGCCGCGCACAGCGAATTGCGGTTGCGGGCGCACGACCCGCGTGGCAAAAATGCGCCGTACAAGTGAGCGAGGAGTTAAGGAAGGCGAAGGCAACTCGACGTCTTGCACCTGCAAAAATTTGCGTGTTTCTGCGACCTCCGCGGCGCATAGCGGGCAATCTAAGACGTGGTTTGCTATACTCATGCGTTCGTCCTCTGGCAACAGGCCAGCACAATAGAAGCTTAATTGCTCGCCCGTCGGACACTGGCTGCGATAAAGGTGCGAAACCAGGTGCGCGTTGATCTGCTCGTAGTCGGCAAGTCGCTTTTGACAGGTTTCACACCGCTCAAGATGGGTTCTGGCTTCTTCGGATAAAGCTTCTCCGTCGAGAGCAAAGCTGATAAGCTCTTCGTCAGTGGGGGCTATTGAGTTTAAACAATCCATCATTGCATTCCCTCGTCTATGCTTATGGCACTAAGCATTTTATTTAGGCATCTTCCCTGAAGGAGATATCGCTGTATAAACGAGCCTGGTGCCATTTTTTGCATATCAGCTTGCAAGTCCCTTATGCTTTCTATTCACTTTATCGTATCGATTCCATTCTACAACATAGGTGACCGCAAGGGAGTCCCCTACGGTTGTCCATCGCTCATGCGCCAGCGAATATGGTCGCGGTGGCGCATGAGCCGCTCGACGATGTTACGTGTCAGACGATAGACTTCCTGGATATCACTGAATTCATTCGCACAAAAGTGAATAATTTCCCTGGGTTTCAAGCCATCGACATACATCAGGTAGGCCAGTCGTCGTTCGCGCTTGTTCGGAAGTAAGCTCTTAACGATTTCCCACAACTCGTAACTCCCGTACTCGTCTTCGCTTGCGGGCTCTTCAACAGAATAGGTATCGGAGCCAGGATCAGGCAACGGCACTTCTCTCGGCCGTGAATATGCGCGTAGTTTGTCAATGACCGCTCCTTGAAGAGAGGTCTTCAAGTAGTTGAGGGCCGCACCCAGAGTAGTAAACTCCAATCTATTGCGCATAGACGCTTGCCAGACACGAGCAAAGGCATCATCTACATAGTTCTCTTCAGGCTCATGGCGGCATGCGACCTCTCTGTACGGGTTATTGCGCATCCAGGCTAGCACGGTCGGCGTGAACCGTTGCTGCAAGAGTTTCCACGCGTCAGCATCATGCTTGACCATAGCGCGATAGAAAATCTCTAAGCAATATCGATCGTCGTGTGGCTCATTACGCCGGTAATGTTCGATCTGGCTCATACAGCAGTCTTCGAGCGCTGATAAGCTCATTTGATCAGGTAGGTCCTTCATCTCTATACCCATCGCTCTCGACCTACTTTCCGTAGAGACCCATTGTATTGTGTACACTCTCACACTATTACATTGCTAATACAGACGTACTCACTCAGCATATTTCAAATCGATCTTCCGCTTCAGCTTTTCAACCAACTTTTTGAACGATTTGAACGTAGAAAAGCGTATCCTTCTCTCTTGCACAAGTCTACCCCAAGCACTGCAAAAATGGATGTGACAAATGACCCATTTACATGCCATAACAGGTATATACGTTGCAGCGTCAGAAAAATCGTAGGTGTAACTATTCAGCAGGGGTACAGGACGCGCTAGCCCCCTGCCAGAGTTCGGGATGTCCCCGAAACACCCTTTCCCCTTTAACAAGTTGAGAGTGCA
>WNGP01004002.1_pt1 | contig 12302 bp, 12 predicted proteins | sample 5407671 | NCBI WGS metagenome assembly WNGP01 (sample SAMN13153381, study PRJNA577476) | soil metagenome | isolation source: 40 cm soil or saprolite under Garry oak tree replicate 2 | place: USA:California | collected 2016-06-15 | reverse complement strand
CCCTGGATATAGTCCATGAGTAAGTACACCCGCTTGAGCCTGTCATTTTCGAAGACGTGATGCACGCGAGGCAGGGCCTCATGCTGGAGCCGTTTGAGGACCTCATTTTCGAAGGCGAAGCGCTCGCGAGCGCTTTTATTGGGGTTCACGACCTCTTTCAGGGCAAACAGGTTGTGCTTGTTCTCCCGTTGCCTCACCAGGTAGACCGCCCCAGACTCCCCTTTGCCCAGGACCGCCTCGATGACAAAGCGGTTTCCCTGGGGGTCTCGCACGGTAACTCCCGCGGGTAAAATGAAGTGCCCTTGCTGTACCATTGTGTCTGCGTTTCCTTCGACTATTCCTCGCTTTCTCTTTCATTTAGTATACTCGTATAGTATACTCGTGTTCGACTCCTTCCAAAGAGCGTAGTACTAATGGTCTACCTGGATAACGCGTGTCTGCCTAAGAAAACGGTTTAACACATCACTTGTTCGTACAGAAGGGGACTCAAATACTGGAAGGTCTCCGGGTTCGATGGGAAAAACATGCGCTGGAATCAAAGGTGGTGCGCCTTTCCCGTGCTCGTGTCTGAAACGACTCGCCATCAATGCATGCCCCTGTGAAACGTGAAAGAACCTTTCCCTAGCGGCATTCTCGTTGCAATCGGCAGTCCGGCTCCTGCTTGCTCGCATGCCTTCTCGTTGCAAGAGGGCTTGAGAGCTCTCGCTCGTGGAGGTCCTCCCACGATCAGAGTGATGGAGCAACCCAGCTTCTGGACGGCGACGAGTGAGTGCCAACGGCCTGGCTTGTCCCACCAGAGTGGCATCTTGAATGGCCGCCATTGACCATCCTCCCACCATCGGAGAAAACACATCAGGCACAACCGCAAGAGAGAACCGGCCGATCGCACGTCCACCTGTCTGTGGTCTCAGCCACCCATTTGTTGTCAGGCTGATCGGCGCTCTCGTCCTGCTATCGCCATAGACGCGGCGATTGGCCTGGAAAGCCCCCTTCACTTGCTCTGCCAGGTGGGCATCTTCTCGGCGAGGCTTTCTAGGAGCACGTTTGCGCCAGCCAGAGGATCCACTCGACTTCCACCTCGCGTGTGAGACGACGGACTTCCTCGCGCTTTCGCGCTCTGATGCCCGGCTTTCTGGGAAGGCGAAGGCGCCCTGCTCTGTCAACTCCTTGCGACACTTCTGGAAGAGTCTCTGCGAAGATTTTACCCTTCCACAAATTCGGGGCAAACTCGCCTCTTTTATTATCGTATTTAAGGAACTGAGCACCAGTCAGTGTCATATACCTCATTTGAGGGGGGCGGGAACTTTCACCTACTACTCTCCTCACGTTTTGTAAATACCTCATTTGAGGATTGCGCAAATACACCCTTCTATGTTTTAATAATTGGTGGTGTGTTGGGTTTCTCATCTTGCACATTTCAAAGGACAGTTGACATAAATCGGGGGGATGGACAATGAAATTGTTGATTGTTGACAATGATCGTTATCAAGTCGAGATGCTGACAAACTGGCTAAAGACGCTAGGGTACGACGTTCACCGAGCCTATACAGGAGAACGAGCAAAAATTGAATGGGAGGAAAAGCAACCTGACCTCGTCATCCTTGACCCTGCATTGAAGGACGTGGATGCCATGGCGATGTGCAGGGATATGCAAAAGAAGCATGATGCGCTTGTGTTCGTCACGACAGATGGAAAAGATGTTGATGATGAGATTCATTGCCTGGAGTCAGGAGCCGATGATTACCTGCGCAAACCCTTCTTTCCTGCTCAACTCCTGGCGCGTATTCATGCGCTCAAGCGTAGAGGGCGTTCTACGCTCGAACAGCGTCCTTTTTCTGTGATCACAGTCGGCCCTATTTGTGTCGATTCCCTTCACAATCAGGTGTCCATCGATGGAAAAACGATGTGCCTCACCCCGACTGAAAGCAAACTGCTGCATTTGCTCGCCATCAATGCGAACAACGTTTGCACAGCAAGCCAAATAGTCTCGTATGTTTGGGGCTATGGGAATGATGGTGAAACGTGCTTGATTAAGGCCCACATACGTCATTTACGTCAGAAAGTGGAGCCGGACCCAAATAAACCTTCATACATCCTCACCATTCCGGGCGTGGGTTACACATTGGTACACCAGGCTGTTGAGGAAGATCAGAAGAAGGAAGTGCTCCATATGTTGCATGTCGTTTCCGGATAATGGCGTTGCTCAGTGATATGGAACTGACGCGGCTCCTGCACATGAGATACCGACTCCGGCCAGAAAGTCCCTGCACTTCGGCCACGGGGGTGAATTGCCGGTCCTCACGTCGGGGGTGGATGGGGATATTTCCACCTTTTGCCCCCTCCGAAAGAATATGTCCATAAGCCATGGGACGACATGGCGGAGTCATTCCAGAAGCCCCTGGCTTGGAGCCTCAGGGAGTCGTCACCAATAGTTCAAGATATCCCCCAGGGAAATGTTCAATGTTGTGTATGTTCGCCTTGAGCGTGTACGTATTTGAGCATTTCCCTGGGCTTTCGTTGTTGCGTCTCTTTTGTTGTCATGAACCCCCCCCCGCGTCGAATGCAGGGGCTTGCAGCGGGACGATGAGTCTTGTTGCAAGCCCGGAAGATGACCAGTCCCAGCCAGGGGGTTCTTCGGAACCCTTAGACCCGGTGCATCCGGGCCGAGCACGCCGGTTGCTCAAAGAGGGCAAGGCCGCCGTGTACCGAAGGTACCCCTTTACCCTCATCCTGGAGGGGCAGGTGGACGAAGATGCTCCGTCTGACCTGCGGATTAAACTTGATTTGGGGGCGAAGACGAGCGGGCTGGCCCTGGTCCATGACGCGACCGGGGAAGTGGTGTGGGCAGCAGAACTCTCCCATCGAGGAGCCAACATTAAGAAGCGCATGGACGGCAGGCGCGGTGTGCGGCGCAAGAGGCGCTCCCGCAAGCCGCGCTTTGAGAACCGTGCCAGTTCCAGGAGAAAAGGGCGACTCCCAACCTCGCTGCAAAGCCGAGTTGCCAACGTGCTCACCTGGGTAGGGCGCCTCAGGCGTTTGTGCCCCATTGAGGCGATCAGCAAAGAGGTTCCCCTGGAGATTGAACACATCCTCTGCCGCGCACGAGGCGGCATGCACCGGCTGAGCAACCTTACCCTTGCCTGCAATCCTTGTAACGTCAAGAAGGGCACGCAATTCATCGAGGACTTCCTGAACAAGCAACCTGAGGTGCTTGCTCACATTCTGGCTCGTGCGAAGGCTTCCCTCACAGATGCGGCAGCGGTCAATGCGATGAGATGGGCGCTCTACGAAGGGCTCGAGGCGACCGGGTTAGCCCTGGAAACTGGCAGTGGCGACCTGGTGCGCGCGGTGGTACCGCAAGGGGCGAGGGCGGGTACGCATGTTGGGCGGGTGCTGGCCCGTGAAAGCTTCTCCTTCGATCTCTTGATCAAAGCTGGACGCCAGGCCGGGATCAGCTATCGGTATTGCAGACCCATCCATCGCAACGATGGCTATAGCTACCAGCAAGGAGCGCGGCATGCAGCCCCGCCACCCCATCCGCTTAACAGGGAAGGGCCATTCTTCCCCCGCATCAATGACGGGGAAAGAATGGTCCAAATCTGTGATGATGAGTGTAGACTTCTTCACATGTGTGCATGTTCTAACACCTTACTTTCGCGTATACCAGCATCTTGTCTACATCTTAGCCTTTTACACTGTACGTAGTCGGTTTGCTCGTCATAAAGAATGGATAAATATTTGATATGACATGAGATTCATCATCTCAACTCCGATATATGCACACGTTAATAACAGTGAAAGAGATGGCGCTTCATGTGAACAGTTTACAGGAACTGCGGTTTGATACCTTGCGACGAGTACCACTACATTGCAGAAGGCTCTTGCCTCTCAGTGTGATGAAGCAATACCAATGTGTTGTAGTCGGTGCTACACGAGAAGAGCTCAGCGTTGCTTTTTCCGCACGCCCATGCATGTCGGTCATACAGGTGCTCAGGATAGTAACCGGATGCCATATTTTCCCCCTATTGACCGAGCCAGCGAGAATACGTTTGCTCATCCATCGTATCGAATTATATGTACAACACAGACGTGCCTTGAACTGGCCCTACTACACCCATTGGTTTCTTGTCCACTCTATGAACGAGTACATTCTGGCACGGGATAAAATGTGACCTTGACTCGCTTTCGTGGAGCAGGAAAACCCGGTCAACCGCCATCAGCGGGCACGCCGCCTATTCCAGTCAAACGGCCCAGCCACTCAACTGGACGTACACGGTCGAGAAGCTTCCATGGAAACTCGCTACCATGAAAGCGGAACAAGCTCACGTTGAACCATGCCCAAAAGAAAAAGCACCTGGGGAAGTGTATACCAAAGTCTCTTTTCATGACCCGTTAGAAGATTGCCTCTAGAAGGGCAAAGTTTCATACTTTACTCTAGAAGACCAAGAGCGTTGCTTGCGACGGAAAGGGGAGGTTCACCATGACCACGGAGAGCTACGCGGGGCACTTGCAAGTGCGCGACGTGAACATCACATTGAGAGCGTTATTGTGGATGAGGAATTCAGTAGCGATACGGATGGAGACAAAGTTCTATGAAGACGTTACTTATTACACCGACGTATAACGAAATTGAGAATCTGCGTCCTTTGCTTGAAGAGATCTTTTCGTATGTGCCAGAGACGGATGTACTTATCGTTGACGATCACTCGCCAGATGGCACAGGAGAACTCGCCGACGAGATACACAACGAGAATTCCCGGGTAAAAGTGCTCCACCGACCAGGTAAGCTGGGTCTCGGCACAGCCTATATTGCAGGGTTTAAGTACGCTATTGAACATGGCTATGATGCTGCTTTTGAGATGGATGCCGATTTCTCCCATGATCCGCGCCATCTCCCTGATTTCCTGAAGGCTATCGAGCATGCGGATGTAGTGATCGGTTCGCGATACATTCCTGGGGGGTATACGCCCAACTGGTCGCCATTACGGCGGCTGATCAGCGGCGGCGGGAATATCTTTGCGCGTTTCATGCTGGGCATTGCTGTGCACGATTGCACTGCTGGCTATCGTTTATACCGGCGCCGGGTCATAGAGAGCATAGACCTGGATACAGTGCAGTCGCAGGGTTATGCTTTCCAGATTGAAATGGCTTATCGAGCGGGGCAGCAAGGATTCAAAATCGTCGAAACGCCGATTATCTTTATGGACAGGCGCGTTGGAAAATCCAAGATGTCCCGCAAAATTGTGATCGAGGGATTCACCTATGTCTTGAAGGCTCGCTTCAGCAGGCAAGCATTGAAACCGGGGTTGATCGCGTCAAGAAGCAATGCAACGCAACTACAAGGGGCTTCTATGCGAGCCCCTGAAATGGAGGAGCTCCCGTCGGTCGCACAGCAGTAGCAGGATGCATTCCAAGGCGGGATACTGATGATGCGATGAGCAAGCTGCCTGAGTAGCCCAAGTGACAGATGATACAATTGTACCTTTCATTGATACTATCGTTTCTTGAGAACATGAGCCACTTTTGCTACCCTAGGTAAGGAGACTCACGAGAATAAGGTATTCAAATTGGCAGGGCAAACCTTGGGATTGGAACTATAGCATTCAACCAGAGGAGTTGGTACCTTTATTTCAGTGAGTGCCCTAAACTGGATGCTCAGCGGTGCCATCCTCGTCTAGATCATCAGGTGTGACTTCTTTGAACCCTTTGATCCTTACAAAGAGACCAACAACTATGAAATTCAATGAGATGATCCTTCTACGGATCATTCTATGATCCGCGTAAGGATTGCCTGATGGACTTACACAATCAGCGGGAATCGATTCGGCGCACAATGACATTTCCTGAAGCCATGACCGGGGATCAGCCAATTCAACGCAAAATACTATTTCCTAAAGCCATGACCGGAGATCAGCATACCAATAGATCAACTCTAACTGCTCGACAAGCAGTAGCAGTCATCCCAGAGCATGAGCGAAAAAGCTATCCCACCGGTTTGACAGATGCACAATGGCAGCAAATCGTCCCTTTATTGCCCCCAGCCGAGCCAAAGGGACGCCAGGACGGCGTCGGACTCCGCGAGGTACTCGACGCGATACTCTATATCGCTGGTGACCGTTATGACTGGCGGTCGTTTCCTCATGATTTGCCTCCCTTGAGCACCGTGTATTCCTACTTTCGGCAGTGGCGGCTGGATGGGACCTGGCAAAAGATGCTCGATGCGCTGCATCTCAATGTCAACCTCTACAAAGCGAATTATCGCTTTCTCATGACTTGGCAAAAGATGCTCGATGCGCTGCCTCCTGAGGAGTATGAAGCAAATGGCCATGAGGAACTTCCAGCTGCAACACCCGGGAATGCTGTTTCTGGAGAACCTGTATCCAATGGACATATCCCTGAAAGGGACGACGTTCATGATCAGGAATTTCGTCCTTTCGCCCCTTTTCGGCATGCCCTCTCTGCGTCCAAAATTCTGACGCGCAGGCAAGCTGCGGTCCTGAGCACAATTATACTTGGGTGCGGGCTCGGCCTGCTGTTCTATGCTCTGAAGCAGAGCATGATACCCTTTACTGTATTGCTTATTTCACTTGTCTTTTTTGCGCAGTCCATTTTTTCCCTTTATCTTATGCTCTACTCGTGGGAGCATCCAGAGAGACTGGAGGCGAGCAGGGGCCCCTGCTCGTTTTTGCCCCCGCAACTCTCGTTCACTGCTTTGCTGCCAGCACGACACGAAGAAGCGGTGATTTACGAGACGATCAAACGTGTGTGGGCAGCAAACTATCCATCCGATCTTCTTGAGATCGCTGTGATTTGCCACATCGATGATACGGGCACAATCGCCGAGGCACAGCGGGCCATTCGAGAGATAGGCTCCAGCCGTGTGCGTGTTGAAACATTCTGCACTCCTCCAATTAATAAGCCACATGGGCTAAACGTTGGCTTCCAGCGGACATCCAATCAAGTCGTTACCATTTTTGACGCCGAGGACGATATGGACTCCAACATCTTCAATGTGGTCAATACAGTCATGTTAGAGGAAAAGGTAGGTATCCTACAGGCTGGCGTTCAACTCATGAACTTCCGCGACCATTGGTTTGCCATCCATAACTGCATGGAGTATTTTTTCTGGTTCAAGAGTCGGCTCCACTTTCATGCTAAGGTTGGTATGATCCCCCTTGGGGGTAACACCGTGTTTTTCCGGAGGGATTTGATTGAGCGCATCGGGGGCTGGGACGAGCATTGCCTCACTGAGGATGCCGAAATCGGCCTGCGCCTGAGCGGGCTGGGTGAGCCCATCCGTGTTATCTACGACAAGCAGCATATCTCGCGTGAAGAGACTCCCCCTACTGTGGCCTCATTCATTCGGCAGCGCACGAGGTGGCAGCAAGGCTTCTTGCAAGTGCTGCGCAAAGGCTCATGGCTAGCTCTCCCGCGACTCAGCCAGCGGCTCCTGGCCGTCTTTACACTATCTTACCCGTTCCTCCAGGCTTTCCTCACGCTGCTGTGGCTACCGGCCATCATTGCGGTTCTATGGCTGAAGCTGCCTATTGTGGTGGTGATGATATCTTTCCTCCCGCTGTATGCTCTCTTCCTCCAGTTTCTGTTCACCGTCGTAGGTGCGTTCACGTTTACCAGCGCATACGGCTTCGCGTTTCCCCTTTTCATGCTCATAAGCATGACGATCACGTTCCTGCCGTACCAGTTCCTTCTGGGTATCAGTGCCCTACGTGCAATCTATCGCGAACTGCACCAGATGCATAACTGGGAGAAGACCGAACACGCCGGTGCGCACCGGAAGCCCAAGATTGTCTCGTTCAACAGCCAAACAGCAATCGATGCAGCGACCTATGACCAGGAAGTGGCAATCCGATGAATGAACTACGCGATATCTCTCATGATGTAAAGATGATCCAAAGGTCGGTATTGCGCTTGAGGACAGCGCAGGCTACTGCTCCGCCATTATGGGAGCATCTCGCTGTCAAGCCAACGACTCGTAGGCTCTACCAGTGGTTTATGCAGCATCGGGAAGAACTATGGATCGCGGCAATCTTACTCGTGGCTGTGCTCGCTCATGGCACCGGCATGTTCAACTACCCGTCCTATCTTGGCGACGAAGGGATCTATATGATGCAAGCCTGGGCAGTGGTGAAAGAGGGACTACTTGCTCCCTACACCTACGATTATGGCCATGCTCCTCTAGGCTGGCTTCAGATCGCCGTCTGGACTCTGTTGACCGGTGGTTTCCATACATTCGGTGCTGTAATCAACTCAGGGCGCATGCTGATGCTCATCATGCAGGTCGGGTCAACGTTCTTGCTCTACCGCATCACACGCAGTCAAACGCAGAGTGTAACGGTAGCCTCGACTGCATGTTTGCTCTTCGCACTGTCCCCCTACGGTATATATCTTCATCGTCGTGTCCTACTCGACAATATTGCTACTTTTTGGATGTTGCTCAGCATGATGCTGTTGATATCCGGGACCCTTTCACTCAAGCGTGTCTGGTTAAGCGCCGTAGCACTCGGCATCTCGGTCCTTTCCAAGGAGATAACCATCTTCCTTGTCCCTGTTCTGACGTGTCTCGTTTTCTTCCGTGCCGATAAATCACATCGCTGGTTTGCAACCATCGGCTGGATAGCCATTGTTGGCTCCATCGTCTCTATGTACGTGCTCATGGCAGCTGTGAAGGGTGAACTCTTCCCCAGTGGCACGTTGTTAGGGGGAACAAATCCACACGTTAGCCTGCTTGGCTCGGTAACGTTCCAAACAGGCCGAGAAAGAGATGGCGGTATTCTTGATCCCGGCAGTCAATTTTGGCACACCGCAAGCGTATGGGCACAAGCCGAGCCTCTTCTCGTGATAGGAGGGAGTCTTTGTGCCCTGATTTCTCTCCTGGCCATTAAACGGCACAGGTTTGTCGGTTTGATGGGCATAGCGACTTTCTCAATCTGGGTCTTCTTTGTGCGCGGCAGCATAGTTCTTGACTTCTATCTTGCGCCAGCGCTTCCGCTAATGGCACTTAACATTGCGCTGGTTCTTGGAATTGCTGCGGACAAGGCCAGGACGCTTTTGAAAAGATATGGCAGCACCGGGTTAATGGTCTTTAGAAGCGGGCAGATGATTACGACAGGTCTGTGCTTAGCGAGCATCATGATCAATTATTCCAGCCCTACCCTCGGCTTGCGAAACGATCCACTTCTTCTCTGGAAACCATCATCAGCAGTAGTTGCCCAGCGAGAGGCTATAGATTGGATCAGGAACAATGTGCCGTTGTGCAGTAGCATCATTATCGACCCGTATATGTGGACGGACCTCCATGATCTGCCAAATGAGCAAGGTGGCTACAAGTTCGCCCACAGTTATTGGCAAGCGGCACTCGACCCAGCCATCAGAGACGACGTATTTCACGACGACTGGCGCAATATTGACTACGTAGTTGACACTCCAGGCTTCTTGTTTGATACCCATACAAACCATCTACAACTTGTGGAGGAGGCCCTGACACATTCTACACAGATGGCCAGCTTCGATACAAACGAGTGGCCTATAGAAATTCGCCAGGTAAACAAAGGGAAGGCACAGTCAGGGTTGGGGTGCTCAAATCCGATGCCACTTTCAGGGAACGAACCAGCTACGGTTGGTGGCATCGACCGTAATACCATAGGGCTGGCTACTGGTGGCAATTTCCTTGAAGGTAAGCGAGATGCGAGGGAGTCTTTCCCATGGGTGCAGGCGTGAGAACGACCGTTGTAAGTGAGTAGGGAGGCAGGGTTTGTTTAAACATAGGGTCAATGCCTGACTTGGAATTCACGGAAATTGATGTGCTCTGCATGCCATATGAGTACACGATTGCTCTGGAAGCAGGCTTGTATCCAGATAGCGACACTTTGAGGGTATAGCTTGTACTCGGGTCTTTGTTGATTAGCAACAGAGCAAGATTGCCATTGGCCTGCTTGACGGCATGAGCAGCCACAAAGCGCTGTTGGGATGAGGCCGAAACCATTTGATCGCCTGGCGCTCCGAGGTGGGTTAGTATCTGTATTCCATAGTACGGGGGAAACGGTGTATTAGTGGCTGGCTCACACACTCCTTGGGAACACGTTCCATTCGCCAGTATGCCCTGATCACCATAGTTCGCCCTTCCATACAAGGATGAGCTGTTGTTCCCCTGTATTTCAATGCCATTGTGGAGGTCCCACCAGCTAACGTTGGATGCTCCGTTCTTAAGCCACGTCATGTAACTGTCAGCGAGAAACAATGCGTTGACCAGGCTCACCGTTTGCTTCCCTGAGTTGCCCGTGTTGGTTTCGCCGACAAAAATTTGTACGGCCTTAGCGTGTGTGCCACAGTAGTGCGAGATTTGTAATCGGAGTTGTGACATGATGCCAGGAATCTGGCTTGTACGTGCAAGGAGCATAGCATCAGGATCACGGCTATCTCCTTCATGCCAACGTGGATACCAGTGGATATCAACAAAATCAATGTGGGGACAGACTGTCGATAAAACGGTTTTGTTCCAATCGGCCATTTGTCTTTCACTACTGTCCGCACTGGTATCCACTGGAACAGTGAGCGCCACTCCTACCTTGATAGACGAGTCAACTCCCTTCATAAAATGCGCATACTGTAGTACGTTGTTGGCATAGGTCACCGGACTTTTGGTGGCATGTAGATCCGTTTCCCATTGACTGGAATTCGTGCCGTTGCCATAGACTTCATTGCCGATTTCCCAGTACGTGATACCATAGCGTTTAATGATATTAGCATACTGCACCCATGCTGCCGCTTCTGTTGGATCGCCTCCGTCAGTCCCCGTGATGTTAGAACCGTAGTTCACCGTAATAAATGCCTGCGCGTCAATCTGATGGACGATTCCCATGAAAGCGTCAAATGTATTATGCGGGTTGATGTAGCCGCGTCCGAGCGTGATAGAATTATTCTGCCAGTGATACCCATCGGCGGTCGATCCTCCTGGGAAGCGAAGCATGGTAATCCCGGCTTGGCGCAGCAGACCAGGCACACGTGCATCAAGCAGATTGTTATCCCATACCGCCGTGTTCATGCCAAATGCCGATGGAGGAATAGTTGCATAGGGGAGCCGCAGGTCAATGGTGACCTGTGCATCGGGTACGGGGACGAGGGCCTTTTGCCATAGTTCCTGTGCTTTCTGTCCAAGAAAAACACTCTGTCCAAGAAAAACACCCAGAGAAACCACAACGACAAGAAGGACACCGGGGAAACCAAATTTCCTTAAAGTTTTCAAGCAACTGAACTCCTTTCCTTCTCAAGTTATGAGAAGTGACGCATTTGTTGGAAGCTTACGCCATGCTCGTGGAGCACCTCGCCAATGGTACTGGCTCCAAGCCTGGGCAGTCCCTTCTGCCGCAGTGCTCGTTGCAGTGTTTTCAAGGACCAGGTGGCCGTTGCATCCTGCTCGCTCAAAGTGCGCAAGGGATGGTTCTGGGGCTGAGCCATGAACGTTCTCCTTTTCTCCCCCTCTCTACTCTACCACCTTTCTTCGCCTTTGGCTATTCAATTGACAAGTGGCCCACTAGGGTGCACATTTTGAACCTTGCCGAAAAGAAAAGCACTTGGAAAAGTGTATACCAAAGTCTCTTTTCATGAGCCGTTAGAAGATTGCCTCTAGAAGGGCAAAGTTTCATACTCTACTCTAGAAGATCAAGAGAGTTGCTTGCGACGGAAAGGGGAAGTTCATCATGACCACGGAGAGCGTACATGAAGTCCGATCAATGCAGGAGGGTTTGCAGGCACAGCAAGGGGACGAGTATGTCCATTGCAGCGTAGGTATTATGGCCCATAATGAAGAAGCCAATATTGGCCGCACCATACTCGCTGTTCTTGAACAGCAGGTTCTCTCCGTGTGCCTAATGGAAGTCATCGTCGTTGCCAGTGGATGCACAGATCGCACCGTACCGATTGCAGCTGAAATTGCGCTTCACGAGCCTCGCGTACGAGTGTGTGTCCAGGAGAAGCGTGAAGGCAAAGCCTCTGCGATCAACCTGTTTCTCAAGCAGGCGAGCAGCCCAATCGTCGTCTTAATTGGCGCAGATGTGCTTCCCGATACCTCTGCTCTCGAGTATTTGTGTGCCCCCTTCAAAGATCCAAAGATTGGGATGGTTGGGGGTCGTCCTGTGCCGGTGAATAATCCGGCAACGTTTATGGGGCACACGGTCCATTTGCTCTGGCGCTTACATGACCACCTGGCTCGTACCCAACCAAAACTTGGTGAAGTGATCGCCTTCCGCAATGTCATTTCAGGGATACCCATTGACAGCCCAGTT
>WNGP01005551.1_pt1 | contig 12303 bp, 13 predicted proteins | sample 5407671 | NCBI WGS metagenome assembly WNGP01 (sample SAMN13153381, study PRJNA577476) | soil metagenome | isolation source: 40 cm soil or saprolite under Garry oak tree replicate 2 | place: USA:California | collected 2016-06-15 | reverse complement strand
GTCCGTCCTCGCCGACAGCGCACGATCCACGGCGGTGGTCGGGATCATCATCTGCGGCGCGTTCCTCTTCAACTACGTGCTGGCGACCGAGCAGATGCCGGCGCGCCTGGCCAGATGGTTCCTATCGCTCGACCTCGGCCCGCTCGGATTTCTCGTCGTAGCGAACCTCGTCTTCCTCGTGCTCGGCTGCCTGCTCGACACCACGACCCTGCTCCTCGTGCTGGTGCCGCTGCTTCTGCCTGTCGCCAGGGCGCTGGGCGTGGACCTAGTCCATTTCGGCGTGGTCATCGTCCTGAACATGATGATCGGCCTGCTCACCCCGCCTTACGGCGTGCTCCTCTTCGTCCTCAGCGGCCTGACCGGCACGCCCGTGAGGGAGATCGTGCGCGAGCTCGTGCCGTTCATCCTGGCCCTCATCGCGGTCCTCTTCCTCATTACGTTCGTGCCGTCGCTCGTCCTCGCGCTTCCCAGGCTGGCCGGCTACCTCGGCTGAGCTGCGGACCGCCGCCTCAGGCATCGCGCAGGCGAATGCGCCCGCCGAACGTCGGAATGCGGTTGGCGAGAATCACCACGGCGAACGTGACTACCAGCATGATGATTCCAAGCACGGAGATGGCGCCCAGGTCCCCGCTCTCGTTGAGATCGAAGATCAGCACCGAGATCACTTTGGTTTCCGACGTGAACAGCATGATGGCCGCGGACAATTCGCGGATGACGCCGACGAAAATAAAGCACCAGGTCGCGATCACGCTCGTACGCAGCAACGGCGCCGTGATGTGCCCCAGCGCGTGAAGGCGCGTTCCGCCGAGAATCCGGCATGCATCTTCGAGATCGGGATGAACCGCGCGGTAAGCCGACTGCAGCTGCTGATACGCCGCGGGCATCGCGATGGTGACGAAGGCGATGAGCAGGATCCACAGCGTTCCGTAGAGGACGAAGGGCGGGCGCGTGTAGCTCAGGAACAGGCCCACCCCGAGCACGATCCCGGGGACCGCGACCGGCGCGGTCGCGAGGAACCCGAGCGCACGGTGGCCGGCGATCGCCTTGCGCGCCGTGAGATACCCGATCACCACCGCGATCAGCGTTCCTATCGTCGCCGACAGGACGCCGAGTACCAATGTGTTCTTCAGGACCAGCCGGGTCGACGAGAGCTCGAAGAAAACGAAATGGATGTTGTGGAGCGTGAAATTGCCGAACGACACGAGTTGCGAGGCGACGCGCGAGAATGCCGCGTTCAGCAGCGCGAAATAGGGGAGAAAGACCGGATTGAGCAGCACGATGAAGGCCGCGCCGAGCGCGACCCATTTGACCCCCCCGAGCCGAACGAGCCGCGGATCGCCCTGCTTGCCGCCCACCACCGAGTAGCCGCGCCGGCCGAGAATGACGTGCTCGGCGCGAAGCAGGAGAACGGTGAGCACCAGGAGCGGCAGCGAGGCCGCCGCGGCGAGCTCCGGCTTGGGCGGATATTGGAACAGGCTCCAGATCTTCGTCGTCATCGTGTGGAAGCCCGCCGGAATCGCCAGGATCGCCGGCGAGCCGAACAGCGTCATCGCCTGCAGGAAGGCTACGAGCGCCCCGGCGAGCAGCGCGGGCAGCGCGAGCGGGATCGTCACCCTGCGCGCCGTGACCCAGGCGCGGCCGCCGAGGATGGAGGACGCGTCCTCGAGCTCGCCGGGAATACGGTCGAGCGAGTTCGCGACCAGGACGAACACGTAAGGAAACGTGTAGCAGGAGATCACGAAGATCAGGCCCGGGAGCGAATAGATGTCGAGGAGATGCTCGTCCTGCGGCGCGCCGGTGAGCGCGCGAAAGGCCTGGTTGAGCAGTCCGCTGTTCGGCGCGGCGAGCAGCTCCCAGGCGATCGCGCCGAGAAACGGCGGCGTCACGAACGACGCGGTCACGAGCGCGCGCACCGTGCGCCGCAGCGGCATGTCGGTCCGCGCCACCAGCCAGCCCATCGGCGCGGCGATCAGGCAGCAGGCGAGGCTCGAGGTGGTTGCGATGATCGCCGTCGTGACCAGCGGGGCGACGAAGACCGGATCGGTGACCAGTTGGCGGAAGTTCCCCAGCGTGAGCGCACCGCTGCGGTCGGTGACGCTGAAATAGACGAGCCACGACATCGGCAGGACGATCAGCAGGCACAGGATCGCCGCAAAGCCGATCACGACCGGCCGGGAGAGATCGACCCTCACACGCCGAAATACCGCGTGTACCGGGCCTTGATCTCTTCGCTCTGCGCTTCGACCGCTGCTGGATCGTCCTTCATCACCTTGATCCGGGAAAGAGGCCTGCGGCCGGACTTCTCCTTGACGTGCGGATGGGCGGAATGCTGCGCGGCGAAGTCGATGAGGACCTGCTGGCCCTCGCGCGACAACAGGTAACTCTGGAACAGGCGCGCGGCATTAGGATCGGGCGCGCCCCCGAGCACCGCGTTCGGGCATACGATCAGCGGCGATCCTTCGGTCGGATAGACGACCTCGACCGGCAGCCCCGCTTCCTTCAGCTGGATGAGGTTGAAGTCGTTTCCGTCCGCCATCACGTGGCGCTCGCCGAGCGCGAGCTTCTTCGGCGGGTCGACCGAGGACTGGACCTGCAGGACCTTCTGCTTCGCCAGCTTCTCGAAATATTCCCAGCCGAGCTCGCGGGCGATCTGGAAGGTCGCCGTCATGATCGTGCCGCTGTACGCCGGGTGGGCCTTGACGATCTTGCTCATCCACCTGGGATCGAGCAGGTCGATGAAGCTCCGCGGCGCGTCTTCCGGCTTCACCAGTCTGGTGTTGTAGCCGAGCGAGCTCACGTAGACGCGGGAGGTGACGTAGCAGCCGTCAGGGTCGCGATGCTCAAGCGGATAGAGCCGCGCAACCTCCTCGGGCAGATAGGGAGCCAGCCAGCCGTTGCGTTTCCATGCAATGAAATGCGCGGCATCGGAAGCGTTGATCGTATCGGCCGCGTGAATGTTGCTCGCGTATTCCTGGCCCAGGCGCTGGAACTGCCGCTCGGAGCCGGTGCGCTCGATCCGCACCTCGATTCCGGGGTATTTGACTTTGAAGGCGCGCGCGACATTTTCGGAAACGGCCAGGTCCATCGCGGCGTACCAGACGACCTTGCCCTCCTTCCTCGCCGCCTCGATCAGCTCGGGGGTGACCCGTGACGGCGCGGGCGCCGCCGCCCGCACCGGCGCGGCGAGCACGCCGACGGCCGCGGCCACCGAGGCCTTGAGAAGGTCCCTTCGAGTGAACGCCGCGTCTCGCATCTCTCTTCTCCCCGGACGGGAACCCGCTCGACTCAGACGCGGAACAGCTGCGTATAGCGCGCCTTGATCGCCTCGGAGTCTCTCTCGACGCCCGCCGGGTCGTCCTTCATCTTCTTGATCCCGGCGAAAGGCCTGCGCCCCGGCTTCTCCTTGGTGAGAGGATGGACCGAGCGCAACCCGCCCACGTCGACGATGAGCTGCTGGCACTCCGGCGTGAAGCAATAGCTCTGGAACAGGCGAGCCGCGTTCGGGTTCGGCGCGTCCTTGAACACACCGTTGGGCCCGATGATCAGCGGCGTGCCCTCGGTCGGGTAGACGATCTCGACCGGGTCGCCCTTCTCCTTCAGCTGGAACATGTTGTACTCGTTGCCGTCCGCCATGATCGCCCGCTCACCGAGCGCGAGCTTCTTGGGCGGGTCGGCCGACGACTGCACCTGCATCACGCGCTGCTTGGCGAGCTTCTCGAAATAGCCCCAGCCGAGATCGCGCGCGATCTGAAACGTCGCAGTCATGATGGTGCCGCTGTAGCCGGGATGGGCCTTGACGATCCTGCCGGTCCACCTGGGATCGAGCAGATCGGCGAAGCTCCTGGGCGCGTCCGCGGCCTTCACGAGATTGGTGTTGTAGCCGATGACGCACAGCCACGCGCGGAAGGTCGCGAACTGTCCGTCCGGGTCCTTGTGCTCGGCCGGATAATGCCTCGCGACGTCCTCGGGAACGTAAGGCGCGAGCAGGCCGTCGCGCTTCCACACGATGAAATGTGCGGCGTCCGACGAATTGACCACGTCGACCGCGTGGATGTTGCTCGCATATTCCTGCCCGATGCGCTGGAACACGCGTTCCGCGCCGCTCCTCTCGACCCGGCAGGCGACCCCGGGATATTTCGCCTCGAAGGATCTCGCGACCCGTTCGGCCACCGGCAAGTCCACCGCGGTGTACCAGACCGTCTTCCCTTCTTTCCTCGCGGCCTCGATCAATGCGGGCGTCACGGCTTGCGCGGGCGCCGCGGCGGCTTCGATCGGCTTTCCAAGGGCGGCAAGTCCCAGGGCGCTCGCGCCCTTCAAAACGTCTCGACGGGACCAATTTTTCATCGCTTTCCTCATGATGTCGGCTTCAACCGGTCAGTGCGCGGCAACGCTCGGGCGGCAGGTGCAGCCACACCGACGATCGCTGCGCGATGTTGTCCTGCGCCGATGTGACCACGCGAAGCTGCGTCCCGTCGGCGACCTGCACTATATAGTCGCGGCTGCTCCCCAGGAAGACCTGGCGCACGACGGTGGCCGGAACCACATTTTCCGTCGCGTCGGGCGCCTTCGGCATGAGCCGGATATCGTGCTGGCGAATCGACACCGCGGTTTCTCCGCTCGACGGCAACCTGGCGCCGCTGCAGCGCAACGGCGTGCCGGCGAACTCGATGCGGTCTTCGTCGAGATTTCTGCCTTTGAGGATGTTGCTGGAACCGATGAAGCGCGCGACGAATTCCGAGCGCGGCCGATCGTAGATATCCTCGGGCGAGCCCGCCTGCTCGATCCTGCCGCCGTTCATCACGGCGATGAGGTCTGCGGTGGTCATCGCCTCGGACTGGTCGTGGGTCACGTAGACCGTGGTGTAGCGGTACTGGTCGTGGAGACGGCGTACCTCGAAGCGCATCTCCTCGCGCAAATTGGCGTCGAGATTGGAGAGCGGCTCGTCGAGCAGCAGGATCTCCGGCTCGACGATGAGGGCGCGCGCAAGCGCGACGCGCTGCTGCTGACCGCCCGATAATTCGCCCGGATAGCGCTCGGTCAGTGCCTCGAGCCGGGTCGTCGCCAGAATCGCCTTGAGCTTGCGCCCGATCGTGTCGCGATCGAGCTTGCGCAGTTTGAGGCCGTAGGCGACGTTCTCGGCGACCGTCATATGCGGCCACAGGGCATAACTCTGGAAGATCATGGACATGTTGCGTCGTTCCGGCGGCAGCGTGCGTCCCGGCGCCGACACCACGCGATCGCCGACCGCGATCTGTCCAGCCGTTGGCTCGATGAAGCCGGCAATGAGCCGCAGCGTCGTCGTCTTCCCGCAGCCCGAGGGCCCGAGCAGGCACACGAGGAGGCCGTGCTCGACGCGCAGCGACACGCCGTCGACCACGGCGACGGAGCCGTACCGCTTGGTCAGCGAGCGCAGCTCGACCGACGCCACGTCGACTCGCGGTGCGATTGTCCGGTCACGCCGGTCAGGTCCCCGTGAACACCGGCTTGCGCTTTTCCATGAAGGCCGTACGGCCCTCGACGTAGTCCTTGCTGTCGAAGCACTTCTTCACCAGCTCGGCGGCGCGCGCCAGGTCGCGCTCGCTCTCCTCCTTCACCACTTCGCCGACGATGTACTTGACCGAGCTGACGGTGAGCGGCGCGTTGCCCGCAATCGTGTCGGCATAATTCTTCACGTAGCTCTCGAGCTCCGCCTCGGGCACGACCCGGTTGACCAGGCCCATGGCGCGGGCTTCTTCGGCGTCGAACTGGCGCGCGGTAAAGAACATCTCCTTGGCGAAGGCCGGCCCCACAAGGTCGGACAGCCGCTTGAGCCCGGCGTACCTGTAGCCCACTCCGAGCTTGGCCGCCGGTATCGCGAAGCGCGAATTGCCGGAGCAGATCCGCAGGTCGCAGCAGACAGCCAGCCCGACGCCGCCGCCGATGCAATAGCCGCGGATCATCGCGATGGTCGGCTTGGGGAATTCGTAGAAACTGGCATTGGCCTGGTCGACCGTCGCGTTGTAATGCGCGACCGCCTGCTCGGTCGAGCGCTCGTCGCCGAAGCGCGAAATGTCGGCGCCGGATATGAAGGCCTTGCCGCCCGCGCCGGTTACCACCACCACGCGCACCCCGTCGTCGCGCGAAAAATCCTCGAGGATGCGAGTGGCCGCGGCCCACATGTCCAGGGAGACCGCGTTGTGACGCTCGGGATTGTTGAAGATCAGGTAGCCGACGCGTCCTTCGCGGCGTGACAGCATCTTGTCGGTCTGAGTCATGTCACTGCTCCTGTGTGCCGCGTTCGCGAGCGTCGCGCTCAAATCGCGTTCGTCTTGCGCAGCGCGGCGATCTCCACTGCCTTGAATCCGAACTCCTTGAGGATCGCGTCGGTGTGCTCGCCGAGGTCCGGCGGCGGCGCGACGAGCCTGCTCGGGGTGCGCGACAGGGACACCGGCTGGCGCGCCATGGGCAGAGTCCTGTCCTTCTTCCTCACCTTCTGCGCGATGCCGAGGCGCACGACTTGCGGATCGGCATAGACCTGGTCGATCGAATAGATCGGCCCGCAGGGGACTCCCGCCTCGTTGAACGCGTCGATCCATTCGCCGCTCGTTCGCTTCACCGTGTATCGGTCGATCTCCGCGTTGAGCGCGTCGCGGTTCCGCGAGCGCGCATCTGCGGCGCGATATTCGGGCCGCTGCATGAGCTCCGGCGCCCCGAGCGCGGTGCAGAACCGCTCCCAGATCCGCCCGCCGGTAGTCGCGATATTGATGTGGCCGTCGGCCGTCCTGAACACGCCGGTCGGGATACTGGTCGGATGATTGTTCCCCGCCTGTTTGGGCACCTCGCCGCCGATCAGCCAGCGCGCACCCTGGAAATCGAGCATGAAAATCTGCGCTTCCAGGAGGGAAGTGGTGACGTGCTGGCCCTTTTTCGACTTCTCCCGCTCCAGCAGCGCGACGAAAACGCCGAGCGCGCAGAACAGTCCCGCCGTCAGATCCGCGATCGGGATGCCGACCCGTACCGGTCCCTGCCCGGGGAGTCCGGTGATCGACATCAGGCCGCCCATGCCTTGCGCGATCTGGTCGAAGCCCGGCCGGTCGCGATAAGGGCCGGTCTGACCGAAACCGGAGATGCTCGCATACACGAGCTTCGGGTTGATCCTGGCGATCTGCTTGTAATCGATGCCGAGCCGCTTCTTCACGTCGGGGCGGAAGTTCTCGACCAGCACGTCGGCCTTCTTCACCATGCGCTTCAACGCGGCCACGCCCTCGGGAGTCTTCAGGTTGAGCGTCATGCTGCGCTTGTTGCGGTGGAGATTATAGAAATCGGGCCCGTCGCGCGGGCCGCCGGGCTGGTCGCCCGCGCCCGCTTCCGGCGGCAACTCGATCTTGACGACGTTGGCTCCCCAGTCGGCGAGCTGGCGCACGCACGTGGGACCCGCCCTCACGCGGGTGAGATCGAGGACAGTGAAACGTGCGAGGGCTTTCGAAGCTCTGGTGAACAGCATCTCAGACGAATCATACCGTGCTAAATTGTCGGGCGACAGCTTTCGCGCAATGCGGCACCCGCTGAGGAACCATGAGCGATCGCCACCACCACGACGATGACCACGTTCGCGAGCACGACCGCCCGCTCTCGGGCCCGGCGCTGCGCGCCAAGGCGCTGGAGTCCCTGCTCGTCGAGAAGGGCCTCGTCGATCCGAAGGCGCTCGACGAGCTGATCGACACCTATGAGACGAAGGTCGGGCCCCGCAACGGCGCCCGAATCGTCGCGCGCGCCTGGATGGATCCCGATTACAAGCGGCGCCTGCTCGAGGACGCCACCGCCGCCATCGCGGAGTTCGGCTTCATCGGGCGCCAGGGAGAGGACATGGTGGTGCTCGAGAACACGTCCAAGATCCGCAATATGGTCGTTTGCACGCTCTGCTCCTGCTACCCGTGGCCCGTGCTCGGGCTGCCGCCCGTCTGGTACAAGTCCGCGCCGTATCGCGCGCGCGCCGTGATCGATCCGCGCGGCGTGCTGAAGGAGTTGGGGTGCGAAGTGCCCGAGGACGTCGAGGTGCGCGTGTGGGATTCGACCGCCGAGCTTCGCTACCTGGTGCTGCCCGAGCGCCCGGCGGGAACCGAGGGCTGGAGCGAGGACGAGCTCGCGGAGATCGTCACGCGCGACGCGATGATCGGGGTGGCGCAGGTAAAGCAGGTAAAGGCCCCGGGGCGGAGCCAGCGATGAACAGCGTGCACGACATGGGCGGCATGCACGGCATGGGGCCGGTCGAGATCGAGAAGAACGAGCCTGTCTTTCACTCCCAATGGGAGGCGCGCGTACACGCGCTCAATCTCGCCTGCGGCTTCCACCGCAAGTGGAACATCGACGTGGGGCGCCACTCGCGCGAGCGCATCCCGCCCGCCGAATACCTCGCCGCGACTTACTACGAGAAATGGCTGCGCGGTCTGGAGATGCTGCTCGTGGAGAACGGCCTGGTCACGGCGAAGGAGCTGCGGACGGGCCGGGCCGAATCGAAGGCGAGCGCAGTGAGCGTCCTCCGGGCATCCGAGGTGGCGGGGTTCCTGCGCGTGCGCCGCCTCGCGCGAATGGACGAAGACGTGCCGCCAAAGTTCACACCCGGCGTCCGCGTTCTCACGCGCAACGACCACCCCATCGGCCACACGCGCTTGCCGCGTTACGCGCGCGGCAAGCGCGGGGTCGTCGACCGCGACCACGGCGTCTTCATCTTCCCCGACACGCACGCGATGACGCGCGACAAAAAGCCCCAGCACTGCTACAGCGTGCGCTTCGCCGCGCGCGAGCTGTGGGGGTCGAGCGCCCCCGCACGCGACAGCGTGTACCTCGATCTGTGGGATGACCACCTCGATCCCGCCTGAAGCGAATCTTCGGGCACTCCCCGCCTTGCCGCGCGACGAGCTGGGGCCGGTGTTCAAGGCGCCGTGGGAGGCGCAGGCCTTTGCGATGACGGTTTCGCTCCATGCGCGCGGCGTCTTCACCTGGCGCGAATGGGCCGACGCGCTTGTTGGGGAGCTCGCCGCTGCGAGCGCGCGCGGCGAGCCGGACGACGGCGCCCACTACTACGAGCACTGGCTCGCCGCCCTGGAGAAGCTCGTCGCCGTGAAAAAGCTCGTCGCAGGGCGAGAGCTCGAGCGCCGTGTCGGCGAATGGGATACCGCCGCGCGGACAACGCCGCACGGCAAGCCCATCGAGCTGCCGCCCCGCCGAGAAAAACCGGGGACAGACCACGGTTTGGAAAAATAAACCGTGGTCTGTCCCCGGTTTCAGTCGCAGCGAGCGGTCATTCCGCCGTCGACCACGATCTCCGTTCCGGTGATGAAGCGCGCCTCGTCCGAGGCGAGAAAGAGCGCCGCGTTCGCGGTGTCCCGCCCGTCGCCCTCGATCGCGAGCGGGATGCGTTTCTGGCGTTGCGCGAGGAGCGCCTCGACGTCGCCTCCGGCGCGCTGCCTCGCCAGGCGCGCTTCCACCATCGGCGTGTGCAGCTGGCCGGGGACGACCGTGTTCACGCGGATTCCCTTGCGCGCGTACTGGACCGCGACCACGCGCGAGAGCTGGATCACGCCGGCCTTGGTCGCTGCGTAGCCGACCTGGGGGTTGCCAGTGAAGCGGATGCCGGAGGTCGAGGCGATGTTCACGATCGCGCCGCTTCCTTGCTTTTCCATCACCGGAATGACGTACTTGCACCCGAGGAACACGCTCTTGAGATTGAAGTCGATCTGCGCGTTCCAGGTCTCCTCCGACATCTCGGCCGGGCCGCCGGGCGCCGAGCCGCCGACGTTGTTCACGAGCACGTCGATCCGCCCGTAGGCCTTCACGCAGGCCTCGACCATCGCCGCGACTTCGCTTCCCTTGGTCACGTCGCACAGGTGGGTTGCGATCGCGCCTCCCGCTTTTTTCACCCCTTCGACGGTCTCGCGCAGCCGTTCGGCCTCGCGGTCCACCGCGAAGATCTTCGCGCCTTCCTCGGCGAAGCGCACCGCGGTCGCGCGGCCGTTGCCCCAGCCCGGGCCGACGGAGCCGGCACCGGTGATGATCGCGACTTTGCCCTCCAGGCGGCGCGTCATCGCCCGAACCGGTAGAAACTGCGCGGATTGTCGACCAGAAGCGCCTCGCGCTCCTTCTCCGAGGGCGCGATCTCCGACAGCAGGTCGACGAGCATGCCGTCGTCCGGAACAGCCGCGAGGTTCGGGTGAGGCCAGTCGGAGCCCCACAGCGTGCGCTCGGGGAATTCCGCTACGAGCTTGCGCGCGAAGGGAATCGCATCTTCCCAGGGCGCAGGCCTTCGCGAGATGCGCTCGCTGCCACTGACCTTCACCCAGAACCGCGAGTCGCGCATAAGATCGAGCAGGCGCCCGAAGGCCGGCTGCTCGAGGCCGAGTGAGGCATCCACGCGCCCCATATGATCGATCACGACGGGCACGGCGGAGCGCTTGAACGCGCCCCATATGATCGATCACGACGGGCACGGCGGAGCGCTTGAGCCAGGGCGCGAGCTCGTCGATGAGCGAAGCCTCGAAATGCACCTGCAGGTGCCAGCCGAGCTTGGCGAGACGCGGCGTGAGCGCGATCGCGTCCTCGATCGCCGGACGCTTGCCGAGGTGGCTCATGAAATTGAAGCGCACGCCGCAGAATCCCTGCGAATCGAGGCGCCTGAGCTCGGCGTCGTCGACCGCGGGCGGAACGAGCGCGACGCCGCGGTAATCCCCCTTTTTCGCGGCGATCGCATCGGCGACGACGCGATTGTCGAAGCCGTGGCAGGTGGACTGGACGATCACGCAATGTCGGACGCCGAGCATCGCGTGCAGTGCGAACAGCTTCTCCTTGGGCGCGTCGGCGGGCGTGAACGGCCGGGGTTCGGCGAACGGGAACACGTCGTGCGGCCCGAACACGTGCACGTGCGCATCGCACGCGCCCGCGGGCAGCTTCAGCTTCGGCCGGCTGGGCGAAGCGAGAAAGGACGGCCGGGGCTCTGCCATCTTGCTGCGCTAGTCTTCCTTGAAGCCGATCGCCTTGATGATCACGCTCCACCTCGCCTGCTCCTCGGCGAGGAAGGCGGCGTACTCTTCCGGCGTCGACGGAAAGGCGATCCCGCTCACCTTGGCGAACTGATCGAGAAGCGCGGGGGAGCGCAACGCCGCGATCGCAGCGTCGTGGATGCGCTTGAGGACGACGGGCGGCGTCGCCGCCGGCGCCACCAGCCCGTACCAGTTGTCCGAAATCACTTTCGGATAACCGAGCTCGCCCGTCGTCGGCACATCGGGCAGCGGCGGCGCTCGCTTCACGCTCGTCACCGCGAGCGCCTTGAACTTGCCCGACTTGATGTGCGACAAGACGACCGGAACATCGAAAATTCCCATCTGCACCTGCCCGCCCAGGAGGTCGGAGACCGCGGGGGCCGCGCCTTTGTAGGGAACGTGCAACAGATCGACGCGCGCCTCGACCTTGAGCAGCTCGCAGGCGAGATGCGTGATGCCTCCCGCGCCGGCGGAACCGAAATTGATCTTCCCGGGGTTCGCTCTTGCGTAGGCGATCAGCTCGGCGAGGCTAGACACCGGGAGCGAGGGATTCACCACCACGACCTCGGGGACCTTCACCACCGTGGTGATGAGCGCGAGATCCCTGTTCGGGTTGAACGGCATCCTGGTCAGCGCGTAGGGCGCCATCGAGACCGAGCCCTGGTTGTTGAAGCCCAGCGTGTAGCCGTCTGGCGAGGCCTTGGCCACCGCGTCGATACCGAGCACGCCGCCCACCCCGCTCTTGTTCTCGACGATGACCGTCTGGCCGAGGCCGGCGCTCAGGCCTTGAGCGAAGGTTCGCCCGAAAATATCCGCCGGGCCTCCGGCGGGAAACCCCACGATCAAGCGCACGGGCTTGGACGGGTAGGATTGCGCAAGAGAGGTCCCGGGCAACAGGCATTGGGCCGCGGCGAGCGCGAGTACGCCGACCGGAATCCTCATCGAATCTTCTCCCACGTCATGTCATGGTCCGGATACAACAGCTACCCCGCGCAAGCATACAATAAGGGCGCGCCTGCACGGGCGCTCTCACGAATCGAGCGGGACCCGCACATGAACGGCCGATCCAGACGCAAGTACCGCCGCGCGGCCCCGATGTTGCTCGCCTTGGGCATGTTGATCGCGCCGCTGGCCGCGGCACAGCCGGTGGATCCCGTGTCACCCACTTTCGGCAGGTTCTACGCCTTCGGGGGCCTTGCACTGCTGGTTCCTCAAGGCAATCCCCAGCTCCAGGGCGAGAACGTGGGCCCGGGCATTGTCACCGGCGGCGGCTTCAGGCTTTCACGGC
>WNGP01006409.1_pt1 | contig 12305 bp, 11 predicted proteins | sample 5407671 | NCBI WGS metagenome assembly WNGP01 (sample SAMN13153381, study PRJNA577476) | soil metagenome | isolation source: 40 cm soil or saprolite under Garry oak tree replicate 2 | place: USA:California | collected 2016-06-15 | reverse complement strand
GACAACGCAATCGTGGCGTGGTTCATTGCGTCGGCGAGCGTGCGGAACTCCCCCGGCATTTCGCCTTCGGTGCGCTGTTGCAGATCGCCCTGGCTCAATTGAACTGCATGCCTGACGAGCAGACGCAGAGGACGGCCAACGGCGCGGCCGGTGCGCATGACGATCATGATCGCGAGTAGCGTCGCGACGAGGATGACCGACACCAGAACGCGGGAACGCGCAGTCGCCTGACCGCGGAGGTCGGACGACATGCCGGCCAGTTGCTGCGCCCGCGAGTGCTCCAGGCCGGTCAGCTGCTCCAGCAGTCCCGGCACCATCTTGCGTGCCTTCTGCGCTTCTACGTGCGCATCGTCGAGACGCCCCAGGTCTGTCAATCTGTGCGATAGCGCAAAGGACGACTCAACGCGCGCGAGCGTCGTGTCGATCGCCACCGTGCGAGCGATCTGCTCGCCGAGCAGATCCCGGCGGGTGCTGAAGTTCCGGTGCAGCCTATGCGCTTCCCACCCAAGGCGACGGAAATCCGCGTCCGACTTCGCGTCCTGATCGCTGAGGTACGTGTTCGCAGCCTGGATTTCCTGCGTGACGACATTGGAAAAATCGGACGCCTGCTTCGCGTCCCGTTGTGCGTCGGAGAGCGTCTCGGATACCCGATTTGCCATTTGGGCCATCGAGATCCAGCCCACCGCTCCAGCTCCGAGCAGCAGCAGAATGAGGAACGAAAAACCGACCGTCAGAACCTGACGAATCGTGTGAAATTTGAAGGGCAGCTTCATCTGGCCTCCGCGATGGTCAGCAGACCGTTGTGGGCGCGGAGGACGCGGAAGCGTATGCCGACAGGATCGCCGGTGTCCTCAAAGAAGGCGGGACCCGTCAACCCTGCGTACGCGGTCTCCGCGTTCAGAGAACGAAGGTAGTCGCGAATCGCTCTGCGATCGGGACCCCTCTCTCTGAGCGCCTGTGCCACAAGTTGGGTCGCGTCATACGCGAGTGCTGCATGCGCGTCAGGAGCCGTATTGAATTTCTTCCTGAATGCGGCTACGAACTTGCGCGCGGCCGGCGAAGGATCTTCCGGCGTAAAGGACATCCCGACGTAACTGCCTTCGGAAATCGCGGTGTCGGCCAGAATTCCCTGCCATCCGTCGCCACCGACGAAGATCGCATTGAGTCCCTGGCGTTTTGCTTCCTGCAGGATCCTGAGTCCAGATGCGACGCGTCCCGCCACGAATACGATCTTCGGCTTTCGCACCTTGAGATACGCCACATATGGCTCCGCCGTTGTCATATCCGCGTTGATGGGATCGAGACTCAGGATGTCGCCATGGAAAGAGCGGCGGAAAGAATCGGCCAACCCCCGGCCGTAAGTGTTGTTTTCGTAGAGTACTGCCACGCTCGCCGGTGAGCGCTGACCGAACCTCGACGCGAAGTTGGCGAGCGCAATTCCGTTGAGTGAATCGCTGGAGATGATCCGAAAGACCCAGCTCGAGATGCCGGTGAGATCAGGAGAGGTGGCGCTTGTCGCGACCGCGGCTAGCTGGCCGTCGTAAACGGGTGCTGCCGACAGCATTCCGGACGAGTTGACGTGGCCGATTACCGCCGAGATGGCGCGGGTGGACACGAAGTCCTGCGCGATTCTCGCGGCCGTGGGGCCATCGCCTTCGTCATCGCGCGGAATCACCCTGAAGGGGTGACCGTTGATGCCACCGGCTTTGTTGATCTCTTCGGCTGCGAGCTCTACTCCATGCAGGTTCTGTAGCCCGTAATCCTGCTTCCAGGGTCCGGCTGCTCCTACCAGGTAAGGCGCCTTGGTCCCGGCGCATGCCGCAAGAGCGAGCAGCGCGATTGATGAAACGACTTTGGACGACAACTTCCCCCTCCCCTCGGTTCGGGGACTTCATGTCCCCCGAATTGACGAGGTCCGAGCTCAAGCGGTCACTCATTATTCGTCGAAAAATTGATTGAATCTCGCCCTCGATGCTGCGTTCAACTCTGGGGGAACTGCAACTGACGACTACCGGCAGGGGGCGGTCGGCTTTGCAGTTGTTGGCTACGGGCTGGCTCCTGCATTGAGTCTGGCACGCAGCCCCCAGCCGACCCGCCCGGAGCCCTTGGCCGGTAGTCGTAAGTTGCAGTTGCCAGTGTGTTGGTTGGGAGACTTGCAAAACCCCGGACCCGGTGGAGCGTCCTTTAAGTAGTTGGCCCGGCCCGGGCCTTTGCTTAATCGTGCTCTCCGACAGCTGGACTCATGCAACTGCGGTCAATCGTACTAACTGCGACAGTTCTGGCAGCCGGCGTTCGCGCCGGCGCGCAAGACGTGCGCGTCGAAGTCGTCGAAGCGACGACAGGTAAGCCGATCGTAGGCGCCAACGTCGCCCTCCTCGATTCGGCGCAAACGATCCCCCTCGGCGGCGGCTTCAGCGATCCGAATGGACGCACCGAGCTGCGCGCTCCTTACGGCGGTAATTTTCGGGTGCGTGCGGACAAGGTCGGGTTCGACACGTGGATATCGGTACAGCTGCACCTCGGAGATCGGCCGGTCTATGTTCGCGTGGGAATGACGCCGACCAGAATTCCCACGCCGATACTCGCGCGGAACGAGACGGCCTGCCAGCAGCTCACCGGTCCCGGAACTCCAGCCGGCGACGTGTGGGTGGAGTTGAAGAAGGCGCTGACCGCCAGCGCAATGACCGAAGCACAGGGTCTCGTACCTCTCGATGTCGATCTTTACGAGCGGGTGCTCGATCGAAACCTCGCCGTCCTCTCCGAGCGCACCGAGGCGCGCGCCAAAGTTGCGCGCCGGCCGGTGACTGGCATCTCGTGGGATCAGGTCGATTCCAGTCGGCGTGGCGAAACCTCGAACAGCGATGTGTATCGCGCACCCGATGCAGCGACGATTCTCTCGGACCAATTCGTGAAATCGCACTGCTTTGCCGCCATTCGGGGTTACGGTCCGGAGACCGGATTGGCGGGTCTCGAGTTCAGGCCCGCCAGAGTCGGCGGGCAACCCGAGCTCGCCGGAGTCCTATGGCTCGATCCCAGGGCGAACGCGCTTCGCTCAATCAGCTTCGATTATGTGAACCTGCCGGTTCCTTTGCGCATCGCGAGAACGACCGGACGCGTCGAGTTTCAGCAGGTCCCGGGCGGGCAATGGATCATTCCGCGCTGGTACATCAGGATGCCGCGCGTAGCGCGAGTGACATCGAGCGATGTCCGATCACCGGCCGTTTCGCGCGACAGTCTCGTGGGGTATCAGGAAGTCGGAGGCGCGGCACGCCCGACCGGGACACCGCGCGTTTCAACTGGCGGGGCTGCATCGCCGGCGCCTGCGAGTGCACCCGCGGCCGATTCGCCAGCCGAGAATCAGTCGATGATCAGTGGCATCGTCTACGACAGCACAAGTGGCAGACCATTGGGCGGCGTCCAGGTCTCGACTCGCGACGGCCGCTTCAAGGCGCTCACGAGCTCCGGCGGAAGGTACGAGCTCGCGATCGATGGAGCGTTCAACGACACCCTCGTCTTCGAGCATCCGCGACTTCGGCTATTCCAGATCCCGGAGCGCTGGCAGGGTGTCTCGTTGCCAAGTGGATCTCGCGCGCAGGCATCGGTGATCATTCCGTCGTACGCGTCGCTGCGCAAACGCATCTGCGGTCAAAACGAAACCGGAACTGACGCACAGGGACTCATGGCCGGCTACGTGCGAGACGCGGCGGGGAAGCCGCTGGCGCGGGCTCACGTCTGGGCGACGTGGCAGATCCTCTGGGTGGAACAGAACGGCCGCCTGGTTTCGACTAACCAGCAGCGGACGGTCGAGGCCGACACCAACGACGATGGGTCATACCTGATGTGCGGGTTCACGCGCGGCGCGCAGATCACGGCGAAAGTGGGAATCGCCGGAAAGAATACCGTGCAGGAGAAACTTGCTTTTCCGACCACAATGGTCCTCGAGCACGATTTTCAGTTTGGCGCGCGCTAGAACGCAACGCGAACTGCAACAGCGAGGGGAGAACTTCGAGAAGAGCTAGGTAGGAGGTACGAGGTACTGGGTATGAGGTAGGTGGTAGAAGCGCGCTGTGGCGCGCGTTACCTCACGCCTCGAACCTAGCCCCTCGCACCTTCCACCTTACTCAGTTCGCTGTTGGTTTTCTTGGTTTTTTCAGTCCCCGGTCGGGATTATCCCCGCCCCCTCCACCATCAGTATGATCGCCCGTGATGACGCCCGCGTTCGGTGCACGACTCCCTTCGGCACCACGAATCCCTGGCGCTCGCCGAGTTCAACCGTGCGTCCCTCCAGATCGATCAGAAACTTCCCCTCGACGACGTAAAAGAATTCGTCGAGGTCCTCGTGCTTGTGCCAGTGATACTCTCCCTGCATCACGCCGAGTCGCACGACCGAGTCGTTGACCTTGCAGAGCGTCTGGTTGTACCACTGGTCTTTCACGGCATCGACGATCGCCGGAACGTCGATGACCTCGAGCGGCGGATAGCGGATATCGAGGTACGTAGCGTACGGGAAATTCTGCGTCATGACTGAAGAATGCGACGATGGAATGACGGAACGGAAGTCCAAGCCACTGAGGACGCGCATCGGAGGGGCGCAAAGGGCAGCCAAGAGCGATCGCAGGCGGTTGACTACACCCGCCCTCCGTAACGACAGCCCTTTTCACGGAGCTTTTTGTTCGGCTTACGTGACCGTTAGGGTTGTTTGGCGCCGCCGGCAGACCAATTCGACCACGACCGCGCTGGCGAGGAGAAGGGCTTCATCTTCGCCATGATTGATTTCAATCCCGCAGGTGGCGGTGAAGGCAAACCAGCGCCTCGTGAGGATTGCTACGGCCTGATCACCGCGCGTGAAGATGTACTCGTGATCCAGAAAGTTGCCATTCGCTTCGAGATCGTCGGAGCCTCGCACGCTGATCGTGAACCGACGGCCGAAGGAAAAACGCGGACGCTCGACTACCGCGAGTAGGCCACCATCGCGCCACAACTCGTAGGTAGGCGTCCAGCTTAGAGGGCGCTGATCGATGTGGACGAGCTCGTTACCATGAGTGTCCTGAAGGGAAAGCTTATTGCCAAGACGGAACGACTCCCCCTTGACGTAAAACGCTTCGCGATCGTTCTCGTCCTTGATGGTGAAACTGGCAGCCAGTGACAGCACCTTCTGCCGCATCACGTAGCGCATTTATTGGGGAGAGTCCGGGTGATTAAGAGGCGCCGACGATGTTATCGACGTTTGTTGTCGCCATGGCAGACCATGTCGACCACGACGGCGCTCGCAAGGATGAGTACTGGATCCTCGCCCTCCGTGATTTCGATTCCATAGGTGTCGGTCCAACTGAACCACTTCTTGGAAACTGTGGCGACGACGCGATCGCCGCGGGTGAATGCGTATTCGTGATCGAGAAAATCGCCCTCGGCCTCGAGATCGTCGGGTCCGGGCACATCGACCGTGAAGCGGTGGTGAATGAATGAGAAGAGTTGACGTTTCACTACGGCCAGCAGGTCCGCTCCGCGCCAGAGCTCGTATGTCGGGCCCCAATTGAGCAGCCGTTGGTCGATATAAATGAGCTCCTTACCAGCGGTATCCTGAAACGACAGCTTGTCGCCAAAACTGAACAACTTTCCCTTGACGATGTAAGCGTCGCGCTCGTTCTCGTCCTTGATCGTGAAACTATCTGCCAGCGACAGCAGCTTCTGCTGCATCACGTATCGCATTGAGTGAATCCTGTCAGCAAAGGTTAAACAACTCGAGGGAAGGAGCGCGAGGGTGTCCTCGTAGGCGCTTTGCAAAGCGAGTGCGAGGAGGAGACCCGCGACTGAGCGGAGCGAAGGAGCGCAGTTAGGGGCTCCGACCAAACGAGCGTAGCGCCGGAGAGGACACCCTCGCCCGACTGACCGGCGATGGCCTGGAACCCCGCGACACAACAAAGGGGTTCACTGCCGTATGTCGCGCTGCAGAACGCGGAAGTACGCTGTCCAGGGACCCACGGCCAAGGTATACGCGCGTGCCATGGTCCGCGTGATCTGAGCGATGTGCGAGAGATCGTGCACCACCCACGTGGCGAGCAACTGCCGCATCGTGACCACACCGAACTCAGGATGCTCGCCCGTCAGCTCCATGTCCTTCTCCTTGAGGTTCCAGCCGCGCAGAGTCGCGACATTGCCCGACCTCAGGTGGTCGAACTCCTCCAGCAGATCCTTGAGCGGCCGTTCCGATTTCAATTCCGCGAAACGGTCGAATGGATCGAACCGGCGGTAACTCTCCTGCTTCAGAATAATGCGTGCGCGCGGAATCCAATCAGTTCTCTCGCCATGGATGAGATGTGCGACGACCTCCCGCGGATTCCACGTGTCCGCTCCTTCGTTCACACGTGTCCAGTCCTCCGGCAACTGATCGAGCAGGGTCGTCAGCACCGCCGGCGTCCGCTCCAGAACCGGAATCGCTTCATCGAGGTTGAAGTCCATATCTCTCTCCTGAGCGTCGAATAGACCAATGATACGCTCTCGAGCGTTCACGAACTACTTTTCTCAGGGCTAAATTGTTTCGCCGCGTCGTTTAGCTGCTCCGTGAGCGGCCACCTCTCCATTGGAGCCAGTATGACTGCACGAATGTTGGCCGCTCTCGCCGTCCCCGCTGTGCTTGCGCTTGCTCCTTCGTCCTCGACGGGTCAGGCTACCGTCACGCTGCCGGCTAATCCGCAGCAGACGCCCGTCGTCACCGCCGCTGATTACGCGCGCGCTGAAAGGTTTCTGCGAGAGAACACGATGCCTCTCGTCTCCGGATTGGGTGTGCAGCCAACATGGCTGGCGGGCGACAGGTTCGGCTATCGCATCACTACGCGGGGCCAGAGTCAGTTCATTCTCGTCAATCCCTCGAAGGGCACTCGCATCGCGTGCAGTCCCGAAACCGATCGCTGCGGCGGAGCTCTCGATCCACGCGAAGTATCACGGCTCGCGCCGCCGCTGCGGCCGCCTGGCCGCCCCGAATCAAGATCACCGAATGGCATGCGCGCCACCTACATTCGCGATTACAACCTGTGGGTGCGCGACATCGCCACCGGACGCGAGACACAACTCACCACCGATGGCCAAAAGGACTTTGGCTACGCCACCGACAACGCCGGCTGGGTGAAGAGCGATCGCCCCGTACTTGTCTGGTCGCCGGATTCCCGGAAGATCGCGACGTTCCAGCAGGACGACCGCCCGGTTGGTGAGATGTATCTCGTGACCACCAAGGTCGGGCATCCGGAGCTGCAACAGTGGAAATACCCGCTTCCTGGCGACAGCGCCATCTCGATGATCTCTCGCGTGGTGATCAATGTTGACACACCGCGCGTGATCCGATTTCAGATGCCGCCGGACGCGCACCGCTCAACGCTCTGCGATCACGTGATCTGCCGAGGGACGGAATGGGCGGATGTGGAGTGGTATCCTGACGGGTCACACATTGCGTTCGTCTCGACATCGCGCGATCACAAGCACGAGGTATTCCGTGTTGCCGACGCCGCGACCGGCAGCGTGCGCGATGTCTTTCGGGAAGACGTGGCGACGCAGTACGAGTCCGGTAACGGCACTGTGAACTGGCGCGCTCTCCCTGCCTCGAATGAAGTCATCTGGTTCTCCGAGCGCGATGACTGGGGTCAGCTCTATCTCTACGATCTCGCGACGGGACAGCTCAAGAGCAAAATCACCAGCGGCGATGGGAATGTCGCGGAGTTGCGTCGAGTCGACGAGAAGAGCAGAACGCTCTGGTTCGTCGGTAACGCGAAGGAGCGTGGACGCGATCCATACTTCCGTCATTTCTACAAAATCGGGATGGATGGAAGGGGCCTCTCACTTCTCACGCCCGAAGACGCCGACCACCAGATCTCGCTCGCGCCATCGGGCCAGTACTTCGTCGACAGCTACTCGAAACCCGACGTGCCACCGGTCACAGTACTGCGAGATCTGAACGGGAAGAGCGTCGTCACCCTCGAGACGGCCGACATAACGAGATTGAGCGCGACCGGTTGGAAGCCGCCGATGCCCATCACGGTCAAAGCGCGTGATGGCAAAACCGATCTCTACGGCCTGATGTACGTGCCCACGAACCTGGACCGCACGAAGAAGTACCCGATCGTAAATCACATCTATCCCGGTCCGCAGACCGGGAGCGTTGGCGGCCGCAGCTTCTCACCCTCACGCGGGGACGCGCAATCGCTGGCGGAGCTGGGATTCATCGTCGTCGAGATCGACGGAATGGGAACACCGTGGAGATCGAAGTCGTTCCACGACGCCTACTATGGTCACATGGGCGACAACACACTCCCCGATCAGGTAGCGGGGATGAAGGAGCTCGCTGGCCGTTATCCGTGGATCGACATCAACCGCGCCGGAATTTATGGCCATTCTGGCGGAGGATTCGCCGCCGCCGATGCCATGTTCCGCTATCCCGACTTCTTCAAGGTCGGCATCTCGGAAGCCGGCAACCATGACCAGCGCGAATACGAGGACGACTGGGGAGAGAGATACCAGGGATTGCTCGCGCGCACCTCGGACGGCGGTGACAACTATGGGCCGGAGGCGAACCAGGTCCTGGCGAAAAACCTGAAGGGAAAACTTCTACTCGCGCACGGCACGATGGACGACAACGTTCCGCCTTACAACACCCTTCTCGTCGTCAACGAGCTGATGAAGGCGAACAAGGATTTCGATTTCATTCTCCTTCCCAACCGCACGCATGGATTCGGGAACGAGCCGTACATGGTGCGCCGGCGTTGGGACTATTTCGTGAAGAATCTGCTCGGCGCCGAGCCGCCAAAGGAGTACCAGCTTGGTACGCGAGGCAGAGCACCGTGATGGAAAGAACTGCAACGTACGACTACCGGCCGGGGGCTTTTGGCCGGCCGGCTCTGGGCTACGTGCGGGCTGTTTCTCGGTGGGAACCCATTCAAGTGGTTTGGCGCCAATGATCGCAAACCCCTGCGCCGCCTCGCGCGCCTCAAACATCCCGCCCGCAGCCCACCGCCGACCCGCCGTCAGCCCCTGGCCGGTAGTCATATTTTGCGGTTGCCTAGTCGCGGCGCCAGCGATGATCGAGGCTCAAGTCGCCGCCCCGGTGTTCACCCACGCTGATACCCTGAGAGGATCCAACACGCCGCAGCGCGCCTGGTGGGACGCCACATTCTACGACTTGCACGTCAAGGTTAATCCAACCGACAGCAGCATCGTCGGCTACAACGCGATCACCTACCGGGTGCTCAGGCCGGCTCCCGCGCGCGAGATGCAGATCGATCTGCAGCTGCCGCTCGTCGTCGACAGCATCGTTCAGGACGGACTGGAGCTGAGTGACCGGCGCGACGGCAATGCCTTCTTCGTTACCCTCATATCGCCGCAGAGAACCGGAACGAAGAAGACGATCTCCGTCTACTACCATGGCAAGCCGACCGTCGCGATCCGCCCGCCCTGGGACGGGGGATTCGTTTGGGCCCTTGATAGTCTCTCACGCAACTGGGTCGTGACCGCCAACGAAGGACTCGGCGCCAGTGTGTGGTGGCCGAACAAGGACATCTACTCCGACGAGCCCGATAGCCAGCGTGTCGCGATCACAGTTAGCTCACACTCGATTTCTATCCGCTCGACTATCACCTCGACACAGCGAAGAAGCAGTTCCAGCAGGTGAAGCCGATGCTCCAGTGCTTCGAGAACTGGTTTGGTCCGTTTCCGTGGTACGAGGACGATTACAAGCTTGTCGAGACGCCTCACCTCGGCATGGAGCACCAGAGTGCGGTCGCCTACGGCAACCACTACAAGAATGGCTACCTCGGACGCGATCGCTCGCAGACGGGGCACGGCTTGCTCTGGGATTTCATCATCGTCCATGAGAGCGCGCACGAGTGGTTCGGGAACAGCATCACGATGAAGGATGCCGCGGACATGTGGATCCACGAGAGCTTCGCGACGTACGCGGAAGGCTTATTCACCGAGTGCCAACAGGGAAAACAAGCGGGCGCCGAGTACACGATTGGACAGCGGAAGCTGATCAGAAACGATGTGCCCATAATCGGCGCGTACGGCGTTAACCACGAAGGCTCGGGCGACATGTACGACAAGGGCGCCAACATGCTGCTCACGATCCGCCAACTCGTCGATGACGACGCCCGCTGGCGCGGAATTCTGCGCGGACTGGGCAAGACCTTCTGGCATCAGACGGTGACCACCAAACAGATCGAGAATTACATCAGTCGCCAGTCGGGGATGGACCTGAGCAAGGTGTTCGACGAGTATCTGCGCGCGACGAAGATTCCGACGCTCGAGTACAAGCTCGAGGGACAGAAGCTCTCCTATCGCTGGACCGATGTCGTGCCGGGATTTGCGATGCCGGTGAAGGTCACGACGTCGACGGGCAGCTACTCGTGGATCAGGCCAACCGAGAAATGGAAGACGATGGCCGTGAAGCTGAGCCGGCCTGAGGATTTTCGCGTCGACGAAAACTTCTACGTCAACGCGAAGGATCTACTCAAGCCGGCTCCTGACTCGACTACCGTCCGTACAAGCCTGTAAGGCGCGCGGTCCCCAGCTTGTTGGCGTTCAGATTGTATCCGACCATGGCAGACGTCGCGTTCCCTGGAACGTCGAGCTTGTCCACCTTGAGCGCGAAGACCGTGATGTGATAATGGTGGGGCTTGTCGCCGACTGGTGGACACGGCCCGCCGTATCCCTTGTTTCCGAAGTCGGTCATGCCCTGTGTGCTCCCACTCGGCGCGTTCTTCCCGTTACCCGCGCCGTCGGGGAGAGCGGTCGTCGCCGCCGGGATGTTGTACATCACCCAGTGCCACCAGCCGCTTCCGGTCGGTGCATCCGGGTCATACATGGTGACGGCGAAGGATTTCGTCCCGGCCGGCGGATTGGACCACTGGAGCGCCGGTGAAATGTTCTGCCCGTTGCAACCCATGCCGTTGAAGACGTGGGGCAGTGTGATTCGCCCCTTCGCCACGAGGTCGGGCGCCGTCAACTTGAAATGACCCGCGGCTGTCGGCTTGGTTTTCGCCTTCGGTGCCTTTGTGGCCTGGGCTGAAGCTATCGATACGCCTGCCAGAATCAGTGCGGCCGCGGTGACTGTTGCCCGCCAGTATCGGCGCGACTCGTACATCATGTTTCCCTCCTGATTGGCTGAACGAAGATCGTGCTATCTCCACACCATGATAATGATTCCGGCGATGACGAAGGAGACGAGATTGTACGCCGTGTCGATGAGCCAAAGCTGCTTCGGCTTCATCGAGAATATCCCCATCGCGAAGCTGGTGGTAGCGACGAAGCCGAACCAGCTGAACAGCCCCAACTTCGCGCCGCGCATAGCCCACTCGCCGGTGCCAATGAAGGCGGCGGGTGAAAAATGGTTCGCGAGAACTGCGAGGGACCAGGCAATGATGAGGCCGCAGATGAAAGCGCCGAGGTACATGAGCGGCATGTTGCTCCCAGCCGCATCCGCCCGCATTTGCTCTTCAGTCCTCCCCTGAAGCGCGATCCACTTTTTCGCGAATAGAATGGGGGAGTACCAAAGTCCGCCGATCAGAAAAATCACGAGACCGGCAACGAGTACAGCGAGGTAGTTCACCTGGGGCAACTGCATTGCAATGCCTCCGTCGGTTGTAGAAGCCGCAGAGAATCTATGTGTGTTCGGCGAAACGCGCAGTAGCGCAAATCAGACGGATGGCTGCCTCCGCAGCAGCGCCGTCTGTATCTGCGGCAGGATCGTAGGCGGAGAGCGTCACGCCGGCGATCCCGAATTCACCGGAAATCAGTGAAAGTGCATACTCAACGTCTTCGACCGTCAGTCCGCCCGTCACGGCGAACGAATTCGCCGCGGCTACATCTGCATCCAGGACATCGAGGTCGAGATGCACGTACATCCTGTCCGAGTGCTGGCCAATGGAGCGAAGGGTTCGTGGGAGCTCGGATCGAAGCTGCTTCGGTTCGATAAGAGCGACGTTGGATTCCGCCAGAAGCTTCCCTTCAAGGGAGTCCACATCTCGAGTACCGAGCAGACAGATGCGCTCATCAGGGATCGTCTGGAATCCGGGGACCGTAACGGCAAGCTGTTTCCAGCAGCGGCCGGTGATGATGGCGACAGCAGTACCATCCAGAAATCCGCTCGTCGTCGTCTCGGGAGTATTGAAGTCGCCGTGAGCATCGAACCAGGCGACTCCCACGCCGCCACCAAGTCCCGCGAGTGTTCCTATCGCCGTGTTGCAGTTACCGGCGAGAACGATGGGAAGCCGGCCCGATTCGACCGCTTCGCGCACCGCAGCGGAGAGCATCCGCATCAGCTC
>WNGP01013519.1_pt1 | contig 12306 bp, 10 predicted proteins | sample 5407671 | NCBI WGS metagenome assembly WNGP01 (sample SAMN13153381, study PRJNA577476) | soil metagenome | isolation source: 40 cm soil or saprolite under Garry oak tree replicate 2 | place: USA:California | collected 2016-06-15 | reverse complement strand
GGCGAGCGACTGGCGCTTCTGCGCGTCGATTTCGGCGATCGTGTAGGTGAGCGTGACGGTGTCGCCGATGAAGACCGGTCCGAGAAACCGCACCTTGTCGTAGCCGAGCGAGACCGGCGTCTCGTCGCGCGCGGTGCCCTGGCACTGGTCGATCATCAGGGTCGAGCAGGTCGACATGTAGCCGATGATCAGCGCGCCGTGGGCGATGCGGCGACCGTATTTGGAGCCCGCCATGTACTGCTCGTTGACGTGATTGACCGAAAAATCCCCGGTGATGCCCGCGAACAGGTAGATGTCGGTCTCCCCGACGGTTTTTGCAAAGCTGACGCGGTCGCCGACTTTTACATAGAAATCCTGCATTGCCGCTATGCTCCCGATCCGATCCCATTCTGACTCGAGCGAGCCGCAGGCGACTCCCTCTCCCCGCAGGGGAGAGGGATGGGGTGAGGGGGGTAGGCTATTGTTTGATTGCCGATGTCGTGACCCCCTCACCCGATCCTCGCCTTTGGCGAGGATCGACCTCTCCCCAACGGGGAGAGGTGAAACCCGCGTGCCTCACACGCATGGCGAATGCGGAACCTTTGCCAGGGCCGCTCGATTGCATCAAGTCCCGTCGAGCCGCACCACGCCGTCGCGGGCGAGGGCGTCGATCTCGACCGGGGCGAGACCCAGTTCGGCGAGGATCTCCCGCGTCTGCGCGCCGAGCCGCTGCGGCGGCAGGCGGATCTCGGCCGCTTCGCCGTCGTAACGCACCGGATGATTGACGAGCGTGACCGGCGCCCCGCTCTTGCCCCCGCCCGGAAGCGTGACCAACGCCTGCATGTGCTCGATCTGCGGATCCGCGACGATCTCGGCATAGTCCTGCACCGGCGCGTGCCAGATTTTGGCGCGCTCGAGCAGCGGGACCCAGGTTTGCGTCGGCTGCTTCCCGAGCGCGGCGGCGATCAGCTCGCCGATCTCGTCCTGCCTCTTCCACGAGTCTTGTTCGGAGAATGACGCCAGGCGCGGCTCGCCGATCGCTTCGCCCAGCACCGGCAACGGGCACAGCGACAGCGCGAGATAGCCGTTCGCCGTGGCATAGACCCCGTAGGGAGCCGCGTAGTACCAGCCGGCCACGTGCCGCCGCGCATAAACGTCGGCCGGCTTCTCGGCTTTGTTGAGCCAGGCGGTGAGCGATTCCGCCTGGAGATCGAGCGCCGCCTGCATCAGGCTGGCATCGACCCGGCAGCCCTTGCCGGTGCGCTCGCGGCGCAGCAGCGCAGCCAGGATGCCCATGGCGAACAGCGCCCCGCCGTGGTGATCGACCGCGGACGCGCCGATCGGACGCGGCCCGGTCGCCTTCTCGCCGGTGATCGCCATCAGGCCGAACAGCGCCTGTGCCAAGAGATCCTGGCCGGGACGCTCGGCGTAGGGACCGTCCGGGCCATAGCCGGACGCCGAGGCATAGATCAGCGCCGGCTTGCGCGCTTGCAGCGCCGCATAGCCGAAGCCGAGCTTGTGCATCACGCCAGGACGGAAATTCTCCGCGATGACGTCGGCGCCGTCGACGAGTTTCAGCGCAATCTCCTTGCCCCTGGCCGACTTCAAATCGAGCGCGATGCTGCGCTTGTTGCGGTTGGTGCACAGATGCAGCATGCCCTGGCCGTCGTGCCAGATGTCGCCGCTCGACCAATGGCGCTGCCACGCGCCCTCCGGCGTCTCGATCGCGATCACGTCGGCGCCGAGATCCGCCAGCGCCTGGATGCCCATCGGGCCGAACAGGAAATGGTTGAAGCTGACGACGCGAATTCCTTGCAGCAGGTCGAGCATGCGGGCTCCCGGGGCGGGACGGCGGGCGCACTATGGCGACGGGCGCGGCCGATCGCAAATGGGCTGGTGTTACGGGAGCCACTCGTCGTCCCGGCCACGGCCGCCCCGGATCGGGGTCCGGGGCAGGCTCCGCGGCCGCGAGCCGGGATCCATGCCCACCGATCTCGCGATTTCCCCGCAATCCGTGATCATGGGTCCCCGCTTTCGCGGGGACGACGCGGGCAATCGTGACTTCGGTGGCTTGCAAGTTCACCGGTGCTGGAAGCGCGGCGGTTGCTTGGCGAAGAACGCGCGTACGCCCTCGGCGCAATCCGCTGTCCGGAACGCGCGGTCGCTCAGCGCCAAGGTTGCCTCGACCGCCTCGCGCTCGGGCCGATCGAACGCCATGGCGATCGATTGCTTGCACAATTGCAGCGCCACGTTCGGGCCGGCGGCGAGCTCGCGTGCCATCGTGAGCGCGGTCTCGACCGCCGCGCCCGGCGGCGCCACGCGATTGACGAGGCCCCACGCGAGCGCGGTCTCGACCGGCACCGGCTCGCCGAAGAACATCAGCTGCTTGGCGCGGCCTTCGCCGATGCGGCGGGTGACGCGGATGGTGCCGCCGCTGCCGGGGAACACGCCGAGCTTGATCTCGGGCAGCGCGATGCTGCCGCCCGCCTCGGCCACGATGAGGTCGCAGCACGCCGCAAGCTCGAGCCCGCCGCCGAAGGCGATGCCGTTGAGCGCCGCAATCGTCGGCTTGGGAAATTCGGCGACCCGGCTGTAGGCCGCGTTCTCGCGCGCGAGTTTTTTCGGCACGACCGCATCCGCGACTTCAAGGAATTCCTTGATGTCGGAGCCGGCGCAGAACGCTCTTGAGCCCGACCCGGTCAGTACCAGGACGCGAACGGCCGGATCGGCGGCGAGCCGGCTCAGGAGCGCGTCGAGCCCGCGCGTCATCTCCAGCGTCACGAGATTGAGCGGTGGATTGTCGAGGGTGACGAGGGCGACGCCGTCCTCGTGGGTCGATGTGACGGATTGGGTGGGCATCGATCTGGCTCGCTCGTTGGCCGCGAACACCGGCGCTGCATCGATCATGAACCCGGCCGCGGCGGTTTGAAAGCCTGGGTTCGCTTGACACCCCCGGAGGGCACGTCGATCATGCTCGATCGAAAGAAATACGCGAGTAAGCAATAGGGAAGGACGACGGGAGGGAAACATGGTGCACATCGTTCGCGCGCTTGTTGCGGCACTGGCTTTTGGGGCGGCCGGTTCATGCTGGACCGCCGACGCGCTATCACAAGACGTCAAGCGCTTCAGGTTTGCCTACGATCAGCCTCGCACGACCGGCTACGGCGTCGCCGCGGACGTTTTCGCTGCCAAGCTCGCCGAGCTCAGCCGGAATACCTTCGTCATCGAACAATACCCGGGCGCTCAGCTGGGGCAGGAGCCCCAGGTTCTTCAGCTTCTGCGATCCGGCGACCTTGATTTCGCGATTACCTCGTCGGCCAACACCGCGACTCTCTCGCCGCAGGCAGGCGTCTTTTCGCTGCATTTTCTGTTTCGCTCGGACCAGCACCTCACCAAGGCGCTCGCCGACGCCCAGGTGTCCAAGGCCGTACGGGACATGATCGACGAGACGGTGCAGGGTGTCCACGTGTTGGCCTTGGGCACGCTGGGCCTGCGGGACATGTACAGCAAGCGAGAGATCCACAAGGTGGAAGATATCAAAGGCCTGAAAGTTCGCGTGCAGGCCACGGCGACCGAGGACGCCATGTTCCCGGCCTACGGAGCCCAAACGGTCCATATGCCGTTCGGCAGCGTCTACACGTCCTTGCAGACCGGCGTCGTCGACGTCGCCGAGAATGGCATCAATGTGTACCTCGTCAACAAACATTACGAGGTGGCGCCGGTGCTCTCCATCACCGAGCACGAGGCCAACAACAGCCTGGTATGGGTCAGCGACAAGCTCTGGCAAAGCCTCACGCCGGAACAGAAGACGTGGGTCCAAGCCGCGGCGGATGAAGTCGCCCGAGTCGAACCAGCCAAGGCGCTCGAGCTGGAGAAGCAATCGCAGGCCAAGCTCGCCTCGATCGGCGTCAAAGTCGTCACCGACGTCGACAAGAGCAGCTTCGTGAAGATCGCCGAGTCGTATCTCGACAAACTCGCCGCCGAACTGGGGCCGCACGCGACGAAGATCGTGAAACTGGTTCGCGCGGTCCAATAAGCGGAGCAGTCGCGCGGCCGGCCGGTCCGCCGGCCTCGCTTCGGGATCGGGCGCCATGGCATTCGCGCGGGAGCTGCTCCTTCCACGCCAGCGTCACCTCAAATGGCCGGCGCTCGACTGGCTCGAGGTGACCCTGATGGTCATGTGCGGCCTCACGCTGTTTGCTTTCTCGACCTCCGTGATGTTCGACATCGTGACCCGGCTGATCGGCCGGCCGTGGCTCTGGCTGCAGGAAGTCACGTCGACGTTCTTCATTTACGGCATTTTCATCGGCGCGGCAGTGGCAACCCGGCGCAACGATCACCTGTATCTGACGGCCCTCTCGGAATCGTTGCACGGCCACACCCGGCAACTCGTCGACACGATCATTCGGACCGTCGTGCTCGGCGTCGCGCTTTGCATGGTGTATTTCGGCTATCTCAATTTTCTGCGCGGCTTCGGCAGCTTCCGAATGCCCTCCCTGACGCCGATCGCCTCGTTGTATGCCGCGATCCCGCTATCGGGCCTGTTGATTGCGCTGTTCACCATCGAGCAACTGGTGAACGGCTGGCGCAACGGCTTCGATCATCCGCCCGATCCATTCGAGGATAGGGATGCGGGTCGTGCAGGCATCGAACAGATCGGAGGCCGAATTTGAGCGCGCCTTTGATCCTCGCGCTGATGACGTTCCTTTTCCTGCTGTTCGGGTACATGGGCGTGCCGGTCGCATTCTCGCTGATGGCGGGCGTGCTGGTCGGCACGCTTTTCACCGACATTACCTTCCCGACCATTATTCAGAAGATGTTCGACGGAATGGATTCCGAGGCCCTGCTGGCGATCCCGTTCTTTCTGCTGGTCGGGGAGCTCATGAGCTCCGCCAACGTGGTGGTCCGCATCTCCAATCTGTCGCTTGCCCTGGTCGGACATGTTCGGGGAGGCCTGTCGCAGACGGTCGCCGTGTTCAGCATGTTCTTCTCGGAGATGTCGGGCTCGACCACCGCGGACGTCGCCGTCATGAGCCGCGCGCTCGGCGGGCCGATGAAGCGGGAAGGCTACGAACCTGCGTTCATTGCCGCGTTGATTGCCGCCGCTTCGACCATCGCGGCTCTGGTGCCGCCCAGCATCACCGCGGTGGTCTACGGCGCCGTCGGCAATGTATCGATCGCCGGCCTGTTCATGGCCGGAGTGCTGCCCGGGCTCATGATCGGCTTCGGCCTGATGATCTACTGCTACTTCTTCGGTCCGCTCGGCATGCAGCGCAAGCGCGCGAGCCTCGGGCAGCTCGGCCTCGCCGTCAGGGACGCGTCGCTGCCGCTGATGATCCCGGTCATTCTGCTCGGCGGCATCCTCACCGGCTGGTTCACGCCGACCGAGGCCGGCGTCGTCGCCGTGGTCTGGATCCTGTTCGCCGTGATCCCGTCGCTCAACCGCAAGCACCTGGTCAAGCTGCCTTACGACTTCTGCCAGGCAGGGTTGATCTTCTCGCTGCCGCTGATCACCATCGGAGCGGCGGCGGCCTTCGGCTGGATGCTCGCGTATCTGCGCGGCGCGATCGTGATCGCGGAATGGATCACCGGAATTGCCGGCAATGATCCGCATCTCATCATGCTCCTGATGGTTCTGCTGTTCACCATCATCGGCGATTTCATCGAGCCGGTGCCGACCATCATCATCTTCATGCCGCTGGTAAACGTGCTCACCGAGGCCGGCGACATCAACCCGGTTCACATGGGCGTGGTGCTCATCGCCACGCTGGCATTCGGCTTGATTCTACGGGCTCGTGCTGCTGATGGCGTCGAAATTCGTCGGCGTGCGCTTCTCGCATGCGATTCGAGCTGCGCTGCCGATCTATGTGGTGTTCCTCATCACGATCGGATTCATCATCTATTTCCCCAAAGCGGTATTGTGGCTGCCGAAGCAGGTGATCCCCGAATCCGTCGGGTGCTTCAAGAATCCCAGCGGCACCGGGTACATCTGTCCTCAGCGGTGAGGGACTAAGCAAGTCAATCACCGCTCATCGGATCAGGACCGCTCGTCCTTCGGCTGCTCTCGCTTATGGGCGCGGAGCGCCGCGAGTCTGCGGTCGCGCCAGCGCGAGCGCGCTTCGAGTCGCTCGCGGCCCGCGTCTTTGCCCCATTGCGCCAGCATGCGCTCGATGTTCTCGGGCGCGAACACCCCCGGTCCGGCGGGCGCGACCTGCAGCCGCCGGTAAAAGCCGGCATAGCGCGCGCAATAATCGGCAATGCCGCCCGGCGCGTTGAGCTCGATGGTCTCGAACGGGCCCAGGAACGACCAGCGCAGACCGAGCCCGTCCTTCACGGTCTTGTCGAGGTCCTGCGGCGAGACGTAGCCCTCGCCCACCAGCCGGAACGCTTCCGCGACCAATGCGCCTTGCAGCCGATTGAGGATGAAGCCGTCGATCTCGCGGCGCACGACGATGGGAACCTGGCCGATTTGTTCAAAGATTTCGCGCGCGCGAGAAATCGTGTCCGCGGCGGTCCACGGGGCGCCCACGAGTTCGACCAAAGGCACGAGATGCGGCGGGTTGACCGGATGCGCGACCAGGCAACGCGCGCGGCCCGGCAGCTCTGCGGTGAAGCGGCTTGCCACGACCGCGGACGTGGAAGAGGCGAGCACGATATTGGGCGGCGCGATCCGGTCGAGCTCGCGGAAGATCGCGAGCTTGGCTTCGACCGTCTCCGGCACATTCTCCTGGACGAAATCGGCGCGCGCGACGGCGTCGGCCAGATCCGCCGCCACCCGCACGCGCGCGGCGGCCCCGTCCGGGTCGTCGAGCAAACCATCGGCGGCAAGCTCTGCAAGGCCGGCCTTGACCCAGGTCTTGGCACGCTCCGCCTGATCTGGAACGCAATCGCAGAGCGCGACGTCCCATCCGGCGCGCGCGAACACGATTGCCCACGAGCGCCCGATCAGCCCGGCTCCGATGATCGCCACCTGCGGCATTCTCGTTCCTCCATGAGCCTGTCGTGTCGACTGGATCGACGCTATCGCATGTGTTGCGACAGCGCCCGAATTGCGCTCCTGAGCTTCGTAACGGAATAGAGAATGAACCCTGATCGGCAAAAATCCGCCGCGCCCACGCTCAAGGAATGGCTTCTGGCCGAACAGCCACGGGCGGATATCCCGGTTCCTCCCCGCGGCGTTCGGCGCCGACGTGCGCCGGTTGCGTCCGAGGAAGTTCAATCCGGAGGTCTTGAATAGCCTCAGTCACGCGCGCTCGTCCTGCGTTCGCCCCGCAAGCAGCAGGATCGCGCAGCTCAGCACGGAGGCGGCGGAGACGACCAGGTAGGGCAGGGTGTAGCCGCCGCTCGCCTCATAGAGCACGCCGATCAGCGCCGGGCCGCCCGCCACGCCCGCCGCCGCGATCAGGTTCGACACCGAATAGATCCGGCCGTAATGGCGGGTGCCGAAGGCCTCCGCGAGCAGGAGCGGCTGCAGCATCAGCACGTTGCCGACCGTGATGCCGAACAGCACGGCGCCGACGAGGAGCAGGCTTTTCGCGGCGAACGCCAGGAGCGCCAGCGCCGCCGCCTGCGCCAGCAGCATGCCGATCGCGAAGCCGCGCGCCGGCAGCTTGAGCAGGAGCCAGCCGCCGGCGAGCCGGCCGACGACGCTGGCGCTCGCCATCAGCGCCAACGTCAGCGCCGCGATGCCGGGGCTCGCGCGCGTGCTCGCCAGCCGGAACAAATGGGTGATGGCGCCGACCTGCGCGCCCAGGCCGAACAGGTAGGCCGCCGTGACCGCGATGAAGAATCGGCTGCGCCGGGCCTGCGCATAGGGCACGTGGCGCGCCAGCGCGGCGCTCGCGCTGCGTTGCGCGAATTTCGCTCCGTCCGGCACGAGCCCCATCTCCTGCGGGCTCGAGCGCACGATCCATGCGGTCACCGGCACCACGCCGAGAAAGAACGCGAGGCCGAGCCAGGGCGCGGCTCCGGCAATGCCCCGGCGCTGGATCAGCAAGGCGGCGAGCGGCGTCACCAGCACGCCGCCGAGCGACAGGCCGGTCGAGGCGATCGACAGCGCCAGCGCCCGGCGCGCGTCGAACCAGCGCGCCACGATGGTGGTGGCGGGAACCAAGCCGCAGAAGCCGTAACAGAAGCCGAACAGCAGATGAAACGCATAGAGCTGCCACGGCCGCTGCAGCAGGGAGAGCGCGCCGAGCGCGATCGCGCTCACGCAAGCGCCGAAGATCATGATCAGCCGGGCGTCGATGCGGTCCATCAGCCGCGCGGCGAACACGCCGCCCGCGCCCGACGCGATGAAGAAGCTCGCGGTCGCCCCGCTGGTGAGCGCCACCGGAAAGCCGCGCTCCGCGACGAACGCATCGAGCAGCACCGAAAGATTGTAGAACGCCAGGCCCGACGTCGTCATCAGCACGAGGCCGATCGCATACACGACGTACCAGCCGTAGAAAGCCTGCGGTCGCGAACTGCCGTTTTTCCCAAGCATCGCAGGAAGCCGTATTGCCATTCCAGCGGAGCCGGCGGCTGGAGTTATCGAACCATATCCCGAGATTTTCGGGCGAAGCGAGGGAACCCCGGATGTTCGGATGCTTCAACTGGCCAGAGACCACAGCAGCGCCGCAACGGTGAATCCCATCAGAGCGGTCGCGGCCCATCCGCCAACTTCCAGCCCTACTCGCACGCGAAAACGGCCCATGACCGAATGATTGGTGACGATCACCATCATGACGGCCATGATCGGCACAGCGACGATCCCGTTGATGACCGCGGTCCAGAACAGCATTTGAATCGGGGCGATCGGGGACAGGCTGAGCGCAAGCCCGATGAGAGTGGCGGCCGCGATGATGGTGTAGAAACCCACTGCCCTGGACGGTCGGGCCTCCAGCGTCGATCGCCAGCCAAAGGCCTCGGCGACGCCGTAGGCGGCGGAGCCCGCAAGCACCGGCACGGCAAGCAGACCGGTGCCGATAATCCCGAGCGCGAACAGCAGAAAGCTCAGATCGCCGGCGAGCGGTCGAAGCGCTTCGGCGGCCTCCGCCGCCGTATGAATGTCGGTAATTCCATGTGCGTTCAGCGTCGCCGCGGTGGTGAGAATGATGAAATAGGCAATGACGTTGGACAATATCATGCCCGCCGTCGTATCGATCGCGATCCGGTCGAGCTCAGGCTCGCCGCCCCGCGTGAGAGCATTGAGCGGCCGTTGGCGCTGGCCGCGGCGCATCTCCTCGACCTCCTGGGAAGCCTGCCAGAAAAACAGGTAAGGGCTTATCGTCGTTCCAAGCACGGCGACGACCGTGAGCAGATAATCCCAGTCCAACGAGGGCTTCGGCCATACGGTCCCGGCAAGCGCCTCGCCCCAGGGAATCCGGATCGTCAGCGCGGTGGCCACATAGAGGAACAACACCAGCGTGAGAGCCTTCAAAATCGGCGCATAGAATCGATAGGGCACGAACACCTGGAGCAGCACCGATCCGGCGGCAAACACCAGGGCATGCTCTCGAGGCAACCCACCGATCACCAGCGCGAGGGCTTCTCCCATCGCTGCAAGATCGGCGGCAATGTTGATGGTGTTGGCCGTGACAAGCAGTGCCACCAGCACCACGACGACGGGACGCGGATAGAATTGTTTGACATTGGCTACGATGCCTTTGCCGGTGACCCGTCCTATGTGCGCACTGACCAGCTGAATGGCGATCATGAACGGCGTGGTGAGAAACACCGTCCACAGCAGTCCGTAGGCGAAATGCGCTCCCGCTTGAGAATAGGTCGCAATTCCTGACGGGTCGTCGTCTGCCGCGCCGGTGACGAGGCCCGGGCCCAGTAACCGGAACAGGAGGCGCGGCGGATTTCGCCTCGCATCCTTTCGAGCATTCATCCGGTCATGATCCGAGCCCAAGACCGAGACCAACGAGTTGTCCGCAAATAGGTTCCGGCTTTGCCGACCCGCTCGCTCCGCGCCGGATGGCGGAGCGCTTGCGCATCGCGTCCGTTTGGTCCGCACGCCTTGACGCCATTGCCGCGCAAAGCAAGCGCCGCCGAGCGGACCGGCTCGGCGGCGTGCCTTTCGGCACTGTCGGCGGATCGTTCAGGGCGGCAGGATGAGCATGCCGGCGCCGTCGACGGCGCTTGCTGCCGCCGTGCCCGGTTCCGCGCCGCCGAGCAGCGCCATCATGACGATCATCGCGAAGATGACCACCAGAACCAGGGTGAGCGCCATCAGCACATCCACGGCGAAGCTTCGATGTCCGCTTTGCCAATGGGCGAAATACATTCTGGGGGTGATCGAGAGCATCGTCATCGAATACTCCACCTGTTTCTGGCGCGCTTCGTCCCGCCCCGCGCGCGGTACGCCGACTGCGCCGACGCAAACTTTCTCCGTCCGTTCGAACTCGAGCGAACCGAACGGCGATAGCGGTGAATCTCGCGCTCGGCTTGGCGGACCTGCCAGCCATGCAGAGCTTCCAAGGCCTGCGCGAGGAGCCGGTTGCCCCCTGCCGCAGCGTTGCTCAGCCGAGCGGTAACGCCATGGGCGCCGCCGGCCGAACGCTGCTCGGGGAAGCCGTGAAGATGTCGGGCTGACGACAGCATGGGATCCTCCGGCTCGACCTCTGTTTCGGGTGGCCCGATGGGCATGCCGCCACAATAGGCCCGACCGAGCCAAGCCTTTGTGAAGCAGATCACACGGCCGAGAAAAATCCGCCGGTCCGTGAGGCCGGCGGAATCGGACGAGGCGACATACCCAATGCGATGGAATTGGAGCCCATACTGGCCGGGCCGGGCACCCGCAAAAGCAAATTCCACCGGTGCGGGGTCTCGTGCGGGCGGTCGGGCTTGCGGCTATCTAGAAGCGCAGCGTCAGGCCCTCGGCCGCAACCAATGTGTCGCCGCGTTGCGCCTTCGCCTCGCGGCCGATCCGGTCGAGCAGCGCGTCGACGTGCTCCGGATCGTGGTGAAAAATGGCGAGAAGCTTGGCACCGGCGGCGTTCGCCAAATGCACGCCTTGCTGCCAAGTCGAGTGCCCCCAGCCGACATGGGCCGGGTATTCTTCCTCGGTATAATTGCAGTCATAGATCATCAAATCGACGTCGCGCGCCAGCTGCAGCACGTCCTTGTCGAGCGCGCCGGGACGATGCTCGGTGTCGGTGATGTACGCGATCGCGCTCTCGCCGTATTCGAGCCGGTACCCGGTGGCACCGCCCGGATGATTGAGCGGCGCCGTCCGCAAGGTCATGCCGGGATGCGGCTTGAGCACGTCGCCGGCGTAAAAATCGTGAAACTCGATCGCGGCCTTGAACGAGTCCGGACCCAGGGGGAACAGCGGCTCGGACATCATCTGGCCGATCGCCTGCACGATTCGCCGCGAGGGCAGCAGATTGCCGGCCCACAACCGCAGGCGGGTGGTCGGCTCGTAGATCGGCGCAAAGAACGGCAGCCCGGCAACGTGATCGATGTGAAAATGGCTGAAGAACAGGTCGGCATCGATCGGCCGCCCCGATCGCGTCAGCGTGTTGCCGAGCGACCGCAAGCCGGTGCCGGCATCGAAGATGAGGAGCCGGTCGCCGCAGCGGACTTCCACGCAAGAGGTGTTGCCGCCATAGCGCGCCACCTCCGGTTCCGGACAAGCCAAGCTGCCGCGAACGCCCCAGAACTGCACGGTCATGCCGGACGCGGGTCTCCAGCGAGCGGATCGAACCTCCGCGGCGGGTGGTTCGGACGCTGCGCCCTCCCCGATCACGGTGGTGGAACCTCCGTACCCATGCGCCATTTTTTCAACCTTAAATCGATTGTTCCGGCGCAAGAACGGTGCGCCTCTCCCCACGGGACAGAATGCAGGACCCCGGGCGCAAGTCCCTGTGACCTAGGTCACACCCTATGGGTTGAAATCCCAGGCTGTGGAAGAAAGCGCGGCGGCCGAAGCGAAGCACGGATCGCCCGCGCGGCCGCAAGGAGGGCTAAACGGCTTGCCTTTCCAAAGCGGTGAACCGGAAAGCGCAATGGAACCGCCAGCCTCGCCGCTGTCCCTCAGCCTTGCTCGGCGACGTCCTTCAGGGTTGCGCGATCCGATATGGTGATCGAGGTGCCTTCGATGCGCACCAGGCCGGAGCGCTGCCATTCGCGCAGGCATTTGTTAACGCTCTCGCGCGCCGCCCCGACGATATTGCCGAGCTCGCGCTGGGACATCTGCACGATGGCGGAACCCTTGGCGGCATTGGCCTCGGAATCCGCCATGCGCAACAATGCCTTGGCCAGCCGGACCGGCAATTGCAGCAGCGCCACTTCGGCGATGTGCTGGTCGGTGCTGCGCAGCCGGTCGCACAGCACCTCGAC
>WNGP01003996.1_pt1 | contig 12313 bp, 9 predicted proteins | sample 5407671 | NCBI WGS metagenome assembly WNGP01 (sample SAMN13153381, study PRJNA577476) | soil metagenome | isolation source: 40 cm soil or saprolite under Garry oak tree replicate 2 | place: USA:California | collected 2016-06-15 | reverse complement strand
GGCCAGTCGTGCACGCCGTGCAAATCCACGCCCGCAGCAAAAATATCGGAATTGCGCCCCAGACCAAGGGCCGTCAAATAACCACAGTAACTTCCGCCCCACAATCCGATGCGTTTTGGATCGACGTTGCTCAGGCTCTGCAGATATTTTCCCGCGGCTACTACATCCTGATATTCCGTGGTACCGCGCCCCGCGCGGCCGGGGGCTTCGCGAAACGCACGACCGTAGCCGATGCCGCTGCGATAATTCAGTGCGAGGACGATATAGCCGCGGCTAGCGAGATACTGGTTCATCGAATAGGAATTTGAGTAGTAGTACATGTAATGCCAGCCGAGCAGCATCTGCCGCATGGAGCCGCCATGAAGGAAAATCAACGCCGGGAGTTTTTCGCCGGGCTTCGCGGCCTTGGGCGAAAAAATCTGTCCGTGAATCTCCAAACCGTCGCCTGATTTGAAAATAGCTTGCTGAGGCACAACCAGCTGGTCAGAAGGAAAGTCACGCGGCCAGGTGTCCTGCGCCACACCAACTGTGGTGGCGTCCGTCGCGAGCGTGCTCCTAAACAGGCGTGCCGGGTGAGTTGCATCTGAACCGATATAGAAGTAGTTCAATCCATCGGCGAGGGCTACCGGGCTCCACTCATTCCCCTGACCCACCGTACGTTGAGACGCGCCGCCTCCAGCGACAGCCACGGTCCATACATGACGGCGGTCGGTGTCGTTACAATTTGAGTTGAACAAAAGCGACTTCTTGTCCGAAGTGAAAGACCACTGTTCCACTTCGCAATTGCCAGGAGTGAGCAGCTTCGGAGTTCCTCCCTCGGCGGAAAGCGCGTAAAGGTGCTGCCAGCCGTCTTCTTCGGAAGCAATGACCAGTTGGTCGCCGGCGGCCCAATTGATGACGCCTCCGCCGGTGTCGTTCGCCATGTACGGAAACGAGCCCTGCGGCGTGGCGCTGCTGTGCCAGATTTCTTTCGCAGCTCCCGTGGAAGCATCGGCCACCCAAATGGCCCACGGATGAATTTTGTCGGGCGCAATGAAATATCCCTGCGGCATGTCCCGCGCCTCCGCCGGACGCCGTACGAAGGCGATGCCCCTGCCGTCTGGCGACCACACGGGATCACCGTCGGAATCCACCGACGGCGCCATGAATCGCACGGTCTTCGCGGCGACTTCATAAACGCCGATGAAGGCGTGATCGCCGCGCGCGGAAACAAACGACAACCGGCTTCCATCCGGAGACCAATGCGCGTCGAAGTTTTGTCCGCGCACTATGAGTTGCTGTGGCTTGTCTGCTACGTCGAGCGAAGCAAGATAAATCTGGCCGTCTTTGACATACGCCAGGATTCCGCGTGAAGAAATGTCCGGTGAATGGCCGGCGTCCACGCGTTTGGGATCGCCCCCACTCCAAAGCACAATCCAGACAGCCTGTTCCGCTCCCGCCGGATTACTGGTGGGATTTGGCACTTGGCCCGCCGCGTTCTTCGCTTCGCCCCGGACATAGGCAATCGTATTGCCGTCAGCAGAGAAATTCACTCCCGACAATTCCTGCCCGTCATCCTGGCCGTATTTCGTAAGTTGCCGCGCCGCGAAACTCGGCCCTTCGGCAACCCAAATATTCCGCCGGCCTTCTTGATTGAGCGCCCAAGCGACGCGATTGCCTTTTTTCGCTGCCGTCAAATCCGCTGGGAAGGGCGCGCTCAGCACCTGCTCCAACGTGAAAGGTTTTTGCGCGCTCGCTCGAGGCGCCAGAATCAACAGACACGCTGCACACAAAAGAGCCAGACGATTCATCGATCCTCTCCCTCCGTGATGCCATTTACCGATAATCAGAAATCTTTTGAAGCTCAGTCAGCGGGCTGACGGACGTCCGCCTCTTCCACCGAAACTTTTGGTCCATCGAGCGGACCTGAAATCTTCAGCACATGTCCCGCACGGGAATCATTCGTCTTGCGATCCTTGCTCTTACTCGCGGTGGCCGTTTCGATTGCCAGGTCCGCGTTTCGTCCGAAACTGAGTGCGCCATTCACAAGCGTCAACTGCTTTCCGGAGTCGAGGTGAAAGTCCTGTAGCAAGATGTGGCTGTCCTCCAAACGGAGCGCGCCTTCTCCGGTGGCCCAGCGCGAGACTCCGGTGTGTGCCGCACCATCCGCGACGCTTTCGTTCACGTCCCAACCGCGAAATTCCACGTTGTTCAGATGGAAATCGCCGCGCCCAGCCAGCTTTCGCAGAAGCTCGTCGCGCCCCACGCCTTCGGTTTTCACCTGTAAGGTCCCGGATGCCACACCGCTAAGCCGCTCCCCGACCCGCCCCGCGCCCGGAAGTTGCGCCAGATTCACGCGCTCCAATTTCGCGGCGATCTCATAAACCGGGCGTGGCGAAAACTTCGCATTTATGTTGGCATGAACCTTGCCGCCCGCCCATTCTGCCTGGGCATCGCTGACATCCAGTTTGAGATCGTGGAGAGAGCCTCTGGCCAGCAGTTTTTCCAGCTTCAACTTTTCGATGGTCAGGTGGGTAATGCCCAGCTCACCTTCCGCGTTCACGCGCCGCACCAGCTCACTTGCGGGCGTGCTCGGTGTCGATCCTCCCATTAGCGATGGCAGGAGCCGCTGCAGCCAGCTCGGGCGCGCCCGCGGTCCGACCCAGCGATCCAGGTCCGCCGCGTCTAATTGGTCGGCGTATAAGTGAAAGTTCCAGTTGGCCTCGTTTTCGCGATCAGCTCTCGCGGTTTCCTCGATGTTTCCCGTCCATGTCCCCCCAAACCCTTCCACTCTTACCACGCGCGCGACGCGACGACCATCAATCCAATCCAGCTCACCCTCGGATATTTTCAGCGGCTGGTTCAGCCCGGCCACGGTCAAACTCGCTTTCTTGAAACCAATCCGGCCATTCTAGTGGCCGTCGAGTGGCTGCTTACACTCCCACTTCGTGACCGCCGTCGCCTGGCCGGTCATTTCCCATCCGTGATTCTGCGACTGCCCAAACGCGGCAGATAATCTAAGAAAATCCTCCACGGTAGTAAAGTTTCCTTCGGCGCTGATGCTTCCAGCCTGCGAGTTCAGATCGTGCGCAAACGTCAGGTCCGCGGCGTTGACCATCGCGAGGGCCACGCGTCGCCGCTTTGGTGCCACTATGTCGCGAGGCTCACCGCCGAGAGCAACACGCACTGGCCCAAGCATCAGCATGCCCCGCTCGCGGCCTCCGGTCACAGGACCGATGTGGACAGGCTCCGCGAAACCGGGCACTCTTACGATTCCTCCGCTGCTTGAAAGCGCTGCCGATTCCACCGTCGGTGGCCATCCACGAAGGATCATTCCCCCCGTGAAATACTGATCCGCCGTCACACCCTCTGCCACGTCGGAATGAAAAGCGCGATACCAGGCCAACAAATCCGACGCCTGAATCCCCATTGAATCCAGGCGCAATTCCATCGACGGTACGCCTCCGCCAGCGAGACGGAACATGCCGCGAAGATTCGATCTTGGCCCTTCCAGTGCAATTTCGTCCGCTGCGAGATTCTCCGTGCCTGCGTTCCATCGTCCCTTGACATTCAAATTCAAGCGGGGATTATCCGTGCGCTCCGTCAAGTCCCAGCGGTGGATCTGCCTGGCGCGTCCCCGCACCAAAATTGTCCAGTCTCCTGGCCTATCTTCCTTGACGACCCCGCTCTTCGCAGTAGCATCCAGAGCAAAGACGCCACGCACCCCGTAATCCTGTCCACGGAAAAGCCGGAAGACATCCGCCAGCGACGCCTCGCTCCAATGCAAAGTGAACTCCGCAGGCTGCAACCGTGCGGAGGTCCCTGCCAAGTCACCGAAAACTCTAATCGTTCCCGCTGATTGCAGTGAAACTCCGCTGCGCCAGGGCTGAGCTGCCAGTTGCAATTGCCAACGCCCCGGCGAGATCTGCTCCACCGTTCCAGAGACATTCGTGAATGCAAAAGGCTGTTTGTCATCCTCGGTCTTGAAATTGACTCTCCCTTCTTCGAACTCTATTTTTTCCAGCCGGTTCGTCGAAGCAGTCGGCGAGACCGGTCCATAAGCGCTCGCGTTTCGCGAGGGATTCACTTTTGCCGGCGGCAGCCATCTCTCGAGGTTCCAACGGCCTTCGGAATTTCGCACCAGAATCAGACTCGGCTTGTTGAGCGACATGGTGCCAAATTCAAAATGGCCCCGAAGCAGGCCCATCCAGCGAAGATTGGCGCTCAGATGCTCCGCGCGAAGAAAGTATTCGTGGCCGAATGCGGGGTCCTCATCCACGGTAATGCCCTCGGCGTCCAGTCGTGGTGTGGGTAGAATCCGGGCGTCGAAACTCCCGACTTCCAGAGGCCGCCCAAAAGCTCTTTCCAGATGCTCTACAAGATACGCGTGCGCGCGGTGAGTCCGCGCCAGAAGAGAAACACAAGCCTGCAAGACAATGACAAGCGCTACGATGGCCAGCGCTGGCTTCCACCACTTTTGCAATCTATTCATGCCGCTCGGAAGTTTCGCAGACTCATGCGCAAAAGGGTAGGGGCCGCCGGAACGAAGTGAGGGGATCGCCGGAAGATGCTTTTCTCTGCTCTAATTAGATTCCTAATGTACGGTATGGAGCATCCGGCTCCATCGCGTGCGGGACGGCAAATGCAACAGCGTCCCCAAAATGCCGGTCAACCGAGACCAGAAGGTGCTATCTCCGCTGTAGTCGGCGCTCTTGGCATCCACCGACCAGTAAATCAAGAAGGGACGCCCCATGATGGCATCGCGGTCCACGAATCCCCAATAGCGGCTGTCCTGACTGTGATCGCGGTTGTCACCCATCGCGAAATACTTCTCGGCCGGGATCACGATTTCGTCGCCCTTAACATATTTCCGGATCTCTCGCTTCCATTCGTCGATCGCGTTCGGCGACATCATTTGGCCCCGCGTGGGCGGGAAAGAGTAGTTAAAGGGGTCGGAAAATACCGATGAGTCGTGCACGGCGTACGGCTCATTCAGGCGCTTCCCGTTGATGAGCACATCTCCGTCGACCAGCTTCAAGCGATCACCAGGCAGGCCGATGACGCGCTTCACGAAATGCTGGTGATCGGCGTAGGGATACTTGAAAACAATAATGTCACCGCGCTGGAGCTGGCGATAAGGAAGTATTTTTTCGTACCAGGCGCCCGTCCCGCCAAAAATAAATTTGTTCACCAGCAAATGGTCGCCGATCAATAGCGTGCCTTCCATCGACGCTGAGGGAATTTTAAAAGCCTGTACGATGAAACTGGTGCCGAAGAGCGCCAGGATTACCGTCACCAGGAGGGACTCCAGGTATTCGGAAATCGTCGTCTGATCCTCGTGGTGCTCCGGCTTCTTTGCCGGTGCCTGCTCCACAATTTCCGCCAGTATCTCTTCCGCCATTCCGCCTCAGTCCTTGGCTTCCGCGCGCCCGAGCAGTTCCAATGCGCTTCGCGCCGCGCGTTGCTCCGCTTCTTTTTTGGTGCTGCCTTCACCCGTCGCCATGCACTCCCCATCGATCCAAACGTCAATCTGAAAAATCTTCTGGTGGTCAGGCCCGCTCTCTCCCGCCAAACGGTATTCCGCCGGAGGTTTCCCTTGTCCCTGCAGGAGTTCCTGCAAAGCGGACTTGCGATCGGAGTCCGAGATGCGCTCGCCGCGCTCCTCCAGCGCCTGCTCGAACAAGACCTTTCGCAATACTTCTCGCGCCGCCCCGAGGCCCGCATCCAGATAGACGGCAGCAATCACCGCTTCGAACGCATCGGCCAACAGGGTCTGTTTTTCCCGGCCGCCGGTTTTTTCTTCCCCGCGCCCCAAACGAAGGTGCTCACCCAATCGCAGTCGCCTGGCCGCTGCCTCGAGCGAACTCGCATTCACGATCCGCGCGCGGCTCTTGGAAAGCTGTCCTTCGCTCCACTCTGGAAAAGTGGACAGCAGGTATTCGCTAGCAAGCAGCTCGAGGACAGCATCTCCCAGGAACTCCAAGCGCTCATTGTCCCTGGGGAGCAACACGTAGCCAGGTACTTCGACGCCTGCCGCACGCAACTCCGGCACTGCCGAACTGTGGGTCAGCGCCCTCTCGAGAAGCTCCCGCGTAGAAAACTTGTAGCCCAAACGTTCCTCAAACGCTTGGTCTGCGATTCGGATAGTCTCTTGCATAGTTCCGCCGCGCACGCGGCCCGGTTCACTTCGGCGCGCTCAGTTGCGTTTCGCCAAGCTTCTTCGCATCTTCTGCCTGCGTCTTGCAGGTCACCTGCATGGGGCCGGCCATGGCTACGCACTTGTTGAATGCTGTCACGGCATCATCGAAGTGCGATGTGGCTTTGTTGGCCATCCCCAACAAGTAATAATTCACGGGGTCTGGATTCGGATCGACCTTTATTGCCTGCTCCAGTTCTGGAATTGCCTCAGCGTTCTTTCCTCGCCGCACAAACACCAATCCTAGCCCGCTGTGAGCCATCGCGAGCGCTTGATTGCGCGCTGACGCAAAGGCTTCGTCGGTCAAGTTCTCGGGTTTGGGAAGCGTTGGCGCGATCTCGATGGCTTGCTTGGAATACTTTTCCGCCTTGGCCAGCGCCTGCGCGTTTTCGGGCGAACTCGCACTTCCGCGCATGCTCCGAGGCAACGTCTGCGCGAGCAGCGCAAGGGTAGACACATCATTGGGTGCCAGCGCGATTTCCTTTTCTCCAATTTCCTGCATCTTGGGCATGTTGCCAACCTGCACGTATGCAAAGGTCAAAGCGCCATATACAGGAGACTTATAGCGGCTCTCTGGATATTTCTGGATAAATGCTTCACCGAGCTCAATCTTTTTGGCCGAATCATTCGGAGGCACGGCAAAAAAGGCTTTGTAGGCTGCGTCTTCTTCCGTACTCACGGGCGCCGCCGTGTCCAGCGTCAGAGGCGTGACATCCGGAGTCTTCGACTTATCACTCTGCTGCGCCGGCGGCTGCTGGCTCTGGCTTCCCTGTGCATGCTGCGCACCGGAGACACCTAACAATCCCTGCGCCGCGACGGTTCCTCCGGCGCAAAACGCCAATGTCAAGATCTTTGCCGCTTTAATCCAAGTATCCCGCTTGCTTTTCATTCGTTTTCTCCCCGTTGCGTTAATGCCTGGCTCTGCACTTTGGGCTACCGGCTTTCTTGGATTAAATTTCATCAGTCAAGAATAGCCTTCCGTTCAAGGCCGCGCTACAGGTTTGTCTTCGCGAGACGCTGCCAGTCCGTTCTGTGCCGCTTGCTTCGCTCGATCCGGTGCGCCTTCTACAGCGAGGGCGGATTCATACTCAGCTTTCGCCACTGCGGGATTCCCTTCCGCGTCAAAGATGCGCGCCAGATAGACATGCGACCATGCCAGCACCATTGGATCTTGCGTCGCTGCATGTTCACCGTTTGTCAGGCGCCCGAAAACTTGCTTGGCCCTGGCCGCGTCCTGCTCGAGGGACGCCACAACGCCCATCCCAAACCAGGCTCGCGCCTGATCCGGATACCTGGCCAGCACTTTTTGAAAAGAAGCCTCCGCCGCGCGGGGGTTTTTCGCCGCTATCTGGCGCTCCCCTTCGGTCAGTGCAGCGATAACGTCGGCATCATTCGGTACTGTGGTCGGCGCCAATTTCTTCGCGCGCGCCACTGCTTCGTTGGCTGTTTCGTCTTGCAGTTTGGCGGTCTCTGCCGCCGCGAATTTTACCGACTCCAGCCGTTTGGCTTCCGCTCCGACATCGATGGATCGGACCAGATCCGGGAAAAACAGTTTCATGGAAGGCTCGGAGTTTTCGAATTTGGACAGCGCCCCGAAGAGCGGTCTCACCAGCACGTAGCCGTCTTCATCGTCCCGGCCGATCGCCGCTTCCCGTTCGCCTGGGGAAAGGCGCTTGAGTTTCAGTTCCACCGCACGTACCGTGCATTCCGCAAAGTAAGAGGAGTAGTCGTCCTTTGAATCCGGCGTCAGGCGCGGCGCTGACGCGGCCTTATCAAATAATGGACGTTTTACCGCCGTCGCGTGGGCATACGTCAGAGGCAGAGGATCCAGCAGGAAGTGCAGGAACGCATGACGCACTATGTCCGTGGGAATCTCTTCTCCTCCGCTCAACACCAACGAATAGTGATCTCCAAAATTCCGCACGTTGGTGATGCGTCCAACCAGTGGCTCGACGACGATCGAAAACGTTCGCGGCCCCGACGGGTCCAGAATTTCGCGCAGGTATGCCGACGAAACGAAGACCACCTGCGAGACCGGATCATGCAGCCGCTCGATTTCGCGGTTATAAATCGGCTGCACCTGCCGCCAGAGCCGCCCGATTTTCTGTTCCTGGTAATAATTCGAAAGGATTTCGCTGAAACCTTCGAGCGCAATCACTTCCGGCGGCAATTCATCCCGGCGCAAGAGCGGTTGAAATGCGGGGGCGGGTCCGGAAACCAATCCAAACCACAGATACCTGGAAAGCGTGGCCCCGGGATCACGCAGCTCGTGCTGCCTGTAAAACTCGCGCGCTGCGTCCACCGCGGGACCTTGCTGCTGCCGCAAGCGCTCGCGCATTTGCGCCCGGAACGCCGTCCAATTGTCGGCGCTCACGTTCGATTCGAAGCCCGAGGCCAGCAGCACGCACATGGTCGTGAACATCGCTTCGCTGCCATCCACACTTACCGTACTCGGTGGGGCGGGATGCCTGCGTGACGGTGCCGGTGCTGCAGGAGGGGGCGCGGGAGGTACAGCTGGTTTTTGCTCTTGAACCGTAGCTGGCGCCTGCGCGGATGCGGCTGCGGGCATCACGAAAAGGGCGCACAATTCGAACAGCGCTAATTGTCGTTGAAGTTTTCTCATGCCTCTTGCCGCAGTCCTCACTCGGGCCAGTCTTTAGTTCCAACTCCGCTTGTAGCGGTTCTCCCCACGGAAAGGCATATCGGGAGCGCCCTATGTCCTGTCACGGCTGCTGTAGCATCCTGCCAATTTACAAGCCCTCAACGCACTCCGTCAAGGAATCCCCCTTAATCTCTGCAAAATCTCCGTGGCCAAGCGCCCGCGCATTTCCTTGTATTTTGCCCTGGAGTGGCCACCGCTCGGTCAGGACAGTGGCTAGGACAACACTTGCGCCTTCGCCGGGCATCTGCTAACAGTGAGGATGCGCTTGGACCCTGCGGGGGATGGCTCACCATTATGCTTTGCCCTCATACGAAAAAAAAGACGGCGACGACGCTTCTAGAGTTTCTCCTGTTTACACTGGCTTTCCCCTACGCCCTTCGCGCGCAACTCGTTCGCGAAAACGCGGCAGCGCCCTCGCGGCAAGCGTCCGCTAACAAAGAGTCGGAGAATTCTCCTTCCACTAAAGCACCACCAGGCAAGAAGCGCCTTTCGCAGGAAGTCCAACTGACCGGTGATGAATCCTGGATCGATACTGGCGTTGAGGTACAGGCTGGCGAACACGCGGTGATCACCGGCACGGGCAACCTGCGTTATGCGGACGCGAAAGACGATAACGGCCCGGAAGGCCTCGGTCGGGGATTTAGGGACCTGCTCCGCGTTTTGCCCTTCAATGAAGCAGGACGTGGCGCGCTCATCGGGCGCATAGGCGATGTGGACACCGCTCAGCCTTTCCTGGTTGGCGCGCGCCGCGATGTTGTCGCGCCCGTCTCGGGGCGTCTTTCCGTGGGCATCAATCAAGCCACCAACGACACCGGTGACGGCAACTATACCGTGCGCATCGAGGTTTACTCGCCCGAAGGCGGCGTGGCACGCGCGGTTGCCAAGCAGGTCAGCTCACTGCCCGGAGTAGACAACGATCTCTTTTCCAAAATTCCGCGCCGCATCGGCGACAAACAAGGCAATCCCGGAGATATGGTTAACTTCCTGATTCTTGGCTCCGAGGAGGCCATGCAGCGCGTCTTCACTACAGCGGGCTGGGTGAAAGTTGACGCGGACGTCACAGACACGGTTCTTCACGGCCTGATTGAGAGCCTCTCCAAAGAATCCTACTTGACCATGCCAATGAGCCCGCTCTATCTCTTTGGCCGCTCGCAGGACTACGGCTGGGCTCATGCCGAGCCCATCAGCGTTGTCAAAACGCGAAACCATCTGCGTGTCTGGAAAGCGCCGTTTCAGCTCAATGGAGAGACTCTATGGGTTGGCGCTGCCACTCACGATATCGGTTTCGAACGCGACCAGCGCAACAACGGCGTCACTCACAAAATCGATCCCGACATCGACCTCGAGCGCGACTATGTTGAAAAAACTCTTGCAAGCACCGGCCTGGTCGCGGAAGTCTCTCACTTCCTGCCTGCCACTCCCATGAAAGAAGCCAAGACGGCCACCGGAGGCACCTTCCATTCGAGCGGCCAGGTACTCATCCTCAAACTCGACGAGTCCACCGTCAATCTCAGCCCCACTCCCTGACCCAATCCGTGAATTGACCCACGTGCTGGATTTTTCCACAACGCATGAGCCACCTGGCGAGGGTGTCCCACCCTTCGCTGGGAAATCATGAAACCTGCCTGTGATTGCGCCCTCTCAAGCTCTTCCAAGTCCTTCGAAATGGCCCGGGCAACCCTCATTCTCGCCCACAGCCTACACCTTCACCGCCAGGGCAGCGTCAAGCACTATTGTCAGGCAGTCCCGCAAAGAGAATTAGTGAGAAAAATCTGGAGTTTCATCGCCTTTTACTTTTATGTAGTTTCGCTCGAGTACCCGCAGGCGCTTTTCTCTTCAATTTGATCTGATTAAAATCCACGGCGGCACGGATGAGATTTCTTAGAGCACGCTCATTAATCTTGTCGCCCTCGAACAAATCGATCGCTCGCCACGCGTTGCCTCCGAGGCCCGCGTTGAAGAGCTTGTCAGGATCCGGGAGGCTCGCCCCGTGGGAAAAGGTAAGCTTCACCTTATCTTTGTGGGCGTTGCCGACCGCGATGATTCCGTCGCGAGACCATACGGGGCTTCCCATCCACTTCCATTCCTCGATGATCTCCCGGTCAGCCTCAAGAATGCTCTTGCGGATGCTGGCGAGCGTTTTGCCACGCCAGTCTGTGAGTCCTGCGATCAGCTGGTCAATCCGTTCCGATGGATTCATTGGATCTTTATGCCTCCTATTCTTGTTCCGTTTTCGTGCCGGTAGTTTATTGGGTAACCTTTATGGGAAAGGGTAAATTTGAGACTTTCTATCAGCGGTAACAGGTTGTGCTCTACGCGCCAACCGCAGCATGGTTGCCATGCTTCTCGGTTGCGGTCTTCGGCGGTCCGAACTCTTGTCCGTGACTGAATTGATTCACTGAAATGATTTTTCTATTCGCAGGTCTGAAATACCACGATATTACAGTCAGGATTAGAAGTAACAACGCGGGAACATTTTGAATCATGGAATCACCCGTTGCAATATGTGAAAATACCGCTCCCGACATGGCAAAGAAAAAGCCTGCATAAGCCCATTCCTTTAGTAAAGGAAATTTAGGAATTAGCAATGCTACGACTCCCAAAATTTTCCAAACACCTAGTATTGTTAGAAAATAGATAGGATAGCCCAAATGGGTAATACCATATACCCCGGGCGGCGCCACGGCTCCCTCCGCTTTCGCTTTGAATAACTGTAGTGTTCCAGTTGCCAGCATTCCTAATGCAAGCCAGATAGTAGAAATCCAATAGATAATTTTATTTCTCTTCGTCATAGATCCTCCTCGATTCACGACTTTTGAGCCGCCTGAGGCGGCCAGTTGGGCGTTTCAATACCGAACTGTTTGGCGTACTCCGCGTTCAGCCGCTGCCAGCCGCCGAACTTCATGGCCTCGGGGCCGACGAGGCGTCCAATCGGCTCACCCGCGAGGAGCCGCTCAAGGACATCGAAACAAATGTGCCACCCGGCAGCACCCATTGCGATGAAGCGGTGACCGATGTTGGTCCACAGCGTCAGGCGTGTGCCGCCACCAAAGGCTTCGAGTTCCCACCGCATATCGAAGCCACCCCAGTTGTACTCAAGAGCCTTGGGAGCGTCGGCTCGCGTCACTGTTGTTTCGGAAACACGCGGCGCGGGTGCTCCCACCGTGGTGAGCTTCACAGTGGCTCCAGCCGTGCCTAGGCTCCCATCGGCGTCGAAAGGCGCCCACTCGCGTAGATGCGCCGGGTCGGTTAGCGCCTGCCAGACTTTTTCCGGCGAGTGGCGCAGCTCTCTGACGAGAATGAGCGTCCACTTCTCTCCGTCCTTTTGGATCTGCGCCCCGCAGGCCGGACCCGGTGTGTACTGCTCGCGCTCTAGCATCTATCCTCTCCTTAGCCTCAGTAGCGTGCTAGCTGGGTCAGCTGAATCAGGTTGCCACAGGTGTCGTTCAGCATCGCGATGGTCGAGCCGGTCACGT
>WNGP01003995.1_pt2 | contig 12313 bp, 10 predicted proteins | sample 5407671 | NCBI WGS metagenome assembly WNGP01 (sample SAMN13153381, study PRJNA577476) | soil metagenome | isolation source: 40 cm soil or saprolite under Garry oak tree replicate 2 | place: USA:California | collected 2016-06-15 | reverse complement strand
GCACGTCGCTGCCATAGACACGGCTCATGAACACGCGCTCGAACACAAGGCCAAGGATCGCGGTCCCGGCGGCGCCACAAAACATCGCCAGCGCAAAACTGCCGGTGACCTGATAGGCCGTCATCGCGAAATAGGCGCCAAACATGTAGAACGCGCCGTGGGTGAAATTCACGACCTTGAGCACGCCGAAGATCAGCGTCAGCCCGACAGCGACGAGGAACAACAACATGCCGATGATGAAGCCGCTGGTGGTTTGCGTCACCAGACAGGCGGAGCTGGCAAGACAGCCGGTAAGCGCATCGAGGTCCAAAGAAGCTGTCCGTTACGGCGTGCCAGGTTGCGGTCTGCGATAAACCATTTCAACGGTGCGCGGAGGCCGCTCACGCACCCTCCACGTCCCGCTGATGTATCAGGTGTAACCCTTGGTCTTCTTCCACTCGGCTTCGAGGGCCAAAATCTGTTTCCAGTCGCCGCTCTTGACCTCAGGGACATAAGGCTCGTTAGGAATTGTGGTGCCCCAGCCGATCGCATAGCCGATCAGGGTCTGGTCCTCGGCCCGCATGGTCACGGTGCCGTCGGCGCCGAACGGCGATTTGATGGTCAGACCACGCATCGCGTCCGCGATCTTCTTGCCATCAGCGGAGTTGGCCTTCCTCGAGGCCTCGGCCGTCAGCATTATCGCTGTCGCATTCTCCCACGACCAGTTGGTCGGATACTCGTTGAACTTCGCCTTGTAGGCGTCGCCCCAGGCGGCGTTCTCGGCGGTCGCCGGATAGGTCTTGATGTAACGGTTGCCGGAGTGGATGCCCTTCGGCAGGTTTTTCACCACCGTCAACGCCGTGTAGTCCGCCATGTTGACGGCGAACACCTCCATCTGGCTGAACATCGCGTAAATGTTGGCCTGATCGATGTAGGACGTCAGATCACCGCCCCACAGCGCGGAATACATGGCCTGGGGTTTCGCCTGCAAGATCTTGGTCACGACCTCGGTGTAATCGGGCTGGAAAAGTTTGGGCCAGGAGTCGCTGATAATCTCGACGTCTGGCGCGAATTGCTTGAGGTAGTAGACAAACTCTCCTGTCGTGTCGCGACCGTAGGCATAGTCCGGCGAGCAGGTTGCCCATTTCTTCAATCCCTTCGCTTTGGCGATGGCCGCTGCATAGCCGCCACCGACGATCGAATCGTGCACGCCTTGGCGCGCGGAACGAAACGCGTTGGGAATGTGCTGCTTCGGATCGGCCGTCAGCGAAGACGTCTCCGAGTTGGTATGGATGCAGAAGACGCCGAGATCGCGCGCGACCTCATGCACCGCGAACGCACCGGACGAGGCCTCGGCATCGAGGAGAAGTTCGCAGCCATCGGTGTTGACGAGTTCGCGCGCGACCCGGGCCGCTTCCTGCGGCTGGCCCTTGGAGTCGCGGATCACCATCTCGATCTGCCGTCCCGCTAGCCCGCCGGCGGCGTTGACCTTGTCGACCTCGATCATCGCGCCGTTGCGCGACGAGGTTCCGAGTTGCGCCACGCGGCCGGACAGGATCGTCGGCATTCCGATCTTGATGGTCTTGGCTTGCGCGCGCGCCACCCAAGGTGTCGCGATCGTCATGGCACCGGCGCCCATCAGCGCCAGCGTCGACCGCCGGCTCACGCCCGGCTTGCTGGTCTTTGTCATCCTGCCTCCTCGACGTCTGCGCGTCCCGTAAATCCCTGCCGGAGATCATAGCGTCTCCATGGCGGTGAGAATTTCAGAGAAAACGGGATGACGTCAAGGCAAATATGAATTACGAGTCAGAATTCATAATGCGCACTTCGCCAGCTTTCGGAGTGCAGATTGGGCAGTTCTGGCGTTCCATGATCAATCTATCGAGCTTCATCGCATTTCACGCCCGCCAAACGCCGCAGCGCTGTGCGCTGAAATACCGCGGCCAAGAAATCTCCTATGCGGCTTTCAACGAACGAATCCGGATCGTCGGCGGCTGGCTGGCCTCACGCGGGATCGGTCCGGATGACGTCGTCGCGGTGCTGATGAAAAACAGCGCGGCCTTTCTCGACATCGCCTTCGCGGTGAGCCATATCGGCGCGATCTTCCTGCCGATCAATTACCGGCTGGCCTCGAGCGAGATCGCCTACATCGTCGAAAATTCCGGCGCGCGCCTGCTCGTCGCCGACGAAGAATTGAGCGCAAGTGCGGCGGGACCCGCGCCCATCGTCCTGGTCGATGTAACAGCGCAATCAAACGCCACCCGCCTTGCACCGGATGCGAAGCCGGCAGCGGCGCATCGCCGGCTTCCATCCGACCTGATGCGGCTGATGTACACCTCCGGGACCACCGACCGGCCGAAGGGTGTGATGCTGACCTACGAAAACATCTACTGGAAATCGGCGGATCACGTGCTGGTGCTCGGCCTCAGCCGCGATACGAGACTGCTGGTCGCCGGCCCGCTCTATCATGTTGGCGCCCTTGATCTTCCCGGCATTGCCGTGCTGTGGCAGGGCGGAATGCTCAGCATTCAGCGCGATTTCGATGCGGCGCAATGCCTGGCTGCTATCGAAGCCGACCGGCTTGACGGGGCTTGGCTCGCGCCGGTCATGACCACGTCCATCCTCACCTGCCCTGATCGCGAACGCTATGATGTGTCCAGCCTGCGATGGGCGGTCGGCGGCGGCGAAAAAACTCCGGAAGCGCGCATTCGCGCCTTCTCGCAATATTTCACCAACGCCCGCTACATCGACGCCTACGGCCTGACCGAAACCTGCGGCGGCGACACTTTCATGGAGCCCGGCCTTGAGATCGCGAAAATCGGGTCGACCGGCCGCCCCGTCGCCCATGTCGAGATCGAAATCCGCGACGATGCGGGCAATCGCCTGGCGCCTGGCGACAACGGCGAAATCTGCCTGCGCGGGCCGAAGGTCACGCCCGGCTACTGGAAGGACCCTGCGAAAACCGCGGCCGCGTTTTTCGGCGATTGGTTCCGTAGCGGCGATGTCGGCTATCTCGACGGCGACGGCTTTCTCTATCTCACCGACCGCAAGAAGGACATGATCATTTCCGGCGGCGAGAATATCGCGTCCTCCGAAGTCGAACGCGTCATCTACGAATTGCCGCAGGTGCGCGAAGTCGCCGTCATCGGCATGCCCGACGCGCGCTGGGGCGAGCGGCCTGTCGCCGTCATCGTGCTTGCCGACAGCGCGACGCTGGAACTGCCTGCCCTGACCGAGCATTGCCGCAAACGTCTGGCGTCATTCAAGGTGCCCAAACAGCTTATCATTCGCGATAGCCTGCCGCGCAATCCATCGGGCAAGGTACTCAAGCGCGTGCTGCGCGCCGAACTTGAGGCCAGCGCATGACGCAGGAACCCGAAACGACCTCTGGGAAAGTTGCAAAACTCAATCGCGTCGAGCGCAATGCATGGACCAAGCGCAAGATTTTCGACGCCGCCACCAGGATCGTCGGCAAATACGGTTACGCCGAGGCCTCCGTCGCGCGCATCACCGAAGAAGCCGGCGTCGCGCAAGGCACGTTCTACAATCATTTCGAGAACCGTCAGGAATTGCTCGATCAATTGCTGCCTAAAATCGGGCTGGACATGGTGCGCTTCATCCGCGACCGAACCGGAACGGCGCACGCGGCGAAGCAGGAAATCGAGCGGTTTGGCGCCTTCTTCGATTTCATCCGCGAGGTGCCCGAATTCCTGCGCATTCTCAACGAAGCCGAATTCTTTGCGCCGACCGGTTACCAGAAGCATCTCGACAATATTTCCACCGCCTATGTTCGAATCCTCCGGCGCGCGCGGCATGCCGGCTCGATCGACGACTTCAGCGACGAGGAATTCGAGGCCATCGTTCACATGTTCATGGGCGCACGCGGCTACCTCAGCCGCCGCTATTCCTATGCCGACGGCGCCGCCGCCGCGGTGCCGGATCATGTGATCTCGGCTTACGAGAAGCTGATTACCCGCGGACTATTCACCCCGCGCGGCGAGGACAAGCAACCATGACCGCGCCTGACGGCATTGTACTGGTGACCGGCGGCAGCCGCGGCATTGGCGCGGCCACTGCGGCCCTGCTCGCGCAGCAGGGGCAGCGCATCGTCATCGCCGATATCGCGCCCGAAGCTCTCATTGGCACGCAGACGATGCTTTGGCCTGATGCGTTCGACGTTGCCAGCGAGACCGGAGTCGTGAGCGGCATCGCAGCCATCGAAGCCGCCCATGGTCCAATATCAGGCCTTGTCAATGCCGCCGGCGTGTTCGGCAAAATGCACGCGGCGGAACGCGTGCGCATGGACAATTGGGATCGCGAAATCAACATCGATTTGCGCGGCACCTTTCTGGTGGCACGCAGCGTCGGCGAGCGAATGGTCCAGCGGCGGCATGGCACGATCGTCAATGTCGCTTCCGTCGCGGGCATGACGTCCGGTCCGATCCATGCCTATACGGCGGCAAAGGCTGGCGTCATCCAGATAACGCAGACGCTCGCGGCGGAATGGGGCCGCGCCGGCGTGCGGGTCAACGCCGTGTCTCCTGGCTTTACGCGCACCGTCGCGCTGGAGGCGGGAATTGCATCGGGCGCGCTGGATAAAGACCGCCTCGCCCGCAACTCCGCGATGAACCGGCTGGTTGAGCCGATCGAGGTTGCCCACGCGATTGCGTGGCTGCTCGGACCGACGAGCAGCGGCGTGACCGGAATCAACCTGCCGGTCGACGCCGGATTTATCGCGGCCTCGACATGGGACGCCTATGGCGGATTGCGGGAAACTCCGGGAACGCAGGATGTAAGACCATGAACATTGAGACGCCGCGCAAGAAGCTCGATCTGACATCGGCCATCGCCGAGGGCGATATCCGCGTCTTACTGATGGTTCTGGTTCATATGACCGGAGACGTCCGGTGGCTGGAGCCTCCTTACAAGCCCAGGCGCGACGTCCGCCTGATCCCGGATCCGGAAGCCGGTGTACCCAAGGAAATCCAGGATGAAATCCGCGCCGCGGTCCTCAACTTGTTCGCAAACGGCGAGCCCAAGCCTGCGATCACCGATCCCGGCAATGAGCTGATGCTGAAAATGATGCGCGCCTGCCTCGGCGAAAACGTCACACCGGAATACGCGCCGTTGATGCGCGAGGAAATGGGATTCATTGCCCGCGATGTGCGCTGGGCGAAGCAGCCGGCGAGCGAGCAATTGCAGCAGCAGCACGTCCTGATCGTCGGCGCCGGAGTCTGCGCCATCGCGCTTGGCGTCGCGCTCGGCCGGCTCGGTATCCCCTACACAATTGTCGAGAAGAACGACGAACTTGGCGGCACCTGGTACGTCAACCGGTATCCCGGCTGCGGCGTCGATACGCCTAATCATTCCTACTCGTTCTCGTTCGGCGCGCGCAACAACTGGACCCGTTATTTCGCGCAGCGCGAAGAACTGCTGGACTATCTCAAGAAGGTCGCGCTCGAACATGACGTTCGCAGCCACATCCGCTTCAACACCCGACTGACCTCGTCGCGCTGGGACCAGACCAGACGCCGCTGGATCTCGACGCTGGAAACCGACGAGGGCGTGGAGGATTTCGAGTCGGCGATCCTGGTCAGCGCGATCGGCCAGCTCAACGATCCATCGCCGGCTCATTTCAAGGGCGAACAGGATTTTGCCGGCCTGATGCTCCATTCCGCGCTGTGGTCGGACGACATCAAGCTCGGCGGCAAACGCGTGGCAGTGATCGGCACCGGCGCCACCGCGATGCAGCTCGTGCCTTCGATCGCCGATCGCGTGGCTTCCATCACGGTATATCAGCGGTCGGCGCAATGGTCGCGTCCGGTCGCGGGCTATTCCGATCCCATCAGCGAAGGCGCGCGATGGCTGCTCGCGCATCTGCCGTTTTACGTGCAATGGTATCGCTTCAACATGTTCTGGCGCTATGGCGACGGGCTGCTGCCCTTCCTGCGCAAGGACCCGGACTGGCCGCATCCCGATCGCGCCGTCAACAAAGGCAATGACCGGCATCGTCAGGAGCTGACGGACTTCATATTGTCCGAGCTGCGGGACCGGCCCGATCTGATCGAGAAATGCGTGCCCACCTACCCGCCCTATGGCAAGCGCATCCTGCTCGACAACGGCTGGTTCCGAACGCTGACCAAGCCGCATGTCGAGCTGGTCACCGAACCCATCGACCACTTCGCGCCAGATGGCATCGTCACTGCCGACGGCGCATTGCGACCGGCGGATGTCATCGTGATCTCGACAGGCTTCAAGGTCACCGAAATGGCGGCGCGTCTCAATATCACCGGGAGCGGCGGCAAGAAACTCAGGGATGCCTGGGCCAACGACAATCCGACCGCCTATCTCGGCCTCACCGTGCCGGATTTTCCGAATTTCTTCTGTATGCTCGGCCCCAATGCCGGCCCGGCGCATGGCGGCAGCGTGATCTTCCAGTCCGAATGCCAGTCACGTTACATCACCGCATGTCTCGTCGACATGATCGAGCATGGTCTGGCCGCCATCGACGTTCGCCAGGACGTCCATGACCAGTATGTCCGCGAGGTCGACGTCGAACACGAGCAAATGATCTGGACCCATCCGGGAATGACGACCTACTACCGGAACAAGCAGGGCCGGGTATTTTCCGCAATGCCGTGGCGGTTTGTGGACTATTGGCGGATGACACACGATGCGGACTTAAGCCAGTATCGTCAGACGAAGGCCTGACGATCGTCAAGAAGGGATCCGCGATGCCAAAACCGCGCGTACGAATCTACACCGACTACAAGAGCCCCTACGCTTTCGTCGCCAACAAGCGGCTCTTCGAACTTGAAGAGAAGCACGGCGTCGAACTCGAATGGCTGCCCTACACGCTCCGCATCCCCGAATTCATGGGGACGGTGGAGGAGCGCACGCCGCATTTCTGGCGCAAGGTGCGGTACGCCTACATGGACGCGCGACGCTATGCCAACGCACAAGGACTCACCATGAAAGGGCCGCGGCGAATCTACGATGCCTTCTATTCCAGTGCCGGCATGCTGTTCGCGCAGCGCCATGGCCTGTTCCGGCCCTACCATGACACGGTGTTCAGGCGCTTCTGGAGTCACGACCTCGAAATCGACGAATTATCTGACATATCCGGCGTGATCGCTGACGTCGGCGGCTCACAGAAGGATTTCGAAGCTTACGTCAACGGCCCGGCGCGCGACGAGCACGACCGCATCATCGACGAGGCGGAAGCCCTCGGCGTGTTCGGCGTGCCCACCATGGTCTTCAACGGCGAATTGTTCTGGGGCGGCGACCGCATCGACATGCTGATCGAGCGCATCAAGCAACCAGAGACGATCGCGGCGGCGCTGGGAAGCCGGCATCGAGCCTGAGACGGCCGTTGCCGCCGCGCCGCGCCCGATGCCATTAATTATTTTGCGACGAGATGTTCCCAGCACCCGGTGCGCTCAAGCAAAGGCCGCAGCGCCGCTCGGTGCTCTGCATCCAACGATACAAATTTGCCGCGGATGAGATCGAGGCATTTGACCTGATACTTGAACGGCGACAGGGCATAGGGCAGGCCCCAGACATTGATCTCCAGCCGCTCGACGCCTTTCGCAAAGGCTTGCGCGTTGGCGACAAGAAACGGCAGATAGAGTTCGCCGGCAATCCTGAGCAGCGCCTCCGCCATGCCCGACAGCGCCAGCTCTCGCGGATACCACTGCCCGTCGACACCGGAGGCGTCGTCCAGCCGCCGTGTCCAGTGATCGGTAAAGGGTGCTTTTTCCCGCATGATCCGCATCGGGGTGGGATCGGTCGCCAATTCGCTCAATTGGCCGAACCATGCAAAATCCGCCAGCGATGGCCGGCTTCCGAAAATGTATTTTGTCATACCGACGTGGGGTTCGAACGCGGCGAGAATGCAGTGATAGCTTTCCTCCAGCAACGGCTTGTTCTCGGCGGTTGCGCCGAGAATGGGCATTCGCGATATTTGCCTGCGGCGAAACTCTTCGATTTCCTCGGCGCTTCCGGGCTCGGCGTCCGACACCGACCATTCCTCACCTGCCCATCGCGACACATAGGCCTGGTCTTCCGGACCCCACCACCGATAGAGAAAGAGCGGTTTCACGGCCCATTCGTCGGCGAGGTCTTCCAGCAGATCGCAAACGAACGCGACCGCCTTATCTTCGGGAATGACCGAGCGATCCGAATGCCGGGTTTCCAGATCGTACGCCAGTGTCGTGGTTTCGCCGCGAAAACTTCCATCGGGGTATTGAAGAACCGGAATCAGATTTGGCCGCAGGTGTTCGGTCTGTTTCCGCAGCGCCTTGGTCATGATGACCCAATCGAACGGAATCCTCCGGTAACGCAACAGCGCCCGCAGCTTGATCGCGTAAGGCGACGCCGTGGATCCGATCAGCCGATAGCGTCCCTCATTCATGCAAATATCCCGACCAGGCGCGACCGCTCCGACTGCGTTCCACCTCCGCCACGTGCTTTCTGCCTAGCGCAGGCCTGGACCTCACGCAACCGGTCAGCGCTTTCGCTGAAGGGAACGGAAAACCGGCGAGCTCTGCATTTTACGAAGGCGGACCGTCGTCCAGGTGAACACGGCGGAACTTGTTGTATCGCGTGAAATCATCCCTAATGCTTGCAAAGTCCCGCAAGAATAAACGCAGACGGAAGCCAAAGGGAGAAGCGTGATGAAGGGGCCCAAGGACGATTCCGGCTTGACCGACAGAGTGGCCATCGTAAGTGGCGGCGGTGCTGCGGGCGACGGCATTGGCAACGGCAGGGCGGCGGCAATCCTGCTGGCACGCGCGGGTACCAAGGTGCTGGTGGCCAATCTCGACCTTAGGCTTGCCGAACGCACGGTTGAAATGATCCTGGCTGAGGGCGGGACAGCGGCAGCAATGGCCTGCGACGTCACCAGGGAAGCCGACTGCCAGCGGATCGTCGAAGCCGCCGTCGACCGTTGGGGCCGGCTCGATTTCCTCGACAACAATGTCGGTATCGGCAGCCGCGGCAGCGTCGTCGACGAGAAGCCCGAGCAATATCGCCGCGTGATGCAAATCAACGTCGAGAGCATGTTTCTGCTCTCCAGGCACGCGATTCCAGCCATGATCAAGACCGCCAAGGGCGGCGCCATCGTCAATATCTCGTCGATTTCAGCACTTCGGCCGCGCGGGCTCACCACGTACACGACCTCGAAAGCCGCGGTCATCGGACTGCCCCAGGCGATGGCGGTCGATCACGGCCGCGACAACATCCGGGTCAACTGCATCTGCCCCGGTCCGATGTATAGGCCGATGGTCTATGCTCACGGCAGCGGCATGAGCGAGGCCGCTCGCGCTCAGCGCGCCAATGCCTCGCTGCTGAAAACCGAGGGAACCGGCTGGGACGTCGGCCACGCCGTGAAGTTCCTGCTCAGCGACTACGCCCGCTACATCACCGGCGAGGTGCTGGTGGTCGACGGCGGCGTTACGCTGCAAAGCCCCGAACGCGATTCAAGGGATCATTGATCACTTCATAAAGAGCCACAAGGAGGAACAACAAGATGGCCCGCCTGCCCTATCTCGAGGCCGACCAGGTCGCGCCCGAATATCGCGACATGCTCAAGCGCAACACCAACCTGCACAAGCTCTTGGTCAACTCGCCCGATATGGCGCGCGCCTTCAACGGCGTCGGCGGCTACATCCGCTTCAAGAGCAAACTCGACCCGCGGCTGCGCGAACTCGCAATCCTGCAAGTCGGCTGGATGGAGAAATCGGCATACGAATTCACCCATCATGTGAAGATCGGCAAGGAGTTCGGCGTCACCGATGAGGATATCGCTGGGCTGATGGCCGAGACCGAGGGCAAGCCCTCTCACCTCGAGCCGCTGGCCAGGGCCATCCTGAAAGGCGCCCGCGAGATGGTGCGCGAGCTCGCGATGTCGGATTTAACCTTCGCCGAGATCAAGAAGGAACTCAGCGACGAGCACATGACCGATCTCGTGCTCACCATCGCCTTCTATTGCGCCGTGGTCCGCGTGCTCGCTACCATGAAGATCGACAACGAACCCACTTACAAAGAGGTACTGAAGCAGTACCCGATACCGGGAGTGAACTGACATGCGCCTGAAAGATCGCGTCGCCATCGTCGTCGGCGCCGGCCAGAGCCCCGGCGAAGGCATAGGCAACGGCCGCGCCACAGCCCTCACCTTCGCGCGCGAAGGCGCCAAGGTCATGTGCGTGGATCACAATATCGAGTCGGCCCAGGAAACGGTCGACATGATCGGCGCCAAGGGGGGCATGGCGGTGGCATTCAAGGCCGATGTCACCAGGCAGACCGAGCTCAAGGACATGGTTGCCGATGCGCACAGCCGCTGGGGCAGCATCGATATCCTGCATAATAATGTAGGCGTCAGCATCGCGGGCGGCGACGCCGAGCTGCTCGACATCACCGAGGAGGCGCTCGACCGCTGTGTCGCGATCAACCTCAAGAGCTGCATCTTCGCCGCCAAGCACGTGATCCCGATCATGCGCCAGCAGAAGAGCGGCGTCATCATCAACATCTCGTCGATGGCTGTCATCACCACCTATCCCTATGTCGCCTACAAGGCGACCAAATCGGCGATGGTCGCTTTCACCGAGCAGCTCGCCTACCAGAACGCCCCGTACGGCATTCGCGCCAATGTTATCCTGCCCGGCCTGATGAACACGCCGATGGCGGTCGATACCCGCGCCCGCGAATTCAAGAAGAGCCGCGCCGAGGTCGAGGCCGAGCGCGACGCGAAAGTGCCGCTGCGCAAGAAGATGGGCACCGGCTGGGACGTCGCCAACGCCGCGCTGTTCCTGGCTTCCGACGAAGCCAGCTTCATCACCGGCGTCACGCTGCCGGTGGACGGCGGCGCGAGCGTGCGGCGGGGTTAGCAATCAAGAAAAGACGGAGGAACCTGCTTATGGCCCCCAGCACGCAGAATCGACCTGAACGGCCGCCGGAGGTTGGCGCGGTTTTCGACGCTGTCGTTGTGGGTGCGGGCTTTGCCGGCATGTACATGCTGCACCGCCTTCGCGGGCTTGGCTTTTCGGCACGTGTCTATGAAGCGGGCGGCGGTGTCGGTGGCACGTGGTACTGGAACCGCTATCCGGGCGCTCGCTGCGACGTCGAAAGCATGCAGTATTCCTTCTCGTTCTCCGAAGAGCTGGACCAGCAGTGGGACTGGTCGGAAAAGTACGCGCCGCAGCCCGAGATCCTTGCTTACGCCAACCATGTCGCCGACCGTTTCGATCTCCGCCGGCACATTCGGTTCGACACGCGTGTCACAGCGGCCACTTTCGACGACACCGCGAAGTCCTGGCGCATCGAAACCGACCGCGGCGACCATGTCACCGCGAAGTTCTGCATCATGGCGGTCGGCTGCCTGTCGGCGGCGAACCGTCCGCCCTTCAGAGGACGCGAGGAATTCCGCGGCCCGATCTATCACACCGGCGAATGGCCTCATGAAGGGGTGGACTTTACCGGGCTTCGCGTCGGCGTGATCGGTACGGGTTCCTCGGCGATCCAGTCGATTCCGATCATCGCGCAGCAGGCTTCCGCGCTGACGGTGTTCCAGCGCACCGCCACCTATTCCGTGCCCGCCTGGAACGAAAAGCTGACGCCGGAATATCGGAAGACCATCAAGGCCGACTATCCCGCACTGCGCGCCAAAGCGCGTGCACGGCCAACCGGCTTCTATTTCCCGTTCAACATGAAGCCCGCGCTGGAAGCCACGCCAACGGAACGCGAGCGGCAATATCAGGAGGCCTGGGAACGCGGCGGTCTGCCCTTCCTCGGCGCCTACGGCGACCTTCTGTTCGAGAAGGCGGCGAACGACACCATCGCCGAGTTCGCGCGCCGCAAGATTCGCGAGCTCGTCAAGGACCCAACGACTGCCGAGCTGCTGTGCCCGGACAACGTGTTCGGCTGCAAGCGCCTATGCGTCGATACCGGCTACTTCGAGACCTATAATCTTCCGCATGTAAAGCTGGTCGACGTGTCCAAAACGCCAATCGAGCGCTTCACGGCGCAGGGCATCGAGGTTGACGGCGCCGAATACCCACTGGACGCGATCGTCTGCGCGACGGGCTTTGCAGCGATGACGGGGTCATACGACAGAATGCGGATCACCGGCCGCGATGGCGTGACCCTCGCCGAGAAATGGCGGGCAGGCCCGCGCGCCTATCTCGGCGTTGCCTCGACAGGATTTCCCAACCTGTTCACGATCACCGGACCGGGCAGTCCGTCGGTGCTGGCGAGCATGATCCAGGCGATTGAGCAGCACGTCGACTGGATGGTGGACTGCATGGCTCACATGCGCGACATTGGGGCGGCGACGGTC
>WNGP01008403.1_pt1 | contig 12314 bp, 19 predicted proteins | sample 5407671 | NCBI WGS metagenome assembly WNGP01 (sample SAMN13153381, study PRJNA577476) | soil metagenome | isolation source: 40 cm soil or saprolite under Garry oak tree replicate 2 | place: USA:California | collected 2016-06-15 | reverse complement strand
TGCGGCGGTCCCATTCCGCATTGGTCACGCTAGCAGCAAAGAAATCATCGCATGGCACGATGACCGCGCCGATGGCCTGAGCGACCGCTGCGGCGACGGTGGTCTTGCCAGAACCACTCCGTCCATCAATGGCCACGACCAGTCGTTGTGGGCTGACCGGGCAGGCACGAATCGCGGTGACTACGGTGTCGACGGCTAAGATCGGCATGCTCGGTGTTGGGTTGCTGCCCAACGGATCGCGCCCAGGCTACGGGCGACCCGCCCGCCAGCTTCAAGCGCTTGTTAGGCGGCTACCCACCCTAATTGCTGGGGTGCCATTCGAACCGATCTCGCGCGTTGTACAAGATCTCTCCGCTCCCACTGCGAACTGTCACGACGGCAGTCACGACCGCGGCATCAAGTCGCGTCGAGGCAGGAAGCGACGCGTTGCGGCAGGCCCAGTTCAAACGCTTGTTAGGCCGCACCCTCCCTCACGGTGCCGGCAAGCGCGTAGACTGCCAGGCGATCAGCTCCCAGCCGCGAGCGTCGCGGCGGTACACGGCCAGATACCTAATCCGGAACACGTGGGCTTGGCCTTCAGCTTCGACTCGCATCGCCGAGCGGCCCGTGACGACTGCGTTTGAGCCGAAGACCCGGACCTCGCGTGCCTCAGGAGTGATCGACGCGTACCGCAAGGCGCCGCTACCCACAATCCGCAGCAACTCCGCCCTAGTGTTCTGGGCACCGTCGGTATGGGTGTACGTGAGATCGGGGGCGAGGAGGTGCGCGAGCGCACCGGTATCGGCATGCACCATGGCCGCGAACCGCCGATCCTCGGTAGCGAGGACTTGCCGGACAGACGCGCTATCCGCTTGTGCCCCGCCGAGACGTGGCAACAGCGCGCACGCAGCAACAAGCAGAGGCGAGCGAACGGTCATGTGATAGTGCGGCGCTCGGGTCACCACAGGATGGGTGCTTGGCCGCGAGCTCCGCCGTCCGGCTAGACCGGGACTTGCAGTGCCAAAGGAAAATCAGGGTTCATAAGGGAGCTTCCTCCGTCGACGGAGACGGTTTGCCCCGCTCGCTCGAACTCCTTAACGTCTCGCGGTGAGGGATAGAGAACAACGAGTTTCGCGCTGGCCATGGTCTCCTCCTCTTCCAGGTCCGATCAAGGTGCCGCCTAACGGATCGCGCTTAAGCTGCGGCCTGCGGCGGCCGCAGACAAGACAGATCCGCTCCCTATCACGCGGCCGCCGCGGGCCGACAGCTTCAAGCGCGGGTTAGGCTGCGCCCATGCAACCACCAGAGTCTACTCCTCTTCAGCCTCGCGCTCACCCGGATTGTGTGACCGTCCGGATGCCGGATGTGGCATTCCCGGACATTCCACGGCATATCAGTCGGCGGCCACGGAGCCTGTACACCGAGCTTCAAGGCAAGCGCGTAGACCGTATCGACCTCTGCTGGTGAACGCAGCCACCAGGTCATCCAGGTACTCCCTGCTTGGTTGTCCCAGGCCTCGCGAGGCGATGGGCCACCCCGAGCGCCCTGCCCGCCCTGGCAGAGGAAGATCTCCGAGGTGCCGGAGATGACAGCGCCGAAGGTGGGCGGCTCACCGTGCTCCCAGTGTTTCTTCCACCCGAGCTGCTCGAACCAAGCGAAGGTGTCAGTGAGGCTGGAGACGTTAAGGATTGGAGTCACATCTTGGACGTTCATGGTGCCAGGCTCTGCCAGGTAAGAGTGGGTGCAGCCCAACGGATCGCGCTTAAGCTGCGGGCGACTCGCCCGCCGCGCGCGCGCTCAACTCGACCGCCGAGTTGGTAAGCGGACCTGGACGCCCATGAGCAGATTCACGCCGACGGCGGACTCACGATCGAGGATGTCAACCAGATACAGGTCGGCGAACGGGCGAACGTAGGGGGTGGGAGCTTCCAGACCCAGCACGATTGCGTCAGTGAAGTTGCTGCCGGACGTGTCGAGCTGGAGGCTCGTGTTGCGCAAGCTGCTGTGTATCAGGACGAAGCCATAGCCAACCGACGCGAATGACACCGAGCCTCGAGGCCTAACCCGCATCGTCCAATAGGCCTGCCAGGCTGAGCCGGTGAAGCCGGTGGCTCCCGGCCAGTTGGTAAAGATGCTGAGCGCTCCGGCGGTCTCCAGTGGACCGATGACGTGAACAGAGGCCTGCGCGCCGAGCCGCTCGTCCTCCCAGTGACCGTTACTGAGGTTGACGCCGTAGTGAGCGCCAACACGACCGGTTTGAGCCGTGGCGGTGCATGCAACCAGGGGCACGAGATCGAGGAGAAGTGTGACCGCGAGACGGTAGGTCATAGGGCCTCCGAGCGCATCGGCCTAGCCGGATCGCGCTTAAGCTGCGGGCGACCCGTCCGTCGGCGCAAGGGTAGTGGACGTCAGACCGTGCCCGCCAGGGCACAACACTCCGGTTCCGTCAAAGGCGGTAACCGCCCGTCAGCTTCAAGCGCTTGGTAGGCAGCCGCCTGATCACCGTGTGGGGGGCTGCACGCCCAGCATGGATGCAACCTGATGTTCTCGGAGCAAGGAGTCGAGCGCCACACTGCGGCGGTAGCTGCTCAGCTTGAGGAGAGTGAGACACTGAGCGACAAGTTGTGCGGTTCGTGTCCGAGGGTACTGCGCAACCAAGTGCTCGTAGCTAGTCCGAACCTGGGGCTCCAACGTGCCGCTATCAGTGAACACTCTCGAATTGTCCATCCCGGTCAGATACGTAGAGAGATAGGTGTTGTACCAGAAACGGGCGGCGTCCTTCCAGGTAAAATCGGGATAGCTGTCGGCGAACTGCTCCCATGTGACGGCGCGCCCCGCTAATTCATCCCACGAGATCTGGAGCGCGGCGTCTTCAGAAAACCGCGTCCGCTGCTCCGTGGCTCGAAGGCCGAGGTACCTCCGCATAGCGGGCGTCAGAGCCCCCTCGAAGAAACGGGTCCAGTAAGCAATGTCTTCATCAGCGTAGGCGTTTCCTTCAGTGTACGCGAGTGCGAACCCGTGCTTTGCCAGGAGTGTGGTTAGCTGGCGTGAAGTAGATGTGTCTTCCAAGACGGTCGATTGAATGCTGGTGGCCTGGTCCAGTCGGTCGGTGATCTGCTCGCCCACCTTCAAGAAGCGATTCCGAAAGCTGAGGAAGAGGGAGTCAGCCCTTGGGGTCGCGGCGAAAGCGCGGGCTTGCTGGCGTGCGGCCTCGGCCTCCGAGTCGAACCCTGCTAGGAGGGAGGGGATTTCATCGAGAGGCCCACCAGTCGAGAAAGAATCAGGTGCGCCGAGTGCAGCAGGCTCGGGCGCGCGGCTTTGGACGGAGTCCTTTAGTACGTTGGCTGAACGCTCTCCCTTTGTACATGTCAGAAGGGCCAGGAAGACTAGAGCACACGCTCGATTCATAACGTCCCCACGCTCTGCAGCGGCGTGAAGTTCATCGCGTGAAACGAAGCACTGTGCCCGAATCGCCGACTGCCCAGACTTCGCCAGACAAGCTGCCCCACGCCGAACGTAAGGTTCGCGTAGTGGGAGTGACGCTCTTGGACCACTCGGAGCCGTCAAAATGGAGGATGAGGCCGCTATCTCCGACGGCCCACCCATCATTCGCCGCCGTGCCCCAGACGCCATGGAGCGTCGCGGTCGTGGGCGAGTTGGGTATCAGCGACCACGCGCTTCCGTTATAGTGGACGATGGCGCCGGCGCAAGCGTGGTGGACGAAGTCTAGGTCGTCACACGCAAGCTGCTTGGCCATGGTGAGTCCTCCCTTAAACGGTGGTCGGGCGCGTGGCACCGCGTTTCCCCCTTGGCCCCTTGGCGGCTTCGTCGCTTGACGTTCGTGGAGCAGCATCCAGGACGTGCCGAACTTGTCCCGGAGCATCGCAAAGCGAGAGGCGAAAAAGGTCTCCTCCATCTTCATGAAGATCTGACCGCCATCAGAAAGGAGCGCGTAGAGGCGTTCCGCTTCCTCGGCGCTGTCGACGGTTAGAGTCAGATAGGCGCTGCGCATGGGCTCAGCCCCCGGTATGTCGGCTCCCATGAGCACCGTCTTACCAATCTCGATGCGGGCGTGGAGGATGGCCTTCTTCCAATTGGCCGGTACGTTGGCTTGATTCGGCTGTTGCTCGTGCGTCATCATCATGCTGATCTTGCCGCCAAGGTGCTGCTCGTAGAAGCGGAACGCCTCCTCGCACTTCCCGGGGTAGTTGACATAGATGTCGAGTTTCATCGGATGCTCGTCGTAATGAGATGAGTTCGTCGAAAACCAGAGATCCCTGGGGAGCGATGGGCGCAGCCTAACGGATTGTGGCCTAAGCTGTGGCGCCAAGCTGGAATGATCACAAATGGAATTCTACCATAGACGCCGGGCGCCGTCAGCTTCAGGCGCGTGTTAGGCTGCAGCGTCACGTGCTGCACCATACCACATGGCGCGTCTTACCATTGCGATCCGTCCGTTTGCTCGTTTCCCGACCCGCTTCGGCGCGCTCAAACGCCTCGATTGTCGTGGCCAAATCAGCTCCATCAACTGGGCCGGCGATTAAGCGGCCATTCGGCTCCACAAAGTGATCAACCAACCGGCGCACCAACGATGGTCGCCGTGCAGCTGGAACGTACTCCAGTCCGGTGTGGACGAACGTAAAGCGATGAGGAGGTGACCAGTCGAGGACATTGCCCTCGAATATCTGATCCGCCGATCCAGGCAGCCGCCTGCGGGCTGTTGCAACAAGGGCGCTGCTCAACTCAAGACCAAACATCGAGAGACGTCGTCCGCGCTCCACGGCCCATGACTGCAGACACTCCATCAAGTAACCAGTGGCGCAGCCGATGTCGAGGAACGTCCCATCCCGATGCACCGGCGCGAGGATCAGTTCCCTCGCATCACGCCACAATTGTGAATCACCATCGAAACCGGATTGCCATCGCGGATCATCATCGCGGAGGTAGGCGGAAGCAAGTGCATCGGCGATTGCTCTTGACCAGGCAGCGTCATCAAGAATACCACGCACCAGACCCAGCGAAGCGGCATCGATTGCCGCCTGCGTTTCGATCTTCGCTCGTTGACGTTCTATAGGATTGAGTGACAAGCTGCCATCACGCCCGCCAGTTTCAAGCGCTTGTTAGGCGGCCAGCTACCTTGCTGGCACTAAGTAGTCGTGTGCGGCGACGATCTGCCAACGCTGGTTCCGCCGGACCCAGGTATCCGTGAACCGGTATCGGCGACTGAACGGTCCCTTGGGCCCGTGGCCGCCGACCACCAACCATCCTGTGACGATGGCCGTCGTGCCGAAGCGATGGACCTTCATATCCTCGTTGTGCGCTGTCTCGACCGTGTCCGGTCCTGCGACGATATCGCGCAACACGTCGTCGCGACTGACCGTCCGATCGTCTTCGCTGTAAACAAATCCGTCCGCCAGCAACCGCCGAAACAGAGCGCCGTCACGGCGCGTCAGACCGAGAGCCCAATCGTCCTCACGCCGGAGGAGCACCTGCGCCTCGGTATCCTGCACGCTGGGCGCCTGAGCGTCGACGGCTGTGGGCTCCGCACCGGGGGTCGCCATCGCCGAGTGCCCTGCACGAGAGTCCGGAGCCTGCGTGGCGAGCAGCAGGGCGACGAGTAGCCAATCCATTTGTGGACTCCGGCAACCTGGAAGTGTCTGGCCGCCTAACGGACCGCGCTCAAGGTGCGGGCGACGCGCCCGCCGGCGCAAGGGTAGTGGACGACAGTTAGGCGCCCACTCAGTGAACGCCACCGGGCATTGCCTCATGGCCAGCGGCGTGATGCGCGGTGCGTTGGAAGGCTAGGAATGCGTGGATCGCCGCTACGGCCAAGGAGTCTGTGGTCCGAATGCGGACTTCGGCGCCGCGCGGACGATCAGTGGCCTCATACGTGATCGTGGTGCGGCGAGCTGCCATGCCTGCTGTGCCTGGGACTACCTGGCCGTGCACCTGGAACGGTCTGGCAAAGTCTCCGGCTCGAAACGCTGTCGCGATGTCCCACATGTGGTGTCGGATCGCGACGATCCCAGCGGTGTCAGAGAGATTCTCTGCATCAAGGACGATGCGCCCGCCATCCTCAAGGTCCTCAAACACGTGCGCCGACGCGTATTGGTCCACGCCCATGACAGTTTGACCGCGTACCTGCATGGCCGCGAATGCACTGTCCGACTGGTGCCCGGCGGACTCGCGCCCGCGCCCGCACGCGACGAAGGGAATCATAAGGGCGAAGGTGAAGATCTTCACAGCGTGCTGTCGAGTCATGGATGGCTCGGGGGCGCCTAACGGATCGCTATTTAAGCTGCGGGCATCCCGGCCCATGGGCGCAGCAGTAGGTGAACGATAGTGGATGCCCACGGGCGCACGACACAACGATTCCTTTGAAACGATCACGCCCGCCAGCTTCAAGCGCGTGTTAGGCAGCACCCCCACGCACCTCATCAATGAACCCTTTCAGAAGCGCCCCGTCCGTTGAACACGTTGTCGATGTATCGAGCGACCGCTCTCTCAGGCGGACGAGGCCACGCCCCCGTCGGACGCTAGAGTGGTCGCCCGAAGTACAAAACGTACCCGTCCGCATCCATGATTTCGAACCCGCGCAGTTGGTCCGAGTTGTTGCCAAGAGGCTCCCGGAACGAAACGCCACGGGATGTGAACTCTTCGGCCAGCGCGTCCGGATCAGGAGTATAGACGTACGCGTCCCACCTGGCCCAGTGATGCCGGCTGGGATTCGGTGTCGGCTGCACCTCAGGCGTGATGGCCTTGAGCATGAGCCGAACGCCGTCTCGCTTCAGCATGGCGAAGTATGGATCATCCTCGGGGCCGAGAAACGTTACTTCGAAGCCTAGACGATCTTTGTAGAACGCGATGGCTGGCATGACATCGCGTACAATGAAGAACGGGGCGATGTAGCCGAGTTGTGCCTGAGTCGTTGTCGCAGTCATTGGACCTCAACCCTCGAGTTGCGACGGTCCTGAACGAGCCGGCGTACGTTCATCAGCACTCACTAAGAGCGGCAAGCGGGGGGCTGCCCTAACGGATCGCGCTTAGCTGCGGGCGACTCGCTCGCCGGCGCAAGATGACGTGGACGACAGTCCGTGCCCGCCAGGGCACAAACACTCCGCTTCCCTTCAAGCGATCACCGCCCGCCAGCTGCTAGCGCTTGTTAGGCCGCGCCTCCGCGATCTTGGTCAGGCAGGAACTTCCTTCATCGCTGCTCGTACCTTGGCGAGTAGTTCGGGGCTGATCTCTTTGACGGCATGCGCTTGTGCGGCGTGCGAGGCTACTTTTTTCAAGAGTTCCTGTTCATTGGATGCCTTGGCGATGAACTTGCAGCCCTTCATTAGGTCATCGCACGCAAGCTGCTTGGCCATGGTGAGGTCCTCCTTTAAACGGTGGTCGCTGCGCGGCCTAACGGATCCCGCTTAAGCTGCGGGCGACCCGCCCGCCAGCGCAAGAGCAGTGGACGACAGTCCGTGCCCGCCAGGGCACAACACTCCGCTTCCTTTAGAGCGATCACCACCCGTCACCTTCAAGCGCTTGTTAGGCCGCGCTGACACTGCATGCTCATCTATCACCAACGAGTACCCACGCCACGAGAGACGCCAACACAACCGCAAAGGTAGTTGCGACGGACCCGACGAAAATGGCGACACCGACCGCGCTCGTGGTTCTCCAGTGCTTCCGATACGCCAGCTCCAAAACTGTTGAGTAGGCGACGAGCGGAATCCCTACGAGCACCAGAAAGACAGGAGTGGATCTAGGGATCTGGGCGCGCTCTGGCAGGACAATACGCTGACCTACGCCGATGCAAGCGCCCAGAGCCGCAAGCATCCCTGCCCAGAGCGCGAGCGGCCCGCCGCGCTTGCGCAGTGGCCAGCCGAGGCCTGCGAACGCCAAAACGGGTACCGCTAGGAGCCAGATTGGGGTCATTGGGGTGACAGCGCGGCCTGACGGATCGCGCTTAAGCTGCGGGCGACTCGCCCGCCGGCGCAACGCCGTTGGACGACGTCCGTGCCCCGCCAGGGGCACAACACTCCGGTTCCACTAAGACGATAAGCCCCCGCCAGCTTCAAGCGCTTGTTAGGCAGCGAGGTGGTCCTCATCCGTCGGTGGCGAACCGCCACTTGGCGTTCTCCGGCACGACGCGGGCACAGTGGTCGCATAGGGAGAGTACGGGTTCGGGACCGCTCCCAAGGTCCAAGTAACACTTCCCGTCCATCGTGATTCCGAGTCGCGCCTGCTCACAGCCCGGCACGAGGGAGAAAGCTTGCCGAGTGTGCAAAACGAGGTAAACCGCGGTATTCGCCTTGCACTCCTGACATGGGCCTAAGGAAGGCACCTGGAGTATGGCATCCTCCATCGTAACAGCGGTGCACTGGGCGCCGCGAACCTCGTGTGACAACCCCGCCGCTGCCTAACGGATCGCGCTTAAGCTGCGGGGCGAGCGCCGGTCGACGCAAGCGCCCCGCCCTGCGGTACGAACTCGTTGGCGCACAGACGCACGGTTCCTTTCAAAGCCGGCCCCGCCAGCTTCAAGCGCTTGTAGGCCGCAAGCTGAAGCTCAAAGTAGCGATAACCACCTCGGTTGGGATCATAACTTAGAAGGAAGAAAACTCTTCCGATGGTGGACGGCGTGATGAACGTGACGTCCGTGAGCATGACCGGAACATTGTGAAGCCAAACATCAAGCCATTCCTCACCGGAGGCACCGAGATTTCGGTAATCACGACGGCCCTGGGCCTGCATAGCCTCAAGGAGCTCGTCAACAATTCCGGACTCCGCGACGCCCTTTCCAAATGCGGACCGGTCGTGCCAGTCGAAAAAGGCAGCATGCTCACGCTTCTTGTCGCCCTGAGCTCTTAAGTGAGGAAGGATCTCGTCATCATCCATGGGTTGCGGCCTAACCGATCGCGCTTAAGCTGCGGGCGACTCGCCCGCCGACGCAAGGGTGGGGGACGAAGTCCGTGCCCCGCCAGGGGCACAACGCTCCATTTCCACTGAAACGATCAGCGCCCGGCAGCTTCAAGCGCTTGTTAGGCGGCCGCCCTGCCGCGTTCAAGGCCCCTTCGCCCCACGCGCCGCGAGCGCCCGTTCGTACTCCTCCAGTTGACGTTGCCATTCTTGCCGATACGACGGCGCGGCCCCAGGCACCGCCAGTGCTTGCTTCATCCGCTTGATCGCCTCTGCAAGATCTCCGCTGCTGGCATAGGCCCCGGCGAGAATCACGAACCCACGCGCGCCGCCGCGCGACGAGTCCAGCGCGATCGCGCGCTGAACGGCGTCGATCGCCTTGCGCGGGTCGCGACGCGTGGAGTCCGGACACTCGGAATAGACACTAGACTCGAGGCTGTACAGCTCGACCACGAGATTGTAGCCCTGGGGCGCCGAGGTCGGCGCGAGCGTGATGGCCTTATCGAAGTCGCTCAGCGCCCGGTCGCAGGCACGCAGGGTGTTGTAGTGCCGTCCACGCCGCAGATAGAGAAACGCCTCGGCCGGATGAAGCTCGATCGCTTTGCTGTAGTCCGCCGTGGCTGCGTCTCGCTCATTCAGGGCATGCTCAGCCTCTGCCCGGCGCAAGTAAGCGTCCCAATTGTCTGGCTGTCGTTCGATCAGCCGTGTGAAGTAGGGAATGGCGTCAGCCAGGCGCAGCACGTCCACGCTGTCGACCCAGCCTGAATCACCGCCGCTCGTCGACATGATCCACAGTCGCCGCCCCTCCCGACGCGAGATGGGCGCGACCAGGTTGATGCCGACCGCAGTGGCAAGACGGGTACTGTCCGACGGACTATGAACCTCACCCATGCCCTTCAGCATGACGATCCGCTGGCCCGCCCAAGCAGAGTCAGCCAGGACTCGAACCGTCTGGCCCAACGCCGGCGATCCTGCGAACAGACACACACCGGCAATCAGGGTGCTTCGCGCGCGCCGGAGCTTCATTGTGGAGTCTACGTTGGGAGGTGACATCAGCGGCCGCCTAACGAATCGCGCTTAAGCTGCGGCGCCGAACGTGAACGTTCGCAAACGGAATTCTACAGCACCGGACCTGGACGCGCCGCCGGACACATTGAGTACGTGGCGCCGGCAGCTTCAAGGCTTGTTAAGCGGCAACCCGCACGTGAATCAATGCTCTTGGAGGTCCACCACACGCACTGTTGTCAAAACCTTCGTCGAGTCAGTCGCAGGACTGAGTCGATTGTCGTAACCGAGCCGCTCGAATTGGCTGTTGGCAATGTAGTAGAACTGCCTCCCAACCAATGCCCCCGTTGTCGGCCGCCGAAGGAGGCTGTCACCGCGCTCGAGCACGCGCTCGCTCATAATCGATCGCCCGTCAGCCGCGAGCTGATAGCGGACGACCTGCTCAAGACCGCGTTGATTCTGTATGCCGAGCAGCGCACCGCGGTCCCAGTACAGACCGTCAAGTTGGGCGGTGCTCGTGCCCGCTGGGGAGCCAAGCCGAACGAGCTGACGCGTAGCAAGATTCATCCGTGCGATGCCCTCAACGAACGCGATATAGAGCGTGCGATCATCGCCGGTAAGCGTGATGCCATTGGCGCCCGACCATTCATCAGGGTCGGGCCGGAGGAACACTTCTAAGGAATCGGCGTCTGCCCCAATACGATATAGCCATCCTTGATCTGTGTCGGTAATGAAGACGTCTCCGTTGGAGGCGAGGGCGACGTCATTGAAGAGATGGCTGGTGCCGGAATCCGCCGGACTGTAACGGTGCAGGATGCGGCCAGTTCCCAGATCGCACTTGAAAAGCCGACTCTCACTCGGCGGTTCGTCCTGGGATCCTTCGACACTCGACCGTGGCGCCCAGGTTGCGAACCACAAGAGCCCGCGGGCTGAGTCAACGTGAATCCCAACCACACGGAGGACATCCGGTGCTGAGAGGAAGTCCGTGACTGCGCCGCTCGGCTGGACTCTGATCACCTTCCGTTTCGAAAGGCTCCCCACAAACCAACTTCTACTTGAGGGATCCCACGCTAAGGCCTCCGGTACGAGATCCGGGTCCGGCAATTGAAAGGCCATTTTGCCATGGATGACAGGTCGGCGGTTTGCATCGAGACGAGCCCGCATGGTGCGGAAGGCGGGAAGGTTCCAGAGACCTACGAAGCTCGAGTCGGACGCGGGCGCACGGCTCGCGCCGATCTGCGCAAGACGATTGAGCCAAGCCAACGCTGAATCCGCTTCCCCCACCAGCGCGAACCCACTCGCGACCGCATATATGGCCCCCGGATGATCAGGCGCCCGTGCGGCCACCCGGCGAGCATACATGAGAAAATCTGCGTTGTGGCCGGCCGCGAGGGCGGCGCGGGCGAGGCGCGAGAGACAGAAGGTGTTGCAGGACCCAGGCGGTGCTTGCCCACCAAGAAGCCCGGGAGTGAGACCGAGTGCGATAGCGAATAGACGCGGAGACCGGACGAACAGTAAGGGCAAGGGAATGGAAACGTTGCCGCCTAACGAATCGCGCTTAAGCTGCGGCGCGCTGGTGAAAGATCAAATATCCTGACGTGCGCTGTCAGCTTCAAGCGCTTGTTAGGCATCACGGCGCAGGAACCTGAAGATCCCGACAAATCTTGCGCGCGAGCACGTCGTTGATTTCGCGATGCCGCGGCACCGTAGATATTTTGCGCGCTGATCTGTTCACGTAGACCGTATGATTGGCGCCCTCGCGAAGCAATTCGCACCCGCTGCTCGAGGTGCCGAACGAGGTCGCGGCGCTTCAAGCAGGCAGGCGGAGCGGCTCGCGAATGACGTCTCTACCACCCAACGATTCCTCAGTCAGGGTGCGATTGGCTTCGAGGACGAGGCGAACCGCTTCGGTGAGATTGGACCGGGCCTCCTCGAGGGTATCCCCCTGGGTGTTGGCACCCGGGAGCTCCTCAACGAAGGCGATATACCCTTGGCGAACCTTCTCGAACACTGCGGTCAGTTGGAGCTGCATGACTCTCCTCCTCAGACCCAATGTAACAAGAGACTTCTCGTGATGCCCAACGCCATGTTAGGCGGCACGCTGGGCGTCCAGAACGGAGATCCACCTAGACTCTGAGGGAGCACCGAAATCCCCGAGCGGCGTAGTAAGAGTCGGCACCGTTGTGATACACGAACACGGTGTCGTAGCGGCGATCGCAGAACAGCGCGCCGCCGAGCGTCCGGATCTTCGTAGGTGTTTGAACCCAGCTGGACGTTGTCGTGTCGAACTGACCAAGCTCCTGGAGTCCCCGATACTCGTCCAGTGTCAGGAGGGTGGCGCCCATAGCGGTGGCCATCTCGAGCGCGTTGCTCTTCGGCTTGTTCTCCTTCCGTGCGTCGAGCGCTTGGCGATCGTAACA
>WNGP01003991.1_pt1 | contig 12321 bp, 10 predicted proteins | sample 5407671 | NCBI WGS metagenome assembly WNGP01 (sample SAMN13153381, study PRJNA577476) | soil metagenome | isolation source: 40 cm soil or saprolite under Garry oak tree replicate 2 | place: USA:California | collected 2016-06-15 | reverse complement strand
CAGCGAAGTCTCGGTCAACATCACCGGCGCAAGCCAGGCCGCCGACCAGTCGCGCGGGCTGGCCGACAACGTCCTCGTCGCCTCCGGCCAGCTGAGCCAGCAGGCTGCCACGCTGCTCAAAAGCGTCGATGCCTTCCTGGCCGGCCTGCGCGACGCCGCCTAGGCGCGTATTCAAACTCCCCATTCAATTGTCAGACATCCAAGCGCAAGAGTTCTTGACGCCGCAAAATAGAAGGCTGGATTGCTTCGTCGCTCCGCTCCTCGCAATGACGAGTTGCGACAATTTCACATACGACTCCGCATTCTCGCGGCGCGATGCGCCCGAGTTGTGCATGGATCCTTTGGCCCCAATTCAGAGGGCGCAGGGAATGCCGGGCGCTTGATGCACCCGCAGCCTCGCGTGCGAAATAAAAAAAGCACACGAGCATAGTCACCACGGTCACACCGGAAATCACCCGGCATTCCCCGCGCAATGGTTTTAACGGCTTATTTCGTGCTCTCCTCGGTGACCATGCTGTTTTGCCACCGTCGTCCAGCGGATATGGTTTTGTCTAAAGCCCGGTTGGGCCGACTTGCCTCCGCAAAACTTGACGCCAGCCTTGGAGCGTCGGAACCACACGACTTCGCCGTCCGCTTCAGCATCTTTCGTCCAGCACGCCTGTGACCGCTCACGGGAAAACCCGCCCTGCAATCGCTCATGCGCGCCCAATGCCGCCGCGTCCACCGCATCCCGTGCCCAACGTTGATGACGTGCGCAACGCCCCTCTGTGGGACAGGACGGTGCGAATCAGTGAACTGATTTGGGTCAGGCGGGAATAGAAATATTTTTGCAAAAGGGGCTGGACAAGCCATTTCGGAAAACACGAAGTGATTTGCCCGTCGGGTACAATCAGTACCGTAGCCGGAAGCGAATCTTACTTACTCTAACCCCGGATTTCGCGGAGTTTATCATCGGGCGCGCGAAGGCGCCCGCTTCAGCGGGCTATCGCGCAGCGATTTAAACGGCGCGGCTTCGGCGAGGAATCCTCGCCGAAGCCATTGGGCAAAAGCCCAAACCGCGATCAGGCGGCCCGGACGTAGCCGTAACGCAGATTCGAGGGCTCCTTGGCGGCGAGCTCATACTCGCCCTTCAAGGCGGCGAGCCGGTCCTCGGAAAAGGTTGGCATCGTGATATTGTCGGCGGCCTTGAGGTTGATCCGGTACATGCGAGCCGCGTTGCCGCCGAAGATCAACTGCTTGATCGCGCTGTCGGCGCCACCGAGCGGAGCAAAATCATATTTTTTCTGCATATCCTCAGGGATTTCGAGTCGACGCAGCGCCTCGATCTGCCACTGGGGCGACCCGTACCAAACCGAGTCGGTGCCCCATAGGACATGATCGACCCCCATGCCCTTGATTAGCGTGCCGACCAGAGCAGCGCAGAATTTGGGATGCGCCACGGCCGAGTTGGCAAACGACGTGCCAAGCTCAGCGTGAACGTTAGTGACACCAAACTTCTGCGGAATTTCCGCGAGATCGGTGGCCCACCGGATGCGGCCTGTGGACTCGAACTCGGCCCAGGCCTGGTCGGGCAGCTCGAGGAACGGACGCAGCGCCGAGTGATAGATGACGAAGTTCATCTGCGGCCAGTCTTTGGCAGCCTTGCCGATGTCCCACGCCGTTGCGTACTCCCATACGCCGGCGAAGGATTTCTCGTAATCGGGCGGCAGCAGACCCTTGTGGATGCATAGCGTTGTGATCCCAGCTTTCACCGCCTTGTCGTAGAACGGATACATCACCTGTTCGTCGTCAAGCCGCCAGGGGAATTTCGACGGCGCAAGCGGGTCGCCGATCGTGTAGGACTTCCATGAATCGGGTTTGTAGACCGCGATCGCCTTGTCGACCTCATCCATCCAGCCTGGCTGCTTGGGCGTGATCACGGTGTGCGCCAGCAATCGGCGCGAGCCCGCGAAGTCATTGACCATCTCGCGCGCCTTGGCGATCTGCTCGTTCGACAACAGCCACCAGCTCGGATCGTCGAACGGGGCGCCGCTCAGAAGAGCCATGGTGGTGTCGCTGTCGTAGTAGATCTCCTTCATGTAATTCTGGAACTTGTAGCGGGCGAGCGACGACACGCCTTCCTGCTTCATCTGCGGGTTCCAGTGCTCGCTGGCAAAGCCTGCGAGATCCAGCAGTTCCTGATGCTTGAACTCGTCGCGCACGAAGTGGGTCTGGACGTCGAAGACAAACTGCCTTGAGAGAGTTTGCGCCCGCGCCAGCATCATTTCGGGCTCGTGGGCCTCGGCCGCCGTGACCTGGAAGACGTTGCCGTAGACCTCGTTCATGGCGAGAAAGGCGGCCGCCATGCCACAGCTCGTTCGCATGAACTGCCGGCGGTTCAAGCCGAGCAGTTTGCCGTTAAGGTCGGCCAACTCGTTGATGCGCGCTTCGACTTTCTTCTGGGTCGCGCTCTGCGAAGGCGGCAAATACTCGCCGTTCGATACAATCTGGGTCGGAACCGGCGTTGCGGCCGATGCCGCCTCGGCGCCTGCGACAAGGCGCTGTTCTCGTTCACTGAGCCAACTAGCCATCATCGTCCTCCCTGTTTGTATTGTGATCGACCGGTTGCCGGTCGTTAACGACAGCAGGCTACACCCCAGGTCTGCCCAAATCATGACGCGGGTTTGCGGCGGGCTTGGATAACGAGCCTGTCTGTTGGAATCTGCTGGGATCGAGGACAACGAACCCGCGGTTGTCTCAGCGAGGCGCAAACCGATTATTGGTCAGCGACCATGGCCTTGTTTGCTCTCGATATAGGTAAGCGGCCCTGTCGCGGATGATCGGCGCCCGCCGTTCGATCGCTCGCTGGGCAAACCGGAGATATCGCGGACATCGCATTTCCGATTGAACCGTAGCAGACATTTGATCAGGACGACCTTGATGCTGTCGCCAGGTTCGGGAATTTTCGCGATTGCGGGTGGGGGCGACGGATATGCTGAGGACAAATCGAAGCGCGGGGATCATCGCGTTTCGGCGCGCGGCCGCGAATATCGAATTACTGCTGATCCATCCCGGCGGACCGTTTTGGGCGAAGAAGGATGCCGGCAGTTGGTCGATACCGAAGGGGCTTTATCAGGACGGTGAGGAGGCGCTGGTCGCGGCGAAGCGAGAGTTCGCGGAGGAGACGGGCTTCGTTCCAGTCGGGCCCTTCATTGAGCTCGGCGCGTTCAGACAACCCAGCAGAAAGGTAATTTCAGTCTGGGCCGTCGAAAACGAATTTGACCTCATTGCATTTCGCAGCAATATGTTCTCGATGGAGTGGCCTCCGAAGTCTGGGCAAATGCGGGAATTTCCGGAGGCCGATAGAGCGCAATGGTTCAGCGTTGATGAGGCTCGCCACAGGATCACGAAGGGCCAGATCCCGATTGTCGACGCTCTCGCCCAACGATTCCAATGACGCGCATTAACCTTGTTGCCAAATCTTCTTCCCCCTGTGCCCGAGCCGGCGCCGCCCGGCGTCACGGTGAGCCGGCTGCAATCCGTTAAGTCTCGATTCAGCTCCTGGTGGGATCATCCCCTTAAGATCACGCAGATGAACCCGGCGATGGGATTGCATGAGGTATGAACGCCCCTCGGGGCCGATGCCACCAGGGCAGCCATCGGCTCTTGGACTCTATCAGGTCGGACGCGCTGATGAGGTCAGGCCACCCGGGCCGGACGAGGCGTTGTCTGTAAACGCATGTCGTGACGACCGTAGGAGCTTGGTCTTACCCGTTGCGCTCGCGGTCATAGCGGCGCTTGCATTGGCATGGGTTGGCGGCATCCACTTTTTCACCAATGAACCGTCACTGTTCGGCAATGGGGCTGTCAAGGCGGTTGTCGAACGGATCATCGCCGTTGAATCAAGCGGCGACTCGCACGCCAAGAATAAGCGCTCCACCGCGACCGGAGCTGGTCAGTTTCTCGACGAAACATGGCTGGAGATGATCCGAACCTACCGGCGCGATCTCGTCGAGGGCCGCAGCGAAAAGGAAATATTAGAACTACGGCGGGATCCGGAACTTACCCGCGCGATCACTACGCGATTGGTGCAGCAGAATGCCGCGATGTTGAAGAAGCGAGGTCTTTCAGTCACGCCGGGTACTCTCTACCTGACGCATTTTGCCGGTCCCGCGGGAGCCGTGGCCATCCTGTCCGTCTCGGAAAATGCCGACGCGGCTTCACTCATGGCGAGCGCCGACGCGACCGGACGAACAACGCGTGAAAAGCTTGTCAATGCCAATCCGTTCCTCAAAGAGCTCACGGTCGGCGATCTCAAAAACTGGGCCAATCGCAAGATGAACAGTTATTAGGCCGCGCACTCTGGAATCGTGCCCGGCCCAGGCAATGAGACGCTATGCCCTATGGGAAATCCAATTCGGCTGGCGAATCGGACGATGCCCCGCCTTAAGAGAGGTTTGCAACCTGATCTGGTTTAGCGTTTCGTCGGATCGTTCCGGGCTGCGTGCTGAGGCTGGAACAGAGTGGCGCGCGTGTTGATCGCCTGTGATGGGTATCGATAAGCGGTAACGCCTCATCTGGTGGTGTTCGCAGGCGTAGCGAGGCTACGCCGCTCGGACTGTCGCGAGAAAACTTTCGACCTCTTGCTTCAGGCGCTCGGACTGTTTTGCGAGTTCGCCGGCCGAACCGAGAACCAGTTCGGCGGCAGTTCCCACCTCGCCCGATGCCTGCGTCACGCCGGCAATGTTTTGCATGACCCCCTGCGTGCCCTGCGCGGCCTGCTGCACGCTGCGGGCAATTTCCTTGGTCGATCCACCCTGCTCCTCCACGGCGGCGGCGATCGTTGTGGCGATCTCGTCGATCTGGCCGATGGTGGCGCCGATCTCGCGAATCGCCTCGGCCGTTGCCCCGGTAGCGTCGCGGATCGCCTGGATCTGATCCGCGATCTCCTCCGTCGCCTTCGCGGTCTGGGTTGACAGCGCCTTCACTTCGCTTGCCACCACGGCAAAGCCCTTGCCTGCCTCGCCGGCTCGCGCGGCTTCGATCGTCGCGTTCAAGGCCAACAGGTTGGTCTGTGCGGCGATGTTTTGAATGAGGCCCATCACCTCGCCGATCTTCTGCGTCGCCTCCAGCAACCCTTCCACCATTGCATTGGTGCGGTCGGCCTGGCCAACGGCGCTTTGCGCTATCGATGCCGAGTGAGCAATCTGACGGGAGATTTCCTGCCCCGATGTCGAAAGTTCCTCCGCTGCAGCAGCCACGGTCTGCACATTCGCCGTCGTCTGTTGCGCGGCTGCGGCGACGGTAGTGCTCTGCCGCGTCGTCTCCTTTGCGATTGCGGACAGCGCTTGCGCCGAGCGCTGCATTTCGGTGGCTGCCGAAGCGGCCCCGGCGACAATTCCGCCGACACTTTTCTCGAACTCGCCCGCGATCCGGTTCATGGCCGATTTCCGTTCCGCCACGGCGCGCACCGTCGCCTCCTCCCGCTCTGCGCGGAGACGTTCGGCGTCAATCAACCGATCCTTGAAAACGGCCAGGCTGCGAGAGATATGGCCGATCTCGTTACGACGTTCGACGAACGGGATCTCAACGCGCAAGTCACCCTTCGCCAGACCTTCCATGACGCCGCATATCGCACCGAGCGGACGAACCAGCCCGCGACCGAGAGCGAATGCGGCCAATCCCGCGATCAACAGCCCCGCCAGACCGCCCGCGGCGATCCAGAAGGCGCGCTCGAACACCACCGCGTCGATATCGTCGGTATAGACGCCTGCCTGGATGGCGAGCAGCTTGTCGCCCTCACCATACCCGCCGGCATAGGTGAGCTTCGGCAGCTCGGGACCACCCGCCGCTTTCGGCACCTGGTATTCGAGGTAACCGCCGCCGCTGCGGGCTTTGCCAACGATGTTTTGAATCAGCAACTGACCCTGATTGTCTTTGTAATCCCAGCGATTGACATTGATGTATTTCGGGTTGGCATGCACATAGGTAACGCCGGCATTGGTGCTGCCGGCGCCGTAGATTCCCAGATAGTCAGCGGATTTGCCCCAGCGCATGGCGCCGATCGCATCGAAAGCAAGCTGCCGTGCCTGCTCCGCCGGGATCTTGCCAGCTTTGGCTTTTTCCTCGTAATTCGACAGGATCTTCTTCGCGGCCTCGACCAGATCGAACACCTTGGTCCGACGTTCCTCGATCACGGTATTGCGAAGGACCATCACTTGAGCGGCGAGCGCGGCGACAAAGACGACGGTCAAAACCGCGATGATCATCGCAAAACGATTGTAGACAGTAAGATTTCGCATGATGAGTGCCTTCGTGATGGAAGCGGCGACAGTACTGCTTTACCCGTTAAGCCTTTATTGCAAACGACGTGCGGTTATGCCGGAACGGGCGTCATGCGTCGACGCTGACGCGTCCAGCGCATTCAGCATGATCGTCTTCGGCAAACTTCTCGAACTATTCGTGAGCGTCACGCCAAGGGCCCGCGCGCTTTCTATTCATGATTTCTACGCGTGCCCCGCCGAGCTTTTTCCATAACCAGACAACATGACGCAGCATGGGAACTTCGGCGCCGCTTTCCGAGTTGTTCCCGGAGGATAATGACAAGTCGAGACGGGATCACCGACATGAGCCACGCGCGCCTTGTTTCGATGTTCTCTCGCGGTTGGCTGACCGGCAGAGCGGCATTGCTTACGGTTGCGGTCCTGGGTCTTCTGGCTGCGCCATCGAGATCGCCGGCCCAGGATGCCGGCGTGAGCGGCATTCCTCCGGGACCTGGGAATGCGCGCGGACTCAACGGCTCAGTCAGCGATCCCAGCGGCATCGGCAATGCGGCCAAAGTGCCGGCGATACCGCCGCCGGCCATAAGCCCGGTGCCCGTACCCACCGTATCCCCTCCTACGGCTGGTTACCGAACGTTTCCGGCGCAACGAGCCGTCAGGATGAGACGAACGCGACTTGCGGCATCCAGATCATTCCGTCCCTCGGCGACCCGAGCGGCCGTCAGGGAGCAAGGCAAGCTGCTCAACGGCAAGGTTCCAAGCATCTGCAGGGGATGCTAATCCTCGGATTGGCTTGCCGGATGGCAAATACATTCCCAAAGGCGCAGTGCAGTATGGTGTGCGCGCCAGCCCTCGTCTGAGAGGCTGGCTTTCGGTCATGAAGCGATCTGATCGAATGAGGCGGCTCGACGCGGCGGTTTGACCCGATTAGAAGCGCGGTGTTTCGGTGACCCATTCGGTCGCAACACATGGTTCGGGTGCCCATGTCAATCTAGCTGGTCTTTTCAGGATCCAGTCCAATTATGGGCCCCCCGAGAACGGTGATGCTCGCCTCCAGGAAGGCAAGATAGTTTGCATGGGAAATCAAAAAGCCAAGACCGACGAGTTCAAGCGCAGCTTCCGATGAACTCCCTCCCACTGGTCTCGGTCGCGCACCCCCATCAATAACCAAGGGTCGGAAGCTGCGGGCGTGCTGCCGGTGCTTTGGTCCCGGCCGGATGTTGTTCGAGCAATGGATCAATTGCAGGCGTGGCTTCGACATAGCTGTGCTGCCTTTCGATTAACCAGCAAGCGTAGTCACGGAGCGATGGATCGGACCATTGAACGGTGGTTGATCCGTACGTTACATTTGGTTGAGAAGAATATACCCAGGTTTAGGGTCGACTACCTTGGGCGCTCGCGAGTGATGACGCGCCTCGTTCGGCGGCTATCTGGCAATATCGGACGATCAGCCCCGTGACGCTGTTGGCCGCCAAGTGCGCTCGCCGCGTATATCGCGGTGCATCATATCCTCCGGACCGTGAAAAGCTGCTAATGTGCAGTCTGTTAGGAGGGCGACGTTGTCGCCGCTGATGATAGCGATCACCTAGCGACGCAGCGCGGGCCCGAGACGGCCGAATGCCTAGTGCTGCCGATGATGCGCAACCAGACGATGAAATCCTGGCGCTCGGCCGAGCAATGGCTGCTCGGCAGCATGGTGCTGGCGTTGGTGGCGGCGGCTTGCATTTGGCTCGTGCTCGGTCCCGCACCGACGGCCCCTGGCTATTTGCTTGCCATCGTGCTGCTCATCGCCTTGCTTCTCGTCTCATTGATCATGATGCGCATGGTAGCGAGTACCCGCAGGCAGATGGCAGCCGCGCTCCAGGGTCGAGCAAGGGCCGAACAGCGTGCGATAGAAGCGTTGCGCGACACTGAGGCGCAATGGAAGGAGGTCTTCGAGCACAATCCGGTCATGTACTTCATGGTCGATGCGACCGGCACCGTCCTGTCGGTCAACACTTTTGGTGCCGCGCAACTCGGCTATTCGGTCAGCGAATTGCTTGGGCAATCCGTGCTGCAAGTCTTCTTTGAAGACGACCGAGACCTGGTCCGAAAAAGTGTTGCCCTCTGCCTGGAAAATATCGGCCAAACGCACAGTTGGGAAATCCGAAAGATCCGCAAGGACGGTTCAGCGCTTTGGGTTCGTGAAAACGCCAAAGCCGTGCGGCGGCAGGATAACCAGCTGATTGTGCTGATCGCATGCGAGGACATCACCGAGCGCAAGGAGGCTGAAAATGCCCTGCGGCAGAGCGAAACGTATTTAGCCGAAGCACAGCGACTGAGCCACACCGGCAGCTTCGGCTGGCGCGTCGCCAGCGGCGAAATCATTTGGTCGGAGGAAACTTTCAGAATATTTGGCTACGACAAGGCCCCTTCCGTCAAGCTCGACACGGTCTTTCAACGCATTCTTCCGGACGATCGTGCGCGCGCGAAACAGACCATCGACCGCGCGTCCAGCGACGGCAACGATTTCGATCACGGATATCGACTGCTGATGCCCGACGGCTCGATTAAATATGTCCATGCCACGGCGCATGCTGTAAAGGATGCATCGGGCGGCATCGAGTTCGTTGGAGCGGTGACGGATATCACTGCGCGCAAGCGAGCCGAGGAGGAACTGCATGAAGCGCAGGCGAACCTCGCGCATATCACACGCGTGACGGCCCTCGGGGAGCTGGCCGCGTCGATCGCCCATGAAGTGAGCCAGCCGCTCGCCGCCATCGTCACCAACGCCGCGGCCTGCCTGCGTTGGCTCGACCGCGAAACTCCTAATCTGGAAGAAGCGCGCGGCACAGTGCGGTCGATTATTAATGACGGCAGTCGGGCTGGCGAAGTGATCCAGCGCGTCCGTGCGCTCGTGAACAAGACGGCCGGTCAGAAAGTGCCGCTCCACATCAATGAAGTCGTCGACGAGGTTATCACCTTGGTGCAGCATGAATTGTTCAGCCACCGGGTGTTGCTGCGGTTGGAACTCGCCCCTGCTCTGCCCCTGGTCCTCGCCGATCGGATCCAGCTTCAGCAGGTGATCCTCAACCTGATAATCAACGGCATTGAAGCGATGCAAGCGGTCACGGACCGGCCGCGCGAACTCGTGATCCGAACGCACCAGGACGAAACCTGCCAAATTCTGGTCACGGTAAAAGATTGCGGTATCGGGATAACCGCAGACAATGCCGACCGGCTGTTCGACGCCTTCTTCACCACCAAATCCAGCGGCATGGGCATGGGCCTCTCGATCTGCCGCTCAATCGTCGACGGTCACGCAGGACGACTGTCAGCCTCCGGCAATATCGGGCCGGGTGCAACGTTTCAGTTCACTTTGCCATTGCATCAGGAGAACAATACGCGGTGACCGGACGCCCAACATTGCCGCGCAACCTCGCAAGCGCCGAGGAACCGATCGTCTTCGTCATCGACGACGACGCACCGATGCGCGAAGCGCTCGGGAATCTTTTCCGGTCAGTGGGCTTGCAGGTCGAGGCGTTCGGTTCGGCTGCCGAGTTTCTGCAGAGCAAGCTTCCGGATGTTCCCGGTTGTTTAATCCTTGACATCAGGCTGCCTCGACTGAGCGGCCTCGACTTTCAGGCAGAGTTGGCGAAGGCGGGCATTCACATTCCGATCATCTTCATGACCGGCCACGGCGATATCCCGATGTCGGTCAGAGCGATGAAAGCCGGAGCTATCGACTTTCTGACCAAGCCATTCCGCGATCAGGACATGCTGGATGCCGTGACGACGGCAATCGAGCGCGACCGCGGTATCCGCAATGAAGCAAGGATCCTCTCGGACTTGCATGCCCTTTTCGCAACCCTGACCCCTCGGGAGCGGGAGGTGATGGCTCTGGTCACTGCCGGACTCATGAATAAACAGATCGCAGCCGAAATCGGAATTGCCGAAATCACCGTGAAGATACACCGCGGGCACATTATGCGGAAAATGGCGGCGAAATCGTTGGCCGATCTGGTGAGGATGGCCCAGGCGCTCGGACTACGGCACGCGGCATCGTAGCGTGCAATTGCTTTAGGTCGAATCGCATTCCGCTGGCTCTTGCAAACCTAAGTATGATTTTCCGGTCCTGTTTTGCGACGCACTCTGCCGTCAAGCGGCTGTGCAGCAAGAGGCATTCCGTTTACACCTCCAGGAACGACCGTGTTGTCCAACCCACCAGTGATTTCAATTGTTGACGATGACGGATCCGTTCGCGCCGCGACCCACAATCTCGTGAGGTCGCTTGGGTACGTCGTCCATACATTCGCGTCGGCCGAAGAGTTCTTGCGGTCGCCCCACCTGAATGACACCTCGTGTGTGATAGCAGATGTGCAAATGCCGACAATGAGCGGTGTCGAGCTGCAAGCCCACTTGCTGACCAAGGGACACCGCGCGCCGTTCATTTTCATCACGGCCTTCGCCATCGAGAGCGCTCGCGCGCGAGCTCCGCAGGCGGGGACGACCTGTTTCCTGACCAAGCCCTTCGACGGAGAAGCTCTGGTCAAATGCCTCGACGCCGCTCTCGAGCGACACGGCGAAGGAACGAGCATTTAGTCCAATTGGCTGGCGCCGCGTCTCGCATTCCGCGATGCCGATCAGTGAATGCGTTCCACGAGCGTGGCGCGCTGCTGGCGGGTTATACGTAAGGATGAGCGCACCAAACATCTAGACAGGTTGATAATGGAGCGAAAGGGAATGATAGTGGAAACGTCGTCGCCCTTCGAGAGCACCGCCCTTCGAGAGCACCGCCCTTCGAAAGCACAAAGGCGAGATAAAGCAGCACACTGTGATCGGTAGTTGGCAATTCCTCAGAAGGAGGTCGCCATGCGTAGAGGCCCACGTTGTTCTGAGTGCGACGGTGAAGATCCCAAAATAGTCTCTCTGCGAAATCCTGCACGTGAACATTACTGCGGACGCATCTGTCTTGACGAAGGTACGGAGAACTTCCTTCGCTGGACACTGCGAACGAATGCGGAGGCCGCGTCATGACAAATCGTTGCGGCAATTCAGACTGCGAGCGTCCCTTCGGGCTGACCCGACGCAGCTGGCACTTCGAGCAGTTTTGCTCGGCCAAGTGCCGAGAGAGTTACAAACGTCAGTGGGAACGCAACAAAGCCTATTGGAGATGGCTCTATAAATGTCCTGAGCCGTCTGCCGCAGAGCAAAATTAATCCAGTGCTGCCGCTCCCAGACTGGACACTTGCCCCTGTTCGAGGGGAATTTTTTTGACGGCGCCAAAGCGGGAAATGCCGTCGGCACGTCAAGGAGCCGCGTTGCACCCTTCAATCGCGTTTCCGTGTTTCAGGAAAGTGTTGAATTGACGATTACCAATCGAATGAGTGAGACACTCAAGGAGCTTTCATGACGACAGCACAAGCGATGCTATTGGGGGCGATACTCGCGTGGACGCCTTCGCTTCTTCTGCTCGCCTGCATCGTGCGGGACATCCGAAGAACACCCAGCGAAGAACTCGATTAGCTGGAAGTCGATCCAAGCGGACGTCGAGCCGACGCGCCAGCAGCTGTAGGGTGGGTCAGTTAGGCGAAGCCGTAACCCACCGCTGTCGGAGTGTTGCGCGAGAGGTTGCGATGGCTTTCGCTGCGCTCTACCCATCCTACGAGAACTCTATTCGATCGGCTTCAATCCCGCTTCGATCTCATTTCGGCGCGGTTCGAGGAACGGCGGCAGCGCCAGTTTTTCGCCGAGCGTTGCCAAGGGCTCGTCGGTCGCAAAACCCGGCCCGTCGGTGGCGATCTCGAACAGGATGCCGCTGGGTTCGCGGAAATACAGACTTCGAAAATAAAACCGGTCGATCTCGCCGGCACCGAGCAGGTCCTGACCGGTGTGATGAACATGCGCCGCGTGCGCGACTATGCCGCGCACGCGGCGCAGATCCATGTGTTTGCGATGGGCGAGGGCGGTCCGGCCGCGGAGCTGCACGTCATCGAGAGTGCGGATTTGCAGGAAGCGCGGCAGGGCGCGGGCGGTGTGCACCACTTAGCATTCCGCACCCCGGACGAAGCGCAATATCATG
>WNGP01003990.1_pt1 | contig 12321 bp, 12 predicted proteins | sample 5407671 | NCBI WGS metagenome assembly WNGP01 (sample SAMN13153381, study PRJNA577476) | soil metagenome | isolation source: 40 cm soil or saprolite under Garry oak tree replicate 2 | place: USA:California | collected 2016-06-15 | reverse complement strand
GAATCAGGTTCTGCCATGGCCAGACGACACCCCACGAACGGGACCCGTCCAGGGGCCGAAGATCTGCGAGAACTGCAAGACCGCTAATCCTGCTGACGCGCTATTCTGTAAGAGCTGCGGAACGAAACTCGGCCAGATCTCCTCCCGCACCTAACCATTCTTGTTGAGGATCTCGACCTTTGTCTCGAAACTCTGAACCATTACTTTCTTTTCAGAGGGGTCCGAATGTACTAAACAGATCTACGTCGCGAGACACACAAGCATACCTTATTTTTCTGGATGCCCTATTGCTAGCCGGATCTTAACAGGAACCCATCAAAACCCCTATTCGCATCTCTTTGTCGTCATGCTGATCTTATCATCAACTTGGACGCTCAGGCGTTTTCCAGGCGTTTTCCTTGGCACCTTCAGGGCGGGTTGGTCTTCCCCCCAAGACCCACTGGGTCCACGCGGACAAATTCGACGAAATCGTCAGGAGAGTCGCGGAAAGTATCCGCCTAAGAGAGTCAAACCACGCCTTTGGACTGGGGAATGTCAACTGGTGCCGGAGACAGTCTCTTTGGCATCTTCAGGCTCAGTAGCCTGGACAGTCTCAGAGGACGCATCATCCTCGGCGGTCTCCGCATCCCCCGCTTTCTTCTCCCGGGGCCTGCGGAAGCCTATCAGGGGATAATTTCTGGACTGATTCTCACGCTCTCTCCGCTCCTCCGACTCTCTCACCTGCTTCTTCAGATCCTGCATCTCAATCGTCAGAGCTTCTAGAGTGAAACTCTTCAAGATCTGATCCTTGTACCAGATCAACTGACCACCCAGCTTAGCCCACCTGCTCCGTTGATTGCTAGGAGTATACTGAGACTTAGCATACTTGTGAGACATCTCGATCAGATCCTGAATCGTGTCAACCATTACCTTCCGCTCAGACTGACGCCAAGCATTGATACGCTTCTCAACCTCAGGAACATCACGATCCTCATCCCGGTCCATTGCAACCCCGCACTATCCCTACGACCATAGTCGGATATGTCCAAGAGAGCAACAAGAAAAACACCAGGAAAACCACTAACAAACTACCCGAACAATCTCAACAAAAGCTTCACCGAATACCGGGTCTTCTTCCACTTTTCTGTCTCCGAGCCAGAACTACTCCCGCGTCTCAAGGTCGCTGGCTAGTACCCCCCTTTTGGATGAGAAGATTTCGCGTCTGGCATTGATATCAGACGAGTTTGTCCGATCAGAGCGCAGTCTGGGCTTGGACTCCTAGCGAGCTTGCTTGCGCTATCGTTGAATTCCCGAACGACTCTCCGACAGAATCTACGGGCAGCGTCAGATTCGAGATCATGGTTGAAAACAGGCGATTTCCACGACTGGACTTGCGCCACGAAGGAAAGACTAGCGCGGCGGAGACCAGTGAACGTGGCATCCTCTTGGTTTCACGAAGGGTGAGGCGCCGGAAAAAACGTCCCCCCCGGAGGGGTCACTAGAAAAAGAATGCTTGCACAATAATTCAGCGAAAAAAAGTCAAAGGGAAAAAATGATTTGCAGAAAGAGATTCGTAATTACAGAAACAGGTTGTCGGACTGGAAACAAATCACTCTGCGTTGATTTCTTGGCCTAGCCCTTGAATTGCACGAGTCTCTTCCATTATCCTGTCTACAAGCATGTTCTCAAATCGACCAGCCGCTTCCTCGGCGACGACCGCTCCGGCAGCTTCGGGATGCCCACCTCCAACGCCGAGATCCATTAATATTCTTCCCAGGTTTGGACCCGGTCTACGCCGTCTAACGGAGTACTTGATAGTCTTCATTCCTAACCTTCTTGAGAGAAACTCTTCTCTATCCTTCTCATCCAACCATCTTGAATCAGAAATCAATAAGTTTCTCGTCGAATCAGAAACCGAGTTCATTCGCGTCTTCACTACGACAATCCAGCCCGGATTGGCGTCGGCGATAAGATTGGAGGTATACGCTTCTTGATATGGTCCATCCACTTCAAACACAACGATTCTTCCCTCAGGAAGTTCAACCACGCGTCGCGGTTTCTCATACATTTTCTTGATTCGGGCACTCATTTCCTTTCGTAAGGTCCCTAATCTCGAAAGTACGGGGTGGTCCGATTCTTCCGAAAGGATGTCACGCAGGTCGAACGGCTCGTTCTCAAGCAGTCCTCGGTAGGTTTCGAGGACCCCTGCAGGACCTTCAACGAAATAAGGAGCCCAAAATAAGTCAACGGCACGTCGAAATTCTGAGTCATTAGCCAACTGACTAGTAATGACCGATTCGTCTAATAGATTCGCTAGGGTTCCCGTGAAAAACTCTCGATAGTCAGAAACGACAGCTTTGATCAACTGTTGACTTCCTTCGACGCAGCGATCCGCGACAATGCCTATAGCGTCAAGGTCCCGCCAGAATCTGTCTTGTTTTGATGTCTTAGCATTAGCGTGAATTGCTTCGAATATCAAATCAGTGACGCATCGCGATGTTCTCTTTTCTTTCAGATACGGGTTCAAAATCAAAAGCCTGCGTTGGAAAAGAGGCTGCTTGGGCGAAGGATGATGGTCGAAAACCACAAGTTTCGTTATCGAACTCTCTTCAAGCTGTTCGAGAGCTTCATCGCTTTGGTAGACTTGCCACAGATCGAACCCAGCAATCTGGCGAAATCCCATTCCCTCGGCGATGAGAATATCGAATCTGTCTAATGGAGATCTTGTGAACCTGGCTGTTGGAGGTTGTGCAAAACGAATGGTCTGAGTGAATGATGCAGCTAGAAATGTCGAAATTAACCCATCAGGGTCAGCATCCCCAAAGAACCCACAACTACCTTCGAGTGAAGCAAGCTCTTGCTTCATGAGGATAGAACTCATCCGACTACGTTAGACAATTCGCCTCTTCGATACTCTTAAGGTTGAGGACGAGATCGAAACTGAATGAGTGTCCTTGGCAGCCGAGGTCGCAACGCGATTTGGCACTTATGAAGCATTTCGAATTCTTCTTCCCGGATTTTTTGCTATGGGAATTGTAGTTCTGGAATTGCGCCTGTTCTTCCCTGGCCTCGCTGCATCCATTTCCCCAGATCCAGGGTTTTCTGTGCTGGTTGTCTTGGGCGGGGTGCTGTTAGGGCTTTTCCTTTATGATTATGACTTTCCAGTGAAACGAGGATTCTACAGGACCAAGGTCAAAGAAAATCTTCCCTCAGCATTTCTCCTAGATTGGTGTCAAAAACACAAAACAGAGTTGCAATCCGGAGAGTTCGTAGTTGAAACCGAAGACGATGCGACCCAACTGTACTTCATTCTACTCAATGGCTACATGCAACCCGACTTGCGAGAGAAAGCATTCTACTTTGGCTCGCTTTACCGACTTCTTGCGGACATAGGGTTAGTGATGGGTCTGGGATTCGTTGCCACGATCATACTGTTCGAAGCCAACATGAAGTACACATTGTTCGTATCTGGGTACGCTCAGGCCCAAGAGGTTTTTCTGAACGTTGGAGTACTTCAACTTGCGATTGCGCTAATGCTACTAGCGACGTCTCTTTTTTTCTCCAGACCTAACAACAAGGGCGAGAGGCATCTTCTCTCAAACCTAAGAAACCAGAAATCTTGGCTGTTGACGCACCAACAATTGATCAAAGATCTGCTGCTGTCCAATATAAGCGATGCAACTCCGACATCTGATCACAAGTCCGCTTGACAGTTCGAGAGGCAATTGCCCGTCCATGAATCCTCGTCTCTGACCTACCACGCAATATTCCTCGCGTCAATAGAAACAGGGTGCTTTGACTATGCGACTCTCGTGATGAGAATAGTTAGGTCAGCTGTATTCGATACGGAGGGACGACGCGCTGAACGACCTCATCTACTGACCGGCTTCCGAACTAGGCTTCAAACCATTAGGATGCTATCGCCAAGGCATCTGCGACTACTGCCTTGCGAACGATACGGTCTAGTACTGGCGCAAGAATTGGTGCTACGAAACTCGTCTTTTTCCAATCGATGCAGCCCGAGGAGCTTTTGTTGGAGGTGAGAATATGACCAAAGCAAAAGGAAACCCCAATTGAAAGCTATGAAAATCGTTCACGATTAGACGGCGACAATTGAGCCGAAACCAGAACTCGAAGCTGAACACCAAGACAAGCGTGGGCGCGATCCAAAGGACGGCGAGATGATTGAGAAAGCGCTCCAAGCCCTCCGCGACTTAAGCGGTAAGGCAACATCACCTGCACTCGTCAAGAAGCTCAGTTTTGAGGGCGAGAACGCGCGGGACAAGGTTCGACGACTAAGGGACGAACTGGTCGTTCAACACAAAGTCAAGGAGACTAAGCTAGAGCAAACCGATGAAATCGGCCGAAAGGGGCAGTTTGTTTACGAGCCTCCAGAGGTTGCGTCTTGAGTGTTATTCAAATCCTATTGATCATTTGCCCCACTAAGCCGGAACTGGGACGGGTTTGGGCGCTTCTGGTTTCAGGATTGCTCTGAGTCGATCCATCATTGTTGTGAAACGACCCTTCATGTCTTCCTCGCTTATTGCGAGCTTTCCTGCCTGGCGTTCGAAAGCGACTAGCTTGAACTTTGATTTCTCAATTCTAACGTGATCTCCGCCTCGGGGGTTTCCCAGCTCCAAATCAGATGCGTATTGCAAGAGTAAGTCTATGGAGTGTGTCGAGATAATAATTTGTTTATTCCACTTCGTAACGGCGTAATTGAAGAGGTCGACTAGACCCTCTATGGAGCCTCTCTCTAGGTGCACCTCCGGTTCCTCGATAATAAGTGTGCATCCTGGAGGCGAAAATATCACGCCTGCAATGATTGTTAGTGCTTTCTGTATCCCTGTTCCTTGGTAAGCAAGATTGACACTTACGTCTGAGTATTTGTTAGTGGTTTCTAGTGAGGCAAGGTTCCTTCTGAGTGGCGATTTCAAGATCGATAGTTCGGGATCGATTTTTCTAAGCCAGTCTTGGGCGACTTGCCAGCTTTTGTCTTGGTCTGTCCAACGCTCCAGAAGATATGTGATGATGTTTGAACCGTACGGGTCTAAGGGTTGGCCCCAAATGGGGGTCGAACCTCCCTGTTGTGTTTGGCGCTCCTTCGACACGTCGCTCCGTGACGCGCGAAAGTACCATGCTCTTGTCAGAAGCTCCCTCGCCGTGGGAACGTTGGGATTTAGTTGGAGACCCGTGTATCCCCCTCCTGGAAACGCAGATGTGAAAGTAAAAGGAACTGCACTCTGATCCGAGATTCTCGCTCCAACCTCAATTGTTCTCTTCGTTTCATGCTTATGGACTGCCGACACAAAATCGCCAAGATTGTAACTCTCCGTTTCCCAAGAGGGACCTCCCCTCATCCCTGCATCTCTCATAAGATTGAAACCAGTGATTATGGCGCTTTTCCCAGAGTTGTTCGGTCCGACCAGAACGGTTAGTGGTGCGCAGTTTACGCGATGCTCGTTCTCATCGAAGCAAAGCAGGTTCTTTGCCCAGATAGACTCTATCATGGTCGGAGTATCCGCTTGGTCAGGTCTAGCTCTTATAGATTAACGACTACCGACGAGACTTGCGTCTCCGAGTTTTTCCGCTGCCTTCAGCGTAGTCAGCGAAGCCCGAAATAAATGACAATATGCCAAACACGAGCAATAGAGCTGGCACGGTCTGATCCGCATTTAACGCATGTGCTATCTCCAACCCCCCTCCACCTGTCACGATGGGAAAGATGCCGAGCGTCATTAGACGGGCAGGTCGGCTTTTACCCAGTATCTCTCTAACTGTCTCCCATATCTCCAACCGTTCGCATCCGAAAGAACAAGGAGTTGAGTCGACGATTTTGGGTTTTTGAGGAAGTTCTGGAAGTAGTTCACGACCTTCCTAAGCCAAAGAGGGATATAGAACAGGTCGCATCGTTTATGCTAATTGTCTTCTCAATCCTCGAATAGCATGCATGATCCAACAGGCTGGTTAGATAACATAGTGGGAGCTGCGATAGGATTGCTCATCATCTATGTTGGCAAGCTGACCCCAATCTTCACAATTTTTGGTGCTGCGATAACGCTCGGTTCGATCTTGGAGATGAAGGAAGTTAGAGTGTATCTCGGCATCACGAAGGTGCAAGGTGATCAGATTACTTCAACGATCACGAACAGCCAGAGTCCGACTGTCATTCAAAAGGCTGAACAGGTAATCATAACGTCACATCCCGCGCAACCTACAGCACAATCCAATCCCCCTCACCTTCGCGTCACACCGCGCATTGTAACGGGCAACTCGATGGGAACGCTTGGGATGGAGGTTAAAGTCGCAAATCTTGGTGATAGTATCGCGCAAGACATTCAATTGATTGTGACCGGTCTAGGAGGCATTGCTCCGAGTGGCGCTATCAGACTTCAAGATCTCGGTGCCCGTGAAAAGACAACGGTGAAAGTCGTACCCAGTGTTTCATCCTCTGCCATGATGGTTAACAAGCAGTATTCCGTAGGGGTGAGTTATCGTGACGCAAACGGCAAGGAAATGCCCCCGGTTGAAGAACATGGCTTGATGGCAGAGCTCTTCAAACTAATGCAAGCCGACGCGATCGAACGAGTCAAGTTTGGTTTTCGCCAGTGAGTGTAGTTAATGTCAACGTTGGGGGAGGATTAGCAGGAGTAGGCGTAGCCCTTCTCGCGCTGGCATTAGCGAGTGAGCACTTCGGTGATACCCTGCTATATTGGATATGCCTTGTCGGTGGCATCATCACCTTAGCTGTTGTGATCATAACGAGAACATACGCTTGGGCAGTAAGTGCACAGGAGGCGTCGCGTCGCCGATAAACCCGGTCCGGTATTGCCGTCATGTCGTCGTGTCGTGTGTGACGACAGGTGAGAATCGTCCCCCCGTCCGTCCTGCCCTGTGTCTCTAGTTCGAACTTCTCAAGCTTAGAGCTGGGTCTTCGTGAGCTTCTGTAGGGCTGAGTGGCCCCATCCGTGGTGGGCGAACTCGGAGGCGGGTGGAAGTTTGTCTATTTCGAACCATTGAGCGTCGAGCAGGCTTGGTGCCTTGGTGATTTTCATGGATAATGGGAATGCTAGAAAGTCAAAGACCAGGTGCCAGGTCTTGTTGTTGCCGACGAAGGATTCTATCTGAGCCAGCTTCAGGGTCGAAGGCTCAATCCCCACCTGTTCTCTCAATATTCTCTTAGCTCCTTCCTCAGGATGCTCAACGTGTTTTAGGTCGTCATTTGGAAGGAACCAGCCGTTTTGGCCATCGGGCATCTGGCGATATTTTACGAGAAGAGCAGAGTTGTGATGCAAGACAGCGACATGTGAGACGAGCGTGTGCTTAGGACAACTGTCAGAAATCAATCAGAAGCCTCGAGTCGAATTGGTCGACTCGCGTATTTCAGCATTGTTGGAATACATATTCTTCAAGGAAGACTTCGAGGCGAAAAAACGGGCGCGAGTTGGGCAATTCAAGGAGGACTCGAACGCCGCCCAAGCCCAATCCGACCCGGAACAGAATCCTCGTCGGCGCCTCACGTTGGATGATTCTAGACCTCTTAAGAACTGAGATTTGGAGGTTTCCGCGACCGAGGTTTTCTTGGGACTGGAGAAGGTGGCTCTGTGGCTTATGGTGCCCATTGGATCAGTTCGACCATGCCTCCGAATGAAGTCTCGGAGGCGCTGAGGCTAATCTTGGGGTCGACAATGGCGCCTGGATTTCCAGTAATATCGACTATTCCTCCGCTCACGTCTCCAGATCCGTGGTTGGTGACGGCGGTTGTCCGGAGGATACCGTTGTTCTGGCTCATCGTCGCAGTTCCCACCGCTCCCCCAAATCCTGTCCACCAGTGGGTTCCAGGCGAACTTCCGAATGCTTGGTTGAACTGGTTGAAATCGATAACATTACTGCCGCCTCCAGCGTTGAAACTTCCGCTTCCACAACCGCTCGCAACTCCCGAGTACTGACCGACCGATATGACGAATTGGGTTGCAGCGATGCTCAACGAGGCCGTGATAACCGCATTGCCCCCGACGTTAGCTAAGGTGCACCAGAGGTCGACGGAAAAAGCCGTATTCGTATTCGTTCCTATGTGCGTGTAACTGTTCCCGAGATTGTCGGTCACGCTACTGACCGAGCTAAAGAAGCCATTCTGGATCGAAAGGCCAACTAGGGAGTATTCGCCTTGAACTATTGTTAGGCTAACCGTTCCTGATGTGGCCTGGTTGTATGCTGCTGAGTTGGCGGATTGAAACGCAATCGCTAGAGGAGCAAATGGTATCAGTTCCGTCTCTCCAGCGAAGGATGTTTCTGTCGCGCTGAGACTGATCCTTACGGCGAGGCTAGCGTTAGGTGTTCCGCTCACGTCTACTATTCCGCCGCTTACATCTCCTGAACCGTTGCTCGTGACCGCCGTTGTTCTCAACGTGCCTGCGTTCTGACTCATTGTCGCAGTGCCAACAGCTCCTCCGAAGCCCGTCCACCAATGAATTCCAGGTTGGGGTCCAAATGCCTGGCCGCCTTGGTTAACATCGATCACGTTAGAACTCGCCCCTGAGTTGAATACGGTTAGTAATCCCCCGCTTTGCACTCCGGAATATTGGCTTGCTGAGATCACGAACTCTGTTGCGGAAATACTGAGTGCCGCTGTTATAGTCGCGCTTCCACCTGTGGAGACAGTTGTGTCCCAGAGGTCCACGGAAAAGTGAGTGTTCGTGTTCGTTCCCAAGTGCGAATATCTGTTTCCGAGATTATCTGTCAAGCTGCTGACTGAACCGAAAAAGCCATTCTGAATAGAAATTCCGACAAAAACGAAATCCCCTTGGACAAGTTGCATGGTGACACTTCCAGACACTGCATTGTTGACGGCGTGAGAATTGGCTGACTGGAACGCGATCATCGGGGCAACCTGGGCGGCAAAACTGACGGAGGTTGCATGCGCCAGGCCACCACCTATTCCGGTCACTGCCACCGTGTATGTTCCCGGTGTGGTGATACCTGTCGCGGTGACGGTGAGCGTGGATGTTGCTGTACCGCCTGAGGTCAAAGTGACAGAAGTTGGGTTCAGTCCGAGTGTTACGCCGCTGGGAGAGGAACTCGACGATAGTGCAACATTGCCCGAGAACCCGTTCAGGCTCTGGAGGGTTATGATGGAGGTCTGAGAGCCTCTACCAACGGTGCCTAGTGTAGTCGGGTTTGCTGATATCGAGAAGTTCTTTGGCCCCGCCGCCACGGGCGAAATATTCGAGACGAGAACGAATACTGACAAAACTAGAATGAGACTGACTGCATAATTTGCTAATCTCATGAGTCCTTATTGTCCAAGCATTTCGGTTCTTAAATCGGCCGGAAACTTTGTTCCCATGAAATTGCACACACACATACACACTTTATCTTTTATTCAATAATTCAGTCGGCACCGTCTATTAACTAGAATGGCTCGCACTTTGCGCATGATGGAATGAAGAGACGCGATTCGACTAAGGTCATACACGACATCCTCTTAATCGCCGGACATGGTGCAGTGAAAACCCAGATTGTCCACAGAGCGAATTTGAACTCGAGACTAACAGCGTTGTACCTCGACTTTCTCACTGCGAAAGGCTACTTGTCAAGACCCGATTCTGCTAGTGGAGTCTCAATTGTCTACCAACTTACCGAAGAAGGGAAAAGGTTGCTGGAGACTCTTCAACGGGTCGAGACCCAGCTTGAAGGCCTCTTCCCAAACAACAGAGGAGTGAACGATGCGCGTCGAAGACCCTAGCTCCACCCTGACATAGGTATCAACTGATTTCTGGGCACGACACGTCGTTCTCCTAGGTCGTTCGATAAAGGGTCGAGACCGACAGGGTCATTTGGATCATTGTAATCCTTGGGCGATCATGAGACTATCTCGGTGAGGCTCGGTCATAGTCGAGAATAACACGCTCGGGTGGTCTCCCAAACGACTAAAGAGCTCCCTTTGCCTTTCGGTTCTAGATACAGGTTAGCCGAACATTACGAAAGAAACAGGAGTTGTGCAACTTCGAGGCCTTTTCGCCTCGCGAAAATGGGCTCTAAATTCGAAAACCTGGTTCCAGGCAAGGAACTTGATCGGATATCAGGGATTAGATATGTGTGTGGGATGTGTGATGCTCGCGCCAATTTGCCGGTACATATGCGGCAAGTTTCCGAAAGTCAACGGTTGACGTTCTCTAAGTCTTCCGATTGTGAACTCTAGAAAAAAGAAAGGGGGTTTCGGATACGTTTTCTTGGTGATTAATGCAGCAATATGCTGCCGCTTGTCAGGGTGCCAGCGTTTGAATAGCCGTCGCTAAAATTGAAGCTGACCCAACCCGGTGTTGTAGAACCTGTCTCCAGCGCCACGAACGTGAAATCAACTGGTACTCCACCGTGGGCGCCGCTGCCAGTGATGGTGACGATGTTAGTTGCATCGTCGAACGATGTAGTCGAGATTGAAGTTGACTGAAAGTCTTTGCCATCGCCAACGTTGGTGGATGAGACTTGGTTCGGGATTCCATCTTCACAATGGTCATCGTCGGCATGAAAGTTCCCCTTACCGTTGCTCCCGTGAAAATCGCCGGTGCCATCGGCTTCTCTGCATGGGGGTGGCGGGGACGTGGAAATCGAAATTGCCGACACGGTATTGGAGCCAACATTGGTAACGTAGATCTCTCCATTGGTGAAGTCATAAGCCGAAACGTGGGGATTCGTGCCTACAGGTACATTGGCAATCACCGATTGAGTGCTGGTGTCGATTACAGATACTGTACTCACATCCTCGTCATTGACGAACAAAGTATTGTCCGATGGGTTGTATGTCGCCCAGGACGGGCCCTGACCAACAGGAATATTGGTGACGACAGTGTTCGTGCTGCTGTCTATTACCGATACGAAGTTTGAGAATCTGTTCATGACGTAGAGGTCCCTGTTAGCCGGGGCATAGACAGCGGTGAGCGGTCCGGACCCTACTGGGACAGTGGCGACAACGGTGTTGGTCAGGCTCGATAATACGGACACCGTGTTCGAGCCGAAGTTGGCGATGTACACGTTCCCGTTTGCAGGGTCGAAGACAGGTAGCGAAGGCAGAGTCCCGACCGGGATGGTGGCAGTTACGGTGTTTGTCGAGCTGTCTATCCGGGATACAGAGCCGGAATAATAGTTGGATGCGTACATGTCATGGTTCGCAAAGTCGTAGACCACATGAAATGGCCCGCTCCCGACGACTATGAAGGTCGGCGTATTTGTCAGACTTGATATTCGGGCTATCATGTTAGTCGAGCCACTTCCTATGTAGATATCGCCGTTCGCAAAGTCAAATTCGACGGTATGGGGATGAGCCATTACTGGGATAGTTGCAACCACGGTGTTGGTCCTGCTGCTTATCCGAGAGACGGTATTGGATCCTTCGTTAGAGACATACACGTCACCGTTTGCTGGGTCCCAGCCCAACCAGGCTGGATTCGAGCCTACCACTATGGTCGCGATTACAGTATTCGTAGAACTGCTTATCACTGACACGGTGTTGGATCCAATGTTACCCACGTATACGTTGCCATTAGCAGGATCGTAGACATCGAAGACGGGGGCTGGCCCAACGGGAATTGTGGTCACGTTGTACGTAGGACTTGCATGAACAATGGGAGCGACGAGGGCGGACATGAAGATTGAGGATAGGACAAGTATGCTCGCGGCTATTGGTCTTCTGGGATTCATCAAGTATTTTCTCTCTTTCGCTTTCGTGTTTGACATATAATGAATGTTCAGCGCGGCAATATTTTCGAAAAACGATATTCTCGGATTTCGATATTGTCAGGTTTCGACATACAAACCACTCGACTGGCATCGTAGAGTAAGCAATGTCCCGTTTTGCGATCTGAATGGCTCTGTTTGGAAATCCTTGCAGCTCTTATGAACGGAAACATGTTTGCGGGACTCTATTGAAACGACTTTTCGTCCGTCTCTCCGAGACGGAAGCCAGGTTCTCCTCAAGCAAGAGGGCGCCTCGTTGGAATTGATGCAATCCTTCCGTCCTGAGATTCTCACCGTCGTCTAGAGCGAAATACGAATCTGTTCGGGTCGTACCAAGACAACTGACTCGAGTACACATGATCCTGAGATTGTTCCGTCCTGTTTAGCATCGAAACCAGCAAACGAGCTGTGGCTGGGGCGAGAGTAACTCCCAGTCTGCAGTTCCCGGACGCGATGTAGGCATTCTTGTACCCAGGAACGAGGCCAATAAGGGGCATTTGATCCGGAGTGCAAGGCCTGAAGCCAACTCCCTCTTCAACAATCTTGGCTTTGTCGGACTTGACGACGTGCCTGTAGAACTTATCCAACAGCCATTTTCTCCGAGCTTCG
>WNGP01004810.1_pt1 | contig 12323 bp, 13 predicted proteins | sample 5407671 | NCBI WGS metagenome assembly WNGP01 (sample SAMN13153381, study PRJNA577476) | soil metagenome | isolation source: 40 cm soil or saprolite under Garry oak tree replicate 2 | place: USA:California | collected 2016-06-15 | reverse complement strand
CGCTCGCGGAGGCGCCCCTGATCGCGCCGCGCCTCGCCGAGGTGCGCGCGCTCGTGGCACGGGGACCTCAGCCGTGAGCGTGCGCGTCCGCGTCCCCGCCACGTCGAGCAACCTCGGCGCCGGCTTCGACTGCGTCGGCATCGCCCTGGACCGCTGGCTCACGGCGACAGTCTCGCTTGAGACGCAGGGCGGCGGCCTCGTCATCCATCGCGCCGGGCGGTTATCGGCGCTGACGGTGCCACCCGAGGAAGACCTGCTCACTCACGGTTTCCAGGCAGCATGCGCCGCCGCCGGGAGACCAGTGCCGAGCGACGTGACGATCGACGCTGTGTCGGACATCCCGGTCGGCTGCGGGCTCGGATCGTCGGCCGCTGCGATCGTGGCCGGTGCGCTGCTCGCCGACGCGGCGCTGGGACTCGGCCTCGCCCGCGAGCGGATCGTCGCGATTGCCGCCGAGATCGAAGGGCATCCCGACAACGTCGCGCCCGCCGTGCACGGTGGCGCGGTGCTGAGCGTGCGCACTCCTAGCGGATTGCGGACCGCCGCGCTGACTGTCGCGCCCGAGCTGGTGTTCCTCCTGGCGGTGCCGCCGTTCCCGTCTGACACGCGGGCCGCCCGGGCCGCTCTCCCCGGGGTCCTGCCGCACGCGGAGGCCGTGCTCGCGGCGGGCCGCGCGGCCGCGTTGGTGCAGGGGCTCGCGACGGGCGACGGCGAGCTGCTCGCCACTGCCCTGAACGACGACGTCTTGCACGTGCCGTACCGGCGCGCGCGCATCCCCGGCTACGACGCCGTCGTCGCCGCGGCCCAGGCAGCGGGCGCACACGGGGCGACCCTGTCGGGCGCCGGGTCCGCAATCCTCGCCATTGCGCCGCGCGAGCGGGCCGGCGCGGTCGGAGCGGCGCTGCTGGCGGCCTGGCGCGGCGCTGGCGTCGAGGCCGAGCTAATTCGCTGCTCGCGGCCCGCGGCCGGCGCAACGGTCCACGACGCGCGATTCACGATTCACCAGACATGAAGGGGGACCTATGACCGTCACACTGCAACTACCCTCCGTCCTCGCCAAGCTCGCGGACGGACGGCGCACCCTCGAAGCGCAGGGGACGACCCTGGGCGACGTCGTGGCCGACGTGGCGGCGCGCTTCCCGGGTCTGGCGCCGCGGCTGCGGGACGAAGCGGGGAAGCCCTACGCGTTCGTCACCTTCTACGTCAACGATGATGATGCCCGGCTGCGGGGCGGCTTCGCCGCCGGCGTGCGCGACGGCGATGAGATCATCATCGTGCCGGCGATCGCGGGAGGCTGAGCCATGACCGCACTCGCCCCACTCGCGCAAGACGAGCTGCTTCGCTACAGTCGCCACCTCATTCTTCCCGACGTCGGGGTCGCGGGACAGCAGAAGCTCAAGGCCGCGCGCGTCCTGCTGATCGGCGCCGGCGGGCTCGGCTCCCCGGCCGCGCTCTACCTCGCCGCGGCCGGAGTCGGCACGCTCGGCCTCGTGGATTTCGACAACGTGGACGTGACGAACCTCCAACGGCAGATCCTGCACGGCACGAAGGATGTGGGCCGGCCCAAGCTCGTGTCGGCCCGGGAGCGCATCGGCGACGTGAACCCCCACGTGCGGCTCGAAACCCACGAGACCGTCCTGACGTCGAAGAACGCCCTCGAGATCCTGCGCGACTACGACGTGGTGGTGGATGGCACGGACAACTTCGCGACGCGCTATCTCGTAAACGACGCCTGCGTCCTGCTGGGCAAGCCGAATGCGTACGGCTCGATCTTCCGGTTCGAGGGGCAGGCGTCGGTGTTCGCGCTACCGGACGGGCCCTGCTATCGCTGCATCTTCCCTGAGCCGCCGCCCCCGGGCCTCGTGCCGAGTTGCGCCGAGGGGGGCGTGTTCGGCGTCCTGCCCGGGTTGGTCGGAACGATCCAGGCGACCGAGGCGATCAAGCTGATCCTGGGCGTTGGGGAGCCGCTCGCCGGGAGGTTGTTGCTCGTGGATACGCTGGCCATGCAGTTCCGCACGGTGACCATCCGTAAGGATCCCACCTGTCCGGCCTGCGGCACGCGCGAGATTCGCGAGCTGATCGATTACGAGCAGTTCTGCGGCGTGCGCGCCGCCGAGGCGGAGCCGCGCGCCGTGGCGGGGTTCGTCGAGGTCACACCCCGCGAGCTGACCGCCCGCCTGTCTCGGGGCGAAGATCTGGACGTGATCGACGTGCGCGAGCAGTTCGAGTGGGACATCGTCCGGATTCCCGGTGCGCGCCTCGTGCCGCTCGCCACGCTGCCCGAGGTCGCCGAGACGCTCGACAAGGATCGGGAGATCGTGGTCTACTGTAAGGGTGGAACCCGCAGCCGGGCCGCGGCCTCGCACCTGGCCGACGCCGGGTTCCGGCGCGTGGCGAACCTGACCGGGGGGGTGCTTCGCTGGCGCGATGAGGTGGAGCCGACGCTGCCGCGCTATTGAGCGGCGCCGCAATTCGATCGTCCTTGCGATGAAATGGTGACGCTCGTCACGCCCGGCGGCGCTACCGTCGGTGCGTGGAGCGCGAGTCGGTCGTGGTTATCCTGTCAACGGGCGGGGGCGGAGTGCCGCTCGAGCGTGACGCGCTCGACGCACTCGAGGGGACGTCGGTCACGTTGGTGCGCGTCGAGCGAGAGGGCGAGGCCCGGTGTCTCGCCGCCCGGGTGCGTCACGCCGACCCGCCGGACCAATTCCGAGTCCGAATCCGGGAATGGGGGGTGGCCCGCGGCTGGGCAGTGACTGTTGCGCCGTGCGGGACGCCTCACTAACGTACGATACATGCATGACTTGGGGGCTCCACGGGCAGGTCACAGCGCGATAGCCGCGCCGTCGGTCCTCCCGCCCCCCGAAACTCGCCGCTCGAGACTGGCGCGATGGTTCGACAGTTGGATGCGCTCGCTCGGCATGGCGCTGATTCTCTTCCTCATCATTCGTACCTTCATCATCGAAGCATTCCAGATTCCCACGGGCAGTATGGAGCGCACGCTGCTCGCCGGAGACTTTCTGTTCGTCAATAAGGCGGTGTACGGGGCGCAGATCCCCGGGACGAACGCGCACCTCCCGGGATTCCATCGGCCCAGCCGCGGCGACGTCATCGTCTTCGAATACCCGAAGGACCCCACGCTCAACTACGTGAAGCGCGTGATCGGCGCGCCCGGCGACGCGGTGGAGATGCGCGCCGGACAGGTGTACGTGAACGGCGCGGCCCTGGACGAGCCGTATGTGCAACGCAACGATCCGCTGCACGACAACTACGAAACCAAGTTCAACTGGCAGCGCGGGTTCCTGGTGGGGTTCACGCTCGAGCAGCGGCGCGGGTATCACCCCACCCGTGACACGTGGGGTCCCATCCGCGTCCCGCAGGGGAAGTATTTCGTGCTGGGCGATAATCGGGACAACTCGGAGGATTCACGCTACTGGGGCTTCGTGGGCGAGAGTGCCGTGAAGGGGCGGCCGCTCGTCGTCTATTTCAGCTACGATCGCGCGACGCGGGATCCGCTCCCGTGGCTGACCGACATTCGTTGGAACCGGCTCGGCTCGGTGATTCATTGAAGTGGCAGCGTTCAGGTTCCGTAGGGCGTCGTTCCTTTCTGGAGGAGTGACCACCCCATGCAACTGAACACAGCGAAGCGGGCATCGTTCGACGAGGGATCATTGGACCAGTACCTGCGCGAAATCAGCCAATACCCGCTCATCACGCGCGAGGAAGAGGTCTCGCTCGCCCAGCGCATCCGGGTGGGAGAGGAAGAGGCCCTCGACAAGCTCGTGCGCTCGAACCTGCGCTTCGTCGTCTCGGTGGCGAAGAAGTATCAGAACCAGGGCGTCTCGCTCTCCGACTTGATCAACGAGGGCAACCTTGGCCTGATCCGGGCCGCCCACAAGTTCGACGAGACCAAGGGCATCAAGTTCATCTCCTACGCCGTGTGGTGGATCCGCCAGGCGATCCTCCAGGCGCTGGCCGAGCAGTCGCGCATCGTGCGCGTTCCGCTGAATCGCGCCGGCACGCTGCACCGCATCGGCAAGCGCTCGGCTACGCTGCTCCAGGAGCTGGGGCGCGAGCCGACCGTCGAGGAGATCGCCGAGGGGATGGACATCTCGGAGGAAGAGGTCGCCAAGACGCTGTCGATCTCCCAGGCGCATCTGTCGCTCGACGCGCCCCTCACCCCGGGCGAGGACAACAAGCTGCTCGACTACTTGCCCGACACCACCAATCCGGGCCCCGACGACGAGATCTTCGAGCACGCCCTCACCGAGTCGATCGAATCGGTGCTCTCGACGCTGAAAGAGCGCGAGGCGAAGATCCTGCGCCTCTACTTCGGCCTCGAAGGCCAGGAGCCGATGACGCTCGAGGAGATCGGCTCGCTGCTGGGGATCACCCGTGAGCGGGTCCGCCAGCTCAAGGAAAAAGCGCTGGCGCGGCTGCGCCACGTGTCGCGGGCCCGCGCCCTGGAAAGCTTCCTGAGCTGAAGCAGGTTTTGAAGGTCGGTGAACGTTGGTGGAGGTTGTGGAGGTATCTACCTCCACCATCCTAGACAACCTCCACCAACCTCCACCCGCTGGTATATTTCCCCGCCTATGGCTTCCACGTTCTCATTCGATATCTCGACGGGCGCGGATCTTCAAGAGGTCGATAACGCCGTCAATCAGGCCACCAAAGAGGTGGCCCAGCGCTACGACTTCAAGGGCTCCAAGGCTTCGCTCGCGTTTGATCGCGCGAAGCTGACGTTGACGTTGGTCGCTGACGACGACTTCAAAATGAAGGCGTTGTTCGACGTGCTGCAGTCCAAGCTCATCAAACGCGGCGTGCCGGTGAAGAACCTGGAGCTGGGCGCCATCACGCCTGCCGCCAACGACACCGTCCGGCGCGAGATCAAGCTGACCCAGGGCATCCCGCAGGAAAAGGCCAAGGCCATCGTGAAGGCGATCAAGGACAAGAAGTTCAAGAAGGCTCAGGCCTCGATCCAGGGCGAAGAGATTCGCGTGCAGGCGCCGTCCAAAGACGAGCTGCAAGAGGTGATCGCCTTCCTGCGCAGCCAGGACTTCGGGCTCGAGCTCAAGTTCGGGAACTACCGCGGATGAAGCTGGGCGTCATCTCCCTCGGCTGCGATAAAGCCACCGTGGACTCCGAGCGCCTGGTCGGCGATCTCGTCGGGCACGGCGCCGTCGTCACCCCCGACCTCCCCGGCGCCGACGTCATCCTCATCAACACCTGCGGCTTCATCGACGCCGCCAAGCAAGAATCGATCGACGCGATTCTTGGGGCGGCCAAACTAAAACAAACGGCGGCGGTCAAGGCGGTCGTTGCAGTCGGGTGTCTCGTGCAGCGCTACAAGAAGGAGTTGCAGGAGGAGATGCCCGAGGTCGATCTGTTCCTCGGCTTCTCCGACTTGCATCACCTCGTCCCCGAGCTGGCGCAGCGTGGGCTCATCGAGGATCCTTTGGCCACTCATCCAGGGGTTCGAGAGTTCCTCGGCGACCAGCCGCACGTCCGCTATCTCAAGATCTCGGAAGGCTGCGATCACACCTGCGCCTTCTGCGCCATTCCCCTGATGCGCGGCAAGCACCGCTCGGAACCGCTCGAGCGGCTGGTGCGTGAGGCGCAGGCGCTCGAGGGGCAGGGCGCCAAAGAGATCAACCTGGTGGCGCAGGACCTGGGTCATTGGGGTCGGGATTTAGGAGTTGGGAGTCCGAAACTGCCCGAGCTGCTCGAGGCGCTACTCGCCGGGACCACGGTTCCCTGGTACCGGCTCCTCTATGTGTACTCCGCGGGGATCACCGAGCGGCTCGTCGAGATCGTCGCGGGCGAACGCCGCATCGTGCCCTACATCGACATGCCGATCCAGCACGCCACCGATCGGATGCTCGAGCGCATGCGCCGGCCCGAACGCGTCCACACGTTGCGCGACAAGCTGGGCTGGCTGCGCGGCGCGATTCCCGATCTCGCGATCCGCACGACGTGCCTGGTGGGCTTCCCGGGCGAGACCGATGAAGACTTCCGCGCCCTGCTCGCATTTCTCGAGGAGGCGCAGTTCGACCGGATGGGCGCCTTCGCCTACTCGCCGCAGGAAGGGACGCGGGCCGTTCAATACGAAGACGATGTCGAGGACGTCGTCAAGCGAGAGCGTCTAGAGGAAATCGTTGAAGTACAACGAGCAATCTCCGGCGAGCGCCTGGCCAGGTTCGTGGGTCGTGAGGTGGAGGTGTTGGTGGATCGAATCAGCGACCCGGACGAGCAGCATGCGACGCACGTCGGCCGGGTGCAGTGGCAGGCCGACGACGTGGACGGCGTGACCTACCTGGCGCAGGGCGGGTGGGCGGAGGTGGGGAGCTTTGTGCGGGCGCGGGTCACCGAGTCAGAAGACTACGATTTCCGGGCGGTGGCGCTGACGTGACGTCTCCCCGTTCGGCCGAGCTGTTCGAACGGGCGAAAGGGGTCCTGCCCGGCGGCGTCAATTCCCCGGTACGGGCGTTCCGAGCGGTCGGCGGGACGCCCTTTTTCGTCGCCAGTGCCGCCGGGTGCCGCCTCACCGATGTCGACGGCAAGAGCTACGTGGACTACGTCTGCTCCTGGGGACCGCTCATTCTCGGGCACGCGCATCCCGCCGTGCTCGAGGCCGTGCGCCAGGCGGCAGAACGGGGCTGGACGTACGGCGCGCCGTGCGAAGCGGAGGTCGAGCTGGCCGAGGCGGTGCGGGCGCGGATGCCGTCGCTCGAGGTGATGCGGTTCGTGAACAGCGGGACCGAAGCGACGATGGCGGCCGTCCGGCTGGCACGGGCGGCGACGGGTCGCGACTTGATCGTCAAGTTCGACGGCTGCTATCACGGACACGCCGACGGCTTCCTCGTCAAAGCGGGCTCGGGTGTCGCCACCCTCGGGCTTCCCGACAGCCCGGGTGTGCCGGCCGCCGTCGCCGGTCTCACGCTGAGCGCCCCGTTCAACGACGCCGCTGCCGTGGCGGATCTCTTTCAGCGGCACGCCGGGCGAATCGCGGCGGTCATCGTCGAACCGTACGTGGGCAACGTCGGGTTCATCCCGCCGTCGCCCGAGTTCCATCCGGCGCTGCGCGCCTTGTGCGACCGCCACGGCGCCCTCCTCATTTTCGACGAAGTGATGACCGGCTTCCGCGTGGCGCCTGGCGGCGCGCAAGCGCGGCTGGGCGTGCGGCCCGACCTGACGACGCTGGGCAAGATCGTGGGCGGCGGTTTTCCCGTGGGCGCGTACGGCGGCCACGCCGCCTTGATGCGCCGCATCGCGCCAGAGGGGCCCGTCTACCAAGCGGGCACGTTGTCGGGGAATCCCGTTGCCATGGCAGCTGGACTCGCGACCCTGCGTGAGACCGCCCGCCACGGCTTCTATGAGGAGCTAGAGGTGCGCACCGCGCGTCTTTTGGGTGGGTTGCAGCAGGCGGCCCGCCGGCATGGCGTACCGGCGACGGTCGATCATGCGGGCTCGATGTGGGGCATCTACTTCATCGCGGGCCCTGTTCGCAATTACGCCGAGGCCAAGAGAACGGACACGGCGCTCTTCGCCCGTTGGCACAGAGCTGCCCTCGACCGCGGTGTCTTCCTCGCGCCCTCCGCGTTCGAGGCGGCATTCGTCTCGAGCGCCCACACCGATGCGGACATCGACTTCACCATCACACAGCTGGATGCGGCCCTCGGCGACGCGCGCGCTCGCTAGCGCGGCCGTTCTGGCGCTCGTGGCAGCGGCATGCCCTCGGCCCGGCGCGGTCCCCGCGCCGACCGGGGGAGAGCCCGAGCTGCGTGTCGCGCTCGCGGTGGGCGTGCCGAGCGTGGTGTTGGGCGGCGATGGGAGCGGTGAGCTGTTCGTCACCGACGATGGCGATGGCCAGCCGGTCGGATCGATCCCGGCGGGGGCGCGCTGGATCGCCGTTCCCGACTCGGCGAGCGGTGGGGGGGGCGCGAAACTCCGCCTCATGAAGCCCGACGGGACAGCGACAGAGCCGCACCGCGGGATCGCCGTGGTGAACGTCACGGAAAACCGTTTCGCGATGGCGAACGGCCGCAACTACCGCGGCCGGCTCAACGTCGTAGCCGGTCAGGGGGGGGGCGGCATGACGCTCGTCAATCGTCTGGGGATCGAGAGCTACATCGCTGGAGTGATCGGGCCCGAGATCGGTGCCCGGCGGCCCAACGAAGAGGCCGCGGTGCTCGCCCAGGCGGTGGTGTCACGCAGCTTCGCTCTACGGGGCCGCGGGCGTTACGAGTCCCTGGGGTTCGACGCCTATGCCGACGTGCGCGACCAGGTGTATAACGGCGTCGCCGCGGAGACGCCCCAAGCGTGGGCGGCGGTGCGGCACACGGCGGGCCAGGTGTTGCGTTACCGCGGCGAAATCATCGACGCGTACTTCCACTCGACGTGCGGCTTCAGCACCGCGGGGGTGGAGGAGGCGTTCTCCACGGCGCGGGCGCGTCCATACCTGCGACCCGTCTCCGATGCGAACGGGAACGGACACTACTACTGCGACATCTCCCCGCGGTTCCGGTGGCACGAAGAGTGGGACGGCCAGAAGCTGCGCGCTATATTCACGCGGACGCTCCCCGGGCTGATGCCGATCGGCGGTGACGGGCTGCAGCCGATCACGGACGTGGAAGTGAGTCGGACGACGCGCTCCGGACGGGTCGCCGAGTTGCGGATCGTGTTCGAGCGGGGCGACGTGCGCATCGGCGCCAGCGATGTGCGCAGTGTGCTGCGGCCCGAGTCCGACCGGACGCTCAGCAGCACCGCGTTCCAGCTCACGGTGACCAAGGACGGCGGACAAGTCAGCCGGCTCGTGGCCGCGGGCGCGGGGTCGGGGCACGGCGTGGGGATGTGTCAGTGGGGGGCGGTGGGTCGTGCGCGTGCGGGCCAGGACTACCGCCGGATTCTGTCGACCTATTTCCCGGGGACGACAATTGAACGGATCTACTAAGATGGAACGATGGAAAGTTGGAACGTTGGAATGTATGGCAATTGTCTTTCTTTCCATCATTCCATCGCTCCAACTTTCCGCCCAAGGTGTTCTCAACCAGTTCTCCTACGACAATCTCCGCCTCTCGGGCATTCAGTTCGACGCGGGGCCGCTGGGGTCGAGCGAGCTCACCGGTGCCGTCGCGGCCGGCTTGCGGGTCGACTACGGCATGATCGCTCCGCACGTCCGGGTGCTCGTGGGCTTGTCGTACTTCCGATCCGAGTTCGACAATCAGGCACGGGCGCGGTTCGAGCAGCGCATCCGCCAGTTCGTCATCGACCCCACGAACGACGACACCATCCGCGTCGGGCGGATCTCCTGGAGCGATCTCACGGCCGACCTCGATCTGCAATACGTCATACCTCAGGGCCGCGGCATCACGACCTACATCGGGGCCGGAGCGAGCGTCCACCTGCGCAACGGCAGCGGCGCCGCCATCAAGGGCACGTTCGTGGAAGACGCGCTGGACGAGGTCGCGGCGGGCTTCAATGCCTCGATCGGGGCGGAGTTCGCGCTCTCGAAGGCGTGGCGTTTCACGCTCGACGGTCGCGGGGTGGTCTCGAGTGGGCTCTCCACCGTCAGTCTGCGGAGCGGCATCATGTACCGGCTGCGGGCCGCGCGGTGAACGATCCGATTCGCGTCGGGGTGATCGGCGCGGGAGCGATCTCGCAAGTCGCCCACCTGCCGGTGCTGCGCCGCTTGCCGGGCGTGGAGGTCGCAGCAATCTGCGACAACGACTTGAGCAAAGCCCAGGCGCTCGCCACGCGCTTCGAGGTGAAGGACACCTACGACGACATCGAGGAAGTGCTGCGCTACGCGAACGTCGATGCCGTCGTGATCTGCACCCCCAACCACTTGCACGAGATTCACGTCACGTCGGCGCTCGCAGCCGGTGCCCACGTCCTGTGCGAGCGACCGCTCGCGCTGAACCTCGCCGGCGTCGAGCGGGTCCTCCAGGCGAGCGAGAAGTACGGGAAGCGCGTGATGGTGGGGATGAACCACCGGTTTCGCTCCGACGTCCAGGCCGTACGCGGGTTCCTCGCGGGCGGCGACCTCGGGCTGCTGCAGGCGGTGCGCGGCGGCTGGTACACCTTTCAACCCAGCCGCCAGCTGCTGGGGTGGCGGCTGCGGCGCGAACAGGCAGGCGGCGGCGCGATGCTCGACCTCGGTCTGCCGCTCATCGATCTCGGACTCTGGTTGGCGGGGTGGCCCGCGCCCAAGCGCATCTCCGCCCACTTGACCGCGCCCGGCAAAGACGGCGTGGAGGACATGGGCTCGGTGCTGATCGTGTGCGAGAGCGGCGTTTCCATCGCCGTCGACGTCAGCTGGCGGCACATGGGGGAGGGTGAGCGCTTCTGGTTCGACCTGGTCGGCGCCAAGGGCTCGGCGGCGATTCAGCCGCTCCGGATCTTCAAGGAGCAGCACGGCACGCCGATGGACGTCACGCCGAAGGGTGCAACGGGGCGCGAGACACCGTTCACGCAGTCGTACCGCGCCGAATGGACGTACTTCCTGGCGGTCATCAAGGGAGACGTGAACGCGCCGCCGCCGCGCGACCAGCTCGCGCTGCAGCGCGTCCTGGACGCCGTGTACCGCTCGGCCGACGAAGGCCACGACGTCCTGTTGTGAAGCTCGTTGCGCTGGGAGCGCTTGCGCTCGCGCTCAGCTACCCGCCGTTCCCGCTGCCACCTCTCAGTTTCTTCGCCCTCATTCCAGCGGTGCTCCTGGTGCGGCAGGCCGCCCAGGCCGGCGACGCGCGTGCGGCGTTTCGATGGGGTTGGTGGTACGGCCTCGCCGCCAACGGACTCGTGCTCTACTGGATGGTCTTCGCCCTCTGGCACTTCACGCCGTTCTCCGCGTTGGGCTACTTCGCCACGATCGCCGCGCTCGGCCTGTTCACGGCGTGCATGTTCTGGTTCATCGTGCGCGTTCGGCTCGCGGCGCCCGCGGTGCCGCTGTGGGTGATCTTCCCGGTGGCCTGGACCACGCTGGAGTGGTTCGTCGGCCACATCGGCGACATCCGATTCCCGTGGCTCGGGCTGGGGACGTCGCTCGCCGACGCGCCGGTGCTGGTGCAATGGGCCGACTTGGCCGGCGCCCGCGGTGTCACGCTGTGGCTGGCGTGGTGCAACGTCGCGATCGTCGAAGCGTGGATGGAGAGGCGTAGTGCGTGGTCCGTGGTGCGTGGTGCGTGGCCAGTCTTGGTGGCGCGAGAAGACGCTGCCGGTGCGGGAGGTGGGCGTCATCGGACTGATCCAGCCCAACGAAGGCTTCCGGGCGAAATGGGATCCGGCGCACGAAGACGACGTCGTCGCGAAGGCGCTGACCATGACGCAGGGGGTCATGGCGCTCGCACGGCCGCAGCTCGTCGTGTGGCCCGAGGTGGCGATTCCCGGCTACCTCTTCCAGAACCCCGAGTGGGACCAGGCCATCAGCGGGCTCGCCCGCGTGAGCCATACTCCCATCCTCGCCGGTGGTTTGCACGCCGATCTCGGCGCGGCCCGTCCGGTCCCTTTCTACAACGCCGCGTTCCTCTACGACTCGACGGGGGATCGCCGGAGCCATCCGGTCTACGAAAAGCACTATCTCGTGCCGATTGTCGAGCGCGTGCCCTTCGTTCCAGTGAGTTGGATGCGACGCCTCCCCGGCGTCGGCCGTTGGTCGGGGGGGTTCGCCCGCGGCAAGGACCTGCCGGTCTACGAGACGGCGATCGGCCGTTTTGGTGTCGTGATCTGCTATGAGTCCGCGTTCGAGGATCTCCCGCGCCGCTACCGGGCGGCCGGCGCGCAATTCCTGGTCAACATCACGAACGACGCGTGGTTCGGCCGTACCAGCGCGCCCTATCAGCACGCGTCACATCTCGTGCTGCGGGCGATCGAAACGCGGATGGGGATCGCGCGCGCCGCGAACTCCGGAATCTCGGAGTTCGTCGATCCCCTGGGGCACGCCTACCACCGCACACGGCTCGATTCCGAAGACGCGATCGCCGACCGGCTCCGCACCAGCGACGTGACCACGCTGTACGTGCGCTGGGGCGACTGGGTGGGAACGCTCGTCGTGCTCGCGACGCTCGGGTTCGCGACCATGCTGATCGTGAACTGGTGGCAGACGAGATCATCCCACGCACCCTCATGAGGGTCGGCGTGGACGTCGGCGGGACGTTCACCGATCTGATCGCCGTCGGCCCCGACGGGACCATGGAAATCCGGAAGGTCGCGAGTACACCCCACGACCCCAGCGTCGGCCTGTTCCGCGCGCTCGATGCCCTCGGCCAGATCGATGTGCTGGTGCACGGTACCCCCATCGCGACCAACGCGCTGCTCGAGCGGCGCGG
>WNGP01005611.1_pt1 | contig 12333 bp, 12 predicted proteins | sample 5407671 | NCBI WGS metagenome assembly WNGP01 (sample SAMN13153381, study PRJNA577476) | soil metagenome | isolation source: 40 cm soil or saprolite under Garry oak tree replicate 2 | place: USA:California | collected 2016-06-15 | reverse complement strand
CCTCCAGCCGATTCCGGAGCAAGAAACCGCTGCGCTGCAGCACTTTCCCGAGCAATTCCCTAAGCAAATTAACAGGGAAAATATTTCAAGGATCAGGGAATTTCTACGCGATAACAGGGTATTTCCCAGAATTGTCGACATCCCGATGCTAGTTCGCTGCGCTACCTGGTAAGACGTGGACGAAGCGGCACCCCCGAATATCCTGCACCTACACTTGTGCGAATACGTCTGCCTAATTTCGCGCCTAAGGCTCCGGCGTGAAATCCGTAACCGTGCCGATCCGCGCGAACATGGCGGCCGTGTTCTCGGTGCAACATCTCTTTTGTTCCATTCGAGGGAACGCAATTTTGGACTCGCACTCCGACCCGCTCGGTGCAAGTTTGCAAAAGACCGGGGCGGGGTCATTCAGTAAGCAATCAATTTTGAGAATCTCGACCGAGCGCCAACTCAACGCTTTAAGACCCAACGCCAGGCGAATCTTCTCCGAATACGGAGACAGCTGGTAGTGATGCAGAATTGCCTCTGGCATTTTGCTCCTCCACTTTAGCCGCCATGTCGGCGCCTTCTGTCGGGCGCTATCTCGTCAATTTAAGCCGCCTCCGAATCCTTTGCTCCGGCCATGCGCACGAAGCGGCGAAGCATGGCGGTCTCGGTCTTGCCGGTTGGCAGTGACGCCCGGCGCGGCCCAGAGAGCGCGAATGCTCTGCGGGATATTTTCTTTAATCAGCCTCCCGAGGTCGGGGTGTCTGAGGCAAAGGGTAAATTGACGATGAGGTCATTGCTCATTCTCGTTGCTATCTGCTTTTCGGCAACCGCATTCGCTCAGGGTGCGCCGCCCAAGATCGGCAACAAACGGCTGGTTCAGGTAAAGCCGAAAGACCCGATGGGCTGCAAACTCGTTGGAACGGTCCGGCGCACAAAGCTTTGGGCTGGTGACTGCGTAGGGTCAGAGCTTAGGGGCTCGACAACCACGACGGAAACGCAAGCCTTGCCTGAGCAAGCGACCGGAGCAATCACACCCGATCAGAAAGAGTGAAAATCACCCGCGACCCGTTCCCTAAGGGCAATAACAGTCTCAAGCTATCGATCGGCCTAAACTTTAGCGATGAGCCGTGACGCCGTTCTCATCGTGCTAGGACGCGAGGTCTCATAAATCGAGATTGCGGTGCGTCCTACTCAATGTCAGCTATGCCCCCATAGCGACCAAATTCCGCAGCGCAGCGAAATGACGGCAAGCGGCGCAGCGGTGCACGTTCGGTCACACGCTACGGGGCAAGGGCACGGGACAACGCGCGGTGCACGCTAGGTGCACGTTCGGTCGCATGCTAGGCAAGCCAAGGGAAGGGCGCTAAGGGTGCATGCAAAGGGGCGCGCTAGGGGGACACTATGCGGTCAGGGTTGCGCTGGCGTTATCGATCACGGCGGGCGTTGTCGTTGTCGTTACATCAGCGTGGACGATTAACGAGGTAGGCAAGAACAACCGCGCCATTTTCAACTTGAGCGAACGCACGCGGATTGCCGATGCCGAACGCAAGCAAGAGATCGCGGCGGGTTTCGACGCGCTCAACGCAAGAATTGATCGCCTTAGGCCGGGGATAGTTGGCCACGAGCACAGCGACGTTAGAGAGTTTGTCATTGCGTCGCACGTAGCACGCGCCGAAAGCCCAATCGTTTTTCTAGGGGACAGCATAACCGAAGCGGCAATGCTGCCCGATGCAATCCGGCGAGCGTGTTCGGCATCACTGTGACATCGTCGAGACCGGCAACGACAGCTGGCGCCTCAAAAGCCGCGACGACGATCAAACAACCCGCGCTCGCGCCGTCTCCGCAACCCCGACCAGCTCTGACGGCGCGAGCGCTACCAGAAAAACACGCGGGTCAAAGGGGTCCCTTTTGGATGCCGATTGACACACTGGTTCGTCTCATGTGCGTCTCGACGACGGGTCGGAGCTTTTTGGATAACGTCCTGTGGGTTCCCTTTGCCCTCATGGTGGAAGGAAAGAAGCACGCGCGGGTTTCCTGCGTCCTCGCTCTCTGTATCCGTTGTATCCGTTTCAATCGGCCATTCTGCGATGACGGTATCTTTATGGCCAAACGGAAGAAGCCAGAGCGCTATCCGATCATCGGTCGCGAGCTCTTTGCTCCCATAGGTCACGTAGGAACCGCGAATCGTGCGACATGACGATGACTTGGGCAACGTCACGTCCGCATCGGCGGATCCCACGGAACCTTTGCCTTGCCGGGAAATACGATTTTCGCTCGCCCTGAGTCGTGGAACGACGTAAGCGAAGGCGGAACGACCTTAGTCGCTTGGGGGTAAGACCGCTTCATACGCCTCACGACCGCCCCCGCAAACGAGCTTAGCGAGCCCACCTACCCTTTACCGCTCGCACCCTAACCCAAAAGGGGTAAGTAGAGGTCATCCATGCGAGGAGTAGAATTCGCGGGTCGGTGAATTGTACGATGACCCATCAGAATGGGCCATGTCACCATGCAACAGGTGAATGTGGATGCGCCGGGCAAAAATGGAAGAAGCGTCATTCTTAACGATGACGCGAAAACCGCCCGCGAAATTGCGGGCGGCGCGTGCATCGAGTCGGACAATAGACTGTTTGCTCAGAAGACAATGAGGCTTCCGCCCGCGCGGGGGCGAGCCGCGCTCATGTGGATCACCGTGGCCTTCCTCGCAACGACGTGGGCGTCGGAAACGCAGGGTTTCCCTGAAGCGCGGCACGCACAGTCGGATGCGCTCGCCAACACACGACACGCGATCGCTGCGCGCAACGGTGATTTTGGCGGGACGGCGGGCGATCACGACTTCGAGACACAGGTGAGCCGGTTCGGCGACAAATCAGTGCTGGTTGCGCAAGCAACGAGAGGCGATACGGATACGGAGGAATTGCAGAAGGCGCTCGAACAGGAACACCGCAGGTCGGAGTTGTTGATCCGTGACCTGTGCAAGTCATTGCAGGGCGACCGGGCCGATCGGCTGGAGCCGGCGGCGGAAAGCGACGCGGCGGAGCTGAAAAAGTCCCTGCAACAGGAAAGCGAGCGCGTAGAGCGGCTGGAGCAGGATCTCGCGGTGGCCCGGCGCGATGTCGAGACGCAGACGGCGTTGGCAGCCAAGGCGAACGACGACGCGACTCAGCTGAAGCAGGTGGCGGAAAGCGACGCGGCGGAGCTGCGAAAATCCCAGCAACAGGAACGGGAGCGCGCAGAGCGGCTGGAGCAGGATCTCGCGGCGGCCAGGCGTGATGTCGAGACGCAGACGGCGTTGGCGGCCAAGGCGAACGACGACGCGACCCAGCTGAAGCAGGTGGCGGAAGGCGACGCGGCGGAGCTGCGAAAATCCCAGCAACAGGGACGGGAGCGCGCAGAGCGGCTGGAGCAGGATCTCGCGGCAGCGCGGCGCGATGTCGAGACGCAGACGGCGCTGGCAACCAGGGCGAATGACGACGCCACCGAGTTGAAGCAGGTCGCGGAGAGCGGCTCCGCGGAATTGAAGCGATCGCTGCAGAAGGAGCACGACAGGGCCGAGACGCTGGCCCAAGACCTCTCGATGGCACGCACCACGATCTACGCGTACGACGCTCAAGCGCGTAAGGCCAGCGACCAGGCGGCAGACCTCAAGCAGGCGGCGGAAAGCAGCGCGGCCGAGCTGGGAAAATCCCTGCAGCAGGAACGGGAGCGGGCCGCCCAGCTGCAACAGGATCTCGCCGCAGCGCGGCGCGAGGTCGAGACAGCGCTGGCAGCCAAGGAGACCACCGAGGCCACCCAGCTAAAGCAGTTCGCGGAGAATGGCGCGGCGGGGCTGAAACAATCGCTGCAGCAGGAGCACGACAGCGCCGAGTCACTGGCGCAGGAGCTCTCGATGACGCGCACCAAGATATACGCGTACGAGGCTCAAGCCCGTAAGGACAGCGACCAGGCGACAGACCTCAATCAGGGGGCCGAGAGCGGCACGGCGGAGCTGCGCAAGTCGCTGCAGCAGGAGCGCGAGCGCGCAGAGCGGCTGGAGCAGGATCTCGCGGCGGCCCGGCGCGATATCGAGACCCAGACGGCGCTTGCGAGCAAGGCGAGCCAGGAGGCCAGCCAGCTAAAGCAGGTCGCGGAGGTTGGCTCCGCGGAGCTGAAACGATCGCTGCAGCAGGAGCACGACAAGGCCGAGGCACTGGCGCAGGACCTCTCGACGGCGCGCACCAAGATATACGCCTACGAGGCGCAAGCGCGGAAGGTTGGCGAGCAGGCGGCAGACCTCAAGCAGGCGGCCGAGAGCGGCGCGGCGGAGCTGCGCAAGTCGCTGCAGCAGGAGCGGGAACGTGCCGCGCGGCTGGAGCAGGATCTTGCAGCGGCCCGGCGCGACGTCGAGGCGCAGACAGCGCTGGCGGCCAAAGCGAACGAGGACGCCACCCAGTTGAAGCAGGTCGCGGAGAGGGGCTCCGCGGAATTGAAGCGATCGCTGCAGAAGGAGCATGACAGGGCCGAGGCGCTGGCGCAGGACCTCTCGACGGCGCGCACCAAGATATACGCGTACGAGGCTCAAGCGCGCAAGGCTGGCGACCAGGCGGCAGGCCTCAAGCAGGCTCAGACTGCGCTCGCCGCCAAGGCGGGCGCGGAGGCTGCCCGGCTGAGGCAGGTCGCGGAGAATGGCTCCGCGGAGCTGAAACGATCGCTGCAGCAGGAGCGCGACAGGGGAGCGCGGCTGGAGCGGGAGCTTGTGTCCGAGCGGAAGGCGAAAGCTGCGCCTGCCGTATCTGCGGTCGTGACCGCCGGGCAGGTCATGCAGGACAAGCAAGTCGGGCCGGACGCTGGTGATCGAGAAGGCCAAACGGCTGGTCGAGCACGGCCGCGATGTCGTGCGGCTTATTCGCTCGGCTGGCTGCTGGGGCTAGTCGATGTCGAGGACATCCTCGACGTGATCTTTCGGGATTCCTGTATCGGTTTCGCGCGCTCCGGCCCCGGACCCAAGCCAGTGGCAGCGGACCAGGCAACCGTCGCAAAGGCGCGAGGCGAGGCTCAGCTCACTCCCGGGGATGCTGCGGAGGTGGCTAGGTTGGTGGCGCGCGCGAGCGTGCTCCTCAGTCAGGGCGATATCGGCTCGGCACGGATTGTGCTCGAGCGCGCTGCCGAGAGGGGCAGCGCTCAGGCGAGCTTCACGCTCGCGGAGACCTATGACCCGCTCATGCTCCTCAAATGGGGAACCTATGGGACGCGCGGCGACGCGGCGAAGGCACGAGATCTCTACGCGAAGGCCCAGGCCGGCGGAATCAAGGAGGCGACGGAGCGGCTGGACGCGCTGCGTCGCTAATGCTGCAGGCCAAACAGCCGCGGCGCGGGACAGCAGGCGAAACTCGCCAGAAAGGAGTCGGTGATGAACAGATTTCTTGGAACGCGCCCGCTGCTTTTGCTCGCGGCATTGGTCCCGCTGCTCCTGCTCGTTCGGCCTTCCTGGGTGGATGCGCGGACGGAAAATGTGGATGCGTGGACGAAAAAAGCGCGGACGCAAAGCGTTCGTCCGGTGAGGCCTGAGCCGCAAGTGACGATGAATGCCTGGACGGTCGGTCTTGCCGGAGGCCTCATCGAGGGGACACCCATCCGCCTTGCAGCAGAAATTGCCCGCGTGGTCGACGACGGAGACAACTTGCATGTTCTGCCGGTCGTGACGCGGGGGGCAACGGAAAACGTGAATTCGCTGCTCTATCTGCGCGGCATCGACGCGGCGATCATCAATTCAGACGTGCTTGACGAGTACAAGCGCCAAGTGCCGGATATCCAGCGCCGGCTGGCCTACGTGCTCAATCTATTCCCATCCGAGCTGCATGTCTTCGTGCGACCGGAGATTCAGAGCCTGAACGACCTCGTCGGCAAAAAGGTGAATTTCAACACCCAGGGCACTGCGGCAGCGTATTCGGGACCGCTGATCTTCAGCCGTCTGGGTCTTGATGTGGACAAGACGTTAATCCCGCATCAGGTCGCGCTGGAACAAATGCGCAAAGGCGAGATGGCAGCGGTCGTGTTCATTACGTCGAAGCCGGTTGATGCTTCCGTGCGCGGGCGCTGGGAGCCCGGATTCAAGTTCCTGCCGGTCCCGAAAGCAAGCTCGAGGACTACTATCTTCCCGCCGCTCTCGATGCGACCGATTATCCCGGCCTGATCAAGCAAGGGCGAACGCGTGGCGACGATTGCCGTGCCGACCGCGTTGGTTGCCTTCAATTGGCCGACGAATACGAACCGCTTTGAGCGCGTTGCGCGTTTTGTCGACCACCTGTTCTCGCGGATCGACAAGTTGCAGGCGCCGGGCTTCGATGCAAAATGGAAATCGATCAATCTCGCCGCGACAGTTCCCGGGCTTGTGCGCTTCCCCGCCGCGCAGGCATGGCTCGATGGCCGCTCGCGCGCAACGCGCGCCTCGCAATGAAACGCGCGAGCCTGCCATTCGCGGCCGCGCTCGCGATTGTGGGAGGAATTGCGCTGGCGCAAGGGGCGGACGATCCGATGGCGGAGCTTCGCGCCTGCTCTCTGATGGAGCGGGCGGACCGGTTGGGGTGGCCTATTACGGCGGCGGGCCGTATTACTACCGGCACCACTACTATCGCCACTACTGGTAAGCGCCACCTGGACAAGCTGTCGTATGCCATCGCGCCTCCAGCTCGTTCGGCGCCCAAGGTGGAGGGCTGGATCATCAGCCAGACGAGTTCGCCCGTGGACTATGCCCCGATCGCCACCGCCACAGTTGCATCTCGCGAGGTTGCGAGCGGCTCCACGATGCAGCTGTCAATTCGGTGCCGCGGTGGACGCATTGAACCCGCAATCGCCGGACCTGCCATCTCCGGTCGCGGCGAGGACTACGTCGTTTCCTACCGCGTTTAATGGTGGCCAGCCGGTGCAAATCGCGGCGGGCGTCCCGGCCTTTGGCGCCGGCGTCGTGTTCAAGGGCGATGCGGTTCCCTTGATACAATCGCTTCCGAGTGAGGGCGAACTCGCCGTGCACCTCTCGCCCAGGGTGGGGACCGCCCAAGACGGAATTTTCTCTCTGGCCGGGCTGGAGACGGTGCGCGCGAAGATCGCCACGGCATGCAAATGGCCGCACGCCATCGCGAAGCCCAACAACCGATGATGAACGGAAGACCTTCCTCGATGGGAGACGGACGATGAGCAAGTTTGTGCATTTCGCGAGAGTAGCACTGTTGGGCGCCGTCGCGCTCCTGCTCGGCGCATCTTTATCCGCGGCGCAGGAAGCCGGATCTGCCGCGCATCAATACTGGCAACCGACGGCACCGAAGCAGCGCACCGCCGCGCAGCAATATTGGCAACCGACAGCACCAAAGCAGCGCGCCGCCGCGCACAACCCGCACACCATTACACATCCTGCGAAGCCGTCCGCCAAAGCGCAGATGCGGAACCAATCGGCCTTTGCACGCAAGGCTCCCGCAGCAGCAAAGGATAAAGAGCACCGTCTGATCCTGCAGGTGAATACCAACGATGCTGCAGCGATGAATCTCGCGCTCAACAACGCAATGAACGTCACGCAACATTACAAGGATCTCGGCGAGAAGGTGCGAATCGAGGTGGTCACCTTCGGGCCCGGCCTGCACATGCTGCGCGACGATACCTCGCCGGTGAAGGCTAGGATCGAGACGATGGCACTGAGCACGCCGGAGGTTTCGTTCAAAGCCTGTGGCAACACCCAGGAGAACATGCATAAGGTCGAGAACAAAGACATACCGATCGTTCCGCAGGCGCAAGTAGTCAAATCCGGCGTCGTGCGCGTAATGGAGCTGGAAGAGCAGGGGTGGACCTACGTCAAGCCGTGAGATGTCGGTCCCCAGAGAAGTCCTGCTAGAAACGGTGTATCGGTTAGCCGGTAGGCTATTTCCGTTGAGCCGTCGAAGGTCTCTAGAAGCTGATCGCATATAGGGCAGCGGTATTCGCCTTTGGCGGTGGAATTTGAACTTGTACGGGAGAATGAGCGCCTCGCGATCGATCAGTATATCTGGGGAAATACGATCGATCTGGCCGGAGCGTTTGGTTGGACGCCCAAAATTGCCAGTCCGAAACGAAAGTCGCGGTCGATTTTATCGCTTAGTGAAATCGGAGACGAAATCTCCGATGAGGATGCGCGATCTCTTGCGCTCGCGATTGCGCGCTGCCTCAGCATGTTGGCTGGCAATCAGCGCCCCTCTCGAAAGCAGATGGCCCACTTGCTGATGTTTGCAGGTGAGAATATTGAAGGACACACGGCCAGAATTGATGGCGCTGAACTGCGTCGCATAGCAAAATTCTGTCTTGGCGGAGGCTTCCGAACGCAACGCTCTTAAAGTCTGAGAACAGGCAACTAACAGCAGATGAAGGCGAACGAATGAAGTTTCGAAAAGGTCAGTCGGGAAATCCCGGTGGCCGCCCCAAGATCGTAGCCGAAGTGCAGGAGTTGGCCCGCCAGCATGCGCCGGCGGCGATTGCCGAGCTTGGGCGGCTAGCCTTAAAAGCTCGAAATGAGACGACGAGGGTGGCCGCGATACGCGAGCTCTTGGATCGCGGCTTCGGCAAACCTCGACAAGGATTGGACATCACGCCATCGACCATCAACCCCATTCAGCAGTTGCTGGACGAGATCGATGAGTGCTCGAGGAACGAAGTCCGGTTCAAAAACTATGGCGAATGAGTAATGCCGGCCGGGGGGTCGGATGAAGAGGTTGTTTGCTCGTCGGCGGTGCGGCCGTCCGTGCAGTTTAGATCGATGAGACTGTTCCCCTAGCCTCGACGCCGCAGCACGCTCAGTGAGCTTCCTAAGCCACGGTGGAGTCGGTGGCGTTCAAAGCCCGCTCAACCGGCCTTGACCGGGCTGCCAGCATACTGGGCTGTCGTTGGTGTACTGCAGATGGCGCAACGCTTCGTCATCCCGATGTGCTCTTCTGTGAAACGTGGTCTGAGCCCCACAAACTCCTCCAAAAATGGGTTGAGTCCCTCACGTCGGGAGGGATGGGCGATCAACTACTCCGCGGTGAGGAAGCCTACAAACGACGGAGTCGAGGTTTCGCCCGGAGCAGAGAGGGCAGAACGTCCGTAATGTCGGCTCTTATGTCGGCTGTTCGGGGTAGAGCGGACTCATTATGCTCAGCGCGAGCTGTTCCGGATTTCCCGAGGCGGACATTCCTCTACCATGGGATGGTAACTTAGTCCGACCGGCGGGACGCTCTGAAAGAGCCCATTTCACGTGGTGCCCGAGGGAGCACAAGAGATCCATGAAGATTGCCAAGATTCGTTTCCGAAAGCTGACCGGCACGATGGAAACCAACGGGCCGTTCTGGGAAGAGCGGCTGCTGCGCCCGATTGACATCTATCCGGAATACCGACGCGGTGAGCGCACCGAGGGCGGCGAACAAGTCGACGACAAGCATCTGCGCTTGGTGCAATATTTCCTCGATATCGAAACCGACGAAGGCATCGTGGGCCGCGCCGGGCCCGTAGGGGCCGATGCCGCACGGCTGGTGCTCACCCAGCTGGCTCCGATCATCGTCAGCAAGGACCCGCGCGCCATCGAACTCTTGTGGGATCAGATGCATCGTCTGCAGGTGCATGGGCGCCAGGGCGACGCGATGATCGCCATCTCGGCGGTTGATTGCGCACTGTGGGACATCCTTGGCCTGTCGCTGAACGCACCTGCCTGGCGCCTGCTTGGCGGACCGACGCGGACCGAGATTCCCGCCTATGTCAGCATGCTGGGTTACGTCGTCGAGGATCTTGGCAAGGTGCGCGAGCGCGCCATGCGCTACAAGGAAATAGGCTTCTCCGCGCAGAAATGGTTCATCCGGCACGGGCCGGCGAGCGGCCACGAAGGCATGAAGCTCAATGTCGCAATGGTCCGCACCCTGCGCGAATCGCTAGGCGACGATTACGACATCATGATCGACTGCTGGCAGGGCCTGAATTTCGACTACGCCGTCGATTTCGCGTCACGCATCGAAGAGTACCGGCCGCGCTGGCTCGAAGAGTGCTTCATGCCCGATCGTATCGACAGCTACGTCAAACTCAAGGCCAAGACCCGCATCCCGCTCTCAGGCGCCGAGCACGAATACACGCGCTGGGGATTCAAGCGCTTCGTCGAGAAGGACGCGCTCGATATCCTTCAGCCCGATCCCTATTGGTGCGGCGGCCTGAGCGAAACGATGAAGATCGCCGCCTATGCCACCGTGCATGATCTCATCACCATTCCGCACGGCCATTCGACGCCGCTCAATATCCACTTCTCGGCAGCGCAGTCGCCGATCCATACGCCCTATCAGGAATATCTGACAAAGTGGAACGCTGAAACCTGTGAAGGGCCTGCTGCAGATTCCGACCGCGCCGGGCATCAACATGGAGCTCGATACTGCGAAGATCGAAAAGGAGGAGGAGGTGCGCGTCTGAAGCGAAGGTCTCGGCAGCAGTTTATTGCGCCGTGCCTCCGGTCAGGTCGTTAGGCTGGTCCGGTGCAGTTGGTCGGACAGGCTGCGGACCTGCAAACAGAGGCGGCAATCCGTATCGTGGCATGGGCAACCCGTGGATGGCTACAACCGACCAGCAATGACTTCGCAATGCTTCGGCTTGTCTTGCTGGCTTTGCTACCGCAGATCGGCGGCATACTGCTCACGGTGGGGCGGTCGGTGAAATGAGCTCGGCCAGCAACGGCGAACATCAAGATCAGCGTCCCATAGAAGGCTAGCAACCCGAACCACAAAACTCCGGTCGCTCTTACGAAATCCATCATTTCTGCGCACACACGCCCACCCGCATCTTTTACTTACGAGAGACGACTTAGGATACTCTTAAGGGCGCGCACTTGGTTTCCGCGCGGCCCGGGGTGGCCTGCGGCCGACCCCGCCGATGCGGCTCATTCCAGAACCTCATATTCGAACGCGACGCCTTCGGGGGTCGTTTTCTTCGAACCAAGTTTCCGCGGCGTCCGCATTTGCGAACACCTTGAGATGGTCGGGATCACCGACCTGTTTGCTCGTATTCACGTAAACGAAGACGGTCATTGATCCCTCCTGAGCTTGCGCTTTCCCCAGTGGGTAGTTTTGCGCGCGGTGCCGAACTCCTTCGGCCGGTGTCGGTTGATCGCCTGCATCATGCCGATCCGTGCGAAGATCATTGGGCCATTGTTCTCCGCGGCCTCGGTGACGCAACGTGCGGCCGTCTGCACTTGTTTCATCTCGTGCTCGGCCGGCGGGACTTCCTTGGCCAACCAGGCGATGGCCCGCTTGAGCGTCCGCAATTTGCGGCCATTCGGCAATTCGATCGGTTCATCGAAGCGGGCGGCGAGACCAGGACACTTCTAGTTCCTCTTTTTAGACCGAACTTCCTCTCGGCATTCTTGTTAGAGGGTTGAAAGGATTTGAGAAGTTTGGACATCATTGATTTTGTAGGCATGTAAATGCAGATTTTGGCTTGCGAATGGCGCAGTTTCGTGATTCGATTCCGGAATGTTCGTGGCCCGCATTCCCAACCGCAACTCACCGCCCGCGATCCTGTTGCGCGAGAGCTATCGCGCGGGCGACAAGATCAAGTCGCGCACGCTGGCCAACCTGTCGCATTGGCCGGCTGACAGGATCAATGCGCTGCGCCGGGTTCTGAAGGGCGAGGAGTTGGTCTCGCCAGCCGAGCAACTGCGGATCGAGCGCTCGCTGCCGCACGGCCACGTGGCCGCGGTGCTCGGCATGGCGCGCAAGCTCGGGCTGCATCAGCTTGCCCCGGACAAGCCGAGGCGGTTGGCCAGGCTGGCTTTGGCCTTGATCGTGGCGCGGGTGATCGAGCCGGCCGCCAAGCTGGCCACTGCGCGCCAGCTCAGCGAGACGACGGCGGCGCATTCGCTGGGCGAACTGCTCGATCTCGGCGCCGTCGACGAGGATGAGCTTTACGAAGCGCTCGATCTGCTCGGCGCGGCCCAACCGGGGATCGAGGCGACGCTCGCCAAGCGCCATCTGCGTGACGGCTCGCTGGTGCTCTACGATCTCACCTCCAGCTATCTGGAGGGGCGTCATTGCGAGCTGGCGCGGCATAGTTACAGCCGCGACAGTCGTTCCGACAAGCTGCAGATCGTGTTCGGCTTGCTGTGCGCCGCGGACGGCTGTCCGGTGGCGGTGGAGGTGTTTGAAGGCAACACCGCCGATCCGAGCACGCTGGCCGTGCAAGTCGACAAACTAAAGGCCCGCTTCAAGCTGTCGCGTGTGGTGCTGGTCGGCGATCGCGGTATGATCACCAGCGCCCGTATCGAAGCCGATCTGATGCCGGCCGGGCTCGATTGGATCACCGCTCTGCGGGCGCCGGCGATCCGCAAGCTCGCCGAGGACGGCG
>WNGP01003986.1_pt1 | contig 12334 bp, 15 predicted proteins | sample 5407671 | NCBI WGS metagenome assembly WNGP01 (sample SAMN13153381, study PRJNA577476) | soil metagenome | isolation source: 40 cm soil or saprolite under Garry oak tree replicate 2 | place: USA:California | collected 2016-06-15 | reverse complement strand
TGGCCCATGCCGCGGCCGCGTTCGGCTCCCTCCCGGGCCGCCGCGCAGATGCAGGGCTTCCAGCTGACCTGGGCGCGGCCGGGCCACAGCTGATGACCGAACGGGCAAAACTGGGGCTTGTGTTCGAAAATAGATACTGCCACGAAAATGATCATGCCCCGGCGGGCGGCATCTCAGTCCTGCAGGACGGGCACCGTTGGGCTGGTCTGTACCGCGGCGGTGGGGCGCGGTTATGGTAACGGCTGTGGGGCGCTCTGCGGTAGCCGGCGCGGCGGGAGGCGTGCACGGGTTTCCGGCTGCGCTGACCAGTTTCGTGGGCCGCGCCGCGGTGGTGGACGAGATCGCTGGCCAGCTTGGCCGGTACCGGCTGGTGACGGTGACCGGGCCTGGGGGTGCTGGGAAGACGCGGCTGGCTGGCGAGGTGGCGAAGCGGGTGGCCGGCCGGTTCGCTGACGGGGCGTGGCTGGCGGAGTTGGCGGCCGTGCGGGACCCGGCGCAGGTGGCGGCCGCGGTGGCGGCGGCGCTGGGGATCCGTGATCTGCCCGCGGCGGCGGCGGCCGATGCGCTGGCGCACGCGCTGGCCCGGCGGCAGCTGCTGCTGGTGCTGGATAACTGCGAGCATGTGATCGGCGCGGCGGCAGAGCTGTGCGCCAGGCTGCTGCTCGGCGCCGATGATGTGCGGGTGCTGGCCACCAGCCGGGAGCCGCTGCGGATAGCCGGGGAAGTGCGGTACCGGCTGGCGCCGCTGACCCTGCCTGACCCGGGTAATCCGGCGGATCCTGACGGGTCGGAGGCGGTGGCGCTGTTCGCGGACCGGGCCCGCCGGGCTGACGCGAGTTTCGCGCTGGATGGGGACAGCGCGCCGGTGGTGGCGCGGCTGGTGGCGCGGCTGGACGGGATGCCGCTGGCGATTGAGCTGGCGGCGGCGCGGGTGGAGGCGCTGGGCGTGGCGCCGCTGCTGGACCGGATCGATGACCGGTTCACCCTGCTGGAGGCAGGGGACCGGCTCGCGGCGGGCCGGCAGCGGTCGCTGGCGGCTGCGGTGGAGTGGAGTTACCGGCTGCTGGATGAACGGGAGCGGCGGGTGTTCCGCGCGGTGTCGGTGTTCCCGGGGCCGTTCACGCTGGAGGGGGCCGAGGCGGTGGCGGGGGCTGGCTCCGGGCCGGCCGTGCTGCACCTGGTGGACTGCTCGCTGCTGGTCCCGCCGCGGGCCGGGCCGGATGGCCGGTCCCGGTATGTGATGCTGGAGACGCTGCGGGCCTACGGGGCGGGGCTGCTAGCCGGGGCCGGCGAGGGTGACGCCGTCGCGGCCGCGCTGGCCGGGTACGCGCTGCGGGTGGCCGAGGACGCCATGGCGGGGCTGACGGCAGGCACCGGCGAGGTGGCCGCTGCCCGGTGGCTTGATGCCGAGGACGCCACCATGCGCCAGGTGCTGGACTGGGCCATGGGCCACGATGCGGCCGTGGAGCACGATGCGGCCTTGGTGCATGATGCGGCCGTGGCGCCGCGGCTGGCGGCCGCGCTGGCGTGGTGGTGGCAGCTCCGGGGACGGCTGGCGGGTCAGGTGCCGCTGCTGCGCGCGACCGTCGACCACGCCGCCGCGGGCAGCGACGCGTGGTGCATCGGGCACACCTGGCTCGGCCAGGCGTCGCTGGATTCGGCCGATCCGGCCGGGGCGCTGCGCCACTTCACCGCGGTCCGCGACGCCATCGGGGACCGGGGGCCGTCCCCGCTGCTGGCCAGGTGCCTGAGCGGCCGGTCGGCGACGTTGCTCGGCATGGGCCGGATCGCCGAGGCGATCGACGATGCCCGCCGTTCCCTGGCCCTGGCCCGGGACGGTGATTACCCGGTCGCCGAGGCGCTGGCCCTGGCGGTCCTCGGCCTGGTCGCCTGTGTCGCCGGCGACCGCGCCGGCGCCGTGCAGCTGGCCCGGCAGGCGGAGCAGATCACGGCCGGCCGGCACGGCCCGACGGCCCGGGTGTGCGGCCACATCCTGACGACCGTGCTGATCGCGGCCGGCGACCTGGCCGCTGCCGAGCGGGTCTGCGCGGCGGGGCTGGCCGGCGCCCGGGACGCAGGCGACCTGTGGAGCCTGGGGAACCTGCTGGAGAAGATGGTGGTTCTCGACCTGAACGCGGGCCGTTACCAGGACGCCGCCGCGCACCTGCGGGAAGGACTCCAGACCGCCTTGCGGACCGGCGCACGGGCACGGCAGCTCGACGACCTGGACTGCTGCGGGTACCTGTGCGCCATGACCGGGCGCTGCGCCGAGGCCGTCACGGTATGGGCCGCGGTGGTCGTGCTCCAGGGACGCGAGGGGTTCTCAGTCCCGTCCCACCCGGATCTGCCCGAGGGCTGGTTCCAGCGGCAGGAACCCCTGCGCGAAGCCCGGCGGGCGCTCGGACCTGACCGGGCGCGGGCGGCCGGGGAACGCGGCAAGGCGATGAGCCTGGCCACCGCGGCCGAGTACGCCCTCATGCTCACCGCCGCGAGCCCGCAGCCGCCGGCCGCGGCACCGGGCACCGAAGCGCTCAGCCCCCGGGAACGGGAGCTGGTCACCCTGGTCGCCCGGGGGCACACCGACGCGCAGATCGCCGGCCAGCTGTACATCAGCGCGCGCACGGTCAGCTCGCACCTGGACCGCATCCGCGATAAGACCGGATGCCGGCGCCGCGCCGACCTCACCCGTTTCGCCCTCAGCGCCGGCCTGGTCTAACTCAGCCTGGTCTTACGCAGCCTGTCTAGCCGCTCGCCACGTGGCGGTGTGGGTGATTCCACCCCGGCCATGGCCCCGCGGCAAGAGGGGCAAAACGACCCCTGCCGCGGACCTGGCGGGGCGGGTGAACCTAGGACTGAGGGCCGGGAGAACCGGCCAGTTCCGAGCAGATAGGACAAGGCAATGTCCGCACAACTTACCCACGAGGTAACTCAGCCCAGGACGACAGAGCCGACCGCCCCGGCCGGCCGCGGACGGCTCCGGGGAGCGTGGCACCGGATCCGCCTGACCGTTGAGGAGATGAACTACGCGACCCGGCGGGTCACCGAGCTGCAAGCACCCTGGATCGTTGACGAGAACTGGCACAGCAGGTAACCATCATGACTGTGGACTCGTTCACGGGCAAGCTCGCGGTGGTGACTGGCGGCGGTTCCGGCATGGGCCGCGAGCTTGTCCGCCAGCTGGCGGCGCAGGGATGCTCGGTCGCGGCATGCGACCTGAACGCGGACGCCGTCGCGGTGACCGCGGCCACGGCGTGGGCGGCCGCCCCGCCCGGCGTCCGGGTCACCGGCCATGCCTGTGACGTCTCCGATGAGGCGCAGGTTCTGCGGTTCCGCGACGAGCTGCTCGAGCAGCACGCCACCGATCACGTCGACCTGGTCTTCAGCAACGCCGGTATCGGCGGCGGCGAAAGCTTCGTCAGCAGCCCCCGGGAGCTGTGGGAGCGCACGTTCGCCATCGACTGGTGGGGCGTCTATTACTGCGCCCGCGCGTTCCTGCCGCTGCTAATCGCGAGCGGCGAGGGCGTCCTTGTGAACACCAGCAGCGTGAACGGGTTCTGGGCGGCACTGGGCCCGGGCGTGCCGAACACCGCCTACAGCACGGCTAAGTTCGCCGTGAAGGGCTTTTCCGAGGCGCTCGTCGAGGATCTGCGCGTCAACGCGCCCCAGGTCCGGGTCGCCGTCGTGATGCCAGGGCACGTAGGCACCGACATCGTCGCCAACAGCCTGCGCGCCCGTGGCCTGCCGGACCCGGAGCACATGACCGATGCCCAGGTGGAGGAGGTGATCCCCCCCGGTGCGCGGGCCGGGCTGATCCGCGCCGGCGCGCTGGCCGAGGGCGCCTCAGCCGATGACCTGCGCCAGCTGCTCGTCCGGGCGAACGCCGACTTCCGGGACAAGGCGCCGGTCAGCGCGGCTGAGGCGGCGACCATCATCCTCGACGGGGTACGATCGGGGGCCTGGCGGATCCTCGTCGGCGAGGACGCCAAGATGATCGACGCAGCGGTGCGCGCGAAGCCCGAGGCTGCCTACGACTACGCCGAGTTGTTCAGCGGGCTAGCCGGAGAGCCGGCGGCAGGAACACCTGAGCGGTAGCAGCCAGCGGCTGCCGGCCCGAGGAAGCCGCAGGGACCGAAGGTAGCGGCCGCGGAACTCCGCGGGACCCAGATCACGGCCTGATATGGCCGCAGCATTTCTCGCGTCACCTGCAGGGGCGGCGACGCCAGCCCGAGGCGGCGATGGACGGCTCGGCGAAGGTCTTCAGCTTCTTACCGCCACCTACGTAGCCACCCTGGCTGTACGGGCGAGAACGTAAAGCCACGCCTCCTTCCGGGCGGCGACGTGCTCGACGGAAACAACAGACCAGCCGGCCCGCACGAGCACCTCGCGCACCGCAGGCTCGCGCCAATAGGTGAAGTAGCGAGGCACGGCAAGCTTGTCCTGACTCCACGCGCCAGCATCGCCATCCTTGAGGGTGAAGCCGAGCACGCCGCCGGCCACGACGGCCTGCCCCGCCCGCCGCACAACATCCTCGAACTGGGGCCGGGACAAGTGCAGCAGAACCGCGTTGGCAAGGACCGCCTGATAGGGGCCGCCGAGCGGATCAAAGCGGACATCCAGCCGCCGCGCATCGTGCCCCGCAGCGCGAAGCAGGTCAACGAACGCAGGCGTGGCATCAGTCCTGGTCACGCGCACACCCCGGCTCTCCAGGTAATCAGCGTCCCAGCCGGGACCGCTGCCTATCTCCAGGACGTGACCATTGCCCACCATGCCAGCCAGCCGGTCAAGGTAGGCGATCATCTTCGGACCCGGCCGGGCACTGGCCTTCAGGTACTGCTCCGCCCCTGTCTGGTAGGCGGCCAGGGTGGCATCAGCTGGATCAATCACCGCAACGGCCGCCCTAGGACCAGAACGAGGACTGCCTCAGCCCAGATGCACACGAAGGTGACCCTACAGTGCACAAGCCACTTACTACCCAAGCCAGCTGGCCAGGATCTGGGCGTCGAGGCTGCCTGCGAGGGGCGGGGCGGGGACTGTCCGCTCCGCCCCCGGCGGGGATGCCTGGCTCATAGCTGGGTGGTGACCGCCTTGACTTCGGTGTAGGCCTCGAGGGCTTCGTGGCCCATCTCGCGGCCCCAGCCGGATTGCTTGTACCCGCCGAAAGGCATGGAGGCGTCGAAGACGTTGTAGCAGTTGATCCAGACGGTCCCGGCGCGGAGCTTCCTGGCCAGGGCGTGGGCCTTGGAAATGTCCCTGGTCCAGATCCCGGCGCCCAGGCCGTAGTCGGAGTTGTTCGCCTCGGCGGCGATCTCGTCCAGGCTGCGGAACGGGGCGGCGATCACGACCGGGCCGAAGATCTCCTCGCGGACGATCTTCATGTCCGGGCGGGTGTTTGTGATCACGGTGGGCTCGACGAAGTACGTCTTTCCCGACGCCGCGTCCGTCCACTGCCCCTTGATGAACAGCTTGCGCGGGGCGGCCGTGAACTGTTCGCCACGCCCGCACCAAGGGCCGCGCCGCGCATGTCGCGCTCATCCTCGCCGACGCCCGGCACCTGCCCTTCGCCAGCGCAGCAGCCGACGCGGTGTTCGCCGCCGGGCTGATCATGCACCTGCCCGACACCGAAGCCGGACTGCGGCAACTCGCCCGCATCACCCGGCCCGGCGGCCTGCTGATCCTGTTCCACCCATCCGGGCGGGCCGCCCTGGCCGCCCGCCACGGCCGGCGGCTCGAACCCGACGAACCGCTCGCCGCCGCTCCCCTGCAGCGCTTGACCCGGACCACCGGATGGCGGCTGACCAGCTACGACGACGCGGAACGCCGCTTCCTAGCCATAGCCACCCGCGAATAGCCCCTGCCGGTGACCGGGGCTCCCGCCTGGCCCGTTCGGGACTAAGAAACAGCACCTCCGCGGCCGGTTAAGCGTGAATTCATACGCCGCCGATGCACGCGGAGTTGAATACGAGGTGCTCGGCGCTGAGGGGAGACTGGCCAGGTGGTTCCCACGCGCATCGATTGGGTCCGGGAGCACTGTCAGCTGCTGCGGGCCATCTCGGCGGAGTTCGGGCAGACGCGCCCGTTTGACGGCCTGACCATCGGCACCGGCATCCACCTGGAGGCCAAGACGGTGGCGCTCCTGCTGACGTTGCGGGACGGGGGGGCCAGGCTGGTCTCGACCGGGAACCTCAACACCACCCAGCGCGACGCCGTCGAGGCGTTGCGGGCCGAGGGCATCACCGTCATCGGAGGGCCGACCAAGGACAGCGAGGTACACGCCTCCCACCTCGACGAGGTGCTGGCCGCCAAGCCGGACCTGATCCTCGACAACGGCGGGGACCTCTTCGCCAGGTACCTCGACCGCCCCTACGAGGGGCTGCTGGGCGGAACCGAGGAGACGACCTCGGGCCGGATGCGGCTCGAGCCGCTCCGGGGCCAGCTACGGCGCCCGGTCCTGGTCATCAACGACAGCCCGATCAAGCAATTCGCGGAGAACGAGCATGCCGTCGGCCAGAGCGCGCTGGAGTCCTTCCTGCGGATGACGAACCGGATCACCAACGGCGAGCAGGTCACCGTGTTCGGCTACGGGGCCTGCGGGCGCGGCGTCGCGGCTAACTTCCGCGCCGCCCACGCCCGGGTGTCCGTCGTCGACGTCAACCCGGTGACCAGGCTCCGGGCGCACCTGGACGGGTTCAGCACGCCGCCGCGTGACATCGCCATCGCGAACGCCGACGTCATCATCACCGTGACCGGGGCAAGGGACGTGCTGACCGCCGCCGATCTTCCGCTGTTGCGGGACGGCGTGATCCTGGCCAACGCGGGGCACTTCCCGGCGGAGATCGACGCAGCGGGCCTGATCGGCGCGGTGGAGGTGACGAGCCAGCGCGAGTACGCGGACGACCTGCTCACGCTGGAGCTCAACGACGGCCGGCGCGCCCACCTGCTCGCCCGCGGGCACATGTTCAACCTGGCCGGCCCGCGGCCGCTCGGCAACTCCATCGAGTCGATGGACCTGGGGTTCGCGCTGCAGGCCCGCTGCCTGGAGGCGGTCGCCAACCGCAGCGTCGACGCCACCAGCTGCGTCGTCCCGGTCCCCGGGCCCATCGACGCGGCCATCGCTAACAGCTACCTGGATCGGAAGTACCCGCCGGCGCCCCGTTGACCACCCTGCCGACGCAGGCGCGGAGTTCGGCCTGCGCTCCCCCCGAAGTTGTTGGCGAACCGGGGACGGCCGGCTCATATCAATGAGCGGCCACGGGCAGGCTCGAAGCCAGGCCCGACAGCAGGAGAGCGATCATGCGGACCCCGAAGACCAGGGCAGCCCGGGCGGAGCGTGATATCAGCCACGCGGTGACCACCCTCTACCAGATCCACTACCGCTCACTGGTCCGGCTTGCCGCCCTGCTGGTGTCCGACCTGGCCACCGCGGAAGACATCGTGCAGGAATCCTTCACCGCGCTGCACGGCATGCGGCGCACACTGCGCGACGCCGACGCTGGGCTGTGCTATCTGCGCCGTTCGGTAGTCCGTCGTTCCCGGTCAACGCCGCAGCTTCAGCTGGCCGGGGGCACACCCGACCTGCCAGGTGACGGCCCGGAGGCCAGCCTCCCCCTTCAGGGCTCCGCCGTCGTCTCGGCGCTGCGAGCTCTTCCCGTTCGCCAGCGTGAGGTACTGGTTCTGCGGTATTTCGTTGACCTGCCCGAGGCCGAGATCGCCTCGGCGACCGGGATCAGGACAGCCGCCGTGCGGAGCCACGCCGCCCGTGCGATGTCGTCGCTACGCGCCGAACTGGGCCCGGCTGGTGAATGACACCCGCCAGCGCGGCGACGGGCGGGGTGCGGCGTATTGGGGTATATCGGGCTAGGCGGCCAGGACCCTCTGCTCTACCGGGCCATTCCGCCAGGTGCCAGCCTGGTAGCACGTAACACGAGAAGGTGAGTTCAGTGAATGACTTCTTCGGGATCCTCGCCGCAGGCCCGGCGTTCTTCGTCAGCTCCTGGTTGCTGATGCTCTTCGCGGGGATCACCAGCGAAGATACCGGCATCCGGCCGTTCGGCTATGTCACGTCCATGGTCGTGACGATCGGGCTCTGGCTGGTGCTCGCACCCGCCGCCGGCGCGATCGCCCGGACCAGCAAGAAGAAGACCTGACTCAGGACCACGGTGATGCTCTACTTATCTCGCGATCTAGGTACGGACCAGCTCGCCTGAGCATCGTCGATGGAGGAGCCGAGGTGGAGACTTTCGCGGTACCGGAAATCACCGACGATGACCATGTACTCGGTCCGGCCGATGCACCCGTCACGGTCCTCGAGTACGGCGACTACGAGTGCCCCTACTGCCGGGGCGCGGCCCGGGACGTCCACCGGATGCTCGACTTGTATCCGGGTCAGATCCGGTTCGTGTTCCGGAACTTCCCGATCCCGCAGCTGCACCCGCACGCGGAGCAGGCCGCCGAGGCGGCCGAGGCCGCCGCCGCCCAGGACAAGTTCTGGGGGATGTACGAGCTCTTGCTGCGGCCCTCGTCCCGCCTCGAGCTCGACTCGCTGCTGTCCTACGCCCGGGGCCTGGGCCTGGACACCGACCGGTTTCGCACCGAAGTCACCGGCAGCGCCTACGCCGCGAAGATCGAGCATGATATCCGGGAAGGCGTCAGGAACGGCGTCAACGCCACCCCGAAGTTCTATGTCGACGGCAAGCGCATCGACGGCAAGTTCCCGCTGGAAGGGCTCGAGGACGCCATCCGGGCTTCGGTCCGCGCCACCGCGGGCGGCTGAACCGTCACGGCGCTGGCCGCGGCCTGCTGGCTAGGGCGCCAGGACCTTCGGTTCATCATCTGGTCCCGAGCTGGCCGGATCCAGCCTTGCGACCAGCGCGGCCGCGACCGGTCAGGCGCCAGCCAGGTGGTAGGCCAGCAGCGGCACCCACCGGACCCTGGGCGGGGACATCACGCCGCCCGCGGCGAGCGCCGTGCCGAGCCGCGACGTCATGAACGCGTCCTGCTCCGCCCGCGAGGACCACACCTCGCTCACGATGAACGTGCCGTCGTCGGCGGTCCCCGCGGCGTGCGAGAGCAGCCCGGCAGGCCAGTCGCCCTGTCCGGTGTGCATGTCAATGCCGAGTTGCTTGTTGACGGCGGTGTACTCGGCTTCGCTCACGCCGGTGAACTCCAGGATCAGTTGCTCAGACATCGGGACTCCCTGTGGCTGTCACCTTCAGGACGCTCCCTGGAGCGCCCCCCTGCACTGAGTTCGTCACCCGGGCGGCCGGCGGATCACTTTCCCGGGCATGGTCAGCGGGGATCCGGCAGCAGCCCGGCCTGGTCGAGCGCGGCCCTGGCCCGCTCGGCGCCCCCCTCGCGCGCGATCAGGTCATAATGGGCCGCCGACAGCCCGCGCAGCGAGCTGAAGTCGCGCTCCCCGCGCGTCGCGAGGTGGGCGGCGAACCCGAAGATCGCACCCCACAGCACCCCCAGGCCGATCCCCACCGCGACCATGGCGAGCCAGGCATGCCCGGTGGTGAACAGCCCGAGCAAGATGCCGATCAGCAGGCCGGCCCACAGCCCGCTCAGCGCGCCGGCGGCCGCGGCCCGCCATTTGGTCAGCCGCCCGGTCACCCGCTCGACCAGCTGCAGGTCGGAGCCGACGATATCGAGCTGCTCGACCGGGAAACCGTCGTCGGAGAGCCGGTCGACCGCACGCTGGGCGGAGCTGTAGTCATCGAACCGGGCTACGGTGTTCCACGCGGCGCTGACCGGGTTCACCGTGAGCCTGCCGTACATCATGGCGACGTCCTTTCGTCTCGAACTGTCCCGGCGTTCACCGGCGACGAGATCAGGATCGGCGTCGTGTGTGCAAAGCAGGCGGGAGCCGCGTGGAGACGTGATGAAGACCGGCCTTCCCGGCTGCTACGGGCGGGCCTCGTAGACGATGTTGAAGGGTGTCTCCGCCGCCCGGCGGAACCTTGTGTACCCAGCGTCGGCGGCGAGCCGCCGTATCGACTCCTCGCCCGCCTGAGCGCCGAGGGAGTAACCGCCGTCCTGGGACAGCGCGTTCGGGACGCAAAGAAAAGTGGAAAACGAGTAGTAGACCCGCCCGACCGGGTTGAGGTTGTCGGTCACGCTGTTGCCGGCGTAGGGCTCGACCACCATCCAGGTGCCGTCCGGCGCGAGCATCTGCCTGATGTGACGGGCCGCGCCGACCGGATCGCCCATGTCGTGCAGGCAGTCGAAGCTGGTCACCAGGTCGTACGGGCCACCGGTGAAGGTCTGCGCAGACGCGACATCGAACGTCACCTGGTCGCCCAGACTCGCTTCCGCGATCCGCTTACGCGCCTGGATGATCGACTCCTCGTGGTAGTCGGAGCCGGTGAAGCTCGAGTTCGGGTACGCACGTGCCATGAGCGCGGTCGACGCGCCGTGGCCGCAGCCGATGTCGGCCACGCGTGCTCCCGAGCGGAGCCTGGCCTCGACTCCGTCGAGGGCCGGCAGCCAGCTCGCTACGAGATTGGCCGCATACCCCGGCCGGAAGAAGCGCTCGCAGCCGGAGAACACCTCTTCGTGGTGCTCGTGCCAGCCGACGCCCGCACCGGTGCGAAACGCCTCGGTCACCTTCTGCTCCGACCGCAGCGCACCGAGCGCGAGCTCAAATGCGCCAGGCGCAAAGACGGCCCCGTCAGGGTCAGTCAGGGCGAAGGCCTGCTCCGGTGTCAGGGAGTACGTCCCGGCCTGCGGGTCGTACTCCACGTAGCCCCCGGCCGCCTGACCGCGGAGCCATTCATCGACGTAGCGGGTGGCGGTACCGGTGCGCTCGGCGAGCTCATGGGGCAGCATCGGCTGCTCGGCGAGCGCGCGGTAAAAGCCGAGACGATCGCCGACGAGCACATTGCCCGCGGCCATCGTCGCGCCGAGGTCTCCCACGAATTTGTGCAGGAAATCCGTCAGCTTGTCCTGGTCGATTGCCATCGTTTCCTCCATTGAGCGGCCTGGCCGGTGCTCGGTCAGGCCAGGATGTTCTGGGCCTGATCCCAGAGGTATGCCAGGGGGAAGCCGCGCAGCATCCGCAGACGCTACTGAAGTCAGCGCGACTGGCTACCGGTCCTTGGCGTCGAGGACACCTAGCTCAGCCGCGCGGGCAGCGGCCTCGCGCCGGCTGGCGGCGCCGAGCTTGCCGAGCACGGCGGCGACGTGACTGTCGACCGTGCGCACGGAAACCACGAGCTGGCTGGCGATCTGAGCGTTCGTGTAGCCCTGGCCGAGCAGTCGCAGTACGTCGATCTGGCGGGCGGTCAGGCCAGCAGGATTGACCTTCGTTTCGCCCAGCGGCCCGCGCGGGATGCGGGTCACGCCGAGCGCGCGCAGGCGCCTGCGGACCTTGGTGGCGAGCGGTCTGGCGCCAAGCTCATCAAGCATCCCAAGCGCGGTCAGCAGGTGCTGCGGATCTGGGCTCTCCGCAAGCGCCGCGGCGTGCTCGTACGGGCATCCGGCGGCCTCCCAGGCCGCGGCGGCCTCGCGCCACCGGCCTGCCGCCTGCACCGCGTAGGGGTGATCGCCATCCGGCTGAACCCGCTGCCCTGCCCTGGTCAGCCAGAAGCCGAGCTCCGCCCGGTGCACCCTGTCGCCGAGCCGTTCGGCCTCCTGGTAGACCGGGGCAGCGATGTCGCGCACACCCGCCCGGTCGCCGCGAAGCCAGGCGGCCTCGGCGCGCGCGGCCGCGACGGGGCCTATCCGCTGAAGCTCGTTGACCTTTACCGCCAGTTCCCAGGCCGGCCCGAGCACGCCGGCCGCCTCCGGCTGCCCGCGCCGGACCATTACCCGGCCAAGCACCGTAAGAGCGGCGCATCTCGTCGGCACGAACGCGTCCACACCGCCTTGGGCGGCGCGAACGGCCTCGTCCCACGAGCCCCGCGCGAACTGAAGCCGGGCCCGCGCAACTTGCATGTAGGACAGGAATCCGAGGAACTCGGCTTCCTCGGCGAGCTGAATGCTCGCCGTCAGGTAACGCTCCGCCTCACCCAGGCGGAACCAGTCGAGCAGGTTCCACACGATGCCGACGTAGGCACGGCAGGCATCCTCGACATCGCCCGCGTCCAGGGCGACCCGGAGCGCCTCGTCTATCGTCCGCTGGCCGGCCGGGTCGCCGAGAAGCCACTGGGATGCGCCAATGTTCGTTAGCGCGTGCGAAATTATCGCCGGATCGCCCGCCCTCGACTTTCGCGATCAGGCCGCTGCCTGGGCCCAGGCCAGGCGGACGGCGTGGATTTCTTCGGGGGTGGGCTGGCGGGGCACCCCCGGGTGAAATTGCGCGGCGATGAGGATCCGTCGCAGCTTCGTGATCATGTCG
>WNGP01004877.1_pt1 | contig 12335 bp, 10 predicted proteins | sample 5407671 | NCBI WGS metagenome assembly WNGP01 (sample SAMN13153381, study PRJNA577476) | soil metagenome | isolation source: 40 cm soil or saprolite under Garry oak tree replicate 2 | place: USA:California | collected 2016-06-15 | reverse complement strand
CCGTCGAAAAAATCGCTGATGTCGAACGAACCGCTCAGACTGATGAGATTACTAACCGCATCGGGATGACGAAATGCGATGTTGGCAGCGTGATACGCCCCGAGACTCGCACCGCACACGGCCACACGATGACAATGACATTCGCGCCGTGCGTGTTCGAACACATCGCGGACAATCACGTTTTCGTAAGCGTTATGCGTTTTCATCCGATCGGCTGGATGAATTCCCTTGTTGTAAAAACTGTCGAGATCGATCGCGTCCGGGCAGTAAACCGTGACTCTGCCCGAATCGACGTAATCAGCGACTGAACCGACGAGACCGAAATCTTTGTTTTGATAATAGCTGCCGAATGAGGTCGGAAATAAAATCAAAGGCAGACCGCCGCCGTCGCCGAAGGCGAGCATCTCGAAATCGCGGCTAAGCCAGGGCGTGTGCCATTTGATGTAACGTTCGTTCATCGAAGATCGACAATAAGGAGAGCGGTCGATTGAGGTCAATCCACTTGCCTCAAAAGCGTAAGCGTTGAGGCGAACATCCAACATTAATGGGCAACATTATTGGATGCACTAGCTGGGAGCGTCATCGCCCCTACCTGAAATCGCAATTCGAGAGTGGCGTGCGGTGGACAAGATCGACATCTTCAACGAAGCGTCTCGGTTTCATGCCCAAACACACACTCACCGGAACAATCCGGCGGCACCACAGGTTTCCATCGAAAATCCTTGGTAATCGTCGCAACGTTCTCGTTTGGTTGCCGCGCGGTTATTCGCGTTTTTCGCGAAAACGCCATCCGGTTTTGTATTTGCAGGACGGCCAGAACGTTTTCGACGCGGCCACTGCTTTTGCCGGGGTCGAGTGGGGGGTGGACGAAACTGCGCAGCGATTGGTTCGGCAAAATCTGATCGAGCCGTCGATCATCGTGGCGATTGCCAACACCGGCGAAGATCGCATTCACGAATATGCGCCGACTCCGGGCGTGATTGACGCGAGCGCGAAGCGGAAAAAACGGAGCAAAGGTTGGGCGCGAAAATACGGGCGCTTTTTGATCGAAGAGCTCAAGCCTTACATCGACAGACAATATCGCACGAAACCGGAAGCCGAATTCACCGGACTGGGAGGTTCGTCGCTCGGGGCGTTACTGACGCTTTCGTTAGGTCTGTGGTTTCCGAATTTTTTCACGCGTCTGATCGCGATGTCGCCCTCGGTTTGGTGGGACGATCAAGTCATCGTGAAAATGGTCAACGATCTTGACCGAAAACTTCCGCTCAAAATCTGGCTCGACACCGGCACAAATGAACCAGGCTGGGAACGCGCGCGAACTTTATGCGCGGCATTGATCGACAAAGGGTGGCACCCGTTCGAGGACTTGCATTACCACGAAATCGAAGGCGCCGATCACGGCGAAGGCGCTTGGGCGATGCGGGTTGAGCCGGCGCTGCGGTTTTTATTTCCGCCGCGTCCAATCACGTGATGGAAATTACTGCAACAACTTGCCGTAGACCTGAAAGACCCGGGTGAACCCGCCGACGAATTCCTGGTCTTTCTGATAATTGAACTCGCGCTTCGCCGGCAGCCATTTCAAATGACGCGGCGCGTCGGGATGATTCGGATCGTAAACGAGATAATGATCGGTGCCGTCGGGAGATCGCTGGCCATCGTGAGTGTAAACGAGGACGGAGTGGTTGATGTGGAGGATCGGATAATCCGAGAGATACGCGATGAAAAATTCGCCGCGGGCGAGGGTTTGCTCCAGCTCTTGATGCGCTTTTTCCTGATAAGTCCGGTTGTGTAAATAAAACATCCGGAAATTCCCCGGCCGCAGATAAGCGACCCAGCCGAGACCGATGTTTCTCTGCATCAGCCGGGTGTGCGCCTGACTCATTTCGCGCAAATTGCGATAACCGGGAAAGACGACCCGCTTTTCCGGCGGCAATGGATCGTGCCATGGGGGTTTACGCGTGACCGCTCGAATGCGTTTATGCAGCTCGCTCTCGTCCAGGAGCGGAGAGTTCGGATCGAACCGGGCGAACTTGTAAAACTGCTCGACGGTCCGGGTCATGACGAAACAGCGGCGGGTGTAGCGGTCCGGCTTTTTCCTCTCAAAGAAATTGTGGTGAGAAACGATTTTTCCCTGTTCATAGGCAAATACGGTTGTGTTCGCGAATGCGAGGGTATCGCGGGAGTAACTGAAACCCGCGGCTGAACCTGCCTGCGCGGTAGAAACGGCGAGAAAAATTGCGGTAAAGCATCCGCAAGATCGACAGCCCTTGAGTCGCATCACCAATTATGAACTCGCCGCACTCGTTTTCGATTCGGCGAAATTGCCGAGTTTCCGAAACTTTTTGTATCGCTTCTTGAGCAACTCATCCACCGGCGTGGTGATGAGACCTTCGAGATTCCGTCGCAAGGCCATGCCGAGATTTGTCGCCGCCGTTTCGTAATTGCGGTGCGCGCCGCCTTCGGGTTCGTTCACGATTTCATCGACTACGTTAAGCTTTAACAAATCCTGCGCCGTCAACTTCAACGCTTCGGCGGCTTCGGGCGCGTGGCGCCGGTCGCGCCACAAGATAGCCGAGCACGCTTCCGGGCTGATGACCGAATAGTACGCGTTCTCCAAAATCAGAACGCGGTCAGCGACCCCAATGCCAAGCGCACCGCCCGAGCCGCCTTCACCAATCACCGCGGCAATAATGGGTATCCGCAAATTCATCATCTCGCGCAGATTGACCGCGATCGCTTCGGAGATGTGCCGTTCTTCCGAACCGATTCCTGGAAACGCGCCCGGGGTGTCGATCAACGAAATTACCGGCATCGAAAATTTCTGGGCGAGCCGCATCAGGCGGAGAGCTTTGCGATAGCCCTCGGGATGGGCGCAACCGAAATTGCGCATCACGTTTTCCTTGGTGTTGCGGCCTTTTTGGTGGGTGATGACGACACAGCGTTGGGAATCGAGCATGGCAAGTCCGCTCGGCATCGCTTTGTCGTCGGCGAAATGACGGTCGCCGTGCAGTTCCGTCCAACCGGTGAAACAGCGCTCGACATAATCGAGCGCGAACGGCCGTTGCACGTGCCGCGCAATCTGGACGCGCTGCCACGCGCCCAGATTTCCGTAAACCTGGCGGCGCGTGTCGCGCAACTTGGCCTCGATCGCTTCTACTTCCGAACCAAGATCGACATCGTGCTCGCGCGAATGCGCCTTCAACTCCTGCAGACGCCGTTCCAATTCGAGGATCGGCTTTTCAAAATCGAGCGGTTGAAGGTCCATTGCGCTAATCGGTGATTGTGACCGGGGTCTTATTGTTGATCAGGCTGCTCAATTCTTCCACATCCGCCGCGGCGAGGCCAAGTCCCTGTGGAGGCGGAGGCTGCGACAAGGCCGGATGCGCCGAATCGGGAACGGAATAAATCGTGTAGGCCTGGGAGCTGAGCCTGATCCAGCGGGTGCTGCCGATAAATTCTTTGGTGCCGAAGCCGACACGTTTGCCACCGTTCCACGCCATCACTTCGGCGACCTTGGTCGTGACTTTGGATGCGACTTTGGCCGGCAATTTTTCCTCGCGCACATGGAATTGCTTGAAGAATCCGCCGTGATTGAGGAGGACAAGCAGTTTTGGTTTGCGCTGAACCACGATGGCAAAATCCGGATGCGAGACGAGCAAGCGCTCGCCGATATGAAGCATCGTGCCATTCAAATTGTTCATCCGCATGATCAACTCGGGCGTCGATTTTACTTTGCGCGCGACCTTCTGCAAAACGTCGCCGGGTTTGACGATGTATTCCTCTTTTTCGGGCGACGGCGTGCGCGAAAGAAGAATGTCGACATTCACTTCGCCCAATAAGTCCTTGGCTTCCTCGGCGTGGGGGCTGGTTGGATATTTTTGGATAAAAGCGGTGAGGGCGGCGCGCGCTTCCGGAATTTTTCCTTCCTGGCGCAATTTGGCCGCCTCTTCATATTCCGGCAGGGTCAGATCGATGCGCGGTTCGGGAGTGACTTCGCCGCGCTGCTCTTTGCGCACCTGGATATCTTCCTTGAAAACAAAGTTGTATCCGAACCAGGCAGCGCCGCCGAAAATGATAATTGCGAGAAACAGGACAAAAAGCCACTTCATGGATCAAATAGCGCGGGCGGTAATTTTGTCGCGGGCGCGGCCAATTTCCAGCCGCGATGCGCCGAAAAATTAGGTCGCTTCCTCGCGTCCCGGGAAGAAGCGGTGCCAGAGCCGGCCGATGGTGCGCTCTTCCTCATTGCTCCAAGTGTAATGGCAATCCTGGCAGTAAAATTCCTTGGGAATGATTTTCAGCGCGCAGAGAAGTCCGACCAACGCCGGAGTCATGAACTTACGCGTCATTTGCGGATACTCGATGTTCGACGATCCGCATTGCGGGCAGCGAATAATGGCGGCGGCGACATCGGGGTCGCTTGTCTCCCATTCGATCATTAAATTGTGCGCGCGTTCGAAATCGGTGTCGTCCACCATGATCTTGGCGTTGGCTTGTGGCCGGGACATGAACGCGACCGCCTGAAGGTGGCCCTCATTATGAATGTCCGCCTTGAGGCCGGCCTCTTGAAAGCGCTGCTTTAGACGCTTCGCTTTGTCCGGCTCGTTAAATGTCGCGATCGTCACCATAGGCTCATTTTGCCTTGTCGCTGCGTCCCTGAGCAAACATCAACTGCTGGCCGAGTGCAAGATTCGGCGGCGGGAACCAATGATAGAGGATGAAATAAACGAGCACGCCGGTGACCGAAACATAAAGCCAGATCGGCATTGTCCAGCGCCCAAGCCGGCGATGGCGATCCCATCGGCGCCGGAACACTGGCACCAGCGTAACGATCACCAGCGGCAGCGTGACAAACGCGAGCAACACGTGCGTGATGAGAAGCGGGAAATAAATCCACGCGATCAAACCGGTGTAGCCGGAAGATTTTTCACCCACGTGCACGTGATAGACAATGTAACCGACAAGAAAACCGGTCGATGCAATCAGGGCGATGATCATGCACGGCACGTGACGCTGCCAGATGTTGCGCCGGATCCAAAACCAGCCCGCCGAAATGAAGACGGTGCTGACGGCGTTCAGCGACGCATTGATCGCTGGGAGATCCGAAATTGTCATTGCCACAGATTCACACAGATCAAACGCAGATCAAAGAGCGCGAAAACGGCTTACGTAAAAATCAGTGTAAATCTGTGTTGATCTGTGGCTGTGTACTGCCCCGCTAATGCCAATTGTCGCTGAGAAACCTAAGAATGTTGAGTATGCGCAAGATCGACAGTCGACCTTCGCGCACCCGCTGGCGCGGTCGATTTTGCGGTTGGCGGTTGTCCTGGTCATCGCGGCCGCGATCAGCGGCGGATGGTATCTGGCGCGGAAAGGTTTTGGCGGACGCACCCGGGCGCGGATCGTGGAGGAGTTGCACCGGCGCGGCGTCGAAGCATCGATCGCCCGTCTGACGCTCAATCCGTTTCGCGGGCTGGTCGCGCGGAATGTCCGCATTTTCAGCTATCAAGACCGCACCCACACGATCGCGTTCATCAGCGAAATCGTGCTCGATATCAATTACGCCGCTTTTTTTCATCATCAGCCGTTTCTGAACGCCCTCGATGTTCGTAACGCTGAGGTCACGCTTCCTCTGAAAGGTCCTCAGGGTAAAACCGAGCAGCCGCAGCTCAGAAGATTTCACGCGCATATCTATTTTCCCCCGGAACAGATTTTCGTCAGTCAGGCCGAAGGAATTCTTTGCGGCGTGCGGGTCTCCGCTACCGGTCAATTGATCAAGCGGGCGGATTATCAGCCATCGCCGTCGCTTTCGGAGGAGGAGCGACAAAAGCGATTATCGATTCTGCGCCGGGTCGTGTCGGAACTGCAGCGATTTAGTTTTCCGAACGGTCCGCCTTCGCTGCAGGTAAAATTCAGCGGCGACCTCGCCCAGCTCGAAGACGCCCGTGCCGAAGCGACGCTGCAAGGCGATTTGCTTATCAGAAAAGGTTACGAGATGCGCGATTTTGTCGTGGCGGCGGAGTGGAGCGATCAGACCCTCAACATTTCGCGATGTGAATGGAACGATCGTTTGGGCGGCTTTGCCGCAACTGCGAACTGGAGCCGGCGAACGGACGCCGCAAATTTTCAAGCTCGGAGCAGCCTCGATCTCAAATCATTGCTCGACGCGGCGGACGCCGGGGCCTCGCTGGCCGACGCCACCTTCAATTCGCCGCCCGTGATCGACGTTTCGGGGTCGGCGAATTTCAGCGGCGAGCGCCCCCAGCTGAAGTTGATCGGACACGCCGCGGTCAACAATGTCTCTTACAAAAATTTGCCGCTCTCGGAATGTCGGCTGGAATTTTCCTGGGACGGCGAGCGCACCTGGCTGCGCGATATCCGGATTCGACATCCAACCGGCGACTTGCGCGCGGAAGTGTTCGAGGCGCCTAACGAGTTTCGGTTAAACATCGACGGGCCGCTCGCGCCGAGTGAAGTACGTCCGTTCCTGCCTTCGGAAATACAGGAATTTTTGGGGGAATGGGAATGCCCGCGCCCGCCGTTGATTCAACTCGGCATTCGCGGGAAAGATCGACATCCGGAAAGCTGGCAAGGTGACGGGAATATCGCGCTCGATCGCACCCGTTTTCGCGGCCAATGGATGAACAGTGCGACCTCGAGAGTGCATTTCGCAAACGGCGCGGTCACTTACGAAGATTTCCGCATCACGCGCGACGAAGGCGTTGGCACCGGAACTTTCACTTACGACTTCGCCAAGCACGAAGTTCGCGTCTCGAATATCAAAGCGAATGTTCGCCCGGCCGAAGTAAGTTTTTGGATCGATCCCGATCTCCCGAAAAACGTCGCGCCTTACAAATTTCATCAGCCGCCGACGATCACGGCGAACGGCGTTTATCAATTGAACGGCGGCACCGGCACGCGACTCGAGATCAATGTCGATGCGCCGAACGGAATGGATTACGTTTTTTTGGGCAAAACTTTGCCCTTCCATAAAATCGCCGGACGACTTCTTTTCACGGACGATCATCTCCAGATTGTCGATCTTAAAGGCGGACTTTTTGCCGGGAACGTGCAGGGCAGCGCGGACATTTCGCTGGCCCATGGCGATCCTCATTATCAGGCCAAGCTCGCCGTCGACGGCGTCGATTTCCCGCGCCTGACCGATCTCTATTACAACTACAAAACCGCGCACGGCCAGCTTAGCGGCACCTACGATTTCACCGGCTTCGGCGATGACTCGCGAGCAATGCAAGGCAGCGGCAAAATGAATGTCGCCAATGGCGACGTTTTCGCCATTCCCGTCTTCGGCCCGCTCTCCGGAATTTTAAATCTGGTTGTTCCGGGCGCCGGCTACAGCATCGCCCGGAATGCGACCGCCGACTTCACCGTCCAAAAAGGGATCATTCACACCGAAAACTTCGAAGTCGCTGGAAAACTTTTTTCCATGGTCGGTCGCGGCGATATCTATTTCATGGACGACAAACTCGACTTTGACATGCGGATCGATCCGAAAGGCCCCGGTATCCTGCTGGCGCCGGTTTACAAACTCTTCGAATACAAAGGCGAGGGCAGCTTGAAGAATCCGGATTGGCATCCGAAAAGGTTTTAGCTCCTTGTCATTCCGAGCGAAGTCGAGGAATCTCTTGCCGTTTCTGAAACATTCAGAGATGTCTCCGCTTCGGTCGGCATGACAATTTTTTAATGAAGAAAATCGGAATCCTATTTGGCCAGGAACACAGTTTTCCGCCGGCGTTTGTCGAGCGGGTAAACCAGAAGACCGGTGGACACGACATCGTCGCTGAGTTCGTCAAGATCGACAAAGTGATCCAGGGCGAGCCGTGCGGCTACGACGTCGTGATCGACCGCATTTCGCAGGACGTGCCATTTTATCGGGCATGGCTGAAAAACGCCGCCCTTACGGGAACCGCTGTCGTAAACAATCCCTTTTGGTGGAGCGCGGATGAGAAATTCTTCAACAACGCGCTCGCGACCAAGATTGGCGTGGCCGTTCCACGGACGGTTCTGCTTCCCTCAAATCAGCCGCCACCGGACACGAATGAAAAATCGTTTCGCAATCTGGAATATCCACTGAACTGGGAGGCGATTTTCAGCTACGTCGGCTGGCCGGCGTTCTTTAAACCGTTCGCCGGCGGCGGTTGGAAAAATGTTTATCGATTGCACAACCCGGAAGAATTTTACCGAGCCTACAACGAGACCGGCCAGCTGGTGATGATGCTCCAGGAGGAAGTGAAGTTCGACATCTACTTCCGTTGTTACTCGATCGATCAGCGTCACGTTCGCGTCATGCCTTATGAGCCGCGGCATCCGTATCACTTGCGTTATCAAACCGAATGGCAGGTGCCGTCGGAAATTTTGCGGAAAGTCGAACAGGGCGTGCTGCGGTTGAACGAATATCTTGGTTACGATTTGAACACGGTTGAGTTCGCAATCCGCGACGGCGTTCCGGTCGCGATCGACTTTTGCAACCCGGCGCCGGATGCCGAAGCCGCCAATGTCGGCCAGGCCAATTTCGAGTGGGTGGTGGAGGCGGTTTCCGAAATGGCCATCCGCAAGGCGCGCGAACACGTCCCCGGTCGGGACAATTTGAGCTGGGGCAAATATCTCCAAGCCGCGGTGGCGAAACGTTCGTTAGACGAGCTCAAGTAAGATCGACAAGAAGAAATGACGAATGGCAAATGTCGAATGACGAAAGAATGACGAAGTCACAATAACTTTAGTCATTTAGATATTCGAGCTTCCTTCGACATTCGTCATTCGGATTTCGTCATTGATTTCGACAGCGCATTATTTTTGAGGAACATTTGTGCCCGCTAATGAGCGCCAAGCCCCACACTTACACCCTGGGTATCGAAGAGGAGTTTGCGATTGTCGATCCGGAGACGCGCGAGCTGCGGTCGCACATCCAGGAAATTCTCGAGGGTGGAAAGGTCATGCTCAAGGAGCAGATCAAGCCGGAGATGCACCAATCGGTCGTCGAACTCGGCACCGAGATTTGCGATTCGATTTCCTGTGCGCGCGACCACGTCATCGAATTACGCAGCAAGCTTGCGCAACTCGCCGCAAACAGTGGATTAAAAATCGCCTCAGTAGGTACCCACCCATTTTCGCACTGGCGCGATCAACTCATCACTCAAGGCGAGCGCTATCAGGAAATCGTCAAGGACATGCAGCAACTCGCACGCGCGAATCTCATTTTTGGATTGCACGTGCACGTTGGTATTCCCAATCGCGAATCAGCGATTCACGTGATGAATCAGGCGCGTTATTTTCTCCCGCACATTTATGCGCTCTCGGTCAATTCGCCGTTTTGGGTTGGCCAGGACACAGGATTGAAGGGCTATCGGCTCAAAGTGTTCGAGCGTTTTCCGCGCACCGGAATTCCGGACGCGTTCGAATCGCTCTCCGAATACGAGGATTACTGCAAGCTGCTGGTCAAGACCGGTTGCATCGACAATCCAAAAAAAATCTGGTGGGACATTCGGCTGCATCCAGTTTTCGACACGCTCGAAGTGCGAGTGTGCGATGCGCAATCACGTGTCGACGATACCCTGGCCGTCGCGGCGTTGATCCAGGCGGTGATCTCCAAGCTTTACAAATTGCTGCGCCGAAATACCACCTTTCGTGTTTATCGTCGCCGACTGCTCGATGAAAATCGCTGGCGCGCATCACGCTACGGAATCGATGGCAAACTGATCGATTTCGGGCGCGAAACAGAAGTCGAGACCCGCAGCTTGCTCAACGAACTGCTCGAGTTCGTTTCGACAGAAGTCGATGAGCTCGGCAGCGAAAAGGAAATGGCGCACATCGAACGCATTATGCGCGAAGGAACCGGCGCCGACCGCCAACTCGCCGCGTTCGCCCGCACGCAGGACATGAAAGCCGTGGTCGATCAAATTGTCGAAGAAACCTATGAAGGGTTAAACGCGCCCGTGGCGTAGCTCGTTGTCATGTCGAGCGGAGTCGAGACATCTCTTATTATTTTCGTGCGCGCGGTGTGTGAAAAAATTTCTGAACACAGAAATAGTTACAGATTCCTCGACTTCGCCCGGAATGACAAAGGCGGCTTGCCCGACAACGTTTTTCACATCATTCTCACAGCTCAAAATGCCTGATCGGTTAACCATCGACACGATTGACGCCGAGTTTGCGCCCGGTGCGCGCAATGCCGTCAGCGTTTGCCTTCAGCTAACGCCGGAAGAGCGGGTCACGATCATTACCGACGAAGCAACCCGCGACATCGCAGCCGCATTGCGAGCTGAAGTCGAAGCAATCGGTTCCGAACATTCGGTCTTTATTTTAGAAAACTACGCGTCGCGTCCGCTTACGGCGATGCCGCGAATCATTCTGGACGATCTCGCGCAATCACACGTGTCGATTTTCGCCGCGCAAAGTCAGCCAGGCGAGCTCCCTTCGCGCATGCAAATGAGCGACGTAGTGAACAAGCATCACATCCGTCACGGCCATATGGTGAATATCAATCGCCAGATCATGCTGGAAGGCATGCGCGCCGATTTCCGCCAGGTGGATGCGCTTAGTCGCCGATTGGTCGAACGCGCGCGTCATGCGGAGCGCATCACTTGTCGCACACCGCACGGCACCGACTTTGAAGGAGAGTTCTCGCCGACGCTAAAATGGCTGAAAACGAGCGGCATCATCACTCCGGAAAAATGGGGCAACCTCCCCGGTGGCGAAATCTTCACTGCGCCGGCGAACACCAATGGCACGTTCGTGGTCGATGGCGTAGTTGGCGATTATCTTTGCAGCAAGTACGGAGATCTTCGCGACACGCCGCTGACCATCCAGGTTGCCGGCAATCGCATTGTCGAGCTTCGCTGCGAAAATAAGGAATTGCTCGACGATTTTCGCGCTTACACCAGCACCGACGAAAACAGCGATCGTGTCGGCGAATTTGCCATCGGCACGAACACGGCCTTAACGCGCGTCCGGCGCCGATTGGTTTTCGAAAACGCACATCGACTGTGTCGGGCGCGATTTCGACATCTGGTTCGACGACGAACAAGTGATGCGGGCCGGCAAATTCCTGGTCTGAAGTGGATCGAGCAGTCCCTTGTCCGCCGACGGACGGACTCGTCCTGTGGCGAGCTCGATACAAAAAGTGCGCCGTAGGCGCCTACATTTAACATCGGCCGAGGTGCGGCCGATCCATCAGCGTGCATCGAATTGTTTTCGCTGGCGTGTGTACGCAGGAAGTCGGAGAAATAAGTCGGACGGCCATCCCTACCTGAAATGCATTCGGAGCTCCGCGCGCAGTTTAACGCTGATTTCACGCCTGAAAAATACGCGGCGCTGATTCGCTGCGTGAACGAGGCGACGAAATGGCCGGCCGATTTTCGCATTTCGGAGACGCCAATTTTTCTGACGCGGGAATTCAGTGACGAAGCCGTTTACGCTGCCAACCAGATCGCGGCCCAGACGCAAACGCCGGAGTTCGATATGCATTCGTCGTCCGCGATTCCGCCGGGTTTCGAAGTGCCTAACGAGTCGAAGCATCCTGAGTTTCTGATTGTCGATCTTGCCGTTTGCGAGGAAGGCCATCGGCTCACGCCGAGGCTGATCGAGCTCCAGGCGTTTCCAAGCTTGTTTGCTTTTCAATTCATGTTGCTTGGCTGCATGCGCAAAGCGTTTCCTGCAATCCCACGAAACTGGACCTCGTCGTTCGGCGGAATCAAAGACGAACAATACATCGATATCTTGCGGCGAACGATTCTGGCCGATTCAAAACGAGAAAATGTCGTTTTGCTCGAGATCGAGCCGGAGAAACAAAAAACCCGGATCGATTTCGTGGCGACTGAGCTGCTTCTGGGCGTTCAGTCTGTTTGCATAACGAAAATCAGAAAACGCGGGCGACAATTATTTTACGACCGGGATGGAACTGAGACCCGGATCGAGCGGATCTATAACCGCGTCATCTTTGACGAGCTCGAACGGCGTGCCGATTTGAAACTCCAGTTCAGTTTTCAAGATGAGCTCGATGTCGCGTGGGTCGCGCATCCGAATTGGTATTACCGGATCAGCAAGCATTCGTTGCCGTTCATCAAAACGGCGCACACGTCTCCGGCATTTTTTGCGGATGAATTTCCGCACGAAGAAATCGAGAATTATGTTTTGAAGCCGCTCTACTCATTCGCGGGCCTCGGCGTCGATATGGAGCCGACGCGCGAAAAACTCGCGGCGTTAAAAAATCCACCTCAGTGGCTGCTGCAAAGGAAAGTCGATTACGCCTCGTTTGTGCCTACGGTCGATGGTCCGAAATCGAAAGCGGAGCTGCGGATGATGTTTATTTGGTCGGAACA
>WNGP01003985.1_pt1 | contig 12335 bp, 6 predicted proteins | sample 5407671 | NCBI WGS metagenome assembly WNGP01 (sample SAMN13153381, study PRJNA577476) | soil metagenome | isolation source: 40 cm soil or saprolite under Garry oak tree replicate 2 | place: USA:California | collected 2016-06-15 | reverse complement strand
AATTAGAGGAGATGAAACCAATGAGCGGCGGCTACGCAGACGTGAACGGCATCAAGCTCTATCACGAGATCTACGGCCAGGGCGAACCCCTGGTACTGATCCATGGCGGGCTGACGACGATCGGCGAGATGCAAGGATGGGTGCAGCCACTGGCGAAGACGCGCCGGGTAATCGCGGTGGAGACGCTCTCCGGGTTGCCCGTTATTCGCTAACAATTCAGGATTCGGAACTGCTCACGAGGCCTCGCTAGATTCGTGCTAAGCTTCCGCCGTGAAGAGCCTTGCCGCGAAACCACGCTCACCCGCCCTGGCAGCATTCGTAAAGTCATTCCATTACCACGAGACGAACTTTCCATTCGCACTGGAACGAATCATGCCAAACGGCCAGGCTCACCTGATGGTGAACCTTGCTGAAGATGAGTTCAGGATTTACGACGCAGCGCGCCCGGAACGAATGGACAGGCACTCGGGCGCTGTGCTGGCCGGGCCTCATGCGCGGCCTACAGTTATCGATACACGAGAGCAGCGCTGGCTCGCCGCGGTGGAGTTTCGAAGCGGCGGAGCCGGACGTTTTTTCTCCATGCCCATGACTGAGGTTTGCAACCGGATCGTACAACTGGAAAACCTATGGGGCCGCGACGGAGAGTCGTTGCGCGACAGACTGCTGGATGCGCCCACACTGGAGGCGAAGTTCCGCGTTTTCGAAGAAGTGCTCCTCGAGCACCTCGCGGCGGAGTTCGATCCGGCTATTCGGTACGCGATCGCCGCATTGAAAGCCGGGGCGCCGGTATCGCAGGTCGCGTCGCGCCTGGGTCTTTTGCCCAGGACACTCGCGCGCCGGTTTTCCAACCAGGTGGGGATTACTCCAAAACGGTTTGCCCGTGTGCATCGCCTGCAGCGAGTCTTGCGCGCGGTGCGCCGTTCCTCTGAGCCTGACTGGTGCGCGCTGGCAGCGGAACACGGCTATACCGATCAGGCGCATCTGATCCATGATTTTCGTGATTTGGCGGGCATCACACCGTTGGGTTACAAGCCCCAATCGCCGCAGCGGAATAACCATGTGGTGATGGGAGCCGTGTGACGTTTTTTTACAATACAAGCGGATGCTGGTTTCACTATCGTAGGTGGCTGAAGCACGCTCTTGCTGGTTGCGTGATCTTCCCAAGAGGGACACAATCAAGTGATTTCAAATCGTTCCGTGCCGACTGATGCGGTGCTTCCTCATGTAACGTATCGGGATCTGGAAGAAGCCATCGCTTGGCTGAGCAACGCGTTCAGTTTTGTTGAGCATTACCGTTACGGTAGTCCGGTCAGCGGGGCTCAGATGAGAGCCGGCAACGCCTGGATCATGCTGAGACAAGGTCGGCGTGAAGATGCAACCCCGAAAGAACTTGGTTTTGGGACGCAGAGCCTAACCGTATTCATCGAAGACATCGAGGCGCACTTGCAACGGACCAAATCTGCCGGAGCCGTCATCGTGGAAGATCTGCACGAGACTGAGTACGGTGAACTGCAGTATGGAGTCGAGGACCTCGACGGTCATCATTGGCTTTTCTCACGTCATGCGAGGGACATGAGCCCCGAGCAGTGGGGCGCTTCGGTTTCGCACTCGGTAGTCTTGACACCTCAAATTTCTCCGATGCTGGCTGTCAGCGACGCAAACGCTGCGATCGAGTTCTATAAGGCTGCATTCTCCGCGACGCTTCTGTGGCACCTGGATGGGGCAGTCGCTGGACTCTCGATTGACGGCGCCCAATTCTTCCTCGCCCAGGAGTCGCCACCTCACGGCACGCGCGGCCCGGCCTCGGTGGGTTTCTCGACCGTGAGGATTGAGCTATTCGTGGAGGACCCCGTTGCGGTCCAGATGCGGGCATTGGGCGCCGGAGCTACCGAGCACAGTCCAATAGAGGAACACACGCACGCCACGACCGGGCCGCGTCCGGTCACTCGGATGCTGCAAGGCGCTGTGTTGGACCCGTTCGGACACATATGGCTCATCGGAAAAATTCTCGAATGACCTAGGGACCGTCGCTTTGTAGCACAGACGGATCGAAACAGAGGTGCTGCTTATTTCACGTCTATGAACAAACGTCCCCTCTCTGTAACAATCCTTGCCTGCATTTATATCGGTGTCGGGACTGTCGGTTTTGTTTACCACCTCCGCGAGATCTTGGCGAGGCATGCGTTTCACAATGGCGATTTTTTGGTCGAACTCACTGAATTTGTTGCAATTGTCTGTGGGGCATTTCTGCTGCGAGGCCACAACTGGGCGCGTTGGCTTGCGTTGGCTTGGGTCGCGTTCCACGTGGGGATCAGCTTCTTCGATTCGCTGCAGAAAGTGGTGGTTCATGGTTTGATTCTCTTGCTGATCGCCTATTTTCTCTTCCGTCCTGAAGCAAGAACCTATTTTCGCCACAGAGAAACGACCGGCGCCTAGACAGCACGCCTCAGCTACTCCGCGCGACGAAATGACTTGCTTGGGGCTGTTTTGGGGGCGACAGGAGATCGAAGAATCAAAACTTGGACTGCCCCTGACTGGCACCCTTTGATACTGCGAGGAAGCTGCTAAGGGTTAGGCATAGGAGCTTCCTTCCAATCGTAAAATTCTGGTTACCGTCAGGCGGAAGCGCAATGCGACTACACAGGCAGGTCTCGGGGCCGTCCGGGACCGAATTCTTTTTCTTTCATATGAGCCCAAAACCGATCTACATTTTGGACATGGAAGATTATCCGCCCCCAAACGGAGGCGACATGGCCCCTTCTCTAGGCTCGGAATCGTATCTTTCGCGCCGAGCGGCTGAAGGGAAGAAAAGTGAGCGTTTTCACGGCCGTAGAGAACCTTCTCAAGGCGGTGGTCAGCGGCCGATCCAACTCCTCTTTCATCCAGTACCTCAAGGAGCCCTATGCAATCGTTGCGACTGAACCCCATCCTCAACACGGACTCCTACAAGCTCACCCACTGGTGGCAATATCCTCCCGACACGCGCCACATCTACTCCTACCTCGAATCCCGCGGGGGCATGTTCGAAGAAACCATGCTCGCCATGCTGCAGTACATCATCAAATCCAATTTCGCCGGCCAGGTCTTCACCCTCGACGACGTCGAAGAAGCCCGCCGCGTTGCCCACGCTCATTTCTCAGGTCACCCGAGAACTTTCAACTACGAAGGTTTTAGATCTCTCTATGCGAAGCACGGTGGCCGGCTGCCCCTCCGCATCCGCGCCGTCAAAGAAGGCACCGTCGTCAAAACTCACAACGCGCTCATCACCATCGAAAACACCGACCCGGAGTTCTACTGGCTCACCAACTGGGCCGAAACGCTTCTGGTCCAGGTTTGGTATCCCATCACGGTCGCCACGGTTTCCCGCGCGATCAAGCAGGTTATCGGCAAAGCCCTAGCCCGCACTGGCGATCCGTCGCTTCTTCCTTTCAAGCTCCACGACTTCGGCTTTCGCGGGGTCTCTTCCAAGGAATCGGCCGCCATCGGCGGCGCCGCGCATCTCATCAATTTTCTCGGCACGGACACGCTTGCTGCCATTCAGCTTCTCAATCAGTTTTATTCCGCTGATCTCACCGCGCGGAATCCACTCGACTGCGCGGCCTACAGCATTCCGGCCTCCGAGCACTCCACCATTACAGCCTGGGGCGAAGCCAACGAGCTCGATGCCTACGCCAACATCCTCGAAAACTGCCCTGAAGGCGTTGTCGCCTGCGTCAGCGACTCTTATGACGTTTTCAACGCGGTTCGCAACCTCTGGGGCGGCGCGCTGCGCGACAAGGTTCTTCAGCGCAAGGGCACCCTTATCATCCGCCCAGATTCCGGTGACGCCGTCATTGTCCTCGAGGAACTCTTCAAAATTGTCAGTGACAAATTCGGCTATGAAGTGAACCGCAAAGGCTGGAAGACGACCGTGCCTTGCGTTCGTTTCATCCAGGGCGACGGCGTCAATTTCTACACCATTCAGAACATCACTGCGCAGCTCACGCGCAAAGGCTGGTCACAGGACATTTGGAGCTACGGCATGGGCGGCGCGCTTCTGCAACAGGTGAATCGCGACACGCTGAAATTCGCGTTGAAGTGTTCTGCGATCGACCGCAGCGGCAAATGGCACAACGTCTACAAGAATCCGGTAACAGATCCAAGCAAAGCCAGCAAAGGCGGCCGCTTCAACCTCATCCTCAAAGGCAAGGAATTCGTTACCGTCGAAGTCGTCGACGGCGAGCCCATCTCTCCCAGCAACGCTCTCGACACCGTTCTCGAGGACGGCAAACTCCTCCGCGACCAAACTCTCGCCGAAATCCGCGCCATTGCCTCATCCCAAGACATCTACAACGACCACGCATGATCTGTTTTCTGAAAATGTAGCGCGTCGGGGCGGGCATTGGCCCGCCCGCTTACCTTTACCCACGCAACTTGAATCGCTGAATTTTTCCCTGACCGTCTTCGGCAGTTCGCTACAAGAGCGCCCTTCGCGGCAGCAAACTCCAAATGGAGCTGCCAATTCCCCACAAAGGGACTTCTGGGGCGTTTGGGCATTGTTCTACGAGAGTGTCAATTGGGCGTTGACCATCCTTCCGTCATTCCGCTGGATCCCAGCCACCGTCGGCCCCCGAACCCCAAGCTCATCCTTCCGTACTCTCGTCATCCCCTCCCGCAGCTGAACGATGAACTGTCGTTTTTCACCAATCTCTGCGCAGTTTCCGGATTTCCGACGGATCGCCAACAACCGGCTCGGTCATCCTGTTTGGGAATGTGAGGCGGACCTTTTATCCTGCTTCGAGAGCACCGGTGGGCAGAGGCGCTTACCTTCCTGCTTAGCTTTTTTATTTGCGGACGAAATGAAGGTACGCACCGACGCTCAAGAAATTGACCAACACCGCCACCACGTTCCATAGGATCACCAGTCGCGAAGCAATCAGCAAGCCGTAGTAGACCACAGGATCTGAAAAGCGCCCATGATTGTCGCCATCCTTGGGTTCATGCCTGCGCTTGATCGACGTCTGAGCATCGCGGTCAAGTCCGGCACGGCGGCAAAGGTCGTTCCAAATCCCGCCAAAAAGCCAAAGATCTCTGACCGGCGAAGACTGGGGATGAGTAGGCTCCGCGTGTCGCGTGGAACCAGGTCCTGACAGGCACAGAGCGTGATCAGGCCCGGGACGAGAACTGCGAGCATCAATTTGTTGAATCGGCCCATCTGATCTCCCTCCCTGCGCCGTGCATGGTCTGAATGACCACGACATTCCCTACTTTTCCCCCTACTCCCACGCCAGGCATCCCGCATGGAGGCCGGTCCCTGAGGCCCATGACTTCCCTCCTCAGTCCGCAGCGCTGCGGGCGGCCTGAGTGTGAGTGAACGCTTCCCGCTTGCCCACTTCGAGGAGCCGCTTGGCATCCATTAAGCCGTAAATCTGAATGAGCTTGGCCACGAGTCCGGTCCAGCCAGTCTGGTGGCTTGCGCCCAGTCCGGCGCCGTTGTCGCCGTGGAAGTACTCGTAGAACAGGATGTGGTCGCGCCAGTGGGGATCGCTCTGGAATTTCTCCGCGCCACCATAGACGGGACGCCGGCCATGCTCGTCGCGGGTGAAGATCCGGGTGAGCCGGTCGGAGATCTCTTTGCTCACCTCGAACAGGTTCATCATCTTCCCGGAACCTGTGGGGCATTCGATTTTGAAGTTGTCGCCGTAATAGAGATAGAAGTTCCCGAGCGCCCGGATGATGAGCAGGTTGACCGGCATCCAGATCGGTCCCCGCCAGTTGGAGTTGCCGCCGAACATGCCGGTGTTCGACTCGGCCGGCAGGTAGTCCACGCGGTACTCCTGGCCGCCTACGTTCAAGACGAACGGATGCTGCTGGTGGAACTTGGAGAGCGAGCGGATTCCATAGGGGCTCAGGAACTCGTTCTCGTCGAGCATCTTGGTGAGGATCCGGCGCAGCCGTTCCGGGTTGAGCAGGGCCGCGATCCCGCGCTCGGCTACACCAAAATGTCCCGGGCCCGTGGGGTGGATGGTCTCCTTGAGTTCGGGTATCCGCCGCAGGCGTTCATACATTCGAGCCATCGTCCGCGGGATACGCTCCCGCATCGACTTTTCGAGAATCGTCGTCGCGCACAGGGGCAGGAGGCCCACCATTGAACGCACCTTCAGCCTCTGGGCGCTGCCGTCGGGGAGCCGCAACAGGTCGTAGTAGAAGCCGTCCTCCTCGTCCCACATTCCTTCCTGACCGGGCCGGTTCATGGCCGCGCCGATGTAGAAGAAGTGCTCGGCGAACTTCATGATCATGGGTTCGTAGCTGGGGTCGTGGGCGGTGAGCTCGAACGCGAGTTCCATCATGTTCTGACTGAACAGGGCCATCCAGGCCGTGCCGTCCGCCTGCTCCAGGTGGCCGCCGGTAGGAAGCGGGGCGCTGCGGTCGAAGACGCCGATGTTGTCGAGACCGAGGAAGCCTCCTTCGAACACGTTCTTGCCGAAGCGGTCCTTGCGGTTCACCCACCAGGTGAAGTTCAGCAGCAGCTTGTTGAACGTGGACTTCAGGAAATCCATGTCTGACTCGCCGCGCAGCGCTTGCTCGATGCGGTGGAGAAAGAGAGTGGCAAAAGCATGGACCGGGGGATTCACATCGCTGAAGTTCCACTCGTAGGCCGGCATCTGCCCGTTGGGGTGCAAATAGGCGGAGCGGAGCATCAGGTCCATCTGCTCCTTGGCGAAGTCAGGGTCCACGATGGAGAGCGGGAGGGTGTGGAAGGCCAAATCCCAGGCCGCGTACCAGGGATACTCCCACTTGTCGGGCATGGAGATGATGTCCTCATTCAGCATGTGGTACCACTCCGAGTTCCGGGCATTTTTGTATCCGGTATGGAGCGGGTTGGAGTGGTGCTCGTCCAGCCAGTTGTCACCGTCAAAGAAGAAGAACTGCTTGCTCCAGAGCATGCCGGCGATGGCCTGGCGCATCACCCTGGCCGCGTCTTCACCCACCGATGGCGGCGTGACCGACTTGTAAAACTCATCGGCTTCACGCAGGCGGTCAGCGAAGAGTTCATCAAATTGCTTACCGAAGGGTTTGTCTTTAATGTCTGGGGAACTCTTGGAGAGGCGCAGGCGAATCACTTTGCTCTGACCGGCGCCTACATTGATCCGGTAGTGCGCCGCGACCTTGGTGCCCTTCTTTCCGGGGTTTACCGCGCCCTGCTTGCCCTGCACCACGCAGTTGTTGATGCCGTCCTTGACGTGGGGGCTCTCGTTCTTTTGCCCGGGGAAAAGCAGTTCGTGGTTTGTTTCGTTTTCGGTGAAGAGCAGCGGCACATCGCCTTCGCAGGAAAAGATGTATTTGCCCAGCAGCGGATGTGTGGCCGTGACCGTGCTCGTGCCCGCAGCCGCCTCGATCTGCTTGAGGATTGGTTTCTCGGCAGCCCTGTTGGATGCGGCAATCCACGCCGACCAGTCATTGCGGAACCAGAGTGTCGGCAACAAATGCAGTTCTGCCGCCCCCGGTCCCCGGTTGGCGGCCGTGATCCGCACCAGGATGTCTTCCGGGCCCTCTTTGGCATACTCCACAAAAACGTCGAAATACCGGTCGCCATTGAATACGCCTGTGTCGAGGAGTTCATACTCCATGTCGCCACGGTTGCGCCGCTTGTTTGTCCCGATCAGATCCGCGTAGGGAAATGCCGCTTGCGGGTACTTGTAGAGGTACTTCATGTAGGAATGAGTCGGCGTGCTGTCGAGGTAGAAGTAGTACTCCTTCACATCCTCTCCGTGGTTGCCCTCGCTGTTGGTCAATCCGAAGAGCCGCTCCTTGAGAATCGGGTCCTTGCCGTTCCACACGGCCAGCGCGAAGCACAGGTGCTGTTTGTCATCGGAAACGCCGGCAATGCCGTCCTCCCCCCAGCGGTAGGCACGTGAGCGGGCCTGATCGTGGGTGAAGTAATCCCAGGCGTCACCGCCTTCGCTATAGTCCTCGCGGACGGTGCCCCACTGTCGCTCGCTGAGGTAGGGTCCCCATTTTTTCCACGCAAATTTTTCCTGTCGCGTATCATTTAACCGCTGCTGTTCCGCTGTAAGCATGATTTTCCTCCCCGCCGCAGGTTTGCCCGTCCAGGTAATTCTTTTGTTGCTGGCGCCTTCGGCCAGGCCCTAGCGCCGAAGGGTCTTTTGTCAATCCTAGCGTGATCCAAAATGCCGCGACTTTTCAGAATTGCACGCTTCAAAGGCAACGCCGCTTCGCCGCAAGCGTGAGGATCGGTGGGTCAGTTATAGCCGTTAGGCCGCGCGGTGTCCCGCATCACAAAGGATGATGACCCCGGCAAGAAAGCGTACGCAACTGTCAAAAGTAGCAGTCAGTTTGTGCCAGGCAAAGGCTACGACTGGAAGCACCAAGAAGGGTCTACGGATCCCAAGTCCTGGTTTTTCACCGTCATTTGTGCCGCGACGTAATCGATTCCGCCAGGGGTGGACGGCTAACCGGACACACTCCCCGTCGCTGGCCAGAAACGGGGTTCTGGGAGATCAGAGCGCGAGCGGCATTCGATTACTCCAGACTTCCCCCGACGGGACTTCTGGCCCGGAATAACTTCCGGCTTGCCGTGATCCGGCCACAATCGCCAAGGCGACATGGTGGACCACCTCTTCGGTTAGCCAACTGTTATGAGGTCGGTGAAACGCGTTTTCCTTGACGCATGTAAACATCCACATTTTCGCTTCAGTCTACTTCTCTCCGGCTACTCCACTGTCAGTGTCAACAGGATGTTGTGGCTCAACGAGCCAGAAGTTCCCGTCAAAGTGAGAGTATAGGTTCCCGGCGCAGTGCCTGCCTTTGGCGTCGGACTGCGCCCACTTCCAGCAGCGCCGGCGCAACCACCACAAATCAGCAATGCAAACATGGCCACACCGGAGACCTGCCACACGTACCGTCGCCTGGGTGCGGCAAACCTGCTAAGAATGGCGCAAGCTACAAGCGCCAGAAGCCACGTCAGCCCGATTCGTAAGCTGCCCCACGGCCAAGGCACGATCGTGCCTGGCGGCACCAACGACGGGGCCGTCGTCGTCACTGTAATATTGAACGGCGCATAGGAGCTGCCTGTAGGAGTCACCGATCCAGGAGCTGTGCAAACAGCCAACATCGGAGCGCCGCTGCACTGAAACGCAATCGTCTGGCTGAATCCGCCCTGCGGAGTGATGGTGATCGCGTAGGTTGATGTCGATCCGGCCGTGGCCGACGCGGCGTTCGGGGACGCTGAAAGGGAGAAGTCCGCCACCGTCTGCGTCAGGACCGGCGAAGTGCTGCCGGCGAAGTTCGCATCGCCGCCGTAGATTGCGGTGATCGAATGCGTTCCCGCCGTCAGCCCCGAAGTGGTGAACGTCGCTGTTCCGCCGCTCAGCGTGCCCGTGCCCAGCGCAGAGGCGCCGTCCTGAAACGTGACCGTCCCGGTGGGTGTGCCCGTCGCTGACGACGTCACCGTGGCGGTGAAGGTAACCGCTGTTCCGGAGATTGATGGATTATTCGATGAGGCGACGGAAGTGGAGCTAGCTGCCTTGTTCACCGTCTGCGTCAGGACTGGCGAAGTGCTGCCGGCGAAGTTCGCATCGCCGCCGTAGATTGCGGTGATCGAATGCGTTCCCGCCGTCAGCCCCGAAGTGGTGAACGTCGCCGTTCCGCCGCTCAGCGTGCCCGTGCCCAGCGCAGAAGCGCCGTCCTGAAACGTGACCGTCCCGGTGAGTGTGCCTGTGACCGGCGAAGTCACCGAGGCGGTGAAAGTCACAGCCGTTCCAATAATGGACGGATTATTCGATGAGGTCACGACGGAAGAGGAGCTAGCCGTCTGGTTAATCGTCTGCGTCAGGATCGGCGAAGTGCTGCCGGTGAAGTTCGCATCGCCGCCGTAGATTGCGGTGATCGAATGCGTCCCCGCCGTCAGCGCCGAAGTGGTGAACGTCGCCGTTCCGCCGCTCAGCGTGCCCGTGCCCAGCGCAGAAGCGCCGTCCTGAAACGTGACCGTCCCGGTGGGTGTGCCCGTGACCGGCGAAGTCACCGAGGCGGTGAAAGTGACCGCCGCTCCACGATTCGATGGACTATTCGACGAGACCACGGAAGTGGAGCTAGCTGCCTTGTTCACCGTCTGCGTCAGGACCGGCGAAGTGCTGCCGGCGAAGTTCGCATCGCCGCCGTAGATTGCGGTGATCGAACGCGTTCCTGCCGTCAGCCCCGAAGTGGTGAACGTCGCTGTTCCGCCGCTCAGCGTGCCCGTGCCCAGCGCAGAAGCACCGTCCTGAAACGTGACCGTCCCGGTAGGTGTGCCCGTCGCTGACGACGTCACCGTAGCGGTGAAAGTCACAGCCTGGCCCAAGGCAGAGGGGTTCAGCGAGGAGATTAACGTTGTCGCCGACGGGGAGCCAGGCGGACCGCACGATGTGAACTTTAGGGACGCAATGCGGGTCTTCCAGTTAAACGAACCGTTCGTTGTCAGGTATTCGTTGGTGTACCAGAAGGTGCAGTCATCAACGGGGTCGATGCTCATACTGCTGTAGTCACCCCAGCGACTGCCACCGTTACCGTTGGTCTGCGATCCTGTGCCTTCAATGATGCTGTTCTCGCTCTCCATCGTGCCCGCTGGATCGGAGGGCACGCGGCCCGTATAACGAACAGCCGGGAAATTGCTGCTGCTGGAGGCGCTGTAGCCCACAGCAATGTCACCCGATTGATCCATGGCGATCGAGCCCATCCAGCGGTACTGCGAGTCGGGTGAGAAAGTCCCCTGTTGGAAAACGGTCGGCGTGGCGTTTGGGCTGCGGATCTCATACCACCGCACCCCTACGCTGCTTCCCGCCGTCACCGAGTGGTTGACCACCAGTGATTCATGGTCGCCAAAGTTCCGATACGCCAGCCGGAACATCAGCCGGTCGCCGAGGGAATCGAGCTGTTGCGTCGTTCCAGGCTGGGGAATGCATGTGACGCCGCCACAGGCTTCGCTGAAGGACGCCACCGGGATCGCGGTGGGACCTGTGAAGGTGGAGTTCGAAGGCGTCGTGAAATCCACGTGAAACTTAAAGAGGTTCAGGTTGCTCGGTGCCACCATCTGAAGGTAGAAGTTGGGCTCCCCGGCCGGCGGCGGCGTAGTTCCGTCGAGGTCCGCAGGCAATAGGCTGTCTACGCTCGGATTCTGCTGCATGCAGATGGCGTTCGCTGGTCCACCACTCAGCATCGTAGCGCGGTCAAAGGCGCAAGGGTTTGCGCCGAGGAAAGTGTTTGCGCCTGAAAACGTGTTGGCCGTCCAGTAGTAAGCATTGGGCCAGACTGCCAGCTTGGGATAATCGGGAGTGTTGCTGCCAAAGGAGAACTCATATCGATAATAGCTCTGGGTTGCATCCGAGGTCGTGGAGACGGCCATGCAGTAGGCGGTGAGAGTGACATTCATCTGGCCTACCACCCAGCGCTGGGCGGATTTGTCATAAAGGACGACGGGGTCGCTCCCGTCGCCATTGGCGCAGTCGCCGTTGAAGCCGCTCCAGATGTTGTGGATAGGCGTCGGGCCCAAAAGCAAGGCACCGGACATCTTGTCGTAGACCGCATATTCTACGTTCACGATCTGTACGAACTGCGTGGCTCCGACCGAGCCGTTCGTGTCAGGTGGTGTCACTCCGTCCGCGCCTATGCCGTCAAAGTCCAGTCCAGGTGTAGCGCTGACCAGAGGCAGGGAAAGCTGTTGAAGAGCCTGGTCCTGGGTGACCGAGGTGGGGGGAGCCGGGGCAGGTCGCGCCGGCCGGCGAAGCGGGATGTTGCGCTGGCCGGTGGGGGCCTCGGGAGGTGCGGAAGCGACCAGGTCCACCAATGGCGGAGAAATGTCATAGCTGACGGGGGGTATGACGGTGGGTTTAGAACTGCCTTGCTGGGCCGGCGCCGGAACCGCGGACACCAAGGCGGCGAAGAACAAGAAAGGAACGCTTACCGGCTTCCACTTCATCTGAACCTCTGCTTGAGAAACTTCCGAAGTCGCCCAGCGTACTTCGGACAATGACCCCTAGCTACTGTCCTTTTGGGCCGTGCCTGTACTGTCCTGTGGGCAAGGCTGAGTATCGCCAGAAACGGGGTTCGAGCAGATCACCGGTCATGTCCCCGATCCGGACTTCTGACTCGTTTTAGCTCAATTCACGCTAAGCAGGCAACCAATATTATGCAATCGTACTGTGGGCTGGTCGGCGTTTCCTTCCAGGCACTCCCCCTGCGTTGGAGCGGTGTCTCAAAGCTTCGCGCTATTGTGAACCGACTGCACCACTTGGCGAATCGCATCTATGACAACGTCAGGCCTGTCAATGATGACGAAATGGCCACTCTTTTCCGCAATT
>WNGP01003984.1_pt1 | contig 12335 bp, 10 predicted proteins | sample 5407671 | NCBI WGS metagenome assembly WNGP01 (sample SAMN13153381, study PRJNA577476) | soil metagenome | isolation source: 40 cm soil or saprolite under Garry oak tree replicate 2 | place: USA:California | collected 2016-06-15 | reverse complement strand
GGACATCAAGATGGGGAGACCGCGTCCCATATGGAGGGTTCATTATCACAGTGTCATATTTTCCTTCAACCTCATCGATATCAGATACAAGCCATTCGACCTGAACCCCGGCCGCCACTGCGTTCTCTCTCGCCAGAGCAATAGCTGTCTCATCGATATCGACGCCGACAACTTTCATGGACCTCATCATGGCAGCACCAATTGCCAGACGCCCCGTCCCGGTTCCGAGATCGATTGTCTGACCTCGCAGGTCGCGATGCTCAAACCCGGCCATGTACAACAATTCAGCCGCTACGTCAGAGGAAACAGGGTATTGTTCGAGTCCTAGTTTTGGGGTCTGAAGGATCTTCAGCTTTTCAAGATGAATTTCCAGTTGGCGTTTAGAAACTGTTCGTTCTTCTTCCAATTATAGGCGGACCAATCCACGCTCCAAAAGCTGCTCCCAAGTCCAAGCCCCAATAGCGACCAAAATTTCGTCTCTCGTGATGATCGGCTTCGGAAACCTTTCAGGGTCATCAAGTGCAAGGCGGGGACAGGCAGTGTCAACGAAGACGTCGATATCTGTGAAGTCGAGCAGTTTCTGGGGTACAATCTCATCCGAGTAGAGGATGACCGCTTTCTTGCCGGCTTCCTCGATCTGCTTGAGAATTGAGAGAGCAATCTGCGGGTTGCTCTGTCCTGGCTTGGTTGAAACGATTATTCCAAAATTGCTGGCCATCCTGGCTTTGTCCACCATTGCATATCTCTGCCTGATAATCCGGTCCCTATCATGATCAAGAATTTTGACCGTTCCGTCGTAGGGGTCCGCAAGAACTGTCGGTTTATCGACAGAAAGAGCTGCCCCAAGACCGTGGAAGTAGCTGCCTATCATCAGAAATGAGTCGACCTCAGATTGAATCCTCTTGAGTCCAAAATAGTCACAACCAAGGACCTGGCCCGTCTCATGGGACCATGGGCCCCGCCCAGGAACATGAACATTGAATCCTTTCGCCTCAAGAAGTCTCACTGCCTCTGGCAGCTTGTGCAGATGCTGAATGGTAGTGGCTATTCCTATGTTTCTGCCTTGAAGAATGGAAACAGCCTTCTCTAGCACTGGAATGATCTCATGATTGCTCCTCGCGGGAATGTACACTACCGGGACGCCGTGGGAAGCGTCCCGCAGGAATTCATTATGCCCGTAGTGCACTAGCAGGTCGGCTTTCAGGCGAACGGCGGCATCTAAAGAGAGGTCACATGCTCCCCAGGCAGGCACCGCGGAAACAAACACGTCCGCACCCGTCTTAGCTCGAACTAGACCCGCCAGCCGGGTTCCTTCGTTCTTGAGACCATCGGGTAGTTGGACCAGTATCCTTCGGGCACCTCTCCCCGTTATCTCAGCTACGAGCCTATCTTCGTCGAAGTCAAAGATGGACATGTCAAATTCGCCGGGGAGAAGCTATCAAAAGACTGTAGCCCAATATAAACACCGGAGAAACCTGAGGAATTTCCTTCGTGGCAGTCTGCTAGGTAACACGATTGTTAAGCCAGATATGGAGGCTGGGCTGAAACTATGACAGAGAACCAGAAGGCGCAATCCAGACTCGACACGGGTCTCGCAGATCCAAGATCTATAGCTACAATGGTCGACGCTTCTCTTAAGCGCGGGTCCAGCCTGTCAATCGCTCTCTCTGATGCAATTGTCGGGGTCAACCTTGACAATCTAGGCGATTGGACGATCACCGTTTGTCTCTCATCGAGATCGGACCGCTTCCACCAAATAACATCCTCCCTGGAAAGTCTGGGATTCTTTCAAGCAACTGAGAACGAAGGCACCAAATACATGCTTTGGACATCTCTGCTCTCAGAAGTTGGAGACGTCAGGATCAATGCTGAACAGATTCTCTTACTGGCTTTGAAGGTCTTGCAATCGCCGAGCATTCCGGTGTATATCAGATAGTCAAACGATCTTAAGAGATCTCAAGCAGGGACCACGACTGGTTGTCGGGAAGGAGAGTTTCTCCCGACGACCTCGCGAACCATACCGTTCTCCATCTGAATTATGGTGTCTGCCTCGGCTTCAAGGTCTCCAACGTGGCTAATGAGGAAGATTTGTTTGAAGTTCTGTGAGAGCTCCCGGTGGAGTAGTGTAAGAATTCCTTCGCGGCGGACTCTGTCAGAGCTGCCTAGAGGTTCGTCGAGGAATAGGAATTCTGGATTATGGCCCTTGGCTTGGGGTATCAAGGCGAGGGCGAAGGCTAACCTCATTGCCAGTAAGAGCTGGTCCTCGGTGCCTCCTGAGAAAACTTCCTTGGGCTTGAACTCTCCAGCCTCTGGATCAAAGACTCTGACAGTGTAGTCTTCGTCGAGTTGCACTGCTTTGTATCTTCCGGAGGTTATCACAGGAAGAATGAGCCCCATGTAGCGTTCGACCTGGGGCTTGACACGGTTCCGTAGGGACTCCGATGTTTGCTCGAGTCCTTTGACGGACAGCTTGACGACCACGCAGTCCTTCTCGAGGAGCATCACCTTCTTCATTTGGGTCTGAACTTGATCATCGAGATCGTTGTTCTCCTCTAATAGCTGGCGTAGTTCGAGCTGTCGGGAAATTGAGTCTTCGATCTGGGCCTTATTTCTCGAAACGGATTCCTTTAGCGTATCTCTCGCTTCGGCGATCTCTTCAAGGAGCGTCTCAGAGAATGATAGGCCTTCCGGAAGATCTGGCAACTGAGCCATGCCGAACTTCTCTTCAACCTGTTTGATCTCGCTCTGGATAAGGTCGAGGCGTTCTTTGATCTGGGGTTCCTCTCTCAATTGCTGGCCGAGTAATTTGACCTTAGCTTCCAGAGACTGACGCGTTTGCCTGTCGCTGTCGAACAATGAGGATACGGTCTCGAACGCGGTCTTAGGGTCCTTTGACGATTCGACCTTGGCAGAGTATCGCGTGATTGAGGACAGTGTTCCCAGAAGCTTCTCGGACCTTTCAGCAATGCTCTGATGGGTTTTCGCCAGGTTTTGTTGGTTCTCGGCAAGCTCGTTCTCCCATGAGCGGACGAGCTGCAGGCTAGCTAGCTGTTCCTGCTCGTATCTCGAGCTGCTGGCTTGTTGGGAAAGCGAGACAATCTGTCGTGTCAGTAAGAGGAGGGAGACTATAGCGAGGGATCCGAAGGCAACCGCGACTTGAGAGAGACCTATGAAGAAGGAAAGGATAGCTCCGGCGCCGAGCGCTGAGGTTGAGATGAGATACGTCCAGACCCTTCTTGGTTTGGAGTCTAACGGTTTCGGATTTCCGAGACTTGAGACGTCCTTTGTCTTCTCTGCAATTTTGGCTTGTAGATTATCTTTGGACTCCTCTAACTGGGCTCTGCGGATTTCGGCGGATTGAAATTCTTCAAGCATATTCGATGCTTGGGTGAGCTGGGAGTCTATTTCGGAAAGCCCAGAGAACTGTTCGAGTTCTAATCGAGCTTTCTCCAGTTCCTCTCGTTGAGACGAAATCCCAGATAGTTGTCGCTGGAGGTTCTCTGCAAGGCGCGTCTTGTCTTGAATCTCTTGCCGGAGAGATTTCTGGAGCTTCACAGCTTCATCGTATTTGTTCAGGGTCTTGTGGAGAGAATCTGTGGCCGCGAACTTTTTCTCCAAGTCCACAAGTTCTGACTTGAGCTTTTCGATTTTCACTGCCAGCGTCGAGAGTTGGGTCTCCGCTTCCTTGTACCTGTTAAATTGCTCTTGAAGCGATTGGAGACGCTCGCGTTCAACTGTAAGCTGTCCCGGATTCCGAGTCGTGCCTTCGATTCGAGCTCTCTCCGCATCAAACTGGTCCTGCACTCTGTTGAAACTGTCCAGGTTCAGGAAGACGTTGACAACTTTCCTCCGGTCGTCGAGCCTTTGTTTAATTAGTCGCTCGAGATCTTTCTGTGCGACGACGCTGCTTGCAACAATTTCGTTGTAGGTAATGCCTCCGAGAAGTCGTTCAACCTCGCTGGTCGTGTCGTTTACAGTCGTTGCAATTGTCTTTTGTCGACCGTTCGGCCCAAGCTCATAGAGCTGTGCCCGGTTCGGTCTCGTTTTGTGAACCTCTCTTACGACTCTGTACTTGAGGTCGCCGATTGCGAATTCGAGTTTTACCTGGGCTTCGCCGGTTCCGTAGGTGAGGATTTCTTCGTTGCTGGGTTTCTGGCTTGGCCGTATCATTCGGCCGAAGAGGGCGAAGAGGATCGCGTCGAGTATGGTAGACTTTCCGCTCTCGTTCAATCCTGTGATGAGCGAGATGCCCTCCGAGAAGGGTAACGGTTGGGAGAATTTCAGTTTCTTGAAGTTGTGAGCATAGAGGCTTAGTAGTTTCAGTCGACTCCCTCCTCCTGAAGCTTTGCAACGGTAAGCTTCCATGCCTCCTGGACAAGTGGTCTATCCTGGTCGCCTGCTTTCGTTAGCAGGTTCTGGAATGTCCGATCTAGCTCCTGGAGCGGAGTAGTCTTTGGAAGCGACTCTAACGGGATCATATTCAGAACGTTGAGCTGTTCTTCGTCGAATTCGATGTGGAAGAACTTGCCCTCAGCGTAGGTGTAGAGCGCGGATCGCTTGTAAGTGGAGAGCTGGTTCAGCGTGACTTTTCCAGAAACTTTTACGCGAAGTATCTTTTCATCGTCTATTCTCTTTTCTAGACCTTCTTCTATTTGTCGTGTAAGGCTTCCCTCGCCAGCGACTCGGAACTCAAGGGTTTCCATGGGCCGAGCGGGTGTTGGATGGAACTCTTGCTGGACTACTCCTGACTTGTCAAGTTCGAGCCATACGAACCCTTTCGTCTCGCCTTCCTCGTTGAACGATGCTCGCTCAGTGCTTCCAGGATAGACGACTGGTGTCCCGTTGAGGGTTTTTCTTTGATGATTGTGCAGGTGGCCAGAGGCGAAGAGTTGGAGGTTTCTGGGGATAGATGATTTCGGGATATGGACTTCTTGTCCAAAGTACCCGTCGAAGCCTTCGATCGGATAATGTGTCAGGAAAATGTTGACGTCGCCATCTCGGCTGATCTCATAGCCGGCGAGTGGATCTGCGTTTGCTGGTAGGTTTGGATTGAGGCTCATCCCTGTTAGGTCAACAGTTTCGCTTCCGAAGTCGAACTTCTTAGTCGTTGGATGTTGTTCTTGTATGAAGTAGACGTGTCCGGACCTCGCATGAACTGCGAGAGGGGAGGCGCCTTGTTCCGCGCTGCGTGGAGTATCGTGGTGGCCGCTTACGAGAATGGTTTTGATGCTCTTCTCATGTAGACGCTTGAATTGTTCTGCCACGAACGCCCTTGTAGGATTGCCGGGCAGAATGCCATCGTAGAAATCTCCACCGATCAGAAGAATATCGGGCTTGTTCTCCAAAGCGAAATTGACTAGAATCTCAAAACAACGCTGGAAGTCGCGCTTGCGTTCGAACCGCTTCGGACCATACTGGACTGCAGATGGATCTAGGTGGTTGTCGGCTGTCAGGAGAACGTGAATTGTCATGGTAATCTAGCTACTGAAGGCAACCGGCGTCTTCGGATGAACTGGAACGATATTAAGAGTTGGAGATAGCCGAACGTAACCCTGTCGGATCACGAAGCCATGAGGAGCCGTGCAAGATTCCATCTGAGGACGGGAAAGGAATTGGTCGCAGAAAATACCGTCAGGGTAGGAATCGACATCGGCGGAACGTTTACCGATCTCGTGGCTACGGACGAGAAACGCGCGGTTTGGAAGATCAAACTCCTGACCACACCGATGGATCCGTCGATAGGAGCTCTTGATGCTGTCCGAAGATTGTTGGAGAAAGAGAAGGTTGACCCTAGTCTTGTTAGAGTCGTTATTCATGCGACAACGCTCGCGTCGAACGCGCTTCTGACGGGAAACATTCCTAGAGCCGCTCTCGTCACGACCGCGGGCTTTCGAGACGTTCTGGAGATCGGGCGCCAGAACAGACCTGAACTGTACAATCTTCAGGTCGAGCGTCTGCCTCCACTAGTCCCGAGGCGATACAGGTTCGAGGTCCGGGAGAGAGTCACGTATGATGGGAGAGTTTTGGAACCGCTTGATACATCGCAGGCTATTTTGGTTGCGAGAAGGGTGCGAAGACTCGGTATCGGCACGGTTGCTGTCTGCCTTCTTCACTCCTACGCCAACCCGAAACATGAGAAGAAACTTGGGGAGATACTCAAGAGAGAACATCCTAACGCGAAACTTTCGTTGTCGTCGGAGCTTCTTCCCGAGTTTCGAGAGTACGAGAGAACTAGCACTACAGTCGTTAACGCGTGTCTGCAACCCTTATTCTCAGACTACCTGGAAAAACTCGAACAGGGATTGGAAGAGCTCGGAATTCGTGCACGACTCTTTGTAATGCAATCGAATAGTGGGACTGTGCTCTCTCGCCAAGCATCCCTTGAACCAGCTCGTCTCATAGAATCAGGACCTGTTGCAGGGGCGGTGGCGTCCAAGTTCTACTCGCGGGGATCTGAAAGCTTTGTCTCTCTCGACGTCGGCGGGACCACTTCGAAGGCAGGAGTCTGGTCTGGCCATAGGTTCGAGGTGACTAACGAGTATGAGGTCGGTGGATGCTTGCATGGAACCAGGCGAGTTGAGGGATCAGGCTACCCTGTCAGATTTCCAGTCGTAGACCTCGTCGAGGTCGGTATCGGTGGTGGGAGCATTGCCTGGGTCGATGATGCGCGCGTTCTCCACGTTGGGCCTCAGAGCGCCGGAGCGCTGCCTGGTCCGGCTAGTTATGGAAAAGGTGGCAAGCTGCCGACGCTTACAGATGCGTCTCTTGTTCTTGGCCGGCTGAGCGCTAGCTTTCTGCTTGGCGGAGATCTGCGATTGAACCCGCATCTCGCTCACATGACCCTTGCCAAGTTGGTTGCAAAACCGCTTCGAACGGGAGTGATTCCTGGAGCCATTGGTGTTCTGCGAATTGCTATCGCGAGGATTGCGGAGGCGTTGCGTGCGGCAACCGTGGAAAAAGGTCTCGACCCACGCGAAATGGTTCTGGTGGCGTTCGGTGGGGCAGGGCCAATGTTTGCCTGTGAGGTTGCCGGACAGCTAAAGATGGAGAAGGTCGTCGTGCCTCCTGCTGCAGGGCTGCTGTCGAGCATGGGTCTGCTTCTAGCGGAACCGTTGCATGATTCTGTCCTGACCGTGCTGAGAGACGCAGAGAGTGTGAGCGTCAAAGAGCTTGAGAAGATCTGTCGTGGAATGGAAGTGAGAGCGAGAGGTCTGCTCCGAGCAGAAAGAGTAGAAGAGAAGAATGTGACCTATCAGAGATTCTTGGACATGCGTTATCAAGGACAATCCTACGAACTATCAATTCCTCTACGCAGCGGGATTATTACTAGAGGCGCGGTTCGATCTGCCATTCTAGACTTTCACCGGAGGCATCAAATGCAGTATGGGTATTCTCAGCGGGACAGGTCTGTCGAGATTGTCAATGTTCGCAGCTATTGCAGAGGAAAGGCCGGGAATATTGCTGGGGCAACTAGTACTTTTGCACGAGAGAAGGCCTTGTTGAAGAGGAGAAGAGTCTGGTTCATGGATGGACATGGTATCGAGTGTCGGGTCGTTCAGCGGAACAGCTTGCCTCCTGGAACAAAGGGAAAGGGACCGTGTGTGATCGAGGATTACGACTCAACCTTGGTAATTCCACCTCGAGCGAGGTACATGGTTGACCGGAACGGATCGGTTTCTATCGTAATCTGAACCTGGGCATGTAGAAGACTGTTACTCGAATCTGGTAGCGTTGGTTTCAACAGGGCAATATCGGATAGTGCTTGGTAGGTTGCTTTAACAGTGAAGAAAATATGACAAATACATCAAGCGGCTCGAACAGCACGTGGGGAGCGTTTACTCCAGTCATGCCAGCGTTCATTCGTTTGATCGCGGGCGTCATCGTACTAGTGATTATCGAGGCAGTTGTTCTCGGCTTTCCAGGGATCAGCCAGAACATCTCAGGCAGCACCATATCCATCGCGAACATCGTAGTGTTCATGATCGGGCTTGTCGTGGCTTTCATCGTCTTCAAGTTCGGTACACAGCTCTCGAAAGCGGTCTCGGACGCGTACAAGAACTACCAGACATGGGTGCCCTTACTAGCGTACATCTTCCAGATCATAGCCATCGTCATACTCTACAGCGTCAGCAACGGCATTGCCAGCCAGTATTTCACCAGCGCGCCTTGGGCGTATCCATTGATATTCCTCTTGATCGCCCTGCTTCCAACACTGCGAGTTGTCGTCAACCTGGTTCACGCGCTCGACGGCACACCGACTGCGAAGCACGCGACGAACAACTAACTGTACGAGCTAGCCACAGGAAAAAAACCGGGGGCCTCAATGAGGCTCCTGGAAAACCAAAGCCCCACTTTTTCGGGACACTCTCTTAGAGTACTCGTTTCTACGGTCCGTACTCGAGCGGAGGATGCGCGTGGAAATTTTTTCGGGACCTGTTTCTGTCCGGATGGGATTGTGAGCTTGTTTCTTTGAGATGGGCGTGTAATGGGCTTGTTCGGGTTCTTTTTGACTCCGCGGATTCCCCTAGGGATCAGCGTGGAAGATGGTGTTCTAGAAATCGTGGGCTTGGATTTGGAATCAGGGCTGGTATTGGGCGATTTGATAGTTTCTGTTTTCTACTCTAATAGGTAGAAATGGTCATGGCAACTCCAGAAACCATTGCCTGCTTCTTCCCCCGCCTGCTCAGCACAAGATAGACAACCACAACACCAACAACGGCGACAATCCCTACAGCGACGACGATACCGGCCAAGAGTATCGGAGCTAGAAATGGACTGAACAACGGACCCGGCTGAACCTGCTCCAAGGCAACAGTAACCCAGCCTGTATCAAGAGTCTTCTGAGAAGATCCCCGCGCAACATCCAAAAAACTACCATCCGAATTTTGCTGGGTCAGGATGAAGGCAACTGATGCTAGGGCCTGAATATTTCGACCGTACGCTTGAAACGCCAGTGCGGACAGAGCGGCCCCGTAAACATGGCCCCTGTGATCGCCAGTGGTTGTGAAGTTTGCAGAGATCATTTTGGTCAAAAAGTCCAACGCCTTCGAGACATAGTTATTGGTTGAGGTGTACGAAACATCTTTCAGTGCTAGAATTGTCAAAGCAGTTACGCTGATCGGTTCAGGTCCGAACGCGTTGAGAGGGTCCGACGAGACTGCGGAAGTTAGATTGAAGCTGCCGTCAGAGTTCTGAAGCGAGAAAAGAAAGTTGGCCGCGGCTGTCCGATTTTGAGAGATTATGTGGTTGGTGTCAACTAGCCCCCATAATGCCATGTCCGTATCCACACTACTGGCAACCGGGACATAGGAGGGTCCCGGAGCGTAACCAGTGAATCCACCGCTGGACTGTTGATAGGTCAAAAGGTTGGAAAAATCTAACTGATTTTGGATCAACGGAACGTTGGAACTTGCGCTAAGAGAATGAAGCATTGCCCCCGGAATGTCTGCTTCCCCCCATGCATAGCTTGAGGAATTGTCAAGCTGTGATGCAAACCACGAGAAGGATTTCGCGGCCTGAGCGGCGTGGGAATCATTCAACCAGAGCGCAAGAGCCGCGCCCGGTGTTGGGATCTGCCCATAACTCTCGAAAGACCCATCCGCGTTCTGACTACTCGATAGCCAATGCAAAGCAGACTTTACCGCGCTAGCCTGAGACGTTGCGGCAGCGTTGACGTTGTGCGTCGGCGAAACCATGAGGGTCAAGAGAATAATGACCCAGATTGTTGCATTGGAAAGGTATTTCGGAGCGGGCAAAGTTACCCGCTCTGAGCGGGACCTCAATATAAGCTAATCGAGAAGACACTGAGAAGCGGATCGTTCCATGGAGAATCTTGACCCGATATCCTTCGAGATTCTCAAAAATTCACTCATCTCGATCGCGGAAGAGATGGGAGTCATCCTTCGAAAATCCAGCTTCTCCCCTAACATCAAAGAGAGGCGAGATTACTCCTGCGCCCTCTTCAATGCATCAGGACAGCTAGTAGCCCAAGCAGAGCACATTCCAGTCCATCTCGGCGCGATGCCGTACTCAGTGCAGGCTGTTCTGAAAGAGTTCAAAGATGACTTAGCGGAAGGTGATGATATCATCCTCAACGATCCATACCGCGGCGGGACACACCTTCCAGACATTACCATGGTCTCACCGATATTCTTCAAGCAAAAGTTGGTTGGGTTTACGGCTAACCGCGCTCACCACTCTGATGTTGGCGGAGTTGCGCCCGGGAGCATGTCCGCTCTATCGAGTGACGTCAACCAGGAAGGGGTTCGCATTCCGCCCGTCAAGCTCTGGGCTGAGGGCAAGCCGAATCGGCAGATCTTGGATTTCGTACTGTCAAATGTTCGGACGCCTGATGAGAGATTGGGAGATCTCAGGGCGCAGCGAGCCGCTAACCTCGTCGGCGCGAAACGTCTGGGAGAGTTGTTGAAGAAATCGAACGTCTCAACGGTCGAGAAAGGAATGGATCAATTGATCGACTACTCTCAAGAGTTGATGCTCAAGAAGATTCGAGAGTTGCCTAGAAAGTCGTCAACAGCAGTTGACTATCTTGATGACGATGGTTTTGGTACGACCGATATCCCGGTCATGGTCAAGGTCACAATTAATCGACAATCCATAGCGTTCGAGTTCTCCGGTTCTGCGAAGCAGGTTCAGGGACCATTGAACGCCGTGTACAGCGTAACTCTATCAGCGGTCTACTATGTGGTAAGATGCGTGACGGATCCTTCGATTCCAGCAAACGCAGGATGCTTCAAACCCATTCAGGTCAAAGCACCATCCGGGACGATCGTCAATGCAGAGCCGCCAGCACCTGTGGCCGGTGGAAATGTGGAAACGTCGACACGAATTGTTGACGTGACCCTCAAGGCTTTTTCTAGTATTATTCCAGAGAGAGTTTGTGCCGCTTGCCAAGGGACCATGAACAACGTAACCATGGGAGGAATTGACCCTCGGACCGGGAAATATTTCACCTACTATGAGACCATCGCTGGCGGGTTCGGCGCCCGGTACAGCAAGGATGGCGTTGACGGGATTCATAGTCACATGACGAATACATTGAACACGCCCGTAGAAGCACTGGAATCAGCGTACCCTCTTAGGATCAAGAAGTACGAACTAGTGCGAGGCTCCGGTGGACGAGGAGGTTTCCGTGGAGGACTAGGCGTCAGGAGAGATACAGAGGTGTTGGCGGAGAGGTCTACTATTTCGTTGATGGGGGACCGACAACGCCATGGACCCTGGGGCTTATCTGGAGGATTGTCGGGATCGCCGGGCGCGTATGGAATTGTGCGAGGAAACCAGATCACCAGTTTGGCTTCAAAGACAACTCTTACGGCAAGTCCCGGTGATGTTCTAACTGTAACAACGCCCGGTGGTGGTGGCTATGGAGCGCCAAGCCGCAGAATGAGGGAGAAGATAGAGCAGGATAGAGCTGACGGTAAAGCCTGAATCCTAACACATGGTTACCTTAGCGGCTCCCCGTACAGGCGGATTCCAAGCGGACGAGTCTTGCGAGTTTGCAGCTTGGTAGTACCAAGCGAGCGTATGATAGGTTGCAAAGTGTATCGCGTCAGCACCAACGTTCGTCGCTATCCACGCGTTGGATTTCGCGCATATGGCCCATAGACTCCAGAAGTATTGCTGGTTGCTCTGGACCCCGTTTATCCCAGTGATCAAATGTTCTGACGTAGGAGGCCCATAATACATTGCCTGGACTTTTGAGATGGATGCCGTCAGCTGATAGAAATTCCAATCAGAAGATACGTCGGTCTTATTGATCCATTGGCTTGTATTGTTTCCATAGTTGATCAGGGTCTCGACAGAGACGGTCGTTCCATTGCAGGAACTTGGGCAGTCGCTACTTGATTTCTGATAGTAATAGTAAGCACTGGCTTGGAAAGCAACGATACCTGATCCAACCAGTATCAGGATAGAGAAGAATATCTTGTGTTCGCTGATAACGTTGAGTCCCAATCTACGCCACATCTTGCGAAGTTCTAAGACCGAGGCGCGCGGCCGCAACCACGATAGCAGGAGCAACTGCAGCGAAGAAGATGACATTACTAGCCTCATGTGTGACCGAAAAAGGCGCGCCAATTATGTTGCCGAAGACGAAATCCTGATAGAGAGAACCTGTCCGGAAAATCCAGCTGCCGAAGTTCGTAAGTGCATCATAAGCGAATGTCGATAGAAGCCCGACGAGTCCGAAGACGACGCTCAGCCGCCGATACCCCTTCGTTCCCCTCACAACATCTCGGGCTACGAAACTCTTTCTGAGGGCTACTCCCGCGAGGGCGTAGAAACACTCGCCTACCATCAGGAATGACAACATGAGG
>WNGP01007144.1_pt1 | contig 12341 bp, 14 predicted proteins | sample 5407671 | NCBI WGS metagenome assembly WNGP01 (sample SAMN13153381, study PRJNA577476) | soil metagenome | isolation source: 40 cm soil or saprolite under Garry oak tree replicate 2 | place: USA:California | collected 2016-06-15 | reverse complement strand
CTATACTACGCATTTTGTGCGTCCAGGCTGGGTAGAGCAAGATCCCCAGCAGGTCTGGCTAGCGCTGATTACCGCTATCAGAGCAGCTGTACAGGCCGCCCCTGGTGCCGATGTACAGGGCTGTAGCCTGGCATCGACAGCGGTAACGGCAGTAACTGTTGATCAGGATGGCAACACCTTTGATCCAGCTATCCTGTGGATGGATACGCGTGCGAGCTCCGAGGCGACCGAAATCAGTTCCACCGCTCATCCAGCTCTCTGGTACACGGGCAACGCGGTATCACCCGAGTGGATGCTCCCCAAAGCACTGTGGTTGAAGCGTCACACTCCCCAGCGTTATCGCAAAGCACGCTATCTCGTCGAGCTTCATGATTGGTTGATGTTTCGTCTTACCGGACGCTGGGTGCTTTCACTTTCCACGATCAGTGGCGAGTGGACATACGTGAGCGAACGCGGCGGCTGGCAACTAGACTTACTGGAAGCGCTTGATCTCGGCGATTTACCCGCTAAATGGCCTGCTGAGGTGCTCCAACCAGGTCAGGTGGCCGGACATTTGATCGATGAAGTAGCCAGGGAAACTGGCCTCCTTTCAGGCCTACCGGTCGCCCAGGGCCTGATGGATAGTTACGCAGCGGCTATTGCATCGAACGTCTTTGTGCCTGGCCAACTGAGCCTCTCGTTAGGCAGCTCCTCATCCTATCTTGCGCTGCTTGAAACGCCGAGATCAGACCCCCGTTTACTTGGCCCCGTACCAGACGCTTTCGGCATAGGGACATGGGCTATGCAAGGAGGTCAGACCAGTGCCGCCTCACTCCTTCGATGGTTTCACGACCAGCTTGCGCCTGGCGTTAGCTATACAGACCTCGACCATGAGGCAGCAATGATTCCTCCTGGCAGCGAGGGCCTCCGCGCACTCGATACGTGGCAGGGCTCGCGTACGCCGCACCGTGACCCTTCCAGTCGTGGTGGTTTATGGGGACTTAGCCTCGGACACAAACGTGCCCATCTGTACCGTGCGCTGCTTGAGGCCGTGGCTTATGGCGGTCGCCAGATTATCGAAGTTATGCATGAGGTAGGCGTCAGGGTTGAGAACATCGTGGCCTGCGGTGGTGGGAGCCACAGTCCTTTGTGGATGCAGATTCATGCCGACGTGCTTGGCAAACTTATCACTGTTCTCGCTGAACCCGGTGCAGCAGCGCTCGGTGCCGCTATCTGTGCAGCAGTCGCTACGGGACTATACAATGACTTGCAAAGCGCAACGGGAGCACTGGCACACGTGGGACAAACATTCACACCTGATCCTGAACACCGGTCGATCTATGATGCTGGCTACACGGAATATCTCTCAGGCTACGCTTCTCTCAAAAATATGCGGGAACACAACTGAGAGGCTGTGTGTAAAGGCCTCAGGCCTGGGTTTGTGCCAAGCGTCTCAACATGATGCGGATCATGGCGAGATAAATCCAGGCTTCTTCACTGCTGGGGAGCACCTCATAGTCTTTGGAGAGCCTGCGCCAAGTCGAAAGCCAGGCGAAGGTGCGCTCGACAATCCAGCGGTGGGGAAGCACATGAAAGCCACTGGGTCGGATCTTCTCCCAATCGATGACGGCATCCTTGGAAGCCCAGACGCCTCGTAAGCCACTCCAGGGATGTTCCACGATCTCGACCTCCCATCCCAGCGTCGCCTTGACCCACTCGCCGAAGCCTTCCTTCTTGTAGCCGCTATCGGCCCAGATCAGCTTCAGACGCGGAAAGACTCCGTTGAGCGGCGCAAGCAAGCGTTTGCCGCCGCGGTAGTCCTGGATGTTGGCCTCATGAACCTGGACATGCAGGATCAGCCCATTGGTATCGACCAGCAAGTGGCGCTTGCGGCCTTTGACCTTTTTGCCCCCATCGTAGCCGCGAGCCCCCCTTTTTGCGTCGTCTTCACCGATTGACTGTCGATGATGGCGGCGCTGGGAGTCGGCTGGCGCCCTTGTTTCACTCGCACCTGTTCGCGCAGGGCTGTGTGCATCCGTTTCCACGTGCCATTGGTGCGCCACGTGCGAAAGTAGCTCCAGACCGTCGACCAGGGTGGAAACTCATGCGGCAAGGCACGCCATTGGCTGCCTGTGCGATCCAGGTACAAAATGGCAGTGATTACTTCTCGCATGTCGGTTGTTCGTGGGTGTCCACCTGGCTTGGCGGGCGGGATGAGCGGTTCGAGGATGGCCCATTCCTTCTCGGTCAGATCACTGGGGTAGCTGAGTCTATTCATATCTCCACCTCCTCCATATTTCCCCTTTTTCTTCTGCTCTATTATATCACTTTCCACACAGCCTCTGATACCATTTCGCAACCTATCGTAAAAGAATCGGCATCATTGGGCTTTCCTCAGTTTTCATGTTATTGATAGGCCATCATTCTTGACAAATCCTCAATATTGAGGTATTCTCAATACTATGAAAGATTCAATGAGCAAGCAAACCGATACAAAACACAGTCGTGTCGCACGACGTCGTGCACGTGTGCGCGCCGATTTGCTTTCAGCGGCACGTCAGGTGTTTACCACGCGTGGCTACCAGGATGCAACCATCACTGAGATCGTCCAAGTCGCTGACATAGCGATGGGAACCTTTTATCTCCATTTTCGGGATAAAGAGGAGCTCCTCGTCGCTCTTGCGAAGGACACGCTCCAGGTGATGCGTGAGCAGGTTCATGCAGCCATCGAACAGCATGCCAACGCACCGCTCGTTCCGCTGATCATTCGGACGCTCTTACGAACGGCCTACGAACAGCGGGATCTCGTCCTGCTGCTGTGCGCCGGAGAAAGCCATCTCCTTGCTCACCCTCACCTGCTTGCCGGGCAGCAAGGTCTGGCCGAACACTTCATCTCGGCGCTTCAGGAGGCGGCATCGACAGGCCTGCTTGCATCCTATGATTCGGTGCTGCTAGCTCATCTGCTGGTAGGGATGCTGATGCGAGCGATTAGCTGGTGGGTTGAACAGGACGAGCCGGGTCCCGAAGTGATGGCCGACCACATTCTGTTCGTGCTGGGACTTGGCTTGCCCTCTTCGCTCTTGACTGGAACAGGGCATCTCGCTCCACCCAAGACAATGGCAGAGAACTGACAAGATGAGAAAGGGAAAAACAGATGTCAAACGAGGAGCAAGGACACCTGCCGCAGAGGAGCTTCTGGAGTTCATCTGAGGTGGCCGAGCATTGGCAGCAGGATGTCGAACGACGTCGGCAAGATATGGCAGAGGCGACGCAACGCATGCTCAAAGCTGCGGGACTGGGTCCGGGAGATCACGTCCTTGACATTGGGGCGGGCACCGGGGATCAGAGTATCCTCGCGGCACGACTCGTGGGACCGGTCGGCTCCATTCTGGCAACCGATCTTTCTGCGGACATGCTCACCATCGCCGCGCGAGTTGCACAGCAGGAGGGGCTGACCACTATCACCACGCGCGTCATGGATGCCCAACAGCTTGACCTGCAAGACAATACCTTCGACGCTGTCATCTGCCGTCTTGCTCTGATGCTCATCCCGAACCGAAAGCTCGCGCTCAGAGAGATACGAAGAGTCCTCAAACCAGGCGGGAAACTGGCGGCGCTGGTCTGGTCGGCACCGGAACACAATCCGCTCTTTGCTTTGCCGCTGGCCATTGTGTCAAACTCTGCGAGAGGAGCGCCCTCTCATCTCCCTAACCCTCTGGCTCTCTCAGATCCGACCATCTTTGAGGGGGAACTCACGGAAGCTGGCTTTTCCGAGGTCAGTACCCGTGCTCTTCCCTTTCAGTCCCATTACGCTTCGCTCGATGCGTTCCTGCACTCGACCGCGAGCAGGTTGACCGCTGGGGTGATGGGGCAGCTCAGCCCACACGCGCAGCAGCACCTGGTGGGAGAGGTGAGACAGGCATTGAGCCAGTTTGAGGGACCTCATGGCCTGGTGGCCCCGGCAGAATTGTTGCTTGGGGTGGGAAGCAAATAGTCAATGTTGGATTTCCGTGGGTCTGGCACACGTTCAGGCCAATGAGCAGTCCAGCTCAAAAACGAGCAGGTTTCCTGTTTTGTGATGTGCCAAAGGAGAAAAAGGATGAAAGACGCTCAGACTCCACCTACGCTTCCGCCAGGTCCGCCCCCGCTTCCGATCCTGGGCAACACGCTGGCCTTTCGCCGCGACCCGCTGCGCTTTCTACGCACCATGCAGCAGTATGGACGCTTGGCGACGATTCACCTGGGGAAAGTTCCAGTATCGAAGGAGATAGATACCTGAAAGAGAGAAAGACCATGAATATGTATCTCGCTATGGAAAGAGAATTGTTAGTAGTACATCAGCAGCAAGGGAAATGGCAGACCGAAGCGCATCTTGTTGGCATGCAACCTACCTGCGTGGCGGTCGATCCCCTGCGACCAGAACGCGTCTATTGTGGTACGTTCGGACGAGGCTTATGGCGTAGTAGCGATGCTGGCCGCAACTGGGAACCGATAGGAGATGCTGGAGCCACCACGAAACCGTGGAATGGTGAAGGTATCACCGATCCACATCTCACTTCGGTTGCCGTGAGCCTCACAGAGCGTTCGGGTGGCTATGGCGTCGTGTATGCTGGCACAGAGCCAACTGCCGTGTATCGTTCCGAAGATGGAGGTAACACCTGGTGGGAACTGAAAGAACTTCGTGAGCTTCCCTCTGCCCCAACCTGGAGCTTTCCACCCCGGCCCTATACAAGTCATGCACGTTGGATTACACCTGACCTGGGTGTTGCCGGACGCCTCTTCGTAGCAGTCGAAGCGGGCGCATTGATCAGGAGCCAGGATAGCGGAAAGCATTGGGAAGATCGTAAACCCGATGGGCCGTTCGATACGCATACGCTGCTTATGCATCCTCAGGTCCCCAATCGCCTCTACTCGGCAGCGGGTGACGGCTTTATGAATCAAGGTAGAGGCTACAATGAGAGCTACGATGGCGGCGAGACGTGGCAGCGTCCCAACGAAGGATTACAGCACCACTATCTGTGGGGAGTCGCTGTTGATCCTGCCAATCCCGATACCATTGTAGTCTCGGCGGCTTCCAGTCCTGCGCAAGCCCACGACGCGCAGGGGAATGCTCATTCGTTCATCTATCGCAAGACTTCCGGCCAGGGGTGGCACAGGGTAACTCAAGGACTGCCCGACGCACAGGGGACGGTGGTCCCTAATCTGACCAGTAACAGTGACGAACCCGGTGTCTTCTATGCTCTGAGCAACAAAGGCTGCTATCGCTCTGCTAACGCAGGCGAAAGCTGGGAGCCGCTCCCGCTTCCCTGGAAGTCAGATTACGAGCATCAGCATCAGCAAGCTCTGGCAATAAGCAACGTATAAGATGCTCATTGTTTTTCGAGAGTCGCGATCCCGCCTACAATGGGCGCTGACATGAGTCATCCCGAATTTTGCGGATGAGGTAGCGAAAAGAGACCTCCTGAGATACACTTGAAGCAGGAAAAAAGCTCTCAAGAACTCAGGAGGTGTTCTTTATGCAGACACAGTATCTCATACAGCCAGAAGCGCCGCAAGTGCCGCCCTATGATGGGGAGCAGATGGCACAAGGTCTGGCAAGCGAATTGGCGGTGTTTCTATTCCCGTTGTTAGTCCGGCTGGATCAGTTGTTGGACAAACGGCTGGTGCGGACCTTCCTGCAAACGATCCAAGTGATCATCACGTTTCGAGACCGGGTGGGCGGCTTGCTCTTAAGCGAGTTGGGCGGGTATCTGCTGAGCCCGGACCAGGCCCCGGCGGGAACGAAGCGCTTGAGTAACCTGCTGCATGCGCCCAAATGGAAGGCGCAGGTCGTTGAGGAGGACCTGTGGCAGCGAGCCGATCAGCAGGTGCTCGACTTCCAGGAGCAAGGAGAAGACGCGACTTTCGATCTGGGATAGCAGTGAATGGGAAAAGCCAGAAAGCTTGAAGGTGGAGGGCTTATGCGCGGTGCGCTCAAGCAAAGCCAAACGCTTGACCCACATCAAGCCGGGCTACTACAACCCACCGAGTCGCCCGATCTTCGTGCCGGGAATGCATTGGCTCGCGGTCATCGTGGTGGGGCGCTCGGCCCAGCTGGGTCCGCCTCTGCTCGCGGCGATGCGCTGGTGGTCCTCACGCGGAGCCATCGCCTCCTTCAAACGCGATGAAGAAGGCAAGCTCTTGGTGGAACGGCTCGTGCAGTGGGAGCGAGCGGTGGTGCATGTCTTTGATCAGGGGTTTGCCTCCGCCTTCTGGCTGGGGGTGGTGGTGGCCTTTGCCTTGCGCTTCGTGTTGCGCTGGCGGGCTGACTATCAACTCGTTGATGCCCAGGGCAATCAGCGCAAGGCCTGGCGCATCGCCATGGGCAAACGTGGCTGGTCAGAGCGCACCATTTGGGACAGTCGGCGGGCCCGGTGGGTGCACGCCAGTGTCCTGGCTCTGCCAGTAACGCATCCCGACTATCGGGAGACGCCCCTGTGGCTGGTAGTCTGTCGGAGCAAGGGCCGGACCCCCTGGTATCTCTTAACCGCTGAGCCCATCACGAGCGCTGAGGACGCCTGGCGTGTCGTGTTTGCCTATGCGCGCAGATGGCAGATCGAGCTGACCTGGCGCTTTGACAAAAGCGAACTGGCGGATCACGCGTCCGCGGCTGTGGCGCTGGGACGAGCGGATGAAGCTCTTAGCCCTGGCGACGTTGGCCTACGCCTTTCTCGTGCAGCTACTGGCAGCGCGCTATGAGCCACTGCGGCTGTGGCTCTTGCGTCGCTACTGTCATCGCACGGGCTGGCATCTGCGCCGGGTCACGGTCCCACTCTACCGCCTGCGCGCGGCCCTCAGTCGCTTGTGGCAACGCTATCCCCCCTGCTTTGCGGCCTTGGGGAGACCACGTCGAATGCAAGCGCTGGTGACCATCACCTAACGCTTGTCTCGGGCTGGTCACGATCGCGTCCCCTTTGCCCATGCAGAACAGGGTCAGAAACCCAGGACCATCTGAGGGCTGCACGACTTCTGTGAACAGCTCCGAGAAGCTGTGTGCTGCCAACCGCGCTCAGCAGGCTTTTCTAGCCCGCTCTGCTCTTTTCCTGCTCAGCTCCTCGCTCCTGCTCTGACTGCGAGCGGCTGGTGTGCTCCCAGTCTGATGCGAAGCAGGGGTGACCCACCGCACTGTGGTGGATCACCCTTGCTTTTTCTCTCCCTTAAACTCATCCTTTCCAAAATTCGGGATGACTCATGTCTTACGAGATATCTGGCTTCAGATCATTGAGCAGTGTCTTCATCATGACGTTGGCGGCGGCTGAGAGAACGCCGAAACGACGCTGCACCAGCGCAAACACAAATTCTTCTTTCAAATCGGCAACGGAAAGAGCAATTAATTCGGTCCTCTGGCTTGAGCGGATCATCGTTGGTGGCACGAAGGTTACACCAACGCCCAGTTTCACAAAGGCGATGACGCCTTCAAGCATGTCTGCTTCCGCTACAGGCTGTACTGGCAGGTTCCGCTGTGCAAATACGCGCTCGATGACCCGTCGTGCTCCGAAGCCTTCTCGTAAAAGCACCAGTGGTTCTCCTGCAACCTGTTCCAGCAGAAGGGACGATTCATGGTGCTGTGCCAGGGGGTGATGTGGCGCAACCAGTATATGTAATTGATCGCGAAAGATGTCTCGCACTACCAATGTTGCTGGTGGCTTGCCACGATCAAAGGTCATCCCAACCACCGCGAAATCCAGGTGTTGTTGTTCAACTAATTGCAGAAGTTCATCTGTGCCGCGTATGGAGACCTGGAGACGGATATGGGGATAGCGCTGCTGGAAGTGGGCGAAAATACGAGGAAGCCTCTCTGTCCCAAACCCCTCAATACAGCCAATGTGGACAAGACCGCGTTCGCCCTGGTGGAGTTCCGCCATTGCCTGCTGTCCTTGCTGCAATGCCTCTAATGCCTGTCGTGCATAGACGGCAAACTCCTGTCCAGCCTCCGTCAGGTACACACGTTTGTTGATACGGTTGAAAAGCGCAACCCCCAGTTCGGCTTCCAGAGCAGCGATTTGGCGGCTCAGGACGGGCTGGGCAACCGAGCAGAGTTCAGCCGCACGACGGAAATTGAGCGTTTGAGCGGCTGCAAGAAAATAGCTGAGCTTTGGAATCTCCATAGTAATCTCTCCTTCTTTAGAAGAAGATGTTGATACCCTCAGGGTATCACAATGGCATGAAAAAAGTATCACAGCTTCAGAACGACACCTCGTCGTATGCGACCAGAAAGGGGGTCAGGCCAATTGAGGAAAAAGGACTTTTGATGTGTATCCCTTCACAGCGAAACGAGCTTGAGCGAGTTATTTCACCCTCCACCTGCGCGGTTGCGTCGCGATCTGCTCCTCGCTGACGACCTCGCCTGGTTTGAGCCAAACGTTCGCGAGTGGAGAAGACGAATGGACAGGGTGAAAACGAGAGGAGAAGAAGAAATGGCACGAGTGTCCCATGCAGCTCCCCATCTGCCCCTTGCAGAAGTGAAACACCGGATGAGAACCGATCCCCGCGCCTTTTGTCGGCAACGCTGGCTCATTATCTACAATGCCCTCGTCGAGCCACGCAAAGCAGAGGAGATTTCTCGGCACTGCGGCGTTTCCAAAGCGACCGTTCACGCGGTGATCTCTCGCTACAACCGCTTCGGTGTCGCGGCGATTGAAACGTCAGGAAAAGGGGGGCGGCGACGGCAGTATCTGACGGTGGAAGAAGAAAAAGAATTCCTCGCTCCCTTTTTGGCGCAGGCCGAGCGTGGGGAGATCGCCACGGTCGGGCAGATCTGGCGAGCTTTTGAACAACGCGTCGGGCACAGTGTCGATGACAGCACCATCTATCGCTTGCTCAATCGGCATGGCTGGCGCAAGGTGATGCCGCGGCCCAAGCATCCGAAAAGCGATCTGGAGACGCAAGAGGCATTTTAAAAAAACTTTTCCGCTCTGGTGGATGCAGCAGTTGACACGCGCGAACCGGGCGATGAACGCCCTATCCTCATCATGGCGCAAGATGAGGGGTGTTTTGGCCGGATCAGTCAGGTGAAACGCTGTTGGGCCCCTCTCGGCGTCCGCCCTCATGTCCCAGCTCAACTCGTGGCCAAATGGTCTCGCTGATTTTGCCAGAAACCTCTACAGCCATGATGAATCTCTTTCTGGAGCAGGTGAGCCAAACCTTTCCCACGCACTTTATTGTCATGCAAGTCGATCAAGCGGGCTGGCATCGCTCCCAAGAATTACGTATCCCAGCAAATATCCGGTTGGTTTCGCAGCCTGCCTACAGCCCCGAACTGAACCCAGTTGAGCATATCTGGGATGAATTACGTGAAAAGTGCTTTCATAACCGAGTCTTCCCTTCACTCGATGGGGTCATTGAGATGCTTTGTCAGGGACTGACTGATCTTGCTGACGATCCTCAACGTCTCCATTCTTTGACGAGCTTTCCCCATCTCAATGTTCTGCATTAGGTTGTATTTGTCAATGATATCGGGGACCAGTTTTCGAATCACAAAGGGAGCAACAGTCTCCGGTGAATGTGCCCCTGCGAATCAGATTCGGGGGCCATATTGCGAAGGAAAAAGGGAGCCACCTCACTTGTGATAAGGAAAAAGGGAGCCACTTCCTTTCCCTTTAGACTGCTGATGGTTCGGTTCGCTCCACCTCCTCTCCCCGCTGTTCGCTTTGCTTGAGCCGTTGGCGAAAACGGAACGACTCGCCAAGGAATTCCAGGATGTGCGCCCGGTGAGTTAGCCTGTCGAGCAGGGCCGCGGTCAAATGTTCCTCTCCCATCACGCTCTTCCAATCCCCAAAGCTGAGGTTGGAAGTAATAATCACAGCGACGCGCTCGTAGAGCGCCGAGCAAAGCTGAAAGAGGAGGTTGGCCCCTTCCCGACTGAACGGAACGAAACCGAACTCATCCAGGATCAGCAGATCCTGTTTGCCCAAGGAGGCCATGAAACGAGACAGTTTCAGCTCGTGCTGGGCCGCGATCAGGTCATTGACGAGGGTAGCCACATTGGAGAAGCGCACCCGATGCCCCTGGCGACAGGCGGCTAGTGCCAATCCTGTCGCAACGTGTGTTTTCCCAAGGCCGGGATTCCCAATCATGAGAATCGGCTCAGCATGAGCGATGTAGCCACCTTGAGCCAACTCGAAGACGCGTGTTTTCGAAACGCCTTGCACACAACTCCAGTCGAACTGGGAGAGTTCTTTGAGCACAGGAAGCCTGGCCGCCGCGATGCAGCGCTCGACTCGATTGGCCTCGCGCTGAGAGAGTTCTGCTTCGCAGAGCGCCAACAAGTAGCGCTCGCAGGAGAGGTCAGTGCGCGCGGCATCAGAAGCGATAGCCGCATAGTTCTGAGCAAACGTCGGCAGTTTGAGCTGGCGTAGATAGCTTTCCAAGAGGGCGTTTTGTTGCATGGTCTCCTCCTTAACTCGATGAGCGCAACAATTGTTCGTATTGACGCAGGTCGACTGGTTGCGTCCCAACCGCCTGCAAGTGTGGTTGGTCGAGGATCTGCCGGCTTGGCAGAACGTCCGGCTCCTCGACGAGTTGGTGCAGGCAATGCAGGACTCCATCCAGGTGCGGGCAGCCGTAGGTGAGGGCCTGCTCAATGGCTTGTTGCACCAGAACAGCTGGGTAGTCCTCATGTAAACGCAGCACCCGCACGAACTCCTGAACCCCTCTTCCACCCTCCGGCCACTTCTCGCGCAGGACTCGGAGCATCTGGTGATAGCTCTCAGGCCAGTCTTTGCGCCATTGCCGCATGGGCTTGGCGTAGTCGAAGGCACCTGGTCGCTGCTCCACCAGTGGCAGGTAATGCAACGGCTCGAAGAGATCCTGCTCACGCAGGTAACTGCGAGCGTGGCGAGCCAACAGGGTGGTTCCATCCAGAATGTCGAGGTGGAATGGATAGGCTTTGACGATCACATCACGCCTGGCCCGGTTGACTGGCGCCGAGTAGCGGTTGGTCTCGTAGACGATCAGACTGTAGCCATTGAGCCGGGCAGTGGTCGTGACACAGCAATCGTACGCATAGGGCGGCAGGCTGCGCAGAACGGGGCGCTCCCGCTCCCACATCTCTCCAATGGTCTCGGCTTGTCGGCTGACCCGGCGCTGCTCGTCCTTGAGACAGGCTTGCAGCAGATGCAGGTTCAACTCCTCGAACGAGGCCACCGTTGGAATGGGCACGAGAAAATTTCTGCGACTAAACCCAACCGACGCCTCGACACCGCCTTTCTCCCACCCAGCTGCGGGCTGGCAAAAATGACTCTCGAACAGGTAGTACGAGCGGAAGGCGATAAACTGCCGATGTTCTCGACGCACTTTGCCCTCGGCCATCAAACGTACTGCGGTCGACAGATTGTCGTAGCTGATGCGCCAGGGCACTCCCCCAAAATGCTCGAAGGCGCAGACATGCCCGAAAAAGAAGCTCTCTTGCTTCTGACTGGGAAACGCCATGACAAAGCGTCTCCGGCTGTAGGACAACCACATCACAAACACCTGAACCGTTTGCTTGACCCCGCCGATGATGGCGATCGCCTCCCCCCAATCCACCTGCGCATCTTGGCCAGGCTCAAACTCCAGTGGCAGAAAGAGCGCTGGGGCTGTATGGTTTTTGTTCCATTGGGTCACATGCAGACGCACGCGCGCTTCACTGCCCTGGTAGCCCTGAGCCTGGAGAAGCTCATAGATCTTATGGCCGGTATACTGCTGCTTGTGGGGCAGATGCGTATTTTCGGCCAGCAACGCGTCTGCACGCTCACGATATGCTCCAAATACAGGGGACGGCTTCGGCTGGGTCAACCGGTAGGGCTGCGGTGGCCGATTATCGACCGCCTTGTCCACCGTTTTCCGAGAATGGCTGTACTCACGGGCAATCTGCCTCTTACTCTTGCCTTCCAGGTAGTAAGCCCGGCGAATGGTTTCGCGTTCTTCCATGGTAATCATCTCCAGCTCTCCTATCGCTCAAGTGGACGTACTGTTCACTCTCACGATAGCAGAAAATTCTTGGAAGTGGTCCCCTTTTTGCTTATCGCTTGTCCTCCTGGCCCCCAAATCTCATTCGCACGACTTTCGGTCCCGGCCCCCAAATGTGATTCTCAAAGAGGGTGACCCTGGCCCCCTTTCAGAATAGCCTATACATTAGGTTGCGAAATGGTATCACTTGCTACGGATGGCTATCTGTACTTTACCGTGAATCAACTCCATCGGGGACCTCGCTTTCAGAGAGGGAGGGATCTGCGAGAAAGACCATTTGGCCTCTTCCGAGTACGAGTCGATGCTTCGCCAGTCCTTTTACGCTAATCTTCCCGGGAAACTGTTCAGAAAGCCCCTTGTCTGATAGACGAGCG
>WNGP01011449.1_pt1 | contig 12351 bp, 12 predicted proteins | sample 5407671 | NCBI WGS metagenome assembly WNGP01 (sample SAMN13153381, study PRJNA577476) | soil metagenome | isolation source: 40 cm soil or saprolite under Garry oak tree replicate 2 | place: USA:California | collected 2016-06-15 | reverse complement strand
CCGCCCTGTCCCTGCGCGGGCAGGCAGATCCCGCCGGGTTCGTGGCGGCGTTCAGCGGCAGCCACCGGTACGTCCTGGACTACCTGGCCGGGGAGGTGCTCGACCGCCAGCCGGAGGAGGTGCGCGCCTTCCTGCTGCAAACCTCGGTGCTGGAGCGGCTGTCCGGCGGGCTGTGTGATGCGGTCACCGGCCGGGCCGGCGGCCAGGTGATGCTGGAGCAGGTGGAGCGGGCGAACCTGTTCCTGGTGCCGCTGGACGAGGTCCGCGGCTGGTGGCGCTACCACCACCTGTTCGCCGACCTGCTCCGGGCCCGCCTGCAGCAGCAACATCCCGATCGGCTCGCGGCACTGCACCGCAACGCGGCCGCCTGGTCAGCAGAACACGGGCTGGCCGGCGACGCCGTGCGCCACGCGGTCGCCGCGGGGGAGATGACCTGGGCGGCCCGGCTGATCGAGCAGCATTTTGACGCGGTCTACATCCTGCGCAGCGAGGGGGCGACGGTGCAGCGGTGGCTTGCGGCGCTGCCCGCTGAGCTGGTCCAGTCCCGGCCTCGGCTGTTGCTGGCGCAGGCGTTGCTGGCGGCCACCAGCGGCCGCGCGGAGGCGGTGGAGCCGCCGCTGGACGCGGCCGAGCGCGCGCTGGCAGGCGCTCCGCGTGCGGTCGATGAGCCGTTCGAGCCATCGGCCGGCCGGGCCGTCAGCATGCTGGTGAATGTCCCCGCGCTGATCGCGCTCCATCGCAGCTATCTCGCTCAGTTCCGCGGTGACGCCGAGGCCACCGCTGCGTTCGCTTCGCAGGCCCTGGCCGAGCTCGGTGAGGGTGAGCGGCTGCTGAGCTCTACCGTCCAGGGTTTTCTGGCCGCGGCTGAATGGCTCCGCGGCCGGCTCGCGGAGGCCGAGCGGGCGTTCGTGTCCAGCATCGCCGGGTGGCGGGAGGCCGGCCAGCCCTCCTGGACCTCATGGGGCGTCTACCAGCTCGGCCAGGTCCAGCGCGCCCAGGGCCGGCTGGACGCGGCCGTCCGGACCTATCGGCAGACACTGGACATCGCTACAGTGTCCGGCCCGCCGCCCGCGCCACCCGCTGGCCCCGCGTACGTGGGCCTGGGCGAGGTGGCCTACCAGCGGGACGAGCTCGACGCTGCCCTAGAGCAGGTCACCGAGGGCATCGCGCTATGCCGGCAGTTCCTCTACCCCGCGCCGTTGGCCGCTGGCCTGGTGACCCTGGCGTGGATCCGGCAGGCCCAGGGTGATCCGGGCGGGGCCCTGGAGGCGATGGACGAGGCCGGGCGGGCCGCCCTGGGCCCGGGCGTGACCGGCCTGCTCGACCCCGTCCCCCCGCAGCGGGCGCGGCTGCTGCTGGCCCAGGGCGACGTTGCCGCGGCCGCCAGCTGGACGAGGGAACGCGGCCTCGATGCGGACGACGAGCCGGGCTACCCCCGGGAACCGGAGTATCTGGTGCTGGCCCGGGTGCTGCTCGCGCAAGACCGTCCCGGCCCGGCACTCGGGCTGCTGGAGCGGCTGCACGCGGCAGCGGCTGCCCAGGGCCGGGCGGGCAGCATCATCGAGATCCAGGCGCTGCAGGCGCTGGCCCTGGCAGTCCGCGGCTACGAGGACGCCGCGGTGGACGCCCTGGCCGGGGCGCTCACGCTGGCCTGCCCGCAGGGCTATGTCCGGGTCTTCGCCGATGAGGGCGCGCCGATGAGCGCACTGCTGGCCCGGCTGGTCGCGGCCCAGAAGGTAGGCAAGGCCGCCGCCCGCGGCGTGCCGTTCGGCTGCCTGGCCAAGGTGCTGCGGGCCTTCGGCGAAAAGGAAGCCGCGCCGGGCGCCGGGCGAAACCGCGCCGCGGCGGTGCCGGGCCTGGTCGAGCAGCTAACCGCCCGCGAGCGGGAAGTCCTGGTGCTGCTGGCCTCGGGCTCGCCGAACCCGCGCATCGCCGAAGAGCTCGTGGTCACCCTCGACACGGTGAAAAAGCACGTCAGCCACCTGCTGGACAAGCTCGGCGCGGCCAACCGCACCGAGGCTGTCACCCGGGCCCGCCAGCTCGGCCTGATCCGCTAGCCGCTTCTGAGCGGCCCCCGGCGGCACGGCAGTGCCGCCGGGGCAGCGGGCCGGCTGCGGAAGATTCCACCAGCGTGTGCACTTCCGGGTGACGCCCCTCGCAGGCTTCCGCCCGTAGCGTCCCTCGCAGAACACCTGGCCGAGGCGAACCACACCGGCGTGTCCGGCCCGCACTACCACCTGAGAAGAAAAAGGGAGATCGTCATCATGGTGAGCATCGCAGACAGGGCAGTTTTGGTGACCGGGGCCAATCGCGGCATCGGACAGGCGCTGGTCGAGGAAGCCCTGAGGAGAGGCGCGAAGCGGGTTTACGCCGGCACGCGCCAGCCCTTGGCCCACCCGGATGGGCGCGTCACGCCCCTGCCCCTGGACGTGACCAGCGCGGCGCAGACCCAGGCAGCTGCCGATCAAGTCGGATCTCTCGACATCCTCATCAACAACGCCGGCATCGCGCTTTACGACGACCTGAGCGACCGTTCCGCGCTCGAACGCCACCTCGCCGTCAACCTCTTCGGCACCTACAGCGTGACCCAGGCCTTCCTGCCGCTGCTGACCCGTTCCCGGGGAGCCATCGTCAACATTCTGTCGGTGAACGCCTTCGCCCCCTTGCCGCTCATTCCGTCCTACTCGATCTCCAAGGCGGCCGCGTTCAACCTGACGCAGTCGCTGCGCACCCTTCTGGCCGGGCGGGGCGTGCGGGTTCATGCCGTCCTGACCGGCATCGTGGACACCGAGATGTCCCGGGGCATCGACATACCGAAGGCCTCTGCGGAGTCCGTCGCGGGAGCTGTCTTCGACGGAGTGGAGAAAGACGAGGAGGACATCTTCCCCGATCCCATGTCCGAGTCCATGGCTGAGAGCTGGCGCAGCGGTGCGGCCAAGGCGCTCGAGCGCCAGTACGCGGCCATCGCGGAACAGTATGCGGCCGTCGCAGAAGCCGAGGCCGTCACGTCATAAGCGCGGGGAGGGACACGGTGCGCGCGATGCCGGCTTCTCGCTCCGGTGCCACGAGCGATAGGACAGCCGCGACCGCAGCCGCGCTGGCGGCGACGCTGGGGCTCGCCGCCGCATCCTGGGTCGTCGCGGTCTGGCAGATGGCCGGGATGGACATGGGCGTAGCGACCCGGCTCGGTTCGTTCGCGTTCTTCGTCGCCGTGTGGGTGTCGATGATGGCGGCGATGATGCTGCCGGGCGTGGTTCCGGCCGTAGTGAGACGCGTTCAGGCCAGCGGTCGGGTGCGCGCCGTGCCGCTGTTCATCGGGGGCTACCTTGCCGTCTGGGCACTCGTGGGCGCCGCGGTGTACGCGGTGTACCGGCCGCACGGGTCTGCCGCCGCCGCCGCGGTCGTGATCGCGGCCGGCGTCTACGAGTTCACGCCGCTCAAGCGGCACTTCCGTCGGCGCTGCCGCGAGAGCGTCCGCTCTGGATTCGAGTTCGGGCTCTGCTGCGTCGGCTCGAGGATCGGGCTGATGCTGATGCTGGTGGTGCTGGGCGTCATGAGCGCCACCTGGATGTCGGTGATCGCCGTCCTCGTCCTCGCCCAGAAGGTCCTGCCCGCGAAAGCCGCCGTCGATCTGCCGCTGGCGCTGGCGATCACCGGGCTCGGCATCCTGGCCCTCACCGCGCCCTCGCTGGTTCCCGGGCTCACCCCGCCGATGTGAGACCTCAACCGGCGGCGCGGGCCACGCCCAGCCGTAAAAAGAACCGCCGTTCCGTTCCGGCCGGCGGCGGTGCCTGAACGAACAGGAACCACAACAAGAAACATGAAGGAGACCAACAATGACCGATCACAAGACCGGAACACGGGAAGAGTGGCTGGCTGCCCGCAACAAGCTGCTGGCGAAAGAGAAGGATCTCACCGGGATGAGCGATGAGCTCGCCCGGCAGCGGCAGGAGCTTCCGTGGGTGCCGGTCGAGAAGCAGTACACGCTCCAGACCGCGGGCGGGCCCACGACCCTGGCGGAGCTGTTTGACGGCCGCTCGCAGCTGGTGGTCTACCACTTCATGTTCGGCCCTGACTACGAGGCCGGATGTCCCGCCTGCTCGTCGACCGCCGACAGCTTCAACGGCGTACTCGCCCACCTCAAGGCCCGCGACGTGACGATGATCTGCGTCTCGCGCGCGCCGATCGAGAAGCTGCTCGCCTACCGCGAGCGCATGGGCTGGAGCTTCAACTGGGCCTCCAGCCACGAAAGCGACTTCAACTTCGACTTCGGCGTATCGGCCGGGGAGGGGATGACGCACGACCCAGCCGCGCCGCGGCTCGAAGCGAACGAGCTCGCACTTCTGAAGCTGCTGAACGAGCAGCCGGCCGTCCGTGAGAACCTGCCGCGGATCGCAATCCAGAACGCGAGCTCGACCGGGACGGACGTCGACGGCTATTTCTCCGAGGGACACGGCGTCAGCACGTTCGCGCGCGAGGGCGACACCGTCTACCACTGCTACTCCAGCTACGCCCGCGGTACGGAGTTCCTGATGGGCTACTACGCGATCCTTGACCGCGCTCCGAAGGGCCGCGACGAGGGCGATGCAGCCCAGGTCTGGATCCGCCGCCACGACGAGTATGGCAGCCACTGACGCCTGCCGAACCAGGCGCCGCCGGGCCGCCGCTGCGGTGGCCGGCCCGAGCGGGCCGTCGTTGTCCCCGCGCGGCCGGGCCACGTGCCGGGAACCGGTCAGGCGAACTGGCCGTCGGCCACGCCGGCGACGCTGAATAGTGCAAGCCAGGAGGAGATCATGGCGAACTCGGCCCAACGCGGGGCCGGCGACTCTAACACCGAGATCATTGAGGAGTTCCGGGCGAACCAGGGACGCGTCGGCGGGTTCTTGGCGGGCACCCCGATGATTCTCATCCACCACATCGGCGCCAGGTCCGGGATCGAGCGCGTCACGCCGCTGGCCTTCAACCCCCAGCCAGACGGCCGCTTCGCGATCGCCGCCGCCAACGGCGGATCGCCCACCCACCCGGACTGGTACTACAACCTCAAGGCCCACCCCTGTATCACAGTCGAGGTGGGTACCGATACGTTCACGGTAGTGGCGGAGGAGCTGGACGGCAGCGCCCGCGCCGAGCTGTGGCCCAAGCTGGTCGCGCAGTCTCCTGCCGTCGGCCGGTGTTCATGCTGACCCGCCGGGACTGACCTGCGGCGAGGGCCGCCGGTCTGCCACGCTCGGCAGTCCGCCAGATCATCCATTCGGTACGACTCGAAAGAAACGCCGTCCAGCTTGCTATGGCATACCTAACGGCGGATATAGCGCTGTAGTCGTGGAGAGTGATCGCGATGCCGCGGGCTGGGCCGCCGCCTAGCTCGGTTAGGAGCCAGGCCGTAGGGTATCCAGGGTTGGCTTTGTCCTGTCCCGGACATGTAAACCAGCGCTTGCGCCGGACCGTGAATATGATCGCCGAAGGAGATAGACCGTATGACCGGCAACGATCCGACCAGGTCAACATCTTCTGAGGAGGAACCGTCCTTCCGCCCCGGCAAGAGCCTCCCCAGCAGAACGAGGATCCCGGGTACCTCACGGAAACAGGCCAGGCGGTCGGCGAGGACGGCTCGGTCGCTCCGATCATCGGCGGGCTTCCCGCCGTCGAGGGGTCAGCCTGGGATATTGGCGCCCCGCTAGACGAGCGCGGCGCGGGCCTGGCTGAGGAACTGGGCAGCTCACCAGGCCAGCCCAGTCGCGAGGACAGACGTAGCAGCTGAATCGCGGCCGGCGGCGGATAGATCCAGGCATGACAGCGCCCCCGGAGCGTGTGCTCGCGAGGGCGTGCCGTAGCCGGTGCGCAGGTCGCCTCACGGCGAAAGGCGCATCATGGCTCCAGCCGGACGGTATTCCATGAAGGCAGTGGTCAGGCCCGGGGGACACAAACGCACCGACCGGGGTAGAACGCGAGTCCGGCCAGTGCTATTCCAGCCGCGGGAGCCGTCATCGGCTGGATGCCAGCTTCAGGCCTCGGCCATAGTCGCGGTCAGATGAGATGACGCTAGGCGCGCTCAGCACGGCGCCACCGGACATGCCCTTCGCGCCTCCCGGCCACACCAGCCGTTTACCGCCGGGCAGGACGGACGGCGACTTCCGGTGGATCCGGCACGGCGCTCATCGCGGTCGGGCGTGACCGAGTCTGGCACCAGGGCTGGGCCGATGCCGGAACAGCTGGCCCCGGTCTTCTGCCGTTACCCGCACCGGCACGATCAGGAACTACCCCTGAATCCGCTCGCCGAGGACAGCCACCATCACGCGGCGTAATCCGATCTAAACCAACGCGTCGATAGATCGCCGACTCGGCGTGGCGGGTAGTTGTGTCGGCCGCGTGCCCGACGGCGCGCAGATCGGCCTTGTTATGCCGTCAGCATGGCCGGAGGGCTGCAGACCTGATGGCCCCGTGGTCCTCACCCGCCGAACCATGGCTTCCATGCCGCCGGCGGTGGTCAAGGTGCACTCGGCAACGCGGCGATCCATTTGCCGACATGGCCAGGCGCCCATTCCCGGCTGCTGCTGGACCCACAGGGTCGAGTGGTCGCGCGTCGCGGGATTCGAGGTGCCGCCGCCGTACCGGACCCTGCTCAAGTCCGGCATCCGGGTCCGTCTTCACGGCGGGCGGGTGCTCTCGGCGAACGCCTGCGCCTACGGCGGGATCGATGAGTTTGCTTTTGTAAAAAACCGCCGGGCGAGGGTCATCGAGGAGCTGTAGAAGCTGCAGCGTGAGCGGGCAGCATCGGCCTCGTTCGGTCCCTCCTCCTGACCGCCCCGCCACGGCCTTCATCTCGTCTCCGCCCCTCCTGCCCGTGCCCGCCATCTGCGTGACCGTTGACTCGGCAACAACAGCCTGACGGAGGCCTTACATGATGCCTTCGGGGCGTCCCTGGCCGTGGAGGCGGAGGGCCTGTGACGCGGTTCGGGACCACCCGGGCTGTGGACGGGCTGGATCTGACGGTACCGGCCGGCCTGGTGTACGGGGTATTGGGACTGAACGGGGCCGGGAAGGCGAACTCCGGAAATTAACATTTTCCTTCAGCTTGGCCTATCGGGCTGTGCCACTGCAGATTAGCGGCATCGGGCAGTTGTGGATGGCGCTCTCCGCAGACGACTTGTCACAGAGATCAAGGTGGGGCGGTCATGAGTGGTACTGAGGCGGGGGCGGGATCGGGCGGCCCGCGCGGAGGGCATCGATGACGGCCTTCACGTCGGCCAGGCGGTATTCCTCGCCGTAGACGGCCCCTGGGCGGCGGGGCGCCTCCATCACCGCGCAGCTGGCGGTGCCGCCAAGGTCGACCGGCACGAAGCCGGCGTCCTCAATCAGTACTGCGACGACCTCTTTGGCGGCAGCGTCATCACCGCACAGCCATTGCACTACCCGCTCGTCGCGGCTGCGTCCCGCCGCCTCCGCCTGGAAGGCGGAAGTCAGCGTGTTGAACGACTTGGCATAGCGCGCTCCAGGCATACGCTCGGCGTTGAATTGCGCGGCGGTCTGGCCCCCGGGCGGTAGCGGCGGCCCGCCGAACTGATTGGTGGTGTCGATCACGATCTTGCCGTCCAGCGGCCCGGCCTGTTCCAGCGCCAGCGGTAGTACGCTCCACGGCACCGAGATCATGACGACCTCGCCGAAAGCCACCGCATCCGGCGGGCTGCCAGTACTGGCGGACGATCCGATCTGGGCGGCTAGCTCGTCCAGCGCCGCCCGGTCGCGGCTGAACGACAGCAGTACCTGGTGCCCGGCCCCGGCAAGCTGCCGGGCCAGCCCGCCGCCGATGCGGCCGGCGCCGATGATCCCGATCTTCACTCTGGCTACCTCCTGGGTCTTCCCTACGGTGCTGACTGCATCGGGGCGGCGACCGATGCGATCGCCGGGGCCGGGTCCGGTGTGGCCTCGGCGTAGGGCATCTGCCAGGCCACTAGTTCCTGGTGAGGCATGTGGAAGGAGTTGTCGCCGACGACATGCTCGATGATCCGCCCGCCGGCAAGACGTACGACGTGCGTCTCGGTCATCACCCCTGTCTCACCGGTCGGCGGGTTTCCGTAGAACGACGCGGTGTTGTGATAGTGCAGCCGGATCCGCCAGCACGCCCGCGTTCCGTCAGCCGAGTAGAACTCGTCGTGCAACGCGACCCGCAGTCCCGGATTGGCGGTGTGGAACTCCATCGCGAACGCGGTGACCGCCGCGCGCCCGCGAGCTGGCCAGGCCAGCGGCGTGTACAACATGACGTCGTCGGCGTAGATATCGTTCAGTGCGCTGGTGTCCCGGCGCCCGAACGCGTCCGCGAACCGCCGCGCTAGCGAGGCTCCCGGGCCTGCGGCCGGGGCGTCGCCCGGAGCGGCGGAACAGAGCTCGGCCGCCGGGTCGCTGACCTCACGCGGGAAGCTCATCCGCCAGTCCGCCAGGAAGAGCCGGGGCAGCTGGAAACCGGAGACGCCGGAGATCTGCTCGGCCACCTGGCCACCCTGGAACCGGAACGAATGCGTCTCGGGCATATCCCCGGACCGGCCGGTGGGGGCATGATCACGGAACGAACCGGAGTTCTGCCAGTTCAAGTGCACCCGGATGCAGCTCCGGTGGCCATCTGCCGACCCGAACTCGTCGTGCAGCGTGACCCGCAGCCCGGGGAAGGCGCAGTGCAGCTCGCTGAAGTAGTCCCAGATGGCATCCCGGCCTTGCAGCGGGCCAGTCAGCGGCGTGCACAGCACAGCGTCCGCTGAGTAGAACTCATCCAGCCTCGTCCGGTCACGCTTGCCGAACGACGCCAGGAAACCCTCGCCTGCCCGGGGACCGCCCACTGCGCACGTCCTCTCACCGCCGTGGCGAACGACTACGATGCCTTGATTCACAATGCTTTAATTCAAGCATTTATGCAAGTGATTCTGAAACTACACTGCCTGCATGAGCGCATCGGACTCCGGCCCCCGTCTCGGCACTACGGAGCAGGAACCCGTGCAGGATTCGGTCGCCCAGGATTCGGTCGCCCAGCTCCTGGCCGACTGGGCGCGTGAGCGCCCGGACCTGGATTTTTCGCCGGTTGGCGTCATCAACCGGCTGGCGCGGGTGCGGGCGCACATCGACTCCGCCCTGCTGCTGATATTCCGCGACTTCAGCCTGACCGCGGCCGACTTCCGGGTGATTGTCACGCTGCGTCGCGTCGGCCCGCCGTATGAGCTGCCGCAGGCGCGGCTGATGACACAGCTCGCACTGACGTCCGGCACGATCAGCCTGCGCGTGGACCGGCTTGCCAAGCGCGGCATCGTCACTCGCGAGGCAGACCCCGGCGATAAGCGCGGGCAGCGAGTCCGCCTCACCGCCGAGGGACTGCGGCTGTTCGACAAGGTCGCCCCGCTCCACCTGGCCAACGAGGAACGGCTGCTGTCGAGCCTTACCCACGACGAGCGGGTCACGCTGGCCCGGTTGCTCAGCAAGCTCCTCATCTCATTCGAATCCGGGACAGTCCAGGCGGGCCTGCCACTGGGAATGCGGCTGGAACCGGCGCACCTCGCCCGGTACCGGCGCACCGCAGCCGGCCTGTCCGACACACCCGGCCTGCTCGTCGCCGAGACCATCGAGGGAACACCCGCCGCGTCAGCCGGACTCGGCCGCGGCGACCTCATCGTCGCGGTCGACGGCATCGAATGCCGCAGCGAGGACGTGCTAGCACAGGCAATCGACCGGGTGGGCCCAGCCGGGCGCCTGCGGCTGTCCGTACTCCGCGGCAACAACCACCACCAGGTCACTGTGACCGCACCGGCGCGACGAGAGTCATGATGCCATCACCGGCGGGAACCAGCCTCTCATGGAGAATGCCTACGCAGTCGCCACGACCACCACGATCCGGATACTGGCCACGCCGCTCCGGCCGGACGCCGCACGGCCCGGGTGCTGGGCGCGATGTCGCCAGCCAGGCCGACGCGGTCCGCGCCCGGGCGAGCCTGACCGGCCAGTTCGCCTCGGTCGGCGAGGACCCGACCGGCGCGGAGAACCTCGTCATGATCGCCCGCCTGCTCGGTCATCCGCGGTGGCGCGCCAAGACGCGGGCTGGTGAGCTGCTCGAGGCGTTCGACCTGGCCGAGGCGGCCGGCCGGTCAGGACGTACTCGGGCGGTATGCGCCGACGGCTGGCCATCGCGGCTGGCCTGGTCGTGACCCCGAACTCGTCTTCCTCGACGCCGCCAGCTCGCAGCGGGCCGTCTCCACTGCGCTAGCCGGCCTGAGCGCCTTCAGGACCCGGGTGGCGCGCGCCGTCGTGATCGCCTTGGGGACACCGCCGGGGATCAGCTCGCCCAGCACCGCGTGCAGCCGGCAGGCGACCTGGGTGCGGGTCCGGCCCAGGTCCCGGTAGCGCTTGGACCATACCTTCAGCGCCGCCGCGTGATCATCGGGCCGCACCTGCCGGACACCAGCTGACCGCAGCGCGGCGACGGCCACCGAACGGGCATCATCCGGGTCGTTCTTGTTCACATCCCCGGCGGCCAGCAGCCGGACCCGCGCGCCGAGCTTAGGCGGTACATCCACCACCCCGCTCACCGGCGGACAGCAGCTGCTGCGCCAGCAGGTGGCCCGGGCCGCCGGCGCCCCCGGCCCGCCCAGGCCCGCTGTGGCCACGCCGCGGCCCAGGCCAGCAGCCGCTCCGCCTGGGCCACGCGGGCGCGGACCGGCAGCTCACCCAGCGGCTCCTCCGCCGCGCTGATCGCCACCGCAGTGTGCGAGGCCTTGCGGGGATCCACCCCGATCATCACTGCCGCCATCGGAACACCTCTTCCCCTGACCGGCGGGCACAGACCGTGGCGGGCACGCCCAATTCCAGGACCTTTGTGGCGCTCACCCCTCTTTTGAGCCACGCCACGGCGAGGCCCCGGCGGCTGGCACGTCGTCCGGAAGCCAGCCCAGCAGGGCGGCAGGCGGGTCGAGAGCCAGGCCAACCGGGACCTCTCAACGCCACGACCCGGCTCACTTCCATCCCGGCCAGGCCGCACCATCTACCGAAAGTCTCAATTGGGCGGGTACGCGTGCGGGTGCTGCGGGTGACTTGCCCACGCTGCGTGACCGGCATCCGGCCTGATGCGCAGGCACCGCGAGCGTCGATGATGCCCTGCCTCACGGCTTAGGGCCAGGTCCGCGTTTTCGTGGCGAGGCCCCACCTGCCCGGCACACGGCGATCCGCCGTACCTCCATATCAGGCATGACGATTTCTGCTGAACCTGGCTGCAAGCGGCGCACGGGGTCACCGGCGGCGCACCGCTCTTCATGCGCGGGTCCGGCGACGACCACGTACCTCCGGCGAACTCTGCCGCTGTCCTGGCACTGAAGCGCACGGACCCGGACAGGCACCCGCAGCGCTCCCGGTAGATTCAGGTAATGAAGAAGGTCCTCGAGCTCCTGGTCTGTTTCCTCCATCCCGTCGCCGTGGTCCTGATATGGATTGACCTGGCAACCCGCCGTGAGATCGGGGGCGGCGCGAAGCTGGCATGGGCTCTGTTCAGCCTGATCCCGATCGTGCCGTTCCTCTACGTGCTAACCGGTGGCGACCTATGGTGAGGCCGCCGCGCAGCGGTGGCGATGCGCCGCCAGGCGGGCACGGGAACTGCTCCTGACGCGCTGGCGGCGTTGCGCCGCTGACCGGGGATATGGCCGCCGGCAGCCCGGCGGTCACGTGCGCGGAGCGCGGCAGGAGCGGGCCGGTTCGCGGGGTGCAGTGCGGCGTGCCCGCGTACTGACAACATGCCTGTCCGGCTTCATCACATCGTCGCCGGCGCACACGACCTGCTTGGGCTGGCCCGGTTCTGGACGCAGGCACCGGCTGAATGATCCTGTCCGAGCGCGAGATCGTCATCGGGACTGAGGAGGTTGCGCCGGCCGGCATATTGTTCATGCCGGTCACCGATCCCAAGACGGTCAAGAACCGCGTGCACCCCGACCTGACCAGCAGCGAGCAGGACCGCGACCAGGAGACCGGGCGGCTTCTGGCGCTGGGGGCCGCGTCGGGCCGGCATCGGGCAGACCGGCGCCGAGTCCCTGGCCCGTCCTGGCCGACCCGAAGAAATGAGTTCTGCGTGATACGCCTGAAGGAAACGCTCACCCGGTAAGGCTCAGCGCCGGCAGGCGCAGATCGACCCTGTCCGCGGCATGACAGGACGTTTTCCGGCGCGGCGACGATGCATGTTTCAGCCTGTCGCGCAAATGCAGGTGCAAAGGGCTGATCGGGAGCTCCCGGAATTTAGGTACGGGCGGGGCCGCAGTCCTGGGGCAAGGCCAGGTCCTGGCTGCTGGGACGGGCCTGTGATCGTTAGCCCTGCAGGCGGTGCCGGTGCAG
>WNGP01003971.1_pt1 | contig 12352 bp, 8 predicted proteins | sample 5407671 | NCBI WGS metagenome assembly WNGP01 (sample SAMN13153381, study PRJNA577476) | soil metagenome | isolation source: 40 cm soil or saprolite under Garry oak tree replicate 2 | place: USA:California | collected 2016-06-15 | reverse complement strand
CCCGCCTGGTAGCGGTCGAGGTCATTCCCTAGCCCGTAAGCCGAACCATAACGCTGATCCTTGTCTTTGCTGAGGCACTTCAGACAAATCGCTTCCAAATCTTTATCGACTTCTGGATTCCACTCGCTCGGAGGGGTAGGAGATTTCTCGCGCACCAGCTTCAACGTTTCGGCTAGCCTGTTACTCTGAAAAGGAGGCGACCCGGTTAGCAGCGCATAGAGTATTCCTCCAAGCCCGTAAATATCGGTCGCTGTTGTCAACTCATCTCCGGTCACCTGCTCTGGGGCCATATACGTGGCCGTGCCGCCGAGAGCACTCCGCGGCAAATACCTGCCGTTCTCTCCCATACGCTTGGCCAGCCCAAAGTCGCTGACGTAGAGTTTTCCCTCCTCGTCCAGCAGAATATTGCCGGGCTTGAGATCACAATGCAGGATCTGTCGTTGATGGGCGTGATGGATCGCATCCGCAATCGTCTTCACGTACTGTGCGGCTTTAGCAGGAGGCAACGGACCTTTTCGAATGAGTTCGGCCAGACTGTGACCTTCGACGTATTCCATCACAAAGAAGTGTTGACCTTTGTGCTCCGCGACGTGGTGCACTGTCACGACATTGGCGTGTCGTAAGCCAGCCGCCCTCTGCGCCTCTTTATGGATTCTCTCGATATCGGGAGGTGCGACAAAGGAGCGGCCCGTAATCGTTTTTATAGCGACGACTTTCTCCAGGCTCTTCTGATGACATTTGTATACGATTCCCATTCCTCCGCGGCCAATTTCTTCGAGCACTTCATAGTCGTTACCAAAGTACGGTGGAGGGTCATCGCATAAAACAGACATGACGAATTCTTCGTTTTCGAAAAAGTCCCGGAGCTCTTTTTCGAACTCCGGATAGCGGGCCATAATCTCCTCTAAACTCGAGTCGGCCCCCGCTTCACGAGCGTCGAGGCAGGCAGCGATGATTTCTTCTATCCGTTGTTCGCGGTCTGCACTTTCGTCATGGCTCGACACAATGGATCCACTCCTCGGACTTGGTCTTCATTGATCGATGGTTCCGCCTATGATGCACCACCAACTTCAGCGGCACAAATCGGGCAAGTTCCCTCCTTGGCAGCCTGCCACGATGGCACACTTTCTCTGCAAGCTTCTCCAGGCGATCCAGATCTTTCAACATACTTTTCGAAACTGCGCGCTCGTCATTGATTTGGATTTCATCGCTGATTCTCTGGCTGAAAGCCGCAAGTTCCTGGCGGTCTCCACCATCTTTCAATACTCCGTTCTCAGAGTGAAAGACGATATCGGGGGCAGCAACGGACCGCACACCGGAAGATTTCTTCAAAAAGGGAAACTGACAGATGCACGATTGAGCGAAACCAGCCTCCGTTGGATTTAAGATTGCCAACCGGCCCTAGCGCAATTCCTTTTCTTTATGTTTCAAATCTTCGCGCAACTGTTCCAAGCCGCGCCGGAGCAGACCTGCCACGCTTGCTTTGCTTTTTGCCATTCGCTCGGCGATCTCGGATATGGAATAGCCTGCTAAATGATGCAGTTCCATGGCCATCTGTTGGTCCGAAGGCAAGGCGGCCAAATGGTCGGCGAGATACCGCGCCCGCTCGTTTTGCATCACATGCCGGCTTGGCGTCGTTAAATCGGCTGGAATCTGTTCGAGCCGTCTGGCCGAATCGTCCAACGTTTCCCGGTATGATTCTTCGAGCGCGGCGTCTCGCTTTTGCCGCCGAAAGTGCCTCGCCTTATCCGCAAGTTTGTTTGCCAGTATCCTACGCAGCCATGCCGCGAACTCTTGATCGGTCTGACCTCGAAATTGAGGCAGAGCCTCAATGGCCTGTAGCAATGCCGACTGTACGAGGTCCGACGCATCGATTTTGTTTTGCAGCGCACCCCTAGACCGCAAAGCAACTTGAGCCAGAACGCGAAGGTACTTTCGGAACAGCTCGGGCTGAAACTGTTTTCTGGCTTCAATCATGGATACCTCGTCTAGAGGCTGAGTCCTCGCATCATATAAGCACAACGAGTGCAGCGAGCAACAAATCCATTCGATCCAGCTGGCTTACGAACGACAAATTCCGCGGTCGACCCGCACCGTCCAATAACGTCGATTTCCATTTATATTCGGCGCAATGATCAGACGTCCCGCGCAGAGGGAACACAAATAAAGGCCTGTGGCGGCTGACAATGATTGTGAGGAAAAAGCTTTCGAGCAAGTCATACTATCGTCAATCCAACCTGGCCATATTACTTGAAAAAGCGACGATAAACTCTCCATTAGTCGCCAAGCGTTTAGGAATCGCCTTTGAGGCAGTGACGTCTTCGGTCGGAGCTCCGCTACAGAAGCGTAGTCTGAAGACGTGTTACGACTTGTCAAACGAGAAATCTTGGGTTACTACACCGTGCCTATTTCGCGCTTGTACCCAAATTTTTACCCACGATTTGGAAGACTCCGGGTGCAGTTTCGTAAGTGGTTGATAAAAAAGTGCCGAAAAGAGGACTCGAACCTCCACGCCCTTTCGGGCACTAGAACCTGAATCTAGCGCGTCTGCCAATTCCGCCATTTCGGCTAAACGATTCAAATCTATGTTCTTCAGCAGTTGAAGTCAATAGACTGGAACGATGAGAGCGAGGAATTCCCGGCCGAAACCGGAGCGGGCGAAAGGACGCCGGGAGCTGGACGTTAGCGGGGAAGATCTCTTTCGACATATTCAAAGATCCGCCGATCGGGGAATGAATCTGAGCCGGATTCTCGAGGACTTCGACGCAACGCCGGTTGCGCGGAAGCAGATCAAAGACATCCTCAATCAACTCGTCAAAGAAGGAAAGCTGGCGAGGCACCGTGGAAACCGGTATGAGGCGCCGGGGCGGAATCTGATCGAAGGCACGATCATGCTGCACCGAGATGGGTACGGCTTCGTCATCCCGAAGGAGAAGATACAGGGAATCGACAGCGACATCTTTATTCCTCCGGCTCTGACCGGATCCGCGATGAATGGCGATAAAGTAAAAGTCGAGATCACGCTGCGCAAGGCCGGTGGCCGAGCTGAAGGACGCGTGGTCAGCGTTGAGAAGCGGGCGCGAGACACCATTGTTGGGCAATTGAGGCACGACGGTCAGGTTTTCTTTGTTGCGCCGATGGACGAAAAGCTCCCGTCCAAAATCATCATCACGAATGACGTTTCTGAACATAAGGACAAAATTGTAGAAGTCGAGATCACGCGGTTTCCGAGCGCAACACAGTGGCCTGCGGGAAAAGTAGTTTCGGTGATCGGCTTCATCGATGATCCCAATGTCGAGACCAATGCGATCATCAGAAAATTCGGTTTGCCGATCGCGTTTTCACAGGAGGTCGAAGAAGACGCGGCCAGGGCGCCCGATACGCTTTCGGAGAAAGATTTCATCGGGCGTGACGACTTCAGAAAGCGGAACACAATCACGATCGATCCGCAAACTGCGCGCGACTTCGACGATGCCATCGACGTCGAAGCTCTCCCGCACGGGACGTTCCAGCTCGGCGTCCACATCGCCGACGTCTCACACTTTGTCCCAACCGATTCGGCAATGGACATCGAGGCGCGATATCGCGGAACCTCCGTTTACTTTCCCGATCGCGTGCTGCCGATGCTTCCAGAGAAGATCTCCAACCATCTCTGCTCGCTCAATCCAAACGTGGACCGTCTCACCGTCAGCGTCATGATGCACATCTCGCCGAGTGGCCAAGTGCTCGATTACTCCTTCCACAAAAGCATCATCCATTCGAAAGAACGCATGACTTATGACGATGTCCAGAAACTCCTCGACGGCAATGTCGCCCTCGAACGTAAATACGATCACGTGCTGCCCCAGATTCGGAATATTGCGCGGCTGGCGGAGATCCTCCAGAAACGCCGCCAGCAGCGCGGTGCAATCGACTTTGATTTGCCCGAGCCGCTGCTCACGTATGACGAACAAGGAATGGTTTCCGGCATCACGAAATCGGTGCGGCTATTCTCTCATCGCATCGTTGAGGAATTCATGATCCTCGCCAATGAAGTCGTGGCCAGTCACCTGGAGGAGACCGACGTTCCGACTCTCTACCGCGTACACGAAGAGCCGGATCCGATGAAGGTCGCAGACTTCGCCGAAATCGTCGCGGGGTTCGGACTGAAATTCGACCCACGAAAGGTTGAGCCGGTCGAATTTCAGAAGTTCATTACTTCTATTGAAGGACGTCCGGAAGAGCGCATGTTGTCCTATTTGATGCTGCGTTCATTCAAGCAAGCCCGGTACTCGGAGGAAAACATCGGCCATTTCGGCCTCGCCTCCGACTCTTACACACACTTCACTTCACCTATCCGGCGATACCCGGATCTGGTCGTACACCGAATCCTCAAAGCATCGATCGCCAGAAGGCCGCAGCCTCCAATTCCCATTGCACAGCTTGAAGCCGTCGCCAGTGAATCGAGCGAACGCGAGCGCCTGGCGGATCAAGCGGAGCGTGAACTGTTCGAATGGAAGAAGATGCTTCTCATGGAGCAGCATCTTGGGGAAACATTTGACGCGATCATCATCGCGCTGTGGCGTGACGGTTTCGCGATCGAATTGATCGATCATTTCATTGAAGGCTTCGTGGCGGTTGCCGATATTCCAGACGATGACTACCAATTGGATCGGGCCTCGCACGCGCTGATCGGCCGCCACTCAAGGCAGCGCTTTCGCCTCGGCGGTCGCGTTACCCTTCAGGTGGCACGCGTTGACAAGCTCCTGCGCCGCGCCTATTTCTTGCCGGTGTTGGCGCACAAGCGAAGTTCACGCTAGAATCAGGTGTTTCTCTTTTGTCGCGGGCTTCGCCGGAGTAGCTCAGGCGGTTAGAGCGAAGGTCTCATAATCCTTAGGTCGGCGGTTCGAGTCCGCCCTCCGGCATTTCTCTCCGTGCTCTCCAAATTTGCGCTTCAAATCCGCGGGACCATTACTAAACACAAAATGCTCGATCCGCGCGATCGCGTGCTCGCCGGCGTGTCCGGCGGGGCGGATTCGGTATGTTTGATTTTGGTCCTGAAGGAACTGGGGCATGAAGTCGCAGTGGCGCACGTCCATCACGGATTGCGGGGCGTTGCGGCAGATGATGATGAGTCGTTCACCAGAGAGTTGGCGGAACGGTTGGGCGTGGGATATTTCGCAAAGCGGGTTTCCTTAATTGAGGGAAATGTCGAAGCGGCAGGGAGACGCGCTCGAAAAGAATTTTTCAATGAGCTGGCCCGGCGGCATGGATTCACGAAGATTGCTCTGGCGCACACGCGGGATGATCGGGTGGAAACATTCATAATGAATCTACTCAGAGGATCCGGTTCGGAGGGTTTGGTTTCGATGGCCCCGGCTTCAGGAAACACAATCCGGCCCTTGATCGAAACCACCCGCACCGAGATTGAGTCCTATCTGAGAGATCGGAATCAGGCATGGCGCACCGATTCGACCAACTTCGATCTCCGTTTTGCTCGGAACCGGTTACGGCTTGTCGTCATTCCAACGCTGTCCGCCGGTTTCAATCCGAACTTGATCGAAACGCTTGGGAAAACGCTCGAAATTCTCCAGGACGAGGATGCGTGGATGCGTTCCATCACCGATCGCTGGCTGAGTGAAAAGGGAACAACAGAACAAGACGAAGTCGTCATCCCAGTCGAGGCGCTTACGTCCTGGCCGGTTGGTTTCATCCGACGAATCCTTCGGAGTGCGCTTCGGCGCGCCGGCTCAGAACTCCGGGATGTGTCGTTTGAACATATCGAGGCAATCCGCCACCTTCTGGATCTTGGGAAGAGCGGCAAGCTTGTGGAGATCCCCAGAGGCCTTGTCGTGACCAGGGAATTCGATCGCCTGGTCTTCCGGCAGCGCGCTTTGCTTCCAAGTGATTACGAATACGAGCTGAAAATTCCCGGCGAAGTCCATATACCAGAACTAGGAAAGGTGTTCCGGGCAGAAATTGTTGAAAAGGAAGCGAACGAAACCGGCAGTCGGCGCGTATTTGTAGATGGGGATTCCATCGGGCCATGTGTTAGAATCAGGAACTGGAAACCGGGGGATTATTACAGGCCGGTGGGCTGGCCCGCTGGGAAGCTCAAAAAATTGTTCCAACGAGCCCGGATTCCGAGAAGTCATCGAACAAATTGGCCTGTAGTTGTCGCGAATTCGACGCTTGTCTGGGTAGTCTCATTTCCTGTTTCCCGCGAGTTTGCTCCTGGCGCGCGTTCCCAGAGACTAGTGGCGATCGAGGCATTGCCTACCCGAAATAGCGTGTAAACACGCAGGTGGCAAGAGATTTGCTGAGCGTGACAGTCTAAGGAGAGCAAACCTTGGACAGGGGGTTTAATTGAATTCGACCGCAAAAACGATTCTGTTTTGGATTGCGTTGTTGTTGACGGCCGTTCTGCTCTACCAGGTAGTGCAGAAGACCTCGACCGCCCGCGAGCGGGCTCTCCCATTTAGCCAATTCCTGCAAGAGGTCGAGCGTGGAAATGTCAAGGAAGTGGTAATTGCCGATTCGGACGTCCGGGGCAAGCTCGCCTCTGGCGACACCTTCAAGACCGTCCTACCAATGGATTATCCGGAACTGATCAACCTGCTACGCGACAAACAGGTCCAAATCACCGGTGAGAAGCCCAGCCAGAGCCCGTGGTTGACCGCCCTGGTTTCCTGGGCGCCGTTCCTCTTCATTATTGGTTTCTGGATCTTCTTTATGCGCCAAATGCAGAGCGGCGGAAACAAGGCGCTTTCTTTCGGTAAGAGCCGGGCACGGCTGCTGACCGCACATCAAAAGAAGGTCACATTTAAGGATGTCGCCGGCGTCGACGAGGCTAAAGAGGAATTACAGGAAATAATTGATTTTCTGAAAGAACCGCAGAAATTTCAAAAGCTCGGTGGACGCATTCCAAAGGGCGTCTTACTCGTCGGCCCCCCAGGGACCGGAAAAACGCTTCTGGCCAGAGCGATCGCGGGCGAAGCCAATGTGCCGTTTTTCTCGATCAGTGGATCGGATTTCGTGGAAATGTTCGTCGGTGTGGGCGCATCGCGGGTTCGCGATCTGTTTGAACAGGGGAAGAAAAACGCGCCTTGCATCATCTTTATAGATGAAATCGATGCGGTTGGGCGTCATCGCGGAGCGGGCCTCGGCGGAGGACATGACGAGCGCGAGCAGACCCTCAACCAGTTGCTTGTGGAAATGGACGGATTCGAATCCAACGAAGGCGTCATCCTGATTGCGGCGACCAACCGGCCCGACGTCCTGGATCCGGCGCTGCTCCGCCCCGGCCGCTTTGACCGGCGCGTGGTTGTGGCCAGACCCGATGTGAAGGGCCGCGAAGGCATCCTTGCCGTTCATGTTCGGAAGATCCCTTTGTCGGAAGACGTCGATATCTCTGTGATCGCGAGAAGTACGCCGGGCTTTTCGGGCGCCGACCTCGCCAATCTGGTCAACGAAGCGGCGTTGAACGCTGCCCGGATGAACCAGAAAACGGTCACGCACGAGGATTTTGAAAGCGCAAAGGACAAGGTCCTGATGGGCGTCGCGCGCAAATCGCTGATCATCAGCGATCGTGAAAAGCGCGTGACGGCCTTTCACGAGGCGGGTCACGCGAGGGTTGCATCCATGGTCGAAGGAGCCGATCCTTTGCACAAGGTCACGATCATCACGCGCGGCATGGCCCTCGGTGTAACGCAGCAGCTCCCTGTGGACGATCGTCATACGTATCCCCGGCTGTACCTCGAAGGCCAGCTCGCGATCATGATGGGTGGCCGTCTGGCCGAGGAGTTGTTCCTCGAGACGATGACGACCGGCGCCGGGAACGACATCGAGCAGGCCACCGAGCTTGCGCGAAAAATGGTTTGCCAGTTCGGTATGTCCTCACTTGGACCGCTGACGTTCGGAAAACAGGAAGAGCAGATCTTCCTCGGACGCGAGATCGCTCAGCATCGCGATTACAGCGAGCACACGGCTGTTGCCATCGATGATGAAGTCCGAAAATTTGTGATGGACGGATACGAGCGGGCGAAGACGATTCTCAGGGAAAATCGTGAGGCGCTGATTCGCATCGCAGAAGCGCTGCTTGAACGCGAATCGCTGGATGCCGCTGAGATCAAGATGCTCATCGCCGGCCAGCCGCTGGAAGACCGGCGTTCGTCGAAAGCGGAACCGAAAAACGAAAAGCCGACGCCGGCGCCGTCCAAAGGCGTTGTGCGGCCCGCGCCCAGCATCTCACCGCACGAGAAGCCGTCACCGGCGTAGGGCGCAAGGAAAAGTAAAGGAATCTCAAAAGGGGATTTCGGATTTCGGATTGCGGATTGCGGATTTAGGGAACAGTATGGTTGTTTCCTAAATCCGCAATCCGAAATCCGCAATCCGAAATCCCTTTTTCTCTATTGCTATGCGCCAACAGTACGAATGGGTTCTTCCTCGCGCCACGCTTGAGCTTGGACCTCGCACGGCCATCATGGGCATCCTCAACGTCACACCGGATTCGTTCTCGGATGGCGACCAATATTTCGATCAGGCCAAGGCAATCGTGCGCGGGAAAGAGATCGAACAGGAGGGTGCCGACATCCTCGATATCGGCGGTGAATCGACACGTCCCGGCAGTGAACCTGTCCCAGAAGACGAAGAAACGCGGCGCGTTATCCCCGTGATCGAAGCGCTTGCGCCTTTGCTAAGAATTCCCATTTCGATAGACACTTATCGGAGTCACGTCGCTCGCAAAGCCCTGGACGCCGGGGCTCAGATTGTGAATGACATCAGCGGACTGCGCTTTGATCGCGAGATAACCGCTGTCGCACAGGGTATGGCTGCGGGTCTCGTACTCATGCACAGCCGGGGCAGCCGTGAAACCATTCACGTACAGACCCCGATGCACAATGCCTTTCAGGAAGTCCTTGACGGCCTGGCAGCTTCGGTCGAAAAGGCACGCCGGGCGGGCGTTTCAGGCGCCGCCATCGTGATCGATCCGGGTATCGGTTTTGGCAAGAACGCTGCCGAAAGTCTTATGCTTTTAAAAAGACTTCATGAATTTAGTAAACTGGGGTATCCGTTACTGGTCGGCACGTCTCGTAAATCATTTATCCGCTCTATCACCAGGGACGCCTCGGAAGCGCGAAGTTGGGGGACAGCCGCAACGATAGTGGCCGCGATCATGAATGGGGCTCACCTCGTGCGAGTACACGACGTGAGGCAGGCGCGGGTGCTTGCGGATGTAACGGACGGAATACTCGGAAGCCGGAAGCCGGAAGCCAGAAGCCAGAAGGAAGATGCGCGAGCGTGAGACTCGAAAGCGAGAAGCCGCAATCGCCGGTCTGCCATTCTGGCTTCGGACTTTGCTTCCTTGAAACGAAATGCTAATGGAATATCTCACATTGCCACCTCTGACCTGGACCGCAATGCTGGACATCCTCATTGTCGCGTTCTTCATCTACCAGTTGCTCGTGTTCATCAAAGGAACTCGTGCAGTCCAGATGGCGCTGGGGCTTGCGCTGGTCGTGGTGTTTTTCTATTTCTCGCGCTGGATCCGGCTTGAGACCGTTTCGTGGCTGTTGACGAACATGCTTCCGTATTTCGTCTTTGCGATCATTGTTATTTTCCAGTCCGAGATTCGGCGCGCCCTCGCTCATTTCGGAAATGCGCCTTTCCTTGGCGGATTCTCGAACATCAACCGAAATGAGTTTTACGACGAAATCATGCTGGCCGTAACTACTCTGGCTTCGAATCAGACGGGGGCTTTGATCGTCATCGAGCGGGATATCGGGCTGAAGACCTACATCGAAAGCGGCATCGCTATCGATGCGGCGCTTTCTTACGATCTGCTCGTGACGGTCTTCAATCCGTCGGTGCCGCTGCATGATGGAGCGGTTATTGTTCAAAACGACCGGATTGCCGCTGCCGCCTGCTTTCTGCCGCTGACGGTGAAACCAAGATTGAGTAAAGACCTTGGCACGCGGCATCGGGCGGCGATCGGGATAACGGAAGAGACGGATGCCGTGGCCATTGTCGTCTCCGAAGAGACCGGCGCCATCTCGTTTGCTCACCACGGTGAAATCGAACGTTTTCTCGATCCAGATACGCTCCGGCTCCGTCTGCGTGATGCATTCGAGCGGAGGACGGTGAGTACGGAATCGCGTGTTGTAGCTGAAACAGCCGAACATCGTTTGGAGTGATATGAGATTGCTGAGGGACTGGGTCCTGCACAATTGGTTTCTGAAAGTCTTTTCGCTGCTGATTGCAACGATGTTGTGGATGACCATCGCAAGCCCAACGTCTGCGGAAATCGGTCTGGAAGTCCCACTGGAATACCGAAATATTCCACCTCAGATGGAGATCACGGGAGATACAACCAACACGGTCCAGGTGCGGGTTCGCGGCTCCGTGAATGTGATTAAAGGTGTCTCCTCGAAAGAAGTGTCCACGACGATCGACCTTGGAGCGATGAAGGTGGGCGAAAAAATTATTCCGCTAACGCCGCAGAACGTGCAGGCGCCGTTCGATACCGAGGTCATTCGCGTGAGTCCTTCCAGCGTCCGGTTCAATCTGGAGCGGACAATTTCAAAGGTGGTCACGATAGTTCCAACCATATTGGGCCAGCCTGCGACCGGATATGAGATCGGCAGTGTGTTGCTGAATCCGGTCAAAGTCCGGGTGGAAGGCCCCGAAAGCCATGTCAATACGGTCGACTCTGTTCCGACGCTGGCAATTCACGTCGACGGGCGAAAATCGCGTGTCGAGCAGTCTGTTCAACTCGAAGTTCCCGACCCAGAGGTTCGTGTCCAACAGACGGCGCCAGTCGCCGTCCGGGTGGAGATTCTCCCGAAAGAACGCTGAAGCGTGCCCCGCTCCGAGGGAAGAAGGCTTGACGCTGGTGCGCCTCTCTCATCTACTGAGACCATGACGACAAAACTATTCGGTACCGATGGTATCCGTGCGCGCGCCGGAGAATTCCCGCTGAACTCGAATGCGGTTGTTGCCATCGGGACCGCCGTTGGTGAGAAGCTGGGCGGAAGGATCCTGGTGGGCCAGGACACGCGCATGTCGAGCCCGTGGATATTGGGGCTGCTTAAGCAAGGAATTTCCATGACGTCCGCAACCATTCAGGACGCGGGCGTGATCCCAACGCCGGCCATAGCACTTCTGACGAAGGAGAATGGTTACTCGGGTGGCGTGATGATTTCCGCTTCGCACAATCCATACGAAGACAATGGCATCAAGGTGTTCGCACCCGACGGAACAAAGCTTAATAATGCCGATGAGACCGACGTTGAGAAGCGCGTCTTTGAATTGCTCGAATCCGACAATCTGCGCGAGCACACCGATCAAATCCCGAACCAACGAATCTCCGCTACGAATTCAACCGGCTGGTCCGATCGATATCAGGAAATCCTTCTTTCACATTTTCCCCACGGTCGCTGGCTTAATGGTTTGCGTGTGGTGACGGATTGCGCGAATGGCGCGATGAGCGAGGTGGCGCCGGAACTGCTGAGGCGGCTTGGCGCGGAGGTCACCGTAATCAATGCATCTCCGAATGGGATCAATATCAACGCAGGTTGTGGCGCAGTCTATCTCGAATCACTGATGGCCGTGATGAAGAGCCAGCCCGCGGATTTTGGTGTTGCGTTCGATGGAGACGGCGATCGCTCTCTATTTGTTTCGAGCAGCGGGCGGGCGATCGATGGTGATGCGGTTCTTCTCATGATGGCGCGCCGGCTGAAGAGCAGCGGGCGCCTGAACCCACCGGTGGTGGTTGGCACGCTGATGACCAACTTCAGTCTGGAGCGCATGCTGGCTGCGGAAGGGATCGCGCTAACGAGGGTCTCGGTAGGAGACAGGTTCATTTTTGAGGAGATGCTGCGCAGCGGCAGTCCGCTTGGCGGCGAGCCATCGGGCCACATCATTTTTTTGGATTTCCGGCTTTCCGGTGACGGGCTGTTGACGACGCTGAAGGTGGCGGAAGCGATCGTTAGCGATCATGCGTCCTTCGATGATTTGACCCGGGACTGGGTCGAAGCGCCTCAGCTTTTGAAGAATATTCGTGTGAAGCAGAAGGTGGCTCTGGAGACCCTGCCGGCAATTCAGGCCAAGATGAACGAGGTCCATCACGAACTCCTGGGTTGCGGCCGTCTTGTCGTGCGATATTCCGGTACCGAGCCGGTCTTGCGCGTGATGATCGAGAGCGATGATGCGGCGAAGAACGAGCGATTCATGGAGGAGATTCTTTCGACCATACGGGAACACCTTTTATAATTGCCGGGCTAGAAGCTAGGACTGGCGCGAGTTTCAGTCTTTGACGGATATTCTCCCGCACAATAAACTAAGAAATTATGTGCTTGCCGATACCGGATTCCCG
>WNGP01019707.1_pt1 | contig 12356 bp, 12 predicted proteins | sample 5407671 | NCBI WGS metagenome assembly WNGP01 (sample SAMN13153381, study PRJNA577476) | soil metagenome | isolation source: 40 cm soil or saprolite under Garry oak tree replicate 2 | place: USA:California | collected 2016-06-15 | reverse complement strand
CGACGCCGGCGAGGCGGCGCGCTTCCGGACTCAGACCGTACACCCCGCCCGTAACGAGCGTCGGTGCGCCGGGGGGAGGTGGCGTATCGAAGATCCCGGTCGCGAGACCCGCCGCGTTGCGGGTGACATAGAGCGGCAATTCGTCGTCCACGAATGGAGTGACCGCGAGCACGGCAAGTGCCCCGCCGGCGAGCCGCTCAGTCACGCCCTGATACAACCGGCGCCAGTCGGCCGGCGGCATGACCGTATCGACCATGGTGCAGAATACGGGGCCAGGGGGCACGGCCGCGAGGCCGGCGACCAGGGTGTGCAGGGACGACGGCGTGCGGCAGGTGAGCACGAGGGCGGGTCCCGGCGTTTCGACCGTGATGCCCTCGCGCACCATGCAGGTGATCGATTCGCAACCGAGCTCGGCGAGCGTCTCGATCAGATTGACGATCTGCGGCCGGCCGCCGACCTCGACCAGCGGCTTGGGCGCCTCGACGCCGTCGGCGGCGAGCCGGGAGCCGCGCCCGCCCGCGAGGATCAGTCCCTGCATCACGAGTCGAGCACCTGGGCGAGGTCCGGCAGCGTGGTCAACCGAACGGTCGGCAGACCCTTGTCGCGCGACTTTTCCGTCGCGGGCGCGAGCCATGCTGTGGAGAGGCCCAATGCGGCGGCGGGCCGGATGTCCGATTCGAAATTGTCCCCCACCATCCAGGCGGGTTGGGAGACGAGTCCCGGCGAGCTGAGCGCGTGCTGGAACAGCCGCGGGTCCGGTTTGGTAATCCCGACGCGGCCCGAATCGGCGACGACGGAGAAGTATTGCATCACGCCGAGCTCCTGGAGGCAGCGCTCGAGGTTGCCGGTGAAATTCGAAACGACACCGAGGTGATAGTTCTTGTGCAGCCGCGCCAGCAGTGCTTCGTTCCGCCGCACGACGGTGCAGGTCGAGGAATGGAACTGATCGGCGATGGCTCGCGCAGGCAGCGCCGCGCCATCGGAGAGACGGGGTAGCAGCAACGCGGTTTGAGCGTCAACCATCGCGCGGAATCCCAGCCTCTCTATGCCCGAGAGCCGCTCGAGTGCCCGGTCCGACTCACGAAATGCCCGGTCGAACGCCGCGAACGGCTGTTTGCCACCCGCCGCGCGGTACGCGGCATGAAAGCGAACGCTCCAACGGGAGCCGTCCGCGTCCAGAGTCCCGCCGAAGTCGAAGAGAACCAATCCTCGCACTCCGACAACGACCCTCAAATGCCGGGCGTGGTCACAGGCCGAAACGGTGGCGGGCACCATTTACCGAAGGAGCGTAGCTGAAAGGAGGGCCAGAAGGGCAAAAACGCCTGCAATGGTTGCAAAGATGGCCTGGCGGCGGCGCAGTCCGGCAAAGCTCTCCGGTAGCTCGCCGCGGGGGGCGAGCTCCAGCCGGCCAAGCCGGGCCGCCGTGGGCATGACGACCCCGATGGCCACGATCGCGCCGAGCAATCCCAGGGCCTGCATCGCCATGAGCCAGCCTGGAACGCTCTCGCTCTTGAAGTAGGGCACCGATAGGACGAGGCCGCTCACCACCACGAGCACGGCCCCGGGGCCGATCAGGTTACGCGACACGACGCTCATGACGCGGTAGACCGCCAGCCGTTGATCGGGCGGGAAGTACTTGGCCGTGATGCCGCTGAGCATGACGGCGAGCCCGCCGCCCAGCCACGCGACGAACCCCATGACATGAAGGAAGAGCCAGAAGCCTTTCACGTACGGCTCAGCACCTCCGGCAACGGCTGCCGGCCTTCGAAGCCCGCCTCGAGCTCGTGCCAGTGCGTGATCCGGTCCTCGCCCAGCTTCCAGCACCACAGGATCTCGCGCTCGCCCAGGCGGCCGTGGAAATCGACGAGCCCCTGGTCGAAGCCCTTGAACTCGCAGCCGATCTGCTCGAGCTCGCCCAGATAGCCGTTGATCTTCCCGGCCGCCGCGTCGATCTCGGCCTTCAGGTTGAGCTGCTCCTGCGACTCACCCCACTCGGGACGAGCCTGCGCGGCGATGAGGCCGTAGCGGTCGACGAGGTCCTTCCAGCGAGGGTAGATCGAGAGCACGTCTTCGACGATGCGCTTCACCAGAGGCAAAGTGCGATTGGCTTCGGCGAGACTGAAAAACTTGTGGGCCACGTCGCTACGCCACCACAATTCCCTGAACGTCTTCCGGATGCGGGATGAACCCGACCACCTTCTTGTCGCCGTTCACCACAACGATCGTTGAGCGCACGTGATGATCGTTTGAATCGAGCTGCTTGGCCAGCTTGAAACCCTTCATTTCGGTGTCGGGCTTCACGACCGGCGTGTCCGTCCGGGCGTGATCGGCTGCTGAGCAGTCGGTCGGGTCATGGCCGGCGCCGACACAACGGGCGACGATGTCGCGATCGGATATGGTCCCGAGATAGTGCCGGTCTTTGGGATTATCCACGACCGGAACGACCGAGATGTTCTTGATCCGCATGAGAGCCGCCACTTCTGACGACGTCGCACCAGCAGCGGCGACCACGGGATCGGCAATCATGACCTCAGCTGCGCGCATGGGCCCTATCCTAAAGCCTTTTTCGTCGACTGGTAACCCATCTCGACATAGTCCTGGATTCGATCCACCGCGAACGTCGCTTCACGCTCGGCGACCGCCCGCACGTAGACGAGCCGGGGCGCGTCTTTCGGCCAGTCCGCGAGTACCCGCTCCGTCTGCTCCGCCATCATGATGCGCATCGCTTCGCCGTGCGTTCGCACCACGCGGGGGAGCCGCGCGGGAACGGGTGCATCGGGGGGCTGCGGCTCGTTGCCGTTGGTCGCCGACCCCCCGGCCCCCCGTTCATCGAAGCCCGGCCCCACGTCCACCGCGACGAACAGATCCGCGTCCGTCACGAGCTGCAAGGCGGGAGCGAGCGGCAAAACCGCCCTGAGACCGCCGTCGCCGAGGCGCCGGCCGTTCGTTTCGAGCGGCGGGAAGTAGAGCGGCAGCGCGCACGAGGCGTAGAGCGCGTCCGCCAGCTCGATGTCCTGCCGTCCGCCCGGGCCCAGCAGGAGCAGCTCGCCGCTATCGAGGTCGGTGGCCGTCACGGTCAGAGGGATCTTCAGAAACTGGAAGCTCGTCCTGGGGACGAGCGTCGCGATGGCGCGCCGCAGCGCGGCAGCGGGGAACAGGCTCCGCGCAAAGAGACCCATGATCAGTGCCAGGGGGTCGAACGGAGCGACGTCTTTGCGCCGGATCCCCATGGCGCGGCGTCGCACCTGATCGAACGGCGTGCCGGCGCCGAGCGCCGCGCCGACCACGGCGCCCATCGACGTCGCAACGATGTGGCTGGGGATGAGATTGGCTTGCTCCAGGGCCCGGAACGCACCGGCGTGAGCGAGCGCTTTGGCTCCGCCGCCGGACAGGACCAGTACGACCTTACTCACCCCGGCCCTGGTCGTAACGGCGTTCCATCACCCGGTTGGCTCGCCGTTTGGCAGCCCGGTCGTAACGCCGCTTTTCGTCCGCAGTCTCGGCCGGCCGTTCTCATCGAGCGCGACGTAGGTCACGTAACACGAATTCGTGTGACGCTTCTCTCCCCTCAAAATGTCCTCGGCGAGCACTTTGACCCCGACCTCCATCGACGTCCGGCCCGCGAAGTTGACGCGTGCCATGGCGGTCACTAGGTCGCCGACGTGAATCGGCTCGCGGAAATCGACTTTGTCGACCGAGACGGTCACACACTCGCGGTGCGCGTGCCGGATGGCGGCCACCGCGGCGACGCGGTCCACGAGCGCGAGGATGTGGCCGCCGAACACGTTGCCCATGATGTTCGCGTGATGCGGCATCATGAGCTCCGTGAGCACGGTCTCCGACTCGCGGGGATGCCGGCCCTTTTTGTCGGCCATCAGTAGTCCACCGGCCGCAAGTAGAATTCGCCGATTGCAGTCTGCGACACCACGGCCACCGTGGGCAGCCGGCGCTTCCAGTGGGTCGAGTCGAGGCGTTTCCGGACGATCTCCACCTCTTCCTTAGTAAAGGCTCCTGGCTCCTCGCCCCGGATCAGGTGGTAGAGGATGCGGTCGGCGTTCACGTACGAGACGCCGAGGTCTCCTTCATCTGTCTGGCCCTTGATGAGGTCCGCCGTGGCGGGCTTGGACACGATTTCGTCCGGCACGCCCACGTGCCGGGCCAGTGCCCACACCTGCGTCTTGAACAGATCGCCGAGCGGATTGACGGGCGGGGCATCGTCGCCGTGCCAGGTGAAGTAGCCGAGCAGCCGCTCCGACTTGTTACTCGTGCCGAGCGGCAAGGCCTGGTGCTTGGCGGAGAGATCGAAGAGAACGATCATCCGCTGGCGAGCCATGATATTCCCGATCCGGTGCGGATCCTGATTCCCCATCTGCTTTAGCAGGCCATCGACCGCGCCCGAAATGTCGACGGTGAGCGATTGAATGCCGAGCTTATCGATGACGAGCTGGGCATGGGCAAGACTGTCGGGGCTGGACGTGCGATACGGCATGCGCACACCGATCACGTTGTCTTTCCCGAGGGACGCGGCGGCGAGGAAGGCCGTCAGCGCCGAGTCCACGCCACCCGAGAGACCGACCAGGCCTTTCTTGAAGCCGCGGCGCCGCACCACTTCATCCTTCAAGAAGCTGACTAGCCATTTCCGGGTGAGCTCGGGATCGATGGCGAGGGGGTCGGGATCCGGGGGCTTGTGAGTGACGATGTCGACGTGCGTGGTGCGTGGCGCGTGGTGCGTGGGCCTGCCGTTGGCGGCGGGATCGAACCGTACTTTTTGATCCTGTTTGGCGCCGCTCAGGCTCTTGGTGAGCACCGGTAACGCGCTTTGCAAGTCGGCGAGCAATGGCGAATCCGATCGTGCCGTCGTCAGCGAATCGAGGTCGAGGTCGGCGGTCAGCAGCGCTTCTTCGAACAGGGGGCCGCGCGCGATCACCCGGCCGGTCGGATCGATCACCGCGGATGCGCCGGGGAATCCCTTGCCGCCTTCGAACCCGACCAGGTTCGCGAGCGCCACGAACACGCCGTGCTCCTCGGCAATGCCACGCACGATGCGCTCCCAGCGGACCACCGACGCCGGCAGCGTCTCGCCTTCGCACGCCTCGTCCTCCGGCTCGCCGAGCCCGCGCGCCGGTGATGCGCTCGGCACGATGACGAGCTGCGCGCCCTCGAGCGCGGCGACGGTCGCGGCGAGCGAGTGCCACGCGTCCTCGCAAATCAGGATTGCCGCCTTGCCTCCCCCCTCCCAGCCTGTCTCGAACGACCGCACGCCGTCCTGACCGCGGTCCACGAACCGCTCCTCGTCGAACACACCGTAGGTCGGCAGAAACACCTTGCGATGCACGTGACGCACCTCGGGTCGCTTCTTGCCGAGTGTGACGTACAGGGCGGAGTTGTAGATGTGATTCTGGAACCGTTCGTAGAATCCGACGACGACATCGATCGCGGGCCCTTGATAGGCCGCGGCGAGATCGCGCGCCAGCGTGCCGGCGGTGACCGCCAGCTCCTTCACACCACCTTCGACGAAATAGCCCGACGTCGCGGTCTCGGGAAAGACGACGAGGTCGGGCTTGGGGTCGAGCTGCGCGGCCTGCGTGATGACGGCGCCGATGCGCGCGACGTTGTCCTGATACTCGCCCTTGGTGGGACGGAACTGAGACAGAGCGAGGCGGATGTGCGGCATGGGTGGAAAGATACATGACGGTAGGTGGTACGACGGTAGAGAAAACGACGGTAGATGAAGCAACGGTAAACTGCGCGCTACCGTCGCCGCACCTCCCGTCGTAATTTCCAGGCAGGCGATGGAGTTCGCCTTCAACCGCCCTCGTTCGGGCTGATGACTCCTACCTGAACCACCAACCAGGGGGAGTTTTCTTTTGACCATCCTCTATATCGCACTGGGCGGGGTCGCCGGTACACTCTCGCGCTACGGGCTCGAAGGCTGGATACAAGGCCGTTCCGCGAGCGGCTTCCCGCTCGGCACACTCACCGTGAATCTCGCCGGTTCCCTGCTGCTCGGCTTTATCCTGCGACTGGCGACTGGAGCGACAGTGATCACGCCGGATGTGCGGGCCGGCCTGACCATCGGATTCTGCGGTGCCTTTACGACGATGAGTACGTTCAGCTACGAAAGCGTCGCGCTCCTGAATGACGGCGACTACCTGCGTGCCGCCCTCTACATGGGCGCGACGATCGTGGGTTGCATCGTCGCCGTGCTGCTGGGAACGGCGCTCGGCAACAAACTCCTGTGAGGCCCCGATGACCGAACAATTCCGCGGCGAACGCACGCTCATGCGCATCTTCATCGGCGAGAGCGACAAGTACCACGGCAAGCCGTTGTATGAGGCATTACTCAAGCGGTTCCGCGGCAAAGGCCTGGCCGGAGCGACCGTGCTGCGGGGCGTGGCAGGATTCGGAGCGTCCAGCAAGATGCACACCGACAAAGTACTCCGGCTCTCGGTCGATCTGCCGCTGATCATTGAAGTGGTCGAAACTCACGAGGCGATTCAGGGCATCCTGCCGGATCTCAGCGAAATGATTGGCGGCGGATTGATCACGTTGGAGAAGGCGAACGTGATCCTGTACCGGCCGGGGAAGTAAGGACATCCCGTCGCGAGGCGTGTTCCCATGCTGAAGCATGGGCCCGGTGAACCACTGCGCTTTAAGCGCAGTGCCTGACTGGGCCCACTCTTCAGAGTGGGAACAATTACTGAGGGCCCGAGCCCTCCCTTTCCTCCGCGAACAACAAGCCGGCGCAAGCCGCTACGACCAGCACAGCCACCGAACGTGAGCCAGGGACGGCCGAGCTGCTGGGCGACCAGGCCAGGGGTTCGAAATATTCCGGACCCGATGATGATGCCGACGACCATGGCGAGGCCGTCGAACAGACGAAGCGACCGCTTCAGCTCGATACTCACCGGACGAAACTAGCCTTCATAGCCAAGACCGGCCGTGGGGGGGAACCCATTGCAAAGCTTGGGTATGTAGAACGCGATGCGTCTCTCGCTGCGGTTCGTGATTCCCCTGCTCGCCGCGCTCTGCCGCTGGTGGACAAGCTCATGCTCCGCTGGTTCGGCCGCGACCTCGAGGTGCGCGCGTCCCTGATCGCCAATACGGTCGATGATCCACTCCAGACCCTGCTTCGATCCGGCAATCGGAGCCGCGTCCTCGAGTTCTTCACCCGCATCACGCAGGACGAGCGCCTGCTGGCGCTGGCGTTTTGCCCCGCCGACACCGGCGAGCCGGTCGCGACCCCGATGCTTCCGGCGGAAGTGCAGTGCTCCAGCCTGGGCCGGTTTGCGACGCCCGCGGGCGAGCTGCTGCAGACGGGGACGGGTCCGGTATTCGTGTCGGTGCGGGAGCTGCCCGGCGGCCAGCTCGTCCTGGTGCACGACATGAGCTGGTTCGCGCGCCGCAGCCGCGAGACGCGGCAGTATTTCTTCCTGTTCTTTGTCGGCCTCGGCCTCACCGTCGCGTTTATCACGGTGGTCATCGCGCAGCTGTCCTGGCGCGGGTGGGTGCAGGGGCTGCGGGGGCTGCTGCGCGGCGAGGGCCTGGTCGCGATCCCCGGCCGGTCGGGCGCGCGCGGCTTCAGCGGTCCGCCGCCGGAGCTGAGGCCCATCGCCAAGGATCTGCGGGCCCTGATCGACGAGCTCGAAGCCGATCACCGCTCCCGCGACGACGAGCAGCTCGTCTGGACGCCGGTCACCTTGCGCCAGATCCTGCGCCGCGAGCTGCGGGGCAAGGAAGTGATCGTGGTGTCGAACCGCGAACCCTACATTCACGTGCGGCGCGGCGACGAGATCGAGGTATGGCGGCCGGCCAGCGGACTCGTGACGGCGCTCGAGCCGATCATGCGCGCCTGCTCGGGCACCTGGATCGCGCACGGCAGCGGTGACGCCGATCGCGAAACCGTGGACGGGCGCGACCGCGTCGCCGTGCCGCCGCCGCCCGACACCGCCGCCTACGAGCTGCGGCGCGTCTGGCTCACGAGCGAGGAGGAGGCCGGCTACTACTACGGGTTCGCCAACGAGGGCATCTGGCCGCTGTGCCACATCGCGCACGTGCGGCCCGTCTTCCGGCGCGCGGACTGGGAGCAGTACGTCGCGGTGAACCGCAAGTTCGCGCAGACAGTGATCGAAGTCGCCCAATCCGCGGACCCGATCGTGCTGGTCCAGGATTATCACCTCGCGCTCCTGCCGCGCATGATCAAGGAAGTGCTGCTCTCGGCTACGATCATTTCGTTCTGGCACATTCCCTGGCCCAATCCCGAAGCATTCGCGATCTGCCCCTGGCGCGAGGAGCTGCTCGACGGGCTGCTCGGCAGCACCATCCTCGGATTCCACACCCAGTTCCACGTCAACAACTTCGTGGATACGGTCGACCGGATGCTCGAGGCGCGGGTCGACCGCGAGGAGTTCTCCGTCACCTATCTCGGCAAGCAGACCTCGGTCCGGCGCTATCCGATCTCCGTCGAATGGCCGCCCGCGCCCGATCTGCTCGCCATTCCGGTCGAGCAGTGCCGCACCGACATCCGGCGGCGGCACGGCCTCCCGCCCGATCATGCCGTGGGCATCGGCGTCGAGCGCCTGGACTACACGAAGGGCATCGAGGAGCGGCTGCGCGCGGTCGAGCGCTTGTTCGAGATCGAGCCCCAGTGGATCGGCAAGTTTTCGTTCATCCAGATCGCGGCACCCTCACGCGTCCAGATCGAAGAATATCGGGCCTACGAGACCCGCGTGCGCGAACTCGCGGCGCGCATCAATCAGCGCTTTCCCGCCGCCGCTCATCCCCCGATCATCCTGAAGATCGAGCACCATCAGCCCGACGAGATCTTCGAGTACTACCGCGGCGCCGACCTCTGTCTGGTGACGAGCTTGCACGACGGGATGAATCTCGTCGCGAAGGAATTCGTGTCGGCCCGCGACGACGAGCGCGGCGTCCTGATTCTCTCGCTCTTCACCGGTGCCGCGCGCGAGCTGCCCGAAGCCCTGATCGTGAATCCCTACGACACCGATCAATGCGCGGCGGCCCTGCAGCTCGGCCTCACGATGACGCGCGCCGAGCAACGGACGCGGATGCGATTGATGCGAGGACTGCTGCAGGATTTCAACGTATTCCGCTGGGCGGGGCGCATGCTGATGGACGCCGCCGCGCTGCGCCGCCGCGGCCGCCTGTCCGACATCGTCGGCCGTGTGAGCAAACGCCGCGAACGAGCCCCCGTTTGAGCCGGCGATTGCCGCCATCCCCCCGCCACGAATGGGCCTTTTTCTTCGACCTCGACGGCACGCTCATCGACTTCACCGACGCGCCGGCAGCCGTGCGCGTTGGTGAGGAGCTGCGTCTCCTGCTCGAGCGGCTGTATCGCGACACGGGAGGCGCGGTCGCGTTGATCAGCGGCCGCACCATCCGAGACATCGACCGCCTGTTTCCGCACACGCGCATGCCGGTCGCCGGCCAGCACGGCGCGGAGCGCCGGAGCGCCGGCGGGATCGTCACGCTCCACCCGGTGCCGGCGCAACGTTTCGAGCGCGTCCGGCTCCGCCTGGCCGCTGCGGTGAGCGGGAAAGCCGGCCTGCTGCTCGAGAACAAAGGGTTGTCGCTCGCGCTGCACTACCGCCGCGCCCCCCGCCTCGGCGCCTACGCGCACCGGCTCGCCCGCTCCATGCTTCCCGTCGCGGGGCGTCAGTTCTGCATTCAGCGCGGCAAGTACCTGGTGGAAATGCGCCCCGCCGGCAAAGACAAAGGAGCGGCCATCCTCGATTTTCTGAAGGAGGACCCCTTCCAGGGGCGTACGGCGGTCTTCGTCGGCGATGACGCGACCGACGAATTCGGCTTCGCCACGGTGAACCGCTTGCATGGGCACTCGATCAAGGTCGGCCCCGGCCGTACGGCGGCGCGCTGGCGGCTTCCCAACGTGCGTGCGGTTCGCGCCTGGCTCGCCTCGTGAGCTCCCTCGATCTGGCCCTCATCGGCAATGGCACGATCGGCGCCTTCGTCGATCCGGCGGGCGAGATCTGCTGGGCCTGCTTTCCCCGCTTCGACGGCGACCCGATGTTCTGCTCGCTGCTCAAAGCCGGCACCGGGTTCTTTGCCATCGACCTGCTCGACCGCGTGCGGGTGGAGCAGCGCTACCTGCACAACACCCCGGTCCTGGTCACGCGCATGACGGACTCCGCCGGCGCCGCCATCGAGATCACCGACTTCGCTCCGCGGTTCGTGCATCACGGCCGGATTTTCTGCCCCATGATGCTGGTGCGCCGCGTCCAGCGCATCGCCGGACACCCGCGCATCCGCGTGCGCGCCCGCCCCGCGCAGAACCACGGCCTGCCGCTCGCGGCCACGACGCATGGCAGCAATCACATCCGCTACGTCGGCAACGCCATGACGCTGCGGCTGACGAGCGATGCCGCCGTCACGGCGATTCTCGAGGAGAATCCGTTCTTCGTCGACGACGCCGTCACGCTCGTGCTGGGCCCGGACGAGACGCTCCAGGACCGAGTCGCCGACGTGGGCACGCGCTTCCTCACCGAGACGACAGCGTATTGGCGCGATTGGGTGCGCTCGCTCGCCATTCCGTTCGAGTGGCAGGACGCGGTCATCCGGGCTGCGATCACGCTCAAGCTGAACGTGTTCGAGGACACGGGCGCCATCATCGCCGCGCTGACCACGTCCATTCCCGAAGCGGCGGACTCGACCCGCAACTGGGACTACCGCTTCTGCTGGCTGCGCGACGCGTACTTCGTCGTGAACGCGCTGAACCGGCTCGGCGCGACCCAGACGATGGAGCGCTATCTCAGCTTCATTCTCAACATCGTCGCCGAGGGAACGGATCGGCGGCTCGATCCCGTGTACACGGTCACCGGTCACCGGCTGCCGCCCGAGCGCGTGGTGGAATCGCTCCCCGGTTACCGCGGCATCGGTCCGGTGCGCGTCGGCAACCAGGCGTCGGAGCAGTCACAGCACGACGTCTACGGCTCGTCCATCCTCGCCGCCACGCACGTCTTCTACGACCGCCGGCTCATCCACCAGGGCGACGAGTCGCTCTTCCGCCGGCTCGAGCCGCTCGGGGAGCGCGCGCTGCAGTCGTTCGATCAGCCGGACGCCGGACTGTGGGAGCTGCGAGGCAGCACGCGCGTCCACACCTTCTCCGCCGTCATGTGCTGGGTGGGGTGCGAGCGGCTGGGGCGGATCGCGGGGCATCTCGGCCTGCAGGGCCGCGCAGAGTACTGGTGTGAGCGCGCCCGCGGGCTCCATGAGGTGATTTCGCGCCGCGCCTGGAATGCCAAGCTCGGGACGTTCGTCGCCACGTTCGAGGGAGACACCCTCGACGCGAGCCTGTTGCAGCTCAACGAGCTGTTCTTCGTCGCCGACGACGACCCGCGCTTTGTCGCGACGGTGCGCGCGATCGGCAAGGAGCTGAAGCGCGGCGATTTCGTATTCCGCTACATGACGCCCGACGATTTCGGAACGCCGTCGAATGCGTTTCTCGTCTGCAGCTTCTGGTACATCAATGCCCTCGCGTCGATCGGCGACCGCGACGAGGCCCGCCGGATGTTCGAGTACGTCCTGGCGTGCCGCAACAGCCACGGACTGCTCGCCGAGCACATCGATCCCAGGTCGCGGGAGCAGTGGGGGAATTTTGTCCAAACTTACAGTATGGTTGGGTTGATCAGCTCCGCTATACGACTATCGCAACGGTGGGACCAAGCGTTCTAAACTAGTCTTGAGACGCACCGCGGGCCTCGGTCTGGAGTCAACCGGACCACCCTTGCGTGATTGTCCGGTTGACTCAGGGCTGTTCACCGCCGCTGCGTCTGTTGCCTAGTCTTTGCATGTCCCCGCCTTTTGTGCACATAGGGCTAGCGCGACTCCATTGGTCCAACCGAAGCCGTCCTGGGTGGGATACTCACCACCTCCTGCTTTTCGAGTCGTGTTGACGACGTCGTACTTCTCCATCATTCGCCCGGTCGCGCGGTAGGTTCGGTCGAGGAGCGCGAGCCAGCGTCCGCCCGCCTTGTCGGCCAGGTCGGCGCGGCCGTAGCGCCGCACTCCCTCGATTGTGAGCCACTCGAGCGGCGGCCAGCCATTGGGGCCATCCCATTGCTGCCCCGACATGAAGTTGGTCGTGACGAATCCACCCGGCTTCAGGAAGTCGCGCTCGAGCCGCGCGGCGACGCGCTTGCCTTGCTCGTCGGTCGCGATGCCGAAGTACAGGGGCGCCGCCCCGGCCAACGACGGCCGATCCGCTACCAGCTCGCCGGTGGTCCACCGCCGGTCGAAGAAGAATCCTGCCTTGGGGTCGAACATCTGGAGAATCGCCGCCCCGCGCACGCTCGCGCGCTGCGTAAACCGGCGGAAGAGCG